>VFQT010000757.1_pt1 | contig 43779 bp, 49 predicted proteins | sample 3512381 | NCBI WGS metagenome assembly VFQT01 (sample SAMN10412376, study PRJNA504923) | tailings metagenome | isolation source: Relicate 2 Philex TSF3 active mining site | place: Philippines: Tuba, Benguet | collected 2017-08-29 | reverse complement strand
GCATGGCGACCTCGTTCGCGATCTCGTTGAAGAAGCGAACCTCGCGCTCGTACATCTTCGTGTTGTTGGCGATCTGCCGGTTCTCGGCATTCTTGTGGGCGAACTTGATCACCAACGTTGCCGGGCCAGCCCCCGGACGGCTGTACGTGAGGAACACGCGCACGACCTCGCCCAACACGCCGATCACTTCGCCGACCGGTTCCACCTCGAACGACACCAGGCGTTCTCCCGCGGCGAGGTCACCCCCCGCACGAATCAAGCCCTCGAGCCACTCTGTCGTGAGAAGTTCCGGCCGTACCGGAAATAACGAATCTGCCACGATGTCCCCCTGTCTCGCGCGTTGTTTGCGAACCTCGACCCTCATTCTTGCCGATTCAAAGATGGCCCTCGACCGGTGGAACGGCACGCACGGTGACGCGCGGCAGGCTGTTCATGGGTAGTTTCCGAACGTGTTCGAATCCCCCCGCGCGCAACGCAATATTGCTGTTGCCCAGTTCGCCTCGACGTGGTTCCTCGTCGGGTTGATGTGGACGATCCATTTCATCCACTACGCCCTGTTCCCGATGGTGGGCGCAGATGACTTCATTGCCTACGAAAACGCCCACGTCGACCGCATTGGCAACTTGTTGTTGTTGCCCTGGCTCACCGAGGGTGCCACTCTCCTCGGCCTGCTCCGCCTTGCGTTCCTCGGATCGCGGCGCGACCTACGCATTCCCACGGCCATCAATGCCGCAGCAATGGGCGTGGTTCTCGCCATCAGTGGTTTTTGGTCGGCCCCCGCACACGGCGACCTGATGAAGGGGTTCGACCAAGAAATCTTCGACCGCCTGATGACGGCCGACCTCGTGCGCACGTTCGCGTGGACCATTTGTGGCATCACCGCCGTATGGATTCTCGTGCGCCTGTGGAACAACCCCGAAGGAGCGTCGAAGTGATTCTCGAACGCTGGGGGTCCACGCCCGAGGAACACGCATCGGTCGTCGTCGGTGACGAACTTTGTCCGAACGCACGCATCGTCGCGACGCGCTGCATCACGATCGCCGCACCGCCCGAGGCGGTGTTTCCGTGGCTCCGCCAGATGGGATTCGGTCGCGCCGGTTGGTACAGCTACGACTGGATCGACAACCTCGGCCGCAAGAGCGCGACGTCCATCGACCCGGATCTCCAGACACTCGACGCCGGCGGAATGCTGCCGGGCGGGCCCGCCGACTTCGAAGCCGTCATCGTCGACCCACCACGCGCACTGGTCATGCGACTCGCACAGAAGGGTCGCATCACCAAGTCGACGAACTTCGTCCTCGCCTACGAATTGCGCGATTGTCCCGAGGGCACACGGCTGGTCACACGCATGCGCGCCCGCATCGACACCCTCGGTGGTCCCGTCATCGAAAAGCTTCTCCTCGCGCCAGGCGACGGCATCATGCTGCGCAAGCAACTTCTGAACGTTGCACAGCGTGCAATATCGGGACAACCGTCAGCAGACAATTCCTCTTCGCAGAACTAGTTTCACGTCGCTACTCAGGAGGCGTTCGTGAAATTGAAGACTCATCTCTCCGTTGCATTTCTCGTGTTATTGCTCGTTGCGTGCGGTGGCGACGAAAACGATCCTGCTGACACATCGACACCATTCACCACCGAGATACCGACTCAACTCGCCAATCCGGCCTCCGAGTACTGCGTCTCACAGGGCGGGACGGTCGAACTCGTGGAAGAGGGCGACGGCCAGGTCGGCTACTGCAATCTGCCGGATAGTCGGCGCATCGAGGAGTGGGAGTTCTACAACTCCGACGAGGGATAGATCACCGTGACAAGAGGATCCGATAGTCGTCGCGGGTCAAAGGTCGGGTTTGGGGTTCCCCGTTGCCATCGGGCACGGAGACTTGCTCACCTTGTTGAGTGAACACCACGGCCTTGGCCAATCGGTTCGTGGTCAACGTCAAGATGATTTGACCAAGCACGAGTATCTGTTCATTGCCCGCGAGATTTGCAAACACTTCACCGAGTTCCACGACGGCAGTTCGATTAACCAACGAAATGCTGTCAACCACTCCGCCTCCCCCGAGACCGGTGGTCAATTCGCCCGTGGCCAGATCGTCCTGGGGCACCTTTGCGAGTTCGGCGATGGCGGTTGGAACATCGACCTGGGTGTCAAAAACTCTGACTCGTGTCGTCAACCCTTGACCGGCGATGAAGTAAAGGATCAACGCCACAACCGTGGACGGTGCCGAAGTCACCGGGACGGTCGTTGCGACAATCGAAGTGGTGGGCAGATTCAGTTCGAGACCGTCCGACAACTGTCCCGCGCTTCGAGACGAGGTCTCAATCGGAACACCGCATCCGACAAGAGTCGACGCTCCAAGCATCAAGCAAGTCCATCTGCGTCGACGCGACCTGGTCATTCCGGTGCCTTTCTCAGATGAACGGTGAAACGTGCTCCGCCTTCCGGACTCTCGCTCACGGACAGATCGCCGCCCATGGCTCGACAATGCAACTTTGCAATTGACAGACCGAGCCCGGATCCCGGCGTCGCCGAGTGGTGCTGAGCCCGAACGAAAGAGTCGAAGATCACGTCGCGATACTCGATGGGAACGCCGGGTCCCGCATCGTCGAAGTGGATCGACAGCCATTCCCCATTCGGCTCGATGCGAATCGCAACGAGGCCACCCCCGTACAAGTCGGCATTTCTTTTCAGATTCTCGAACGTTTGGACGAAGCGCTTCACGTCGATCACCACATCGCCCCCCACGTTCGAAGTGTCAACTTCGTCATCCCCACCTTGCAGGACTTCGCTGGGCATCTCGAACCGGGCGAGAAGTGCCACAATCAGGCGGGATGTCGAGCGAACTTCAAGGTTCGGTGACACGGTGTTGGAGTCATATCTCGAGATCTCGATCAGATCGTTGAGGATTCGCTCGAATCCCTCGACTCTGTCCCGAAGCAAACTCAGGCCGAGTTTCGATCGCTCGTCGAGAGCCACGGCATCGTCATCAATCATCTCGGCCGCGCCTCGAATCACGGTCAAGGGAGTTCGCAGTTCATGACTCACCATCGCGCTGAATTGACTCTCACGGGTGATGCGCTCACTGAGGCCCGACGTCATCTCGTTGAAAGCCTTTGCGATGGCGGCAAGATCGGGTTCGGGTGGCTCTACGACACGGCGCGTCAGGTCACCGGCTGAAATGTCGTTGGCAGCGACACCAATTGCGTGAAGCGGCTCCATGACTCGCCGCGAGAGTCTGCGTCCGAGGAATCCACCGGCTATCGCGGCAACGAGGACGCCCAATGAAAGAGCGTTGCGAAGCACGCCCAACGTGTCGCGCAACTCGGTCAAGGGCAACACGGCAACGAAAGATGCGTCGGTATCGGACTCGTAGAGAACCCCAACGATGATCCGGGGCTCGCCCCGCAAACTGATGCGTTGAACCGAGACTCGGCCAATTCCCAATGAATCAAGAAATCCACGCGGAAGATCCGTAGGGGCAATTCCGATGCCCGATGCGAATGATTCGCCCTCGACCGTGAATAAAGCCAGTGACGATGGCAGCGTGCGCGTCGCGCGGACGACCGCATCGACACCCGACAGCCCGGATTGAATGCCGTTTGCCGCGCTGCGAGCGGCAACAAGCGCTTGTGTTACCGCAGTCGACTCTCGTTGTGTGATCAGGTACGAGCGACCCACGAAGTAAGTGAGGGACGATGCCGCGACCGAAACCACACAGGCGGCAAAGACACCCAGAAGAGTTCCTTTGGTGCGGAGGGAAGGTCTCCACCTCACGGCGTCCATACTGTCACGATGCCGGCACTTGGAAGCCCACACCTCGGACAGTCGAGATGAACTCGGCAACGCCTCGGTCCGCCAGCTTCTTGCGCAGTCGGTAGATCTGCATGTCGACGAGACGCGAGTCGCCGAGGTAGTCGTAGCCCCAGACGCCTTCCAGTAGCTCCATCTTCGAGACGGTTCGTGGCGCATTGCTCATCAACATGACGAGAATGGCGAACTCTGTACGCGTCAGATCCAGATACTGACCGTCGACTTCGCAGACGTGTCGATCCGGACGCAGTGAAACTCGTCCGGCTGCCAGCACCGTGTCGGGTGTTTCATCCGTTCGTACGACCCGCCGCATGAGTGCGCGTATCCGTGCGATCAATTCCTTCGGTGCGATCGGCTTCGATAAGAAGTCATCCGCACCGGACTCGAGCCCGGCGACAACGTCATAAGAATCTCCGAAAGCCGTGAGAATCACGATCGGTATCGAAGACTTCTTTCGAAGATTACGAACAAGGTCGATTCCGTTGCAGTCGGGCAATCGAAGGTCGACAATGGCGAGATCGGCGTTTACTTCTGAAATCAACCGTTCCGCATCAAGACCGTCACTCGCCTCGAACACGGTGAATCCACCGCTGGTCAAAGCCGACGCCAGAACCGTACGAATGTCGTGATCATCTTCAACAAACAAAATGCGCATGTGCGGTCAATTATTGCGGTTCGTTGCGACGTCGTGTCGCTTCGTCGTCAATTTCATCAATGTCAAGCTCCTGTGACCCATCCGTTACGAAACGTGACGGGTCGGCGATGGTCTCTTCAGCATCGTGCTCGCACACTTGATGCATGACACATCTTCGACATGGCATCACCATCGCAATCCCGGCCAGAAACGAGGAAGGCACCATCGGTCAGGTCGTTCAGCGTCTCGCAAGCCATCTCAACGCAACGTCAGTTGTCGATGCAGAGATTCTTGTCGTTGACGATCGGAGCACAGATGAGACTGCACAAATCGCCTGCGAAAGTGGCGCGCGTGTGGTCCGCACTTCAGACATCTGCAGCACGTCGAGCGGAAGCGCCGGCAAAGGCGACGCCATTTGGGCGGCAGTCCACCAATGCAACACGACGCTCATTGGGTTTGTCGACGCTGACCTCACCGCACTCGATCCCGCCCTAATCATGACGATGTTCCGTCCGCTCCAACTAGATCCGAACGTTCAACTCGTGAAGGGTGTACTGACCCGAGTGGACGGCGATACGGCCACCGGCCCTGGCCGTGTCACAGCGCTCACTGCCCAGCCCCTTCTCTCGATTCTCCGACCGGATGTGAGTTCATTTTCCGACCCACTCTCGGGACTGTTCGCAGTTCGGACCGAGACGATCGGTGCTCTCTGGCTTGACTGCGACTACGGAGTCGACGTTGGCGTTCTCATCGACGTCGTCGATCGCTTCGGCCACGATGCGGTCGTCGAACTGAATGTCGGGCAAATTTCGCATCGGCGTCGCCCGCTCGAGCAACTCACGACCACCGCAACACAGGTGGCCCGGGCAATCATTGCTCGTGCCCACGAGACGAACGTTCCATCCGACGACCTTCTCCGCCGACGCCCCCCGGCGCGTGCAGCGCGGCGCCGCGTTCACGCGTTCCAACTACGCAGCCGCCACTGAGTTCCTACTGCCGACCCCCGCCCACATAGGCGAGCCACAACTCCTCGGACCAGTGCGACCGCAACTCTGACGTCACAAAGTCGCTCGTCCACTGCACCATTTTGAAGAACGGGAAATCGACCGACATCACTTCCGTGAACGCCATTCCATCGAGCAGCAATGCGGCATCGTCGATGCCAATCTCGACCGCCTCACCATCCTTCAGTCCGCTCAGGCGCATCTGCAGGTCGACCACGGCTTCTGCATCCCACCGCGACACCATGTTCCCCTCCATCAACTGATCGGTCATGATGTTCAGGATCTCAAACAAAGCCGAAACGGCGTCGGGCTCGAAAACGATGGAACGCGGCTCAATCATCTGGCGCCCCCGGCAGGGATCGAACCTGCGACCTGCGGTTTAGGAAACCGTTGCTCTATCCACTGAGCTACGGAGGCGTGGATTGGCCGGATGTGAAGCCTCATTAACCGTCACATCGCAGCCGATCGATGCAAAGGTTACTCAGAAGGTGGCAAGTCGGCGACGTCTGCAAGGTCTCTCGGTCGACCGGTTGCCAGCTTGTTGGTCCGAAGATCGCCGACCGAGATGAAGGGCACTTGGGTTTTTCCAACTGTGATGTAAATGCGGTTCTTGTATGCGTTCGAAAAGTCAAGCCCCGAGGCATAAGTGAGAATGTCGATGCGCTGTGGTTCGTGACCGAGCTGCACCATCACATCCGGCTCTTGAAAATCTTCGACTGTCAGGCCCAAATCTCCAAAACCGAATTCTTCTATCGCCCGGATAATTCGCTGTGCGTTTTCCGGCCCGATCCAAACCCACACGTCGAGATCTTTGGTGTAGCGGGGATGACCGTGGGCGGCTAGTGCGTAGCCACCAACAATGAGGAACTCGACCTCATGCGCGACGAATAATTCGACAAACTCTTGGAAGTCTTGGTTCAGGTTCATTCGTCCATCCGTGAAATTCGGCTCGCAGTTCTTCGACCATCGCAAGCCGCTCAGATACAGGTCGTGTTACCCAATATGTCGACGCAGCGTCATCGTCCCCTTTGCGCTTTCGAGTGACGACTTTCTGCATGGCGTTCACGCCCCAAATTGTACGCGTTCAAAACGCGATCCGAATGCGCCTGCAACACCCCTGGTTTAGATTCGTGACCGTCCATTCAGAGGATCCGAGGGGCCCGGCCCAACGACGATCCGCCAACCAACCAGCGTGCAAGGAATTGCGCAACGGCAAGGTGGCAACGCCGGGTGCGATGGAGGCAACCATGAGCAATTCACCCACCACCCCGAACCCGCACATTCCCGCTTCGCTGCCGGCCGATGTTCACTACGGGTTCACCCGCTACGGACTCGAACAAATGATTCACCACATTCATCCGATTCCGCTCGGTCGCGGATTCACTGCCGCGTTCATGTCGAAGAACTGGCCGGGACTGTCACTCAGTGACGGCATGAATGCCGCGAAATCCGCGGGCGTATTGAAGCGCAACCGTCAGCATTTCGCCGGCGTCGGGGTGCGTGTAGTCGTCAAGGAGCTTCACATTCTCCACGATGGCTCGACGCGAGTCGTCAAATTCACGCGTCGCGAGTTGTCAGAACGCGCGGATTGAGTCCAGGATCTCAGCGACACGGAGCGAACTCGACGCCGAAAACACCTCGGCGCTCTCGCCTCGAATGGCTGCACTGACATCTTCGACCATCAGCGCGAATGCATCGTCGGGGGCGAATCGTTCGACAGTGTCGCCAATGAGCAACGTCGCATTCTGTTTCCACAAGGTGAATGCTTCGCCCTCACCGGTACGCATTGCCGCGGATGATCCCGCCACGGTGATCCGCTGTTCTGGTGCCATGTCGAACGAGGAAAGTGCTTCGGCTCGGACTGCGCGATTCAAAGTCGCATGCGCATTTGTTGTGAGATCGATTCCGGTCGAACCCTTCACGATGTCAACGCTCTCGACGGAGAAATCGACCTTCTCCCCCATGAGCATCAACCACAGGTGGGCCTGGTAGCAGCCAACGTCGAGCAATGCGCCACCCCCCATCTCGGGCTGTGATCGATAGTTACCGGCGAGGTCGCCCTGGAACGTGAACGCAGTGGAGATGGAAAGGGGCTCACCAAGATCACCGCGTTGAACCAATTCAGCCATGCGCTTCATGCGGGGCTGCCAGCGGGTCCACACTGCCTCGACAAGCAGACGCTGATGACGCTCGGCGGCAGCCTGCATGGTGCGAACTTCTTCTGCATTCAGCGCCAACGGTTTTTCGCACAACACGTGCTTGCCGGCTTCGAGAGCTGCAACGACCCATTCTTTGTGTTGAACATTCGTGAGGCTGATGTACACGGCATCGATGTTGTCGTCGTCGATCAACGCGCGATACGACTCATGGACGACTTTGGGCTCCAATTCGGCGGAGCGTTTGGCGTCTCGGCTGGCAACTGCGTGGAGACTGGCTCCGCTGGCCGCGTGCACGGCGGGAGCCATTGCGCGACCGGCCACGTAGCCGGCGCCAATGAAGCCCCAACGTACGGTCACGACGAGGCGATGTTGGGCACGACGGGAAGTGCGTTCCTCAATGCCGATTGCTCGGCCGCTTCCATGATGGCGACGACGTTGCGCGACTGCAGGGCCTGCACCGACATCGGGGTCCTCTTCGTCAAGTATTGAACGATCGAATGGTGAAACGAAAACGGTGTCACCGAGTCGAGTGCGACAACGGTTCTGGCTCCATCGTTGGTGTGCAGCGTGAGAATTGCGGGCAGGTCGGCCACTGCCGGTTCGGCAGCAGGGTCCCAATCGCCCACGATTGCGCCCTTGGTGCCCAACACGTAGAACTTCGGTTTGCGCGCGGCCGCAAGATCGGAGTTCACGAAGGTGGCCTGCGCCCCCGACGCGAACGTGACGGTGACCTGTGCATGGTCGGCATTCGTCGCGTGCATCCAGACCCGCTTGTGGTTCTGGCCGCTGACGTGCGCGATTTCGTCGGGGATCAACGTGAGAATTTGGTCGATGAAGTGGCTACCCCAGTCGAAGATTGCACCGCCCGACACTTCGGCATTCGAGTGCCAGTACGTGCACGGTTCGGAGTAGCCACCGACGAAGGAGTCGTACTGAAAGACATCGCCAATTGCGCCCTCGGCAATGAGCCGGGCCATGGTCACGAAGTCGGGGTCGTACCGACGGTTTTGGTAGACGACCAGTAGCAGGTTCTTCTTTGCGGCAATTTCCATCAGCTCATCGCACTGGTCGGCCGTCAACGCCATCGGCTTTTCGAGCACCACGTGAACGTCGCGCGACAACGCTTCCTTCGCCCACGAGTAATGACTGTTCGGCGGCGTCGAGATGACGACCAAGTCGATGAGACCCGAGTCCAGCATGGCGGTGGCGTCGGCGAAGGCTTCGACCGTTGGGGCAAGTTCCCTAGCTGCAGCAATGCGGTCGGGGTTGACGTCGCACACGGCCGTGAGTTCCAGACCCGGGGTTCCCTGCACGGCGAGATTGTGCTCGTGGCCGATTGCACCGTAAGCGAGAAGTCCCACACGGATGCTTGCGTTGTTGATTGGAGAAGACACCACTTCAGACTCTACGCCACGAAGAAAAGCTTCGGACTGAACCCGCATGCGGTTTTCGCCACCACGGATACGGATGAATCTCGGCGAGATGGGTGAATTTTCTGAAAGATGGCACCGGAGCGAACGTGATGGCGACCATGTGCTCTCGTGCAAATCGAAAAGGATCACCGAGGTGGACGTGAAGATCGCGCCGTGTGGAAAGGTCTTGAAGTGTTTCGATGTAGAACGCGAGGCGGCGCGAACTCAGTTGAAGTTTCCGAAGGCCGGTCTCATTGAAGACAAATACAACCGGCAGATCGGGATGCGCAGACATTGCAGGGTCGTTGTCTCCCAGAGAGTCGACCGTCAACATCACGAACTCGGGCTTGTTCACGGTCACGGGTGCCGTGGGGCCGGTTGTTGCAGAAACGTCGGGGTCGTGGTCGAGCAACGGATCGTGGTCGACCTGAGGAAGCACCGACTCCGCCGGAAATTCTTGGATGGGGCAATTGCGGTTCAACGGACAACGCGCGCACAAACCCGGTGCACGCTTGTCGACCTGCCAACGCGAAAAACCGTAGGGCTTGCCCGTTCCGGCGCCGACCGTCCACTGCCAGCCCAATAGGTTGGCGGCACGCGATCCGTCGAGGAGTTGTTGGTACATGCGCTCTTGGCCGAAGGCCCAACCTTTGCCGTTGCGCACCGTCCAGTGCGATGCAAGCCACATCCGCGTCTGGTTCACCAACCAGCCCGTACTTTCCAATTCAGAGACCACCTCTTCGATGCACAGCATCTCGCGATTCCAACCGTCACCTTCCGAGCGGGTGTCGGCCTCGAAGCGAAGGTTCTCGAACATGCGCACCCCGATACGTGCGTACACATGCCTTGCATATTCCTGCCACTTCAGTTCGTCCTGAAACTTCTCCCTGTCCTTGTACGGTGCGCCGCGCACCGCCCGGGACACTTCGTCGAGAGTGAGGATGTTGTGGCGAATGTACGGCGAGAGCACCGATGCACCGCGAGCCTCTTTGGGTAGCACTTCGCTACGCCGGCTCGCGTAACCGGTGATGTCGAGTGCGGCCAAGGCAGCGTTTGCAGCACTCTGACCGCCGCGAATCGAACTGACCGCCGGCTCACCGGAGTACAGACCATTGAAGTCTTGGGCAATGATGTCGACGACGTCGCGGGTCGAAGTCAGGGAAAGTTCGTTCATGAGAGACGATCAACGTAGATCGTCGTGTCGGGCAACGATCAATCCGGACGTTGTGTCTTTCGCTACGCCTTCGTGAACTTGAGGTTCAGCTTCAACGTGCCGAGCATGATGCCGGGCTGGTGCATCCAGTTGTTGGCCTCGCCGTATTCGATGTGCGCAATGCGATCGAGGAGAACACCCCAGGCAACCTGCTGTTCGACGCGCGACAGGTTCGCACCGGGGCACACGCGCGGTCCGGCCGAGAAGGCGACATGTCGTGTGACGCCTTCGCGGTCGAGGTCGAGGTCGAAGGGACACTCGAACTCTTCGGGGTCGACGTTGGCTGCAGCAAAGCGCAGGTGAAGCAGCGACCCTGCGGGCACGTGGACACCCTGGAACACCTCGTCCTGTGAGGTCATGCGCGTCGACAGACCGTGGGTCGGCGAGCGAAGTCGCATGCCTTCTTCGGTGAAGGCACGCACCTTGGTTCGGTCGCTGCGCAGCGTTTCGAACATTCCCGGGCGCTCGCACAGCAGCTGAGCCTGTTCCTCGAGGGCGTACTGCGTGGTCTCCAGAGCACCGATGATCATCGCGTAGACGACACCGGCGATTTCGAGGTCGGTGAGTTTGCGGTCGAGCGCCTGATAGTGCACGTCGCAGAGGAACGAGATCATGTCGTCCTGCGGGTTTGCGCGCTTGATGCGCACTTGTTCGTACACGTACTCCTGGAAACCCTGCAGACGGGCGATCATGTCCTTTGCCTGATCGGGTGTGATCTCGTGTTTCAGACCGGTGCCGTGGACGAACGGGATGACGACGGCATTGCCCCACGCTTCGAGCTTCGGAATGTCCTCGAACGGGAACCCGAGGACGGAGGCAAACACTCGCTGCGGAAGAGGGCGGGCGAACTGGCGGACAAAGTCGACTTCACCGTCGTCGATCCACTCGTCGATGAGATCATTGGCGAGTTTCGTGATCAGCTCGCGGTGGCGCATCGCGCCGGTGCCGACCCAAGGGTCGGTCAGTTCCTTGCGGTGTTTGATGTACAGCTCTTGGGTGGGCCGAAGCGAGACCATCGAGGCCTGCATCAGGTTGTGGTACAGCTCGTACGTTTTTTCTGCGGTCAGGCCCTCGTTCGCATAATCGGTGATGCGCTTTTGGGTGAGACTGGTGTAGCGCTCGGTGTCTTTCACCACGCGCTGAACGTCGGCGTGCTTGGTCAGAACGTATGCGTCGGTGCCGGGGGTGAGACCGCCACCCGGAATGCGCAGCACGGGGGCGTCGCGGTGCAGGATTTCGTACATCTCGTACCAGTGCTCGGCCGCACCTTCGCCGAACAGGTCGACGTCTTCAAGGTTGACCGGGCACTTCATCGGACTCAACTCGTGGTTGATATGCCGTGGATACGTCTCCATGTTGCTTCCCCCTCGCGAGCAAGATTAGTCGCGGGTGGTGGGGCGGCTCAGAGCCCGGGAAACTTGTAGACGATCTCCTCGAAGGAATCGGCGGCAAAGAAATAGAGAAGACGCAGGGGTTCTTCGCCCGTGTTCACCGCCATGTGCTCGACATTGCCGGGAACGAAGACCGCGTCGCCCGCGACGACGGGAGTCGATTCACCCTCGACAACGACTTCTCCCCTGCCGCCAAGAAAGAAGTAAACCTCTGCCTGTTCGTGGGTGTGGCCACGTGCAGGCCGCGGTGCACCAACGGGAACCTCGGCGATACCCACCGTGAGCGCATTTGTCGCGGTGCGGTCGGCGCTGAAGAGCGTCCACCAGTTGACATGGCCCGTCGTGTCGTCCTTCCACGATTCGGTTGGACAATCGGTTGCCCGTCGGAACACTGCTTTTGATTCCGCCACGAATGGCAACTTAATCCGCATTGTTTGTGTGACGTGAAAAGATGGTCAGGTGACAAGTATCGAAACGCCGGTGCTGATCGTCGGTGGTGGGCCCGCTGGCCTGACGACAGCGACCGCGTTGGCGCAGTACGGCGTCGAGCACGTATTGGTGAACAAGCACGTGGGCACTGCGCACACGCCGCGCGCGCACATCGTGAACCAGCGCACGGTCGAGATCATGCGCCACCTCGGCTGCGAGGACGACCTACTTGCCGTTGCCACGCCACGGGAGATGATGCGACACAACCTGTGGGTTGAGAGCCTCGCGGGTCGCGAGGTGGCCCGACTCGACGCATGGGGCACGGGACCGGATCGACTTGCCGATTACACGGCGTCGAGTCCGTCGCCCATGGCGAACTGTGCACAGACCGTTTTCGAGCCGATGTTGTTGCGGGTTGCGAAGCGATCGGGCTCGGACGTGCGGTTTGGTCACGAGTTCCTCGGGTTCGATCGTGCGGGTGACGAGTTCGTGAGCACAGTGCTCGATCGGTCGACGGGTGATGAGACGATCATTCGCTCGCGCCATCTGGTAGGTGCCGACGGCGCGAGATCAAAGGTTCTCGATCTCGCGGGTCTGACGGTGGAGGGCCGGACCGCGATGTCGCACGCGGTGAACATCTGGTTCCGCGCGGACTTGTCGCAGTACCTCGCCCACCGACCGGGCGTGTTGACGTGGTTCGTTCCATCCGGGGACACCGCGACACTGCCACTGCTGACGTTGATCTGCCACAAGCCGTTCACCGAATTCGTGCTCGTCGCTCGCTACGACCCGAAAGCCGACGACATTTCAGCATGGGGCATCGACCGTGTTCGGCCGTTCGTAGAGGCGGCCGTGGGTGCCGCCGTGCCCGACCTGGAATTACTCGGCATCGCGGGCTGGCAGGTGAACGGCCTCATCGCACCGCGCTATTCGGCGGACGGCGTGCACTGCATGGGAGATGCGGTACACCGTCACCCACCGACGAACGGTCTCGGCCTGAACATGTCGGTGGCCGATGGTTACAACCTGGCGTGGAAGTTGGCCCTGGTGGAAAAGGGCCTTGCCGGAAGCGGGCTGCTCGACACGTATTCGTCGGAGCGCCAACCGGCCGGTGCTGCAGGAGTGGCGCGCGCACTGCAGAGCGCGAAAGAGGCCGCGCGCTTCGGACCCGATGATTCGAACCTCGACCCGTATGGCGAGAGTCTTCGCATTGCGAACTACCAGTTCAACGCGCATGGCATCGAGTTGGGTTATTGCTATGAAGTTGGTGCATTGGTGCACGACGACGTCGCGTACGACGAGAATCCTCGCGATCCGGTGCTGTACCACCACCCCACAACGCGTCCCGGTGCGCGTGTCGCGCACGCGCGACTGGAAAGTGGTGGCACTCCCCTGTCAACGATCGATCTGGTCGATGGACTTTCGTTTTCGCTGCTCATCGGCCACGACGGGGCCGCGTGGGCAGATGCCGCGACCGCGGTTTCGCGTGAAATTGGTGTTCCCGTCGCGGTGCACCGCGTCGGCGGAGACGACATTCGTGATCCGTACGGCGACTGGCAACGGGTGCGCGAAATCGGCGACACGGGATGCGTTTTGGTGCGGCCCGACCGCCACGTTGGCTGGCGGTCACTCGGTTCACACAACTATGCCCGTGGCGAACTGCTGCGCGTGATGCGCGCGATTCTTTCCCGCTGAAGACCGGGCAGTAACCCGGGTGGCAGACTCTGATTCATGAGCGACGCGACACCAGAAGCACCGGCAACGAAAGTTGCCGGGATCTTCTCCGTTGCGTCAGGGTTGGTTCACGGCGTCGCCGTTGGATTGCACGCCGACCACCCCGCGTCGGCACGCACTTTTGCAGTACTCGCACTCGTGCAGGTGATTGCAGGACTCGCGTCGTTGTTCGTCGACGGCCGACGTGTCCGCGGCCTTGTCGCATTGGTGAATGCGGCGTCGGTCGCCGGGTGGATAATGACCAAGACGTCGGGTATCGGTTTTATCGATGGCCTGGATACGTCGGAGGCCGTTCAAGCAACGGATCTCTTGTGTGCGGTTCTCGCCGCACTCGCCGTGCTGTTCTCGTTTGCGCCACAACTGTCGATACGGTTGAACCTCGAGCGGCTGTCAGCAACGGCGTTGGCCGTCATTCTTGCGGTACCCGCCATGGTGACGGCATCGGGCCACGACCATGGGTCGTCGACAGCCGGCTGGCCGAGGCCGTATTTCCCCGGAATCGGTATCGACATCGAAGGTGTCGCCGGTGTCAGCACCGAGCAAGAAGGGCGTGCGCGTCAACTCGTCCTCGACACTCAACGTGACCTGATGCGCTGGAGCGATCACCGCGTGGCTGTCGACGAGGGCTGGATATCGATCGGCGACGAACGAACGGGTTACGAGCACTTCGTCAACCCGATGAAGCTGATCGACGGGAAGTTCCTCGACACGGCAGCACCCGAATCGATCGTCTACAAGGTGTACGGCGAGACACGCATTCTGGTGTCGGCGATGTACATGGCGAACCTCGGTACGGGCATCGACGATGCCGAACTCGTCGAGTACGCAGGCCCACTCATGCAATGGCATGTCCACGAGAATCTGTGCTGGAAATTGGGTGACGGCATGCGTCCGTTCATCAGTGGCATCACCGATGAGGGTGGGAAGTGTCCCGCCGGGTCGCGGCGCGCGAACGTGCGGATTCCGATGGTGCACGTGTGGGTGGTTCCCCATCCGTGCGGACCGTTTGCCGCCGTCGAAGGCCTGGCCGAAGGTCAAGCCGCGGTGCCGACCGACGAGCGCGTCGACATCTGCGGCGACCACTCCCACTGAGACGAGAGAGCCTTACGATTCGACGACTTCGGAAACCTGGATTTGGGCTTCGATGTTCGTGTAGTTCGGGAGGTCGGCCATCAGTTCGCCGGTGACGGGCATGCCCATGCACTGCTGGAAGCGCTCGGCCGACTCGAAGAAGAAGTGGACGGCGGCCTCGAAGGGCCCGTCGACACCCTTGTCGATTTCGGTACGGGCGGGCTTCCAACCGTTGACCGCCATCGGAACGTGCGTTGTGCGGTAGTAGTCGTGGTCGAAAGTCGCACCGTCCGACTTGGGATAGAGAACGCTGACTCGGATCATGGCGGCAACCTACTACCATCCCGAACATGATCAGTCAGGGCCCCATCGAAGACCGTCTTGCCATCCGCGAACTCGTCGAGTCGTACAACGACGCCGTCATGCGCTTCGACGGCGAGGCGTGGCAGTCCAACTGGACGGACGATGCGACGTGGTCGTTGCCGGGCCGCGAGGTTCAGGGCAAGTCCAACTTCTTCCCCATGTGGCAAGAGTCGATGTCGGCATTTTCCTTTGTCGGCTTCTTCGCCTCTGCCGGTCCGATCATCGTCACCGGCGACACGGCCAAGGGCACCTGGTACCAGCAAGAATTCCTGCACCTCGAGGCCGGCGGCAAGATGAACGTGACCGGGCGTTACGAAGACGAGTACGTGAAGAAGAACGGCCGTTGGTTCTTCACGAAGCGCGTGTACTCGATTCTCGACCGTCAAATGCTCAGCTGAACCGCGACGCCCCCGTCAGGGCCTGACGAGCGGCAAGCCGACAGGAATCGGGTCAAAGACCAGATCGATCGACTCGGTCGAAACGACGGAGTCGACGCCGAAGCCGCCGACGATGAAGTCGAACCCGTCACCACCGTCGAGCACGTCGTCACCCGCCCCGCCATCGATGATGTCACTACCTGCGCGGCCGTCGATCCGGTCGTTACCCGCACCTCCGTAGATGATGTCCGATCCGGCAGCACCACACACGGTGTCGTCACCGCCGAAAGCAAAGACGGTGTGCGGGTCGACACCGCGAACGACAATCACATCGTCGCCCTCGGTGCCGTAGGCGATTCCACCGTTCGCGGCAACGGTGACCACCTTCCCCCCCACACCACATCGTCGGAATCTTCGTCGGTGCGTTTCCGAGCGATGGCAACACAATCGCAGGCAGAAGACCCATGGTCAGCGTCGGGAGCGGCGGCGACGACGGCCACCACCGCAACGATGCCGGCGAGCAGCACCCCGTACTCCGCGGCCACTCCGCCGTGGTCGTGCGCTTCGCGCACGTCCGCTAGGCGGGTCCGAACACGAACGATGAATCGTTTCATGTCTGTCTCCTGTCTGTTGTTGTTCGGACCGATCGGCCCGATCGACAGGAAACTGATCGAGATGTACCGTGCGACGCGAAGTGCACTTGTGGTGACCGTTGTACAACGAGTCAGCGACGGGTGTTACGGGAAGTTTTCAGACACCCAACGTGCGGGTGAAACCGTCGGGCACGACGATGTCGCTGCTGTCAAGTTCGCCCACGTGCGACTTGCCAAGGCCGAGAAGGGCCGAGTCGATTCCGCCACGCAGGATGTCGAGCACATTTTCGACACCGGCCTGACCGTTCGCGGACAAACCCCACAGGTAGGCCCGACCGATCATCACCGCTTTTGCGCCGAGCGCCAGACACTTGACCACGTCGCCACCACGACGCACCCCTCCGTCGAGCACAACCTCGATCTGGTGGCCGACCGCGTCGGCGATCGCCGGCAACACACGAATCGGCGCGGGAGTGCCATCGAGATTGTTGCCGCCATGGTTCGAGACCGACAGTGCCGATGCGCCGGCATCAACGACGCGCTTGGCATCGTCGACACGACACACACCCTTCACCATGAACGGGCCGTCCCACTGCGAACGCAACCACGCGATGTCTTCCCAACTGGGAGGAGGACTCTGCATCCATTCGAAATACGCACCGAAGAACGTCGGCGGCTTTTCACCCGGTGCCGCCATGTTGGGTGTCGAGAGATCGGGCAGACCGAACGTCTTCGCGTACATCCACAGCCACCGTGGCCGCGACAGACCCTGCGGAGCGAGCTTCACGAGTTCCTTCAGACCGACCTTCTCCGGTATCCACGGGCTGCCCCAATCGCGACCGTTCGAGAAGGTCCAGTCGAGGGTCAGGATGATGCCCTTCGCGCCCGCATTCTTCGCACGCTCGAGACGCTGCACCATCGTGTCACGCCCGCCCGACCAGTACATCTGGAAAAGCACCTGGTTGTTCACCGCGGTCACTTCCTCGATCGACTTGCTGGCGAACGAACTGAGTCCCATGGCGACGCCACGGTTCGCGGCGGCGCGCGCGACGGCAACTTCTCCGTCGGGGTGGACCGCCTGCACCCCGGTCGGCGAGATGATGACGGGCATCGACACTTGCTGGCCCATCACACTGATCGACTGATCGCGACCGGCGTGCAGTCCGGCAATGTGCGGTGCAAAGCCGAGTTCATCGAACGCGTTCAGGTTGTCGCTGAAGGTCAGACCCTTTTCGGACCCACCGACGATCGCCCCGTACACCGACTTCGGCAGACGACGCTGCGCCCTGCGTTGTGCGACGGCGACGGTTTCGAACCACGGGTTGCCCATGGTGGACCAGCCTATGTGCGATTGCAGGTCGTTCAGAAGTTGTTGTACGGGGATTCGAACACTGCCGGTTCAACCCAGCGGAACAGCATGACCGCGGCCACGACGAGGCCGATCCATGCAAGAACCGCTCGGGTACGCGGGCGGGTGGCGAAAAATGTCTTCATCGGCCGAGACCTTCGAGAAAGTCGACGAATGCGACGGTCACCTCATAGGCCGCGTACTTGGTGAGGTGCGCACGGTCCTGGAATTGCAGATCGAGTCCCGGCTTCGCGGGGTCGCTGAGGACGGTGCGGGCATCGAAGATTCCCGCACTGGGCACGAGTTCCGATAGCCGTTCCAGGTCGATCACGTCGGCCGCTTCCCCGAACGACGGGAAGTAGTAGAAGAAAACGTTGCGCACCCCTGCGTCGCGGGCGATTTTCGCCATGTCACGCATGACGGCAATCTCGCCCTCTGCGCGCCGACTGTCGACGTTGATGCGGCCGTACCGTTCGGACTGCTTCTTCAGACCGGCAATTTTCTTCTCGGTCGGTTGGGGTGTGGAATCTGTGTACGGCGCCGCAGCGACAGGGCCCCATACGGGCAGGACCGTTCTCGCGCAATGACCCATCGGATCGAATGCCTGGTCGGGATTGCGATACGCGTTGTCGAAGCCGATCTGCAAATGCTCGAAGAAGAACTTTGCGGGTGACGGCATGTGTGAACGTGCGTAGACGTCGGCCAAACCCACAACCTCGCGATCGATGAGGGCACCGAGATACCCCGCGTACGCGCTCGCGCCGAACAGTGCATACGAACGATTCGTCAATGCGGCACTGAGACGCGGCGGTGCGGAATCGCCCCCGGTACGTGTGATGAGAATCTCGATGCCGAGACTCTTCGGGGCACCGCGTTCGCGCAGGTAAGTGCGCAAAGCCATGTTTGAGTCCGACTCGGCATTGCCCAGAAGCACGATCTTTTCCGTGCGGTGTTCGCCGTTCACCGACAAGCGCAGGTCGATCAGATTTTTGTCGAGGCCGAATCCGGTACGGCTGGCCCCGAGCAAGACCAGGTCGGCAGCCGCTGCGTCATCCTCGAATATCAGTGCCTGGCATCGGTTCACGTACTTTCCGGGAACGTGACCCGCGCGTAGCCAGCTGTACGACGGCACGACGACGAGCGCGAGCGCAATGATGGGTGTCAGCAGTCGTCGGACGAGAAGTCGTTCAGAACGCATAGTTCGCCACGTACGAGAGAAGGATGACGGTCGACAGTGTCGCGATGCGGTTGGCGACACGAGCGGTGCGCGAAGAAAGGTCGGTTGCCTTCGGTGCGAAAGCCATCAAAAGACCGTGCACAAGACCCCAGATGACGTAGCCATACCGCACCTCGTGCCACAGCCCCATGAAGACGAAGGCGAGAGTCGTGGCAATGCGTGCATTCACTCCACGCAGGTTGAGGGGCAGAAAGAAGTACTGCATGACGAACCGGGCCATCGACATGTGCCAGCGGTTCCAGAAATCACGAATGTCGACCGCGCGCCATGGACGATCGAAGTTCGCGGGAATCCGGAATCCGGCGATGGCGGCACCGGATTCGGCGATCAGCGACTGTCCCCAGAATGCCGCGAAGAGATGTCCGAAGAGTGCGAGCAGAACGAACGGCGCAGTCCAACGGCCGAGGTCCGAACCACCCGACTCTTGCACCAGCCAGTCCGACACGAGCACGGCAAGCAACCATCCTCCGAAGAACTTGCGATACAGCAACTCGGTTGCTCCGACGTCGGGTTCCCCACTCCCCCGTTCCGTTTGTTCCCACAGTGCGGTACCCGGGAACACGGGACCAATGACGATGGCAGGCAGGAACCATCCACCTGCGGCGAGTGACACGACTCGTTGTGGCACGGTCGTCGACTTTGCGCCGAGCAGTTGCTTTGTCGTCATGAACACGCGCACGACGGAGAAGGCCACACCGGCGGTGACGAAGTGCTGACGAGAAAAGGCGCCGTTGGCAAGGTCCGTGGCAAAGACGTTCAACAAGAGCACATAGGGCAGGTATTGCCGAACGGCCGACTTCTTCGGCAGATTGCGCAGCAGCCTTTCGAGGACGATCGCTTCGACAACGGTGACCAGCACGACCCAGAAACCCGCCGGGGCGAGCATCAACATGAAGACCGCTCCGACGAAGGTGATGAACGTGAGTCGGGCGCGTCGGGGCAGGAAATGCGCCAACGGCACCGTGGCAAGAATCGTGACGACGTGGGCGAGCGGAGTCATCGCACCTACTCCCCGCGTGACCGGGCGGCAAGAGCACGACGGTCGATCTTTCCGTTTTGATTCGTGGGCATCGCACCGAGCGCCACGGCCTCGGCCGGGATCATGTAGTTCGGAAGATCGGTCGTAAGACGCTGCAGGTCGAGCGCGCCGCTCGCCTCGTCGACGAGATGAAACATCACGAGTCGCGCCTCGGCACCCTCACCCGAGACGACCACGGCAAGGGTCTTCAAGCCGAACGTGCGTCGGGCGACGGTTTCGATTTCACCCAGTTCGATGCGATACCCGCGGAACTTCACCTGCGAGTCGACACGACCACGGAAATACACGCCCTCGGTATCGATACGGACCAAATCGCCACTGCGGTACCAGTTCGTGCCGTCGTGTTCGACGAAGGGTGAAGGGGCATCGGTCGAATAACCGGCGAACACCTGCCGACCCCCGAGCAGAAGTTCACCCTCTTCGCCAAGCACCGGCTCGGTCGCAACGGTTCCGTCGGCGGCAAGCATCGCAGTGCGGTTCACGCCGAATGGCCGCCCGATCGACGCGTTGCCGTCGGTGCGCGACGAGTCGGTGACATCGGCGGCGGTGAAGGCGATGGTGGCCTCGGTCGGACCGTAGAGATTCCACATTCGACCACCATCGGCGAGCCAGGGTCGGCACGCGGCGACGGTTTCCATCGGCAGCGCTTCCCCGCAGAACGACATCGAGCGGAAACCCGCGAAGTCGTCCCTGCGTTTGCCCGCGCCCAGTTGTGCACCGACCAGCGGCACCGAGAACCAGGCGTCGATGCGTTCGCGCGCCACGTACGCGCCGGGCATCATGAGGTCGACCTGCGTCGGCGCGACGAGGGTTCCCCTTTGCCGTGTCGAGACGAAAATGTCGTGCATCGACAAATCGAAGCTGAGGTCGAAAAACTGCGAGAACCGAGCGCCGTCCGGGATTGCAAGAAGATCCGTCACCCCGTCGACGTAGGCGGTGAGGTTCGCATACGAAATCGGGACACCCTTCGGAGTGCCCGTCGAGCCGGACGTGAACATCACATACGCAATGTCATCGCCGGTGGCTGCCGCCGCGACGGCTTCGTCGAGCCATGTTTCCGTCGCTTTTGTCGACGGCGCAACCGATGCGACATCGACGAAGGGAATGGATGCAGCAACCTTCCCGTGGATGCCGACCGTCGTCATGTCACCAAGGGTGACGATGGGTCGCGCGAGGTCGATGATCGTTCGCAGACGTTCGGCCGGAAACTTCGGGTTCAGCGGAACGAACGTACCGCCCAGAGAAACCACGGCAAGTACTGCGAGATACGTCTCCACTCGGTGATTGCTGAGCACACCGACCCGTACGTTCGGTCCGACGCCGTGCGCGCGCAACAATTCCGCAAGACCCGCAATACGCGCTGCGGCTTCGGCTTCCGACATCGCGATCTTCTTCTCGGCTCCGAATGCGCCCTCGAAGGCGCACCGATTGTCGCTTTCGGCCCGCCAACGATCGGTGAGAAGCCCCGAACAGATGGACATCGGTTCAACCGCGATTGGCCGCGGCGAAGTCCACGATCTCACGCACCGTCATGAAATTGATCGCGTCGTCGTCGCTGACGTCGAGGCCGAGACGTTCCGACACCGTGGTGAAAATTTCGACAAAGGCCAAGGAGTCCCACGCAGGCGGGTTTCCCATCCCCGAGTCGACCGAAATCGCAACGTCGCCCGCACCTCGAGTGGCAAGCACCGATCCGATGATTGCCACCACTTCGTCAACCAATGCTTCGGCCACGCACACTCTCCACTCGACTCGCGATTTCCCTCTGCGCCTCGGCAAGGAGGCGCCGCTGTTCGGCCGTCCAGGTTTCGGCAGAACCGACTTGGTAGCCACCCAGCCTCTCGTTCTGGCGCGAACGTGCCTCGACGAGGGCCCGCCCGAGTTCACCAACCGCGGCTTCTTCGAGGGGCAAGTCGATGGTAGCCAACAGTGACGCGAGAACTGCCGTCGGCTGCGTCACGATGTCGTGGAAATCAATACACAGAATTCGCTCGGGGAACTTTTCCCACGCATCGCAGAGGACGTTGTTCGTTGCGCGCCACAACCAAATATTGCGTTCGATTGCTCCCCATGCAGTCCATGCATCGACTTCGGGCCCCGAGTGTGGTCGCAGGCGACCCATTGCGATGAAGCGCTCCCGCGCATCGAGTTCCTTCGCCGGGTCGGGCCACCCGACGGGCATCGGATCCGTTCCCGCGAACCACGTGGCAGAACGAACGAACGACTCGCAGTCGCGAATGATGATCGCCCCGCGTGCGTCGGGTATCTGCGCGAGAATGTCAGCAAGGAGGACTGAGTTGTAATAGGCAACGTCCACGAGCAGACCGACCCCCAACGCTCGCTGCGCATCTTCGAGTACGGCGGCACTCCGCTTGGTCGCGACCACTTCTGCGGCGCGCGTTGCGCTCTTGTAACACTGGAAGTTGTCGAGGTTCACCATCGGCAAAACGTCGGGCCCGGCATCGTTGCCGAGATGACCCTCGTGCAAGGCGGCTACACCCGGCAGCATGTTCAACGCCTCCGCGATGTACGACGTGGCCGTACGACCGGTGCTGGCGATTGCGAGAAACATCGAACTCAAATTGCCGGTCGCGTGCCGGCAACCGTGGTGCGGTGCAGTTCGCGGCGGAATCCGGCATAGTCGTTCAGTGCATAGTGCTGCGTCGAGCGGTTGTCCCAGATGACAAGGTCACCCGCCGACCAACGATGGCGCAACGTGAACCGCGCATCGGTGGTGTGCGCGTGCAACCAGTCGAGGAGTGGCTGCACGCGATCGGCATCGACCCCCAACAGGTCGCGCACATATGCACGGTTGAAGAACAACGCCTTCTTGTCGGTTTCGGGGTGCGTGATCACGAGCGGATGTAGTTCGGTGTCGTTGGCCGTGTCGTCGCAGACGATGTTCATTCCCGACAACCCCGAGTGAAGGGGTTGCATCTTGCGCGAGTACGCGTCGCGTGCCGTGTGCACCGCGGTGATGGCCGCGATCTCGCCACGGCGATCGTCGGACAGATGTTTCCAAGCAGCCGTCATCGAGGCCCAGAGGGTGTCGCCGCCGTACGGCGGGATGTCGAGGGCGTACAGCAACGTGAATGACGGTGGCTCGGCCTGGAAACTGAAGTCGCTGTGCCACGCGCCGCCGAAATTGAACGCAGAGCCATCGGAGGCCTCTTTCAGTACCTTGATGACTTCGGGGTGATCGGGGCTCGGCTCGATGAACGGAACCGGACCGGCCGGCCCGAACCGTCGCGACAAAGTGACCTGTTCGACAACGTCGAGACTCTGCCCCCGCACGACCACCACTTCGTGTTCGCAGACAAGCGTCCGCAACACGGCCAATCCTGCGTCGTCGAGGCGACGCACGTCGTCGACCACGACCTCGGCGCCGAACACACCCGTCAGCCGCTTCACCTCCACGACCGAAACCGTATCCGTCGTCAGTCGGCGACGAAACCCTTCCAGTTGCGCATGTAGCCGACGAAAGTATCGGACAAGCCCTCGTCGCGAAGCGTTCGTGCGGGCACGGGCAGATCTCGCATCACAAAGTCGGGGTTGCCACGCATCGACCTCGGAAAATCGTGGTTGGTGATCGCCGCACGACCGACGACCGCGATGTCGGCCCCCGCTTCGAGGACCGCGCGCACCGCAGGCGCCGAATGCAACTTCCCCGCGACCGCGAGACGAACGTTGCCACGGTCGATTGCGGCAAAGATGTCCACCAGCCTTCGGTCCGTCCAGCCTTCTTCGATAGCGTTCTTCGTGCAATCCCACAACGACATGTCGATCATGTCGACGTCTCCCGTTGCGACGAGGCGTGAATAAACCTCGCAGATCTCGCCGAGCTTCATCCCGAAGCGTTCGGGCGACAGACGCACTCCGACGTGGAATTCATTGCCGCACTCTCGTCGGATGCCCTCGATGATCGCGAACAGTGGTCGCGCGCGATTCTCGAGCGATCCACCGAACTCGTCGCTGCGCCGATTCAGTTCCGCGGAAAGAAACTGGCACAGCAGATAGCCGTGCGCACCGTGCAGTTCGATGCCGTCGAAACCGGCCGTCTGTGTGCGCTTCGCAGCCGCGACGAATGCGCCGATCATCTCGTGGACCTCGGCGTTCGTCATCGCACGGGCACCCGTTTCGGGATCGTCGGATGGACACACGGGGTCGGCACCTATCAGATCGCGGGGCGAACGGTTGCCCGCGTGGTGCAGCTGCACGATCGCGACGCTGCCCGCCATCTTGATGTCGCAGGCCAGGCGGGTGAGGCCCGCCACATGTGCGTCATCGTGCACACCCAACTGGCCGGCGAACCCGACTCCCATTGCTTGCACCGATGCGGCACAGGTCATGGTGAGACCGAAACCGCCGAGTGCACGCATCGTCAACCAGCGGTGCTCGTCGTCGGACAATGTTCCGTCGGCGTGGCTTTGTTGGTTGGTCAGCGGTGCGAGCATCAGACGGTTCGGCATCGCCGGACCGTGTGGAAAGGTCACCGTTTCGAAGGCTGCGTCTTTGTCGAAGACTGTGTCGTTGCGTGTCTGGCTCATCCCCGAAACACACTAGGTCCGTCGGTAGCGTTCAGCTTCCCATGACCCCGCCGCCGAACACAGACGTCGCCGCCGAAGCCGCCCGACGCCGAACCTTCGCGATCATCTCTCACCCGGACGCGGGCAAAACGACCCTGACCGAAAAATTCCTGCTGTACGCCGGTGCGGTGCAAGAGGCCGGTGCAGTGCGGGCACGCGCCGGTCGCCGTGCTGCAACCTCCGATTGGATGGAGCTGGAGAAGCAACGCGGCATCTCGATTTCCTCTGCCGTACTGCAATTCCCCTATCGCGGCCACACGTTCAACCTCCTCGACACGCCCGGCCACCGCGACTTCTCCGAAGACACCTACCGGGTGCTCGCCGCCGTCGACTCGGTCGTGATGGTGCTCGACACCGCAAAGGGCATCGAGGCACAAACCCTCAAGTTGTTCCAGGTGTGCCGTTCGCGAAACCTCCCCGTCATCACCTTCTTCAACAAGTACGACCGCCCCGGCCGCGACCCGCTGGAACTTCTCGACGAAGTCGAGGAACAGATCGGCCTGAAGCCCACCCCTGTCACGTGGCCGGTCGGCATTCCCGGTGATTTCCGTGGAGTCATCGACCGTCGAACGGGCGACTTCGTGCGGTTCGTGCGCACGGCCCACGGAGCCGAACTGTCACCGGAAGAAGTGCTTTCACCCGAGGCGGCCGCCACGGCCGAGGGCGCCGCGTGGACGGCCGCACTCGACGGATGCTCGCTGCTCGACGCCATCGGCGCCGACCTCGACATCGAGTCGTATCTCGCGGGCATCACCACGCCGGTTTTCGTCGGCTCGGCGCTCACCAACTTCGGTGTGCGCATGTTGCTCGATGCGGTTGTCGACCTCGCCCCCGCGCCCGCACCGCGTGCGGACGTGAAAGAACACGAACGACCGCTCGACGCCGGGTTCTCTGCGTTCGTTTTCAAGATCCAGGCGAACATGGATCCCAACCATCGTGATCGCCTTGCTTTCGCGCGCGTGTGTTCCGGCATGTTCGAGCGCGGCATGGATGCCACGTGCACTCGTTCGAAGCGCCTCGTTGCAACCAAGTACGCCACGACCGCCTTCGGTAGCGACCGGGAAACGGTCGAAGTTGCGTTTCCCGGCGACATCATCGGCCTGATCAACGCCAACGACCTGCGCATCGGCGACACACTCTATGCGGGTGACGTCGTCGAGTTCCCGGGAGTTCCCCGATTCGAACCCGAGGTATTCGCCACTGCGCGACCTCTCGACTCGGGCCGGTTCAAACAATTCCGCAAGGGTTTGGCTCAGCTCGACGAAGAAGGAGTGGTGCAGGTGTTGCGCGATCCCGACCTCGGCGACAGCGATCCGATCCTCGCCGCCGTCGGTGCACTGCAATTGGAAGTGTTCGCACACCGACTTGCGGGCGAGTTCAACGCACCCATCGAGGTGCGCCCCACCATTTACCAGGCAATTCGGCTCACCGACAAGGCAAGCATTCCCCGCCTTCAGGCCATCGGTGGTATCCGCATCCTGAAGCGCAGCGACGAAGCCCTGGTCGCGTTGTTCGAGAACAAGTTCCGTCTGCAGCGACTGCTGGCCGACGAACCCGAACTCACACTGACTCCGATTCTCACCGGCAACTAGACGAACAGCGACCCGTCGTGGGCTTGAACGACTTCGGCTGCGACCAAGTGGAGCGCGATACGACGACGACGCGCCTCCGAACGCAACACTTCGAATGCCGAGTGCGTGGGGAGTCCCCGTTGTACGGCGATCATTCCCTTCGCTTGTTCGATCAGCACACGTGAGTCGAGCGCCGTCTGCAGTTGACGAACGAGGTCGTCGTCAACGGCCATGCGGATTCACTTCTCTCCGGCGCTTGGTGCGAGAACGAACGGGTCGAGAGCGGTCACCATGAGGGCCAGTTGCGTTCGGTTGTCACGGCCAAGCAGCCCCAACAGCCGCGAAATGCGATTGCGCACCGTCTGGGCGCTCAGGTACACGCGCTGGCTGATCTGCACGACCCGATGCGCATCATCTCGATTCTGGACGAACCACTACTTGCACCACTTCGGACGGAGCGTGACGGCTACGTACCGAATGTCGTCTATTCCTGCGGGTCGATGAGGGCGGGAAACAATCTCATGATTCCGTTCGGAATAGCGGACCAGTCGATTGGCATCGCAGTGGCACAATTGGACGACCTCCTCGAGAGGCTGACCTGACCCGATTTCGAAATGCAATTTCCACTCAGGAGGTGGTTGAGATGAGAGACAGACACAAGGCGCAGCGAACAACCGTCGGCACCGACGGCTCGCCGAACTCGCGAAGCGCAGCCCAATGGGCGATCGAGAATTCGCAACCCGGGGACACAGTGTTGCTTCTTCACGTCTGGCATCCGTACATCTACGGAAACGAACTCGGTGCTGCGCTCACGATTGACGAGTCGGTGCCAACCGAACTCGTCGAAAAGGAGTTCGAACACTTTCTCCCTCTGGCGAAAGAGCACCAGGTGATGCTGAAGCACGCCCTCGTTCAGGGCGAGGCACGCGTTGAATTGCGCGACAGCGACGCCGACCTCGTGGTGATCGGAGCGAAGGGGCACACCGGCCTCAGTGGCCTGATACTCGGCTCGGTTGCTTCTTACGTTGCGGCGCACAGCAAGGTGCCCGTCGTCATCGTGCCCCACCACGACTGACGATCGGCCGCGGGACGACCGCTTCGACATCGGCGGTCGTTGCTTCGCGGCGCGAAACAACGGACTGTCTCATGCCGAGATGATCACGCATGCGTCGGTAAAGCGGACGGAACTGTTCCGCACCGCCGTCGGGACTCGACGCAAGCACCTCGCGCACCCCACGCGTGGTGGTGAAGTACAACTTGCCGGCATCCCCACGCGCCAACAGCAGTAACGCCGCGGAGAAGGCGTCGTTTTCTTCGCTGGCCTCGAACATCGTTCCGGCGACAAGCTCCCACGGCCCGCCCACGGATGCCATCACCATTTCGGCCAGCAACGTCTCGTCGAGCCGCTCGTCGCCGACACGCAGCCGCCACTGAACGAGATCATGTTCGCTGGCGGCAAACGTGTTGCGGTGCGCGGCGACGAGCGGCAACCGCTCGGGACCCGTGAGCACACCGTCGATCGTCAACATGTCGCTGATCGTTGAGTCAAAGTTGAGCCCCACACTCTGCTGGGCGCCCACCCATGCACTCAGGCCCGCCAGGTCGCGACAACGCTCGAGTGAAAGGTACACGCCATCGGTGGTGAGGTGGCGAGAGGCAGTGACGGCGAGCGACGCGTGAACCATGCCGGGTGCGAGAAGACGCGGCAATTCGTTGAGCGCCGACCACCAGCGTCCGGCATGAACCCAGTCGGCCGTCTCGGCCCACACCGCGCTCGAAGTGACGAGATCAAAGTCGCGACCCGCATCGAAGGTGTCGAGGTCGCCCTCCACGAACTCGACGTTGCCGAGCCCGAGATCCGCCGCCATGTCGCGTGCGGTTGCAATCGCGACGGGGCTGGCGTCGACTCCAACGACATGCGCGCCGGGGTTCAGCGCGGCAAGAAAACACGCGGCCACACCGCCACCGCAGCCCAAGTCGAGCGCCGCACGCAGGTCGCTGATCCCCGACAGCGTGCCGAGCCAGACATGGGTGTGCGGCGCGGCGGCATCGATCGTCGCACGCTGTCGGTCGAGGTCGTGACAGAACACGTCGACATCGCCGGCCGCCGATTGGCCGAATGCCCGCCGCCGCAAAAGTTCTCCCACTTCGTTGGCCACGGCATCCCCGCACCGCACGGCCAAATCCTCCCAAAACTCCATCGCCCCGGGGTGGCGCACGAGACCCGCACGGGCGTAGAACTCATCGACCGAGGTGTTCACCGGCCCGATCATACGGTGCGGTCATTTGTCATTCGTTCTGCCACTAGAGGCGGGAAGCGCATTATTGTGGTGCCATGGCCGATCGCTCGGACGACACCGTGGGTGAGACAACCTCGCCCGACGCAACCGAGAAAAAGGACGGCCGTCATGAACGGGTCGAACGTGGCAAGCGTGCCGTGTTCGAAGCCCTTGTGGAACTTTTCGGTGAGGGCCGCTACAACCCGCCCGTCGCCGAAGTTGCCGCGCGGGCCGGGGTATCCGAGCGAACCCTCTTCCGCTACTTCGGCTCGTTCAACGAAGTGATCGCGGGGATGATCGGGTACTTCTACCCACGAGTCGAGAAGTACTTCACAGCGAGTCCACCGCCCGGCGACCTGCGGTCACGTTTGCTCGCGCTTGCAGAACTTCGCGTCGAGTTCTCCGAGAAGCAGGGCATCGTCACACGCACTGCCGAAGCTCTCGCCCATGAGTGGCCGGCGGCCGCCATGGCCCGCTACGGGCGAGTCGAATTGCTGAACCAACAGCTGCGAGCGTGGATCGGTGACGACATGACGCGAGTATCCGACGAAAAACTCGTCGTCCTCTCCGCTCTTTTCGACATTCCGAACATGGAAGCAATGAGCGCGGCACTCGGCAAGAAGGCGGCAGTCACCATTGCGAATGCGGCGATCGCGATCATCGAGGCCGACTAAAGCAGTCGGCGGAACCAACGCTGCGAGACAAGCGCCGCAAGAAACGCCAGCACCACGGCAACCAAGGCGAAGAGTCCCGAGGCTTCCTTCATCACGGTCTTGCGGACGACGGAACTTCCGAGCGAGTCGTAGATCTTCGTGAGCGCATCTTCGGTGGTCGCCGTGAAACTCTTGCCGCGCGCGATGTCGGCGATGTTCTGCAGCGCCTGTTCGTCGGGCGGAACCGGCACCGTGTTTCCATCGGGTGTCACAACGGTACCGTCGGGCGTTCCGAAGGCAATGGTGTTGACCTTCACTCCCCTTGCCTGCGCCGCGGCGGCGGCCTCGTTGTCGGGGCGTCCGGTTGTCGTGGTGCCGTCGGAGAGCAAGATGATCGTTCCCACGCTCTTTTCGGCATCGACCTCGTCGGCTGCCGACGTAATCGTGTCGAGCGAGGCAAAAATCGCCTCGCCAATCGCAGTGCCGGTACCGGGCTCGAGGCGCGAGATCACACGCCGGACGGCGTCGCGATTGTCGGTCGCGGAAATGATCTGTTGGGCGACACTGTCGAAAGCCACGACCCCGATCAATGTGTCGGCCGGTGCGTTGTCGACGAAACGCACCGCCGATTTCTTTGCCACTTCGATACGCGATGGTGCAACGTCGGTTGCGCTCATCGACAACGACACGTCGATCGCAAGTACGACCACGGCTTTCTCGGACTTATCGGTTTCCTCGTAGGCGGGACGCGCGGCCGCCACGGTGCCCGAAACCATCGCAAGAACCATGAGCGTCACTGGCGCGAGTTGCTTCCACCGCGAAGGCGCCACTGCCAAACCGTCGAACAATTCGAGCGAACTGAAACGCATTCGCTGACCCGGCTTGCGTCTCGCGTCGACGAACGTCAATACGACCAGCGCCAACGGCAACACGAGGAGCAACAGGCGCCAGGGCGACAGCAAAGTGAGACCCGTCATGGTCGACCTCCTGCCGCCAGACGACGCTTACGCGATCGCAGAAAGCCTGCGAGAACCGGAACCCAATCGGCGTCGGTGCGTAGGTCGACGACATCGACACGTGCGGCCCGCAACGACGCCAGCCGTGCGGCGAAACGACGCGCAGTTGCTTCGGCGAATCTCGCCCGCACGTCGGCGCGGGATGTGTCGATGGTTGCCACGCGCCCCGTCTCGAGGTCTTCGAGATCGACGACACCCACATCGGGAAGGGTGAACTCGCGCGGATCGGAGACAACGACGGCGATCACGTCATGGCGACGGCCGAGACGCGACAGTTCGGCCGGCCATGCCGCATCGAGAAAGTCGGAAACGACGATGACGAGTCCCCTTCGGGTGCGCGGTGACATCGGCATCGCCAGTGCGGCCGTTGGATCAACGGTTCTTCCACCGGGCGCGGCGGTCGCACGTTCGAGGATTGCGAGAACAACCGCGAGATGTTCTGTTCCGGATTTCGGCATGACACGACCATCACCACCTGCAACCACACAACCGATGCGGTTGCCCGACTGCACGATGAGCTGACCGATGGCACCTGCGGCATCGAGGGCCAACCTGTACTTGGTCGAACGCGCGGTGCCGAACGACATGCTGGCCGATGCATCGACAACGAGCCACACCTCGAGTTCGTGGTCGGCGATCGTGTCGTGGACCTGAGTTTCATTCGTGCGCGCGGTGGCGGGCCAGTCGATGAGGCGCACGTCGTCGCCATCGGTGTAGCGGCGGATGTCGCCCAGTTCCGACCCCGCGCGATGCAAGAGGCCCGAATAGTCGCCGTGCAACAGACCCGAGATACGGCGGGTAACGGGTATCAGTGACTTCGGCAGGCGCGGTGGCGCGGCGTGGCGCATTGCCGCTTCCTCACCAACCGGAGGGTGCGAGAACGCGCTCGAGCAACGCAACGATGAACTCGTCGACGGTCGCACCGCGGGTGACGGCGTCCCACGACAAGACGAGACGGTGGTTCAACACGTCATAGGCGATGTCGTAGATGTCCTGCACACGTACGGTCGCGTGTCCCCGCATGAGAGCCAACGCGCGACCTGCGGCGAGCAAACCAAGTGTTGCGCGCGGACTGGCGCCGAACGAGAGCCAGCCGTCGAGGGTGTCGAACCCGAATGCCCGCGGGTCACGGGTGGCAACGACGAGTCGCACTGCGTAGTCGGCAACCGCCTCGGGCACGGGCAGATCGACCGCGGCGCGCTGGATTTCCAACAATTCCTCGATCGAAAGCACCTGCGCGGGTGGCGGTGTGGGGCTGGCACTGCGCCGGGCGATCTCTGCTTCCTGAGCGGGGGTCGGGTAGTCGACCGGTACACGCATGAGGAAGCGGTCGCGCTGTGCCTCGGGCAACGCGTAGACGCCTTCTTGCTCGATGGGGTTCTGCGTTGCGAGGACCATGAACGGTGGCGGCACCTTCGTCGTCACTCCACCGATCGATACCTGACGTTCGGCCATTACCTCGAGCAGTGCCGACTGCACCTTTGCGGGCGCGCGATTGATTTCATCGGCAAGGACGAAGTTGGCGAACACGGGACCGAGTTCGATGTCGAAGGCCTCGCGCGATGCGCGATAGATGCGAGTTCCCATGATGTCGGCCGGCAGCAGGTCGGGGGTGAACTGGATGCGCGCGAAGGTGCCGCCCACCATTCGCGCAAGCGTCGACGTCATCATCGTCTTGCCGACTCCGGGCACGCCCTCGAGAAGACAATGGCCGTTCGCAACCATCGAAATGATGAGTCGTTCGACGACGCGGTCCTGTCCGACGACGTGCCGCGACAGTTCCACTTTCAATGTTTCGAGCTTCGTGTTCTCAGTCATGTTCACTTCTCCCGCACCGCGTCGGCGATCGCCTTCAGGTCGGACGACGACACGCCGGGCGTGCCCTCGACGATCACCGTCAGGTCGTCGGCCAGCCGCCGCACTTCACCCTTGCCCGTGTAGGTCTTCGCGACGCTCGGTGCCTCGGGGCCCTTTGTTGCGGTCAAGGTGACGGTTCCCGTGGGCCCGGACAGCACGATTGTTTCGATTCCTTGTTCACCCGAGCGGAACGACATGTTGTTCGACTCGGTCCAACCGTTCGGAACGGGATCAATTTCGACGAAACCCGCGTCGGCTGTCGGCGGTGCACCGAATCCCCCGTTCGGAGAGCTTTCGTTCGGCGTCTCTTGATTCGGCGCGCTTTGGTTCGGGTCGAGCTGGTCGAACAGATCACCGAACAAATCGCCGAGCGAGGCGGGCAACTGGAAGTCGAAACCGTTACCCGGATTTCCGAGTGGATTCTCGGTTGCGGGAAGTGTCGGGGCGTCGGCACCCCCGGCCTCTTTGACTTCGTCCATCAGGTCTTGTGCGTCGGGAATCGGAACGGCGAACCCGACACCATTGCTTCCGCCCGATGTGGTGGCGATCGCCGTGTTGATACCGATCACACGATTCTTCGCATCGACGAGCGGACCACCCGAGTTCCCCGGATTGATGGCGGCATCGGTTTGGATGAGACCGGTCAACGTGATCGACCCGATCGTCAACTGCCGGTTCAGCCCGCTGATGATTCCCGACGTCACCGATGCTTGGTAGCCGAACGGACTGCCGAGTGCGACGACCGGTTGGCCGATGGCAAGCCCGTCGCCTCCCAACTTGGCCGCAGGGAGTTCCGTCGTCGCCTCGACGGCCAGTACCGCAAGATCACGGGCGGGACGACGTCCGACGACCCGGCCACGCAACTTTGTGCCGTCGTTCAAGACAACGTTGAAAGTCTCGGCCGACTGCACAACGTGGTGTGCGGTGAGGACCAAGCCCGATGCGTCGTAGATGACGCCGCTGCCGATTTCGCCGTTCGATTCGATCTGCACGACCGACGGGCCCACTTCTTTCGCCACACGTTCGGGACTACCTGCCGGTGCCTGTGTGCCCGAGTCGGCCTGGGTCGACGACGTCGAATTGTCGTTCGAGGTCTCGGCGATGGAGGTTGTTGAAGGAGCCGTGTCGGCCGCCGAGTCGCCGTTCCCCGAGAAGATCGCCGTCGCGCCACCGAGCAGCAGCACCACGGCCACGACCACGGCGACCACTTTGATGCCCCGCCTGCCGCCGCGGCGCGCCGGAGTGTCGGAATCGGAACCCTCGCCAAGAGGCGCATTGGGAGGCGGCAACGGCACGCCAAGCGGCGGGCTGGGCGGAATGTCCCGCCATGTTCGCGTGCGGGGAGGTGCGTCGAAGGGGTCTTGTGCGTTCACCGTGACGCAAGGGTAAACCCTCCCCCATCACCGAAAAAGTCGGCGAGGGTGATTCTTTGCGATTTCTTACGAAACTCGCACCACGGTTGTGTTCATGGCTGAGCGAGATATTTGTCGATCACCTTGTGCACGTGGCGCACACGCACTTCTTGGTAGTTGCCCAGAATCTCGCCGCCTCGCAGACTGCCCTTGAAGCCGCGTTGTTGTGCGGCGAGGTTGTCGGTGTCTTGGTCGTAGACGAAACCGAGGCCCTTCTCCATTCCGGGTGCCGACATGTAGCTCTCTTGCACGTCGAGGTCGTACGGACGCGCGGGTGCGGGCGCCTCTTGGCCGTCGGGCGCGAAACGCAGGAACAACAACTCGAAGATGCACTCGTCGGGGTCGGTTGGATGAGGCAGGAAGCGATACACCATCGGTCGTGCGGCACCGGGAAAGAAGAACGCGTTCGGAAACACGAAGTACTCGATCGAGTCGAGGGTCTCGGCGACCTTGAACCGCGAGAAGTCGTGGTTGAAACGCTGCTTCAGTTCGTCCTGCACGATCTTGTAGTACACGTCGCGCGCGGTCTTGCCCTCGGGCACCTTCGGTACTTCGTCGGGGTTGCCGTAGCGACGGCGCAGCACGAAGTTCAGGATCTCTTGTTCGGTTTGCTTGCGCTCGATGTGCGGGCTTTGCGTACCGGACGTGTGCATGAAGCGCGACACGTTTTCACCGAACACGTCGTACTGCGCGTTTGCATCGCCCGTCGCGCGGAGACCCTCGGGGTGCGTCTTGTACACGTGGTACGCCTCGAGGAACGCCCCCATCGATGCCTTCCAGTTCGCCGGCAAACGCTTGCGCAGGTGTAATTCGAGGTACCGGTCGCTCAGGTCCCAGTTGCCGGTGAAGTGTTCGGGCATCACACCCAGGTATTCACGCAATGGTGCCGCGTCCTTGTCGAAGTTCACCCAAACGAACCCGCCCCACGTGTCGACTTGGATCGACGGCAGTTTGAGATCGTCGTCGGAGTGACCGGGAAAATCCCAACGACACGGAATCGACGCGATGTTTCCGCTCGTCGACCACGCCCAACCGTGGAAGCGGCAGGTGAAGCGGTTCGCATTGCCGTTGTCCCACGACGGCTTCAACTGCGTACCGCGGTGTCCGCAGAAATTGTCCATCGCGCGAATCACGCCGTCGTCGCCACGCACGATGATGATCGAACGCTGCCCGATGTCGTACACGTAGTAGTCGCCGACGTTCGGAATGTGCTCGACACGACAGGCCCACTGCCACACCTTCGACCACACTTTTTCGAACTCGAGCTCGAGGAATTCCTTCGACGTGTAGCGGTAGTAGCCGATGGGCTCGTCACCGAGATATTCGTACGACTCGGTCATCATCTGCGGCGGAGCACCCGTCTCGTCGCGGCGCAGGACGTCTTGGTACGTCTCCCCCGGACAGCGGTGTTCGCCCTTGGCGAGGCCGGGATCGGGAAGTGTCTGTTCCATGCGGACAGGGTAACCCAGCCCCATACGAGCCCCGAGAGGCGGACGACTCCTCAGGAATGGACGGGGAGAAGCGACTCGATGAATGTGCCGAACACGGGGTCGAGTGAGGTAGCCGGGCTGTTTTCAGCCGCAAGAAGGTCGTGCAAGACCGATCCAAGGTGGATTGACAAGGCGAATTCCGCGATGTCGCGGGCGCTGACCGTGTTTCGCATCAAACCACGTGACTGAGCGTCGGTGAACACGACGGTCAACTTGGCTGCAAGTTCTTCCTGCACTTCACGCAAGGCCACGGCAAGCTGCGGACGCGTGCGTGACGATCCGATGATTTCGGCACGCAGGAAACGCATCGCACGACTCGACTCGGCTGTCGCCTGCCCGAAGAACTGGCTCAGCACCTGAGACAATTCCGCGCACGTCGACGCGTTGCGGACCGCATGCGAAAAACCCTCGTAGTAGATACCCGTCGAGCCGGCGTATTGCTTTTGTCGTGCAGCAACGACGAGACCTTCACGATCGCCGAAGTAGTGGTAAAGCGTTGCCACCGAGACATCGCTGTCTCGCGCAATGTCATTGACGCGGAGCGCGGGTTCGCCACCGGCTTCGATCGCCGCGATGGTTGCGTCGATGATGCGATCCATGGTCGCTTGTGCCAAGGCTGAACGCGTTTTCATACGTTTCGTAATCTATTTGAAATCCGCTCACATTCGCGCAATCTCGTGGACGGATTCTGATGGCAACCGTCAGTCGCCGCGCCGTCTCCAGCTCGTCAACTTCGCCAACAAGAACCCGATCACCATCGAAGCGATGACGAGCACCCACATCGGCCATTCGGGCGATGCCGCGATGAGATTGATCTTCGTCTTGTCGTTGTTCAGCACAACAAACAAAATCGCTACAACGGCAAGAAGCGCCCAACCGACTTGGCGAATGCCGATCCGCCGACCTGATTCGGCTGAAATTTTCTTGTCGCTCATGGTCGGCCTCGATTCCCTCGTCAGTGAAGACCCGTGTCAGTGCAGGATGGTCATTCCACCATCGACAACGATGGTGGCTCCATTCAGGAAACTCGCCGCAGGAAGACACGCGCTCAATGTCATCTGTGCGACTTCCTCGGGTTCTCCGTACCTGCGCAGCGGCACCTTTCGCTTGGCGTAGATGGTCTTTGACTCGTCGGGAATGTCGGCGGTCATCGCGGTGTTGATCGGACCGGGACAAATGGCGTTCACATTGATGCCGTGGCGACCGAGTTCGGCGGCGAGGCTTTTCGTCAAACCCACTACCCCATGTTTCGCCGCCGAATAGGCGGCGAGGCCCGGGGTCGCGACGATCGCCTCGGTCGAAGCCACGTTCACGATGCGCCCCGCCCGTTCCTTCATGTGGGGAACGACCAACCGCACGAGATGCGCGTACGCGCTGAGATTCACCGCAATGGTGTCGGTCCACGCCGTGGCGAATGATGCGTCGTCGGCAAACACCGACGACGCACGGCTGATACCCGCGTTGTTGACGAGAATGTCGATGGTCCCGAAACGACCGACTGCGGCGTCGACAAGCGCGCGTCGTTGTTCATCGGAGGTCACGTCGGTCGGCACGCCGATCACACGATCGGGTCCGTACGCGGCGGTGATCTCCCCCACCACGCGCGCCACGCGGTCGGCGCCGATGTCGGCAGCCACGACGTTGGCTCCCTCGTCGGCAAAGAGGTGTGCGGTCGCGCGACCCATGCCGCTTGCGGCACCGGTGACAATGACGGTCTTTCCGGCCACCGAGCGGACGAGCGAAGTCAGGCGCGCCATTCGAACCTGCCTCCCGTGCCGTATGCGGGAAGGTGCAGCGCGCGATACGGGTCGACGCGCATGAATCCGGCATCGGGCGAGTTGTCGGGTCCACCGGGGGCAAAGAGGTTGAGGTCGTAGTCGAAGACACCGTTCCAGAGTCGACGTTTCGTGTCGAGATCGGAATGCAACGACGCAGTTCCCCAAACCTCGACTCCATCACCTTTTTCCGTCACCTGCCAGTGCAGGGCAACATGCTCGTTGTGGCGCACGTTCTTCGCCTTCACCGAATCGTTTCCGATCATGATCCAGATCGCGTCACCTTCCCAACACGGGTGTACCGGCACCACATCGGGTCGACCATCGCGCCCGATCGTTGCAATGTGTGCCCACGGGCTGAGTGCGGTGGCCGCTGCACGGATCGATGCAAGGTCGCTTCCCGACAACTACCTCACCCGCCCTTCACGCGCGCGCCAGGTCGGCAGCGCAGAGAATTCCGTCGAGCATCGGTGGCGGCAGCACCGTCGGATGGCCCGCCCACAACTGCACACAGTCGCCCGTTCGACCGTTCGGCCCCTCGTTGATGAGCTCGACGAGCACGCCCGCGACGCCTTCCGGCGTCATCACGCCCGGTGCGGGCGGCCTGTCGCCGAGGAAGCCCAGGTACATCGGGGTTGCCGTCGCCCCCATTCCGAAGGAGTTCACACGAATCTTGTGCGGCGCAAGCGCACGCGCCCACGCGTTGGTGAGGCCCTTGATTCCCCACTTCGATGCGTCGTAGACGTCGAAGCCCGGACCGCCGACGGCCGAGCGCTGCACGTCTTTCCAGTTGCACAACTGTGCATCGTCGTGCGAGTGCGCTTCGGGCCAACCACACGTGTGGATGTGGTCGGTTGTGACATTGATCAAGTCACCACCGTTCTTCATGAGGTACGGAATCGCGGCTCGGCCCGTGAGGTACACCCCACGAAGGTTCACATCCATCATGAACTCGAAGTCGTCGACCGCTTTCGAAAAGTCGTCCTTGGCGGGGTTGGTCACCCGCACAACTCCGGCGTTGGCCACCACGATGTCGAGACCACCCAACTTGTCGGCGGCACCGTCGACGAAGGACTTCACGTCCTTTTTTTTCGCCACGTCGGCGACCTTCGCCCAACAGTTCACGTCGAGCCCACGAATCTCGTCACGCACTGCTTTCACCGAATCGTTGACGTCGCAAATCGCCACGTCGGCGCCCGCCCGAGCGAGCGCAATCGCGTAGGCCTTGCCCAAACCTGCTGCCGCGCCGGTGACGAGAGCCCGACGTCCCTTCAATGTTGTCCCCATGGCGCCGAACATAGCCCGACTCGGACGCGCCAATTTCCCACCTCTTATAGTGGGGACGAACCGACTGTCGAACCGGGGGGCCACATGTCGTTGACCGAAAACCTGAAGAGTGTCGTTGGTGACGCCTTCGAAATCAGCGCCGAGCACGCCTCGACCGAACAGCCCGACTTTCCGTTGATGCCACTCGGCACCGCGTGCGACATGGGTCGCGACGAGAACGGTGTACCGCTGATCGATCCCCGCCTCTTCGGGTCGCGCGAATTCCAACGCAATCCGTACCCCTACTACCACATCATGCAGGACCACTATCCGGTCTTTCACGACAAGTTGAACAACTGCTACTTCGTCACCCGCTACGCCGACATCAACGACGCGTACTTCGACGGCCTCGGGTTCAACACGATCCCGAAGGGCAGTTCGAACCACGTTCTCGGCAACACACAGTTGGAACTGAGCGGCATCGAACACAGCCGACGCCGCAACCTCTACGGTCGCCATCTCGTCGGCAGTGCGCTGACGAAGCGCTTCGGCGCCATCTGCAAGATGGCCAACGACATGATCGACGCGTGGTTCGACTCTTCTTCTGGAATGTCGGAGTACGACCCGTCGACGGGCAAGTACGTCATCGAACTGGGAAAGGCGTTCGCCAACGACTTCCCGATTCGTGTCGTGTGCCAGGTGCTCGGCTTTCCCGACGACGCACAGGATCGCTTTTTCTATTGGTACAAGAACATGATGGGCGGCATCGGCGGCCGCGACTTCGAACAAAAAGGTCTGATGGCGCGCCAGGACCTCGAGGACTTCGTCGAGGAGATCGTCGAACAGCGGCGCACGTCGCCGCAGTATCTCCTCGACGACAACGGCAACCAGGTCGCGCCCGACATCATCTCCGAGCTCTGCCAAACGGTGATCGACGGCGACTATCTGTCGACCGAAGAGATCACGTCGAACATTGCCCTCATCGTCGGCGGAGGAGGCGAAACCACCCGTGGCGCAATCCTCAACATGTGGTACCTGTTGCTGCAGCACCCCGACCAGATGGCCGCCGTTCTTGCCGACGATGGACTGTGGGACGCCGCATTCCACGAGACGCTCCGCCACTCGTCGTCGATCGGCGGCCAACCGCGCCACAACACCTTCGACATCGAAATGCACGGCATCAAGATTCCCGCGGGCTCTCTCATGCACATGGTCGACTGGGCCGCCAACCACGACCCGCGTGTTTTCCGCGACCCCGAGCGTTTCGACATTTTCCGCAACGACCTCTACACAGAGAAAATCGTCCGCGCCGGTTACCGCAAGGAGGGCAAGTGCAACCACATGGCCTTCGGTGTCGGCCCGCACCTGTGCCCCGGTGCATGGATTTCGCACCAGGAAGCATCGATCGGCTCGAACATCATGTCGAAGCGCGTGAAGAACGTGGCCATTGTCGAGGACCGCATGCCAAAGGACATCGACGGCGTGACGCTCGCACCGATCGGCCTCGGAGCCATCAACGAACTGTGGCTCCAGTTCGAAAAGGCGTGAGATGAGCTACAGCTCGGACAACGAGAACGACACCCTCGCCAGCGAACGTGGCGACGACGAGGCGGGCTACCGCAGTTACGAAGTGTTCCAGCGGGAACGCGTCGGTGCGCCGCCACCGGTGAAACCCGGTCAAATGCGCACGCAGGACTACCTCGACGACCCCTACACGTTGCTCGCGAAGCTGCGTGCCTACGGGCCGGCCTGGCGCGACTGGCCCGGCAACTGTTTCTGGGTCACGCATTACAACGAGGTCACCTCCATCCTCGCCGACAACGCGAACTTCGCGGTTCGATCGAAGCGTTGGCACTACCACCTCACCGACTTCGGTCGCGATCTGCGCCACCACGTGCCCGTTCTCACCGCGCAAGCCAAGGGCATCGATGCAAACGCCCAAAGTGCAGCCGAAGAACTGCTCGCAGTCGTGGCGAAGAACGGGTCGGCCGACCTCGTTGCGGACTTCGCCGCGCCCTACCCGCTCGTCGTCCTCGGTCGCACCATCGGCATTCCCGATGCAGACATTGCCTCGTTCGCTGATCGCTACTTGCGCATGCAACGCGGATGGCGCTGGCATCCCACCAACCAAGACGCAGGACTTCGCGCGATGCGCGAACTCGTCGACTACTTCACGCCGCTTCTCAACAGTCGCCGCAGCGACCCACAAGACGACTGGCTGTCGGCCATCGCGACACTGGAACTCGACGGACCGCAGACCACCGCACACGACGTCGTCGCAACGCTTCTCGAGGGTGACCACGAAACTCTCCATGGTGCTCTCGCCAACATGTGGATGCTTCTTCTCACCCACCCAGAACAACTCGAATCCGTGCGCGGCGAGCGTCGCCTGGTGAAGTACGCGTACCTGGAGACGGTTCGCCATTCGACTCCCGTCATCAGCGCCGACCGTTTCGCCCGCCGCGAAGTCGAGCGGTTCGGACTGTTGATTCCCGAGGGTGCCCTCGTCATCTGCTCGGCAGGAGCAGCAAACCGCGACGAACGCATCTTCAAGGACGCCGATCAATTCATCGTCGGCCGCAAAGACCTCGTGCAGCGTGAACCCCGGGGCCAGTACCGCGCCGATGGACTGCCCTCGGGCATCACGCCCGCGCTCGGTACGCCATCGAAGTACCCGGCACTACCGGTTGGTCGGCCGCGTTCGCCCTATGCGATCACGCGTGACACCGCAACGACGGCATCACAAGTGGTTCTCGAGATGCTGCCGAACGTGAGACTCGCCGCCGGTGCGAACCCGGTGATGAAGTGCAAGGCCTGGGGCGAAATGCACGCCTGTTGGCAATTGCCCGTCACGTTCTGAGAATTCCACCACCGACCAAGTGAGTCCTCACAGTCGGTCTGACCGATCTTCCGCGATGAGTTCGTCCGTGTTGCGCTTCGACGCCATCGGGTCCGCCTGTCCGATTGGACCTGATCGCGCAGGGGGACGAATCCAGCCCTCTTCGACCCCCTTGGTAAGTGCATTGAGTGGCTCGTGCACCGCGTCACCTACACCATTTTCACCGTCGCACGATCCGGCTTCCATGACTTGAGCCTACGAAAAGCATGCCCTCATTGATGTCAGGCGCCGCCGGACACCACGATGTTCTGACCCGTGATCCATGAACCAGCGGGCGATGCGAGCCACACGGCGGCTGCGCCGCAGTCGGTGGGCGTGCCGAGGCGACGAATGGGAATGCGCACCGCGGTGGCCTCGAGCTGTGCGTCGGTGACGTGGCCGACCGTCTTCGTTGCCTCGGTGGGAACCGTCCCGGGCGAGATGCAATTCGAGCGGATGCCCTTGGGACCGAGTTCCGTCGCAAGCGTGAGGGCGAGCGAGTTCATGCCCGACTTTGCGGCGCCGTAGGCGGCAAAGTTCACCGCCGGCTTGATCGACGCAATGGACGAGATACCGATGAGCGTCGAGCCGGGCTTCATCACGGCCGCGCACGCACGCGACGCAACGAAGTGCGGGCGCAGGTTGAGGGCGATCTGGTTGTCCCAGTGCCATTCGGGAAAGTCCTCGAAGGCGAAGTTGCCCGGATAATCGGACGTACCAGCGTTGCTGACCCAGGTGTCGATGGACCCGAGTTCGTTCATCGCCCGGTCGACAATGGTGGGAATGGTGTCGGGCGCCGTGATGTCGGCGACAACCTTCATCGACTTCTGGCCGCGCTGGGCGATGCGCTCGGCCACTTCGTCGAGTTCGTGCTCGCGACGTGCGGTCAACACCACGGTTGCACCGGCATCGGCGAATGCAAGGGCGATACCACGACCGATACCGCGACCCGCCCCGGTGACGACGGCGACCATGCCGTCCATGCGGAACAGATCCATGACGTTTGCATCGGCCGGGTCGACCGGTGTGTGTGTACGCGAAACCTTTGATGACATGACAAACTCCCCCTCGTGACTACGACGGCGCGCTCGGGGCTTCCCGACAACGAGATCCTCGGCTACCGATTCCCTGGTGGACGGTACACGATTGCCCACTGGGAGAACTTCCTCCTGACCGACTGCACGACCTCGGAGCAATTGCCCGACGGCCTCGTTCACCCGGTTGCTCTGTTTCACGTGCCGATTCTCGGGTCGGGAATCAACATCGCGAAGTTGTTCGAGGTGTGCGGTGCCGAGGGACCGGGTTCGGTCGGCCTCGACGGTTACGACTGGGAGTACTTCTCGCGCCTGCGCATCGACACCGAGTACGACGTGCAAGGGTCGATCGTTCACTGGGAACACATGCTCGACGACAAGGGCAATGCATACGACGCGATGAAGTTCGCGATCGAGTTGCGCGACGTCGTCGGCGGCGATGCGCTCGTTGCGCGCGTCACCAACTCGTGGCGTTTCCGTCGCCAGCATGCAACCGCCGCGTACAAGAAACCCGCCGAAAAGACCGTGCAGGAAGGTGCAATTGCCACACAACAATTGCCCGAGTTCGCGGTCGACGGCGTCGATGCACAACGCATGAAGACGATGGCTGCGATCCTTCGCGATCCGTACCGCGTGCACTGGGATCGTGCAGCAACCACCGAAATGGGCCTTGGTGGTCGCGTCATCAACCAGGGTCCGTTGAATCTCAGTTACATCGTGAACGCTCTGCATGCGTTCGCCGGTGCCGGGTGCGTGCGGCGACTCACCGTTGCGTTCCATCGTCCGGTCTTCGACGGCGACCGCGTCGTCGCCGGCGGCGAAGTGGTCGACGCCGAGACGTTCGCCGACTCCTCTGTACGTAAAGTCAACGTATGGCTGCGCCGCGACGACCCCACGCCGGGCGAAATCGTGGTGTCGGGGACCGCACTCATCGACTGACGAATCGCCCGGATACTGGGCGTACCGTTCGGTAACCCGAACTGGGCATTTTTCGTTCACGCCAATTCACAAACGAACTCTCTGCACCCTGCAACGAAGCCTTGTTTTGCAGGGGTTTCGTGTTGCGGTTCCATTTACTTGGCGGTGTGACCATGGTTATAGTTGCCACGCCGGCATGCCGGTTGTCACATCAACAATCGGGCACACGTGCCCGTGTTCACAGGGGGAACATTTGAAGAACCAGAAAAGGAAATTCCTGGTTCCCGTCGCAGTCGCTGTTGCAGCGGCTCTGTCGATGGGTGCCGGTGCGGTTTCCGCAAAGAGCAACAGTGCGGGCGTCAAGTCCGCGGGAACGGCTTGCAAGGTCAAGCTGAACAAGGCGCTTGACAAGCAGGCGGGGAAAAACGCCAGCTGGCTTGCTCAGCGGATGGCATGTGGCGAAGCCGCGCCGCTCAAGGCAACCGGCGACGACATTCTCATCGGCTTCCAGAACCCCGAGGGACCTGTCATCAACTTCCCCGAGTACCGCGTGGCTGCGCAGGCCGCCGTTGACTACATCAACAACGAACTTGGTGGCATTGGCGCCGACCCAGCAAAGGGTACGCCGGGACGTCCGCTGAAGCTCGAGGTGTGCAAGTACAACGCGCTTGTTCCGGCGGAACTTCCGGGCTGTGCAAACACCTTGTCGGCAAAGAACCCGCTCCTGGTGTTCGCTTCGCTGGCCTTCGGTGACGCGCACTTCCCGATTTACCAGGCACGCAAGATTCCGATCATCGTTGGTACCCCGATCTTCCCGGCCGACTTCACGTCACCGGCAACGTTCGCCATCGGTGGCGGTGGCGGATGCCTCGGCGTTCACCTCGGACTCGTCACCTATGCGACGCAGTACCTGTTGAAGAACAACCTGAAGAAGCCAAAGGGTGGTCGTATCGCAGTGCCGTGGGCACAGTCGGCACCCGGCATCTTCTGCTACAACGACCTCGAGGCAAAGCCGCTCGACGTTCTTGCCGGAAAGACGCTTTCGGGTAAGGCCATCAAGTCGACCGCCAAGCTGAAGGGCACCATGCCCGACATCAAGTACGTCGGCGTCGGCGTGACCACCGGCAAGGCCGACGTGTCGGCCGAAGTCGCTCAGGTCATGAAGTTCAAGCCGGACGTGATGATCTACTCGAACCAGGGTTCGGAGTGCTGGACCTGGATGAACGAAA
>VFQT010000756.1_pt1 | contig 43780 bp, 36 predicted proteins | sample 3512381 | NCBI WGS metagenome assembly VFQT01 (sample SAMN10412376, study PRJNA504923) | tailings metagenome | isolation source: Relicate 2 Philex TSF3 active mining site | place: Philippines: Tuba, Benguet | collected 2017-08-29 | reverse complement strand
CGATCGTCCCCACGTTCACGTGCGGCTTCGTACGCTCAAATTTGCCTTTGGCCATTGCTTTTCCCTACCGTATTAGCGTTGATGGTTAGAAAAAAAGTTAAAAAAACGGCTGCGCTGCTGCATCACAAAAATCTGGTGCCCATGGCGTGGATTGAACACGCGACCTCTCCCTTACCAAGGGAGTGCTCTGCCACTGAGCTACATGGGCGCAAAACTGCGTCTTTGCTGCCATGCTCCCGTCGGGAAGCGAGTTTCTGGAGCGGGTGAAGGGAATCGAACCCTCGTCGTAAGCTTGGAAGGCTTCTGCTCTACCATTGAGCTACACCCGCCCGGCACTTCCGAAAAAACTCCCTGCCACACCACAATCCGAGAATCCGCAAACACCCCGACACACAACAAAAATCCAGGCACCTGCTGCCGAAAAACCTGGTGGAGGGGGAAGGATTCGAACCTTCGAAGGCTGAGCCAACAGATTTACAGTCTGCCCCCTTTGACCGCTCGGGAACCCCTCCGAACGAAACCGACAATTATCGTGGGATCAGGCGCCGATGTCAATGAATCGGCATGAAAAATGCTCTCCGGAACGGGCGCCCCTTTCGCCTGTCGGGCCATGCGAAACACCCTCCCGATCGCCAGCTGCCTGACCGGTCCCGCCCCGTCGCAACCGCCGCTGTTCGACGGCAAATCCGGGGGCTGGGAGCCGCGATCGCCACAAAGGATCAGACATTGCCTTTGATCCTTGGGAAAGACCGCGGGTAGCCGTTGTCATGAAGTGAATACACACCAACATTGCAGGCGGCTTGGAAATTTAAAGAAATAACCAATTAAAACATTAAGTTAACAGCTCAATTTCCGCCGGAACCGCTGACACTGCTGCCACCACAGACAAACAGGGTCTGGCCTGAAATGTATCCACTGTCGGGACTCAGGAAAAAACTCACTGCGCGGGCCACATCCTTGGGGCCACCGACGAATTTGACCGGGATGCTGTCAATAACAGCCTGGCGTTTAGCGCTGCCTAGCGGATGGCCATTGTCAAAGAGCTCCGTGGCCACCGGGCCTGGCGCAACTGCGTTTATCGTGATGCCATCTCCCGCCAACTCCAGACAAAGTACGCGAGTCATGCCAACCAGCCCCGCCTTGCCTGCGGCATAGGCCAGCCGTTGCGTCTTGCCCAGGATGGCACGCGAGGAAATGTTGACGATGCGACCGAACCTGGCCTGACGCATGCCGGGGGCAAACGTCTGGATCAGGATCATCGCCGCCCTGACGTTCAACGCATAGACATGGTCCATGTCGTCGATCGTCGCCTGCTCCAGCGATCCCGGCCGGTTGGCCCCGGCGTTGTTGACCAGATAGCGCACCGGATACCGGGCTGCGACCTCGCGTGCAACCCCGGTCGCAGCGGCCACATCGGCAAGGTCGACCTCATGAAACAGGATCCGTTCATGGCGGATCCGCGGCGGCCGGCGCTGCAGCGTGACCACCGTACGGCCCTGATCAAGCAAGTCCTGCGCGATCGCCTCGCCTATGCCCGAGCTCGCCCCGGTCACCACTGCCACGCCGTCCATATTGCGTCCTCCGTGAATGTTGTTGTACCCGCCGATTATAGAGGCGCACGCCCGGGATGCGACGGCATGCGCGGCACTGGTGTTATGCTCGGCGGCGAATCATGAATCCGGTTGTTTCCACACTGCGGGCCATCCTCAACCCGCGCAGCGTAGCCGTCATCGGCGCCTCCGGCGACCCCGCAAAGTTTGGCGGGCGTGTCATGCATTTCCTGGTCAAGCACGGCTACCGCGGAAAAATCGTGCCGGTGCACCCGACAGCCGGGGAAGTCCTGGGCATACCGGCCGTGGCTGGACTGGCTGCATCCGGCGAGAGAGTCGATGTCTGCCTGCTGGCACTGCCCTCCGCACATCTGGCGGCAGCGCTGGAGGATTGCGGATGCGCCGGTGCCCGCGGCGCAGTCATCATCACCGCCGATTTCGCCGAGACCGGCGCCGAAGGCGCGGCACGGCAACAGGCGCTGGTTGACATCGCCCGCCGCCACGGCATGCGCCTGATCGGCCCCAACTGCCTCGGCTACATCAACCCCAGCCTCAACCTGGCGCTGACCTCATCGGTCGCACTGGCCATGGAGCCCATGCCGCGCGGCGCGATCGGCCTCGCCTGCCAGAGCGGATCGCTGATGGCCTCGCTGATTTCCCATGCGCAGGACACCGGCGCCGGGTTCAGCGTTGCCGCCACGGTCGGCAACCAGGCCGACATCGAACTCTGCGACCTGCTCGAGTATTTCATCGACGACGATGCAACGCGCGCGATCTGTCTCTACGTCGAGGGGCTGAAGGACGGTACGCGTTTCCTCGAACTCGCCCGGCGCGCGCGCGAGGCGCGCAAGCCGGTTCTGGCGGTCAAGGCTGGACGCAGTGCCGCCGGCCGGCAGCTCACCCAATCGCATACCGCCAGCCTCGCCGGCTCGTATGCGGTCTGGACAGCCGCCTGCCGCGACCATGGCGTGATCCTGGTCGACGATCCGGAGGCGCTGATCTACTGCGCCGATTTCCTGATCCGCTTCGGCGCGCCTGAATCCTCCGCGATCGCGGTGATCTCGCCCTCGGGGGGTACCGTCGCCGTCACCGGCGACCGGGTTTCCGCTGCCGGACTCATGCTGGCCGAACCCGGCCCGGAAACCTGCGCAGCGCTGCGTCCGCTGCTGCCGCCGGGCCGGCTGTTCAACCCGCTGGACGTCGGCGGTCTGCCGCGCAGCAGCGGGCTCGACAGCGCGCTGACCGCATACGAACTGTTCGCGCGCGATCCCGCGATCGGCGCAACACTGATCGCAGTCGCCACCACGCCGCAGCTTGAGGACAAGGTCAGGCAATGGGGCAAGGCCGCGCTCGCGCAGAAAAAACCAACGGCCATCCTGCTGACGCCAGGCACGCTGGTCGACGGCGCACGGAAGGCGCTGAAGGAAATCGGCTGCCCCTACACCAACCGTCTCGACGATGCGCTGCGGGTGCTGCGCGCCGCCGTCGATTACGGCGAGGCCCTGCGCGATCCGCCACCGCCCGCTGCACCCTCGGGCATCGCGGCAGCGGTGCGGCAGCACGCTTCGGCATTGCCGGCAGGCCGCCTTACCGAACCGGACACCAAGGCGCTGCTGCGCTGCTGCGGCATCGCCGCCACTGAAGACCGCCTGGCGCGGAACGTCGAGGATGCGATAGCGATGGCGCGGCAAATCGGCTGGCCGGTCGTGCTGAAGGCGGTCTGCCGCGAACTCGTGCACAAGAGCGATGCCGGCGCGGTGCAGTTGAACATTGCGGATGAAGCCGGTCTGCGCAGCGCATGGCTGGCCATCGGACGCGGCATCGCCACCCACCTGCCCGGCGCGACGCTGGAAGCCTGCGTCGTGCAACCGATGGTCAGCGGCGGCATCGAACTGATCGTCGGGTGCCGCTGGGATGCCCAGTTCGGCCCCGTGGTCATCGTCGGCAGCGGCGGCGTGCTGGTCGAAATCCTCGATGATGTGCAGATGGCGGTCGCGCCGATATCGGCCCGGCATGCGCGGCGCCTGGTCAATCAGCTGCGCATCGCCCCGGTGCTTGCCGGTGCGCGCGGACGCCAGTCAGCCGACATCGATGCGCTGGCCGATGCCGTTGCCCGGCTCAGCGAGCTTGCGGCGGCGCTGGGGCCGCGACTTGCCGAACTCGACATCAATCCGCTGCTGGTGCGTGAACCGGGGCGCGGCGTCATCGCGCTCGACGGCCGCGCCACGCTCGAACCCTGAACACCCTGAAGGAGCCGTCATGAGCACTGAAGTCGTCCGCTACGAATCCCGAGACGGAATCGCCATCATCACCCTGAACCGCCCCGAGAAACGCAACGCCATCAACAACGAGGTCGCGCTGCAGTTGCGCGCGGCGCTGGAGCGTCTCAACAACAGCGACGACCGTGTCGGCGTGCTGACCCACGCCGGCGCGCATTTCACCGGCGGTGCCGACATCAAGGGGCCGCCCGAGGACTTTCCCGCCTGCGTGCCCAACGTCGGCGTGATGATGCAGAAGCCGCTGGTCGCCGCGGTGGGCGGCTGGGTCGTCGGCGGCGGCGTGGTGATCGTGCAGATGTGCGACCTCTGCGTGGCCGCGGAGGACGCGAAATTCATGTTCCCGGAAGCCAAGGTCGGTTTCACCGGCGCAGCCATCGCGGGGCTCGCCGCGCGCATCCCGCACAAGGTGGCGATGGAGCTGATGCTGGTCGGCAATGAAATTTCCGCCGAGCGCATGTACCAGGTCGGCCTGGTCAACCAGCTGGTGAAACCGGGCATGCAGCTCGAGGCCGCGCTGGTCTGGGCACGCCAGCTTGCCGACAACGCGCCGATGGTGATCTCGGTATTGCGCGACTACGTCGGCCGCATCATTCCCAAGGGGCCGTCGGAACTCGCCGCGCAGGGGCGCGCCACCATCCAGCGCATCCGCCAGAGCGAAGATGCAAAGGAAGGCATCGCCAGCTTCAAGGAAAAGCGCAAAGCCAGGTTTCGCGGGAAATAACAATAAAAACAATTACTTCTGATCGGGATGCGGCCGCACTCCCGGGCTGGCTGATCGTCGCGCTGATCACCCTAGGCCTGCCCGCCGACCAGCATCTCGCACTCTGGGGTCAGCCCGTGGTCAGCATCGCGACCTGGGCAACGCTGATCTACTGGATGGCCCGCTCGTCTTCCGCCACGCGGCTGAATCTCGCGGTCTGCGTGGTCTATGCCACGCTCGGCGAAATCTTCCTGTCCCTGGTGTGGGGACTGTACGACTACCGCCTCGGCAACATTCCGCTGTTCGTGCCGCCGGGCCATGCGCTGCTGTTCGCTCTGGGGGTGATCCTCGCAGCGCGGCTTCCGGAATGGATCGTCTGGGCAGTGCCGCTGGCCGCAGCACCACTGGTCATTGCACTGGCCTGGACCGGCAGCGACACGCTGGGTCCGCCGCTGTTTGCGCTGCTGCTCGCGTGCATGGCCTTCAGCCGCGCGCGCAAACTTTATGCAGTGATGTTCATGCTCGCGCTGGCAATGGAAATCTACGGCACCGCGCTGGGCAACTGGGCCTGGCACGGCAATGTGCCATGGCTGGGGTTGAACACGCTGAATCCGCCGCTGGCGGCCGGTGCGTTCTATTGCGTGCTGGATCTGCTGGTGGTCGGCACCGCGGCGATGCTGCAGCGGCGGCGCAACACCGCGGCTTAACGCGCCTTCGCGGCCCGCGCGGTTTTTTTCGACTTCCCTGCAGGCGCCTTGCGGTCGCGCGCCACCGGTGCCGGCGGCAGCCCGGTGTGCTGGGTGCGGAACTGCTGGTATTTGGTCGGTCTGCGCGCGCCCTCCGGCTTCAGCCCCGTGCCAGCAGGCTGGAAGGCCGGGATCAGCTGGCGCTTGCCCGGGCCGATCAGGTCGGCGCGGCCCATGCGGCGCAGTGCCTCGCGCAGCACCGGCCAGTTCTCGGGATCGTGGTAGCGCAGGAAAGCCTTGTGCAGACGGCGCACCTTAAGCCCCTTGGGAATCACCACCTCCTCGCTCGTGCGCGTGACCTTGCGCAGCGGATTCTTGCCCGAGTGGTACATCGCGGTGGCGGTGGCCATCGGCGACGGCAGGAAAGCCTGTACCTGGTCGGCGCGGAAGCCGTTCTGCTTCAGCCACAGCGCGAGCTCCAGCATGTCCTCGTCGGTGGTGCCCGGATGCGCGGCGATGAAGTACGGAATCAGGTACTGCTCCTTGCCCGCCTCGCGCGAATACTTGTCGAACAGTTCCTTGAACTTGTAATACGTGCCTACACCGGGCTTCATCATTTTCGACAGCGGGCCCTCGGCCAGCGCCTCGGGCGCGATCTTCAGGTAACCGCCGACATGGTGCTGCGCCAGCTCCTTCACGTACTCGGGAGACTCCACCGCAAGGTCGTAGCGAACGCCGGAACCGATCAGGATTTTCTTGATGCCGGGCAGCGCGCGGGCGCGACGATACAGCCTGATCAGAGAGGAGTGGTCGGTGTTCAGGTTCGGGCAAATTCCGGGATAGACGCAGGAGGGCTTGCGGCAGGACGCCTCGATTTCGCGGCTCTTGCAGGCCAGCCGGTACATGTTCGCCGTCGGCCCGCCGAGGTCGGAAATCACGCCGGTGAATCCAGGCGTGCTGTCACGGATATGCTCGACCTCGCGGATGATCGAATCCTCCGAACGGTTCTGGATGATGCGGCCCTCGTGTTCGGTGATCGAGCAGAAGGTGCAGCCGCCGAAGCAGCCGCGCTGGATGGTCACCGAGAAGCGGATCATCTCGTAGGCGGGGATCTTCGCCTTGCCGTAGGCCGGGTGCGGCACGCGGGCGTACGGCAGTTCGTACAGCGCGTCCATTTCCTTCATCGTCAGCGGGATCGGCGGCGGATTGATCCACACCTCGCGCGCGTTTTTGCCCTCGCCATGGCGCTGCACCAGCGCACGCGCATTGCCGGGGTTGGACTCGACATGCAGGATGCGCGAGGCGTGGGCGTAGAGCACCGGGTCATCCGCCACCGCCTCGTACGAGGGCATGCGGATCACGCTGCGCGCACGGTCGGCGTTCTTGACCTCGCGGATGAAGCGCACGACCTGCGCGCTGCCGGCCGGCGCCGCGGCCGGCTTCGTGCTTGCGCTGCCCTCCATCGCATACGGATCAACCGGCGGGTTGAGCGGGCCCGGCGCGTCGATCATCGTCGAATCGATCTCCATCCAGTCCGCCGGCGTCGCAGCGCGCAGGAAAGCCGTGCCGCGGATATCGGTAATGTCGGCCGGCGACTGGCGCGCGGCCAGCCGGTGCGCGATGTCGACGATCGCCCGCTCGGCATTGCCGTAGACCAGCAGGTCGGCCTTGGCGTCCACCAGCACCGAGCGCCGCACCTTCTCCGACCAGTAATCGAAATGGGCAATGCGTCGCAGGCTCGCCTCGATGCCGCCGATGACGATGGGCACATCAGGCCAGGCTTCACGCGCGCGCTGGCTGTAGACGATCACCGCGCGATCGGGCCGCCTGCCGCCCTCGGCATTGGGCGTGTAAGCGTCGTCGCTGCGCAACCGGCGGTCGGCAGTGTAGCGGTTGACCATCGAATCCATGTTGCCGGCGGTGACGCCGAAAAACAGCTTCGGCCGGCCCAGCACGCGAAAGGCATCCGCCGACTGCCAGTCCGGCTGGGCGATGATGCCGACGCGGAAACCCTGGGCCTCGAGCAGGCGACCGACGATCGCCATGCCAAAACTCGGGTGGTCGACATAGGCATCGCCGGTGACGAGGATGATGTCGCATTCCTCCCAGCCGAGCTTCTCCATCTCGGCGCGCGACATCGGCAGGAACGGCGCCGTGCCGAAACGCGCCGCCCAGTATTTGCGGTGGCTGAAAATGTCTTTCGGTCTGGCGGCGGCGGTATTCACGGACGCATTATAAGTCGCACCCCTGAAAGGCCCCTAACCGTTCGCGCCTAGACCCCGCAAGCAGTGAGGTGATTTGCCGGCGATGGCGAAGCGCCCTATTTCGCAGCAGGCGGCTGTGCCGGCGCGGCGTACCACTGCTCCCTCGGCACCACCTTGGGCTCCGGCGTATCGCCTTCGTAATTGGGCGTCATGATCTGCACGCCGTATTCATTGAACACGTCGAGGATGTTGCGGTGCAGGTCGGTGTAGACCTCGCCCATGCGCGCGGCATCGTCGCAAAACACGTTGATCTCGTAAGTCACCGCAAAATCGCCCAGCGCAGTCTGGCGGACAAAGGGCTGGCTGCCGGGCCGCAGCCCCGGCGTGCGCTGCGCCGCCATCAGCAGCATCGCCTCGACCTGGCGCCACGATGTTTCGTAGCCGATGCCGACGGTGGTATGCAGGATCAGGCCGCGGTCGCGCGCCATCGCGCTGTAGTTGATGACCTCTTCGTTGAGGATTTTCGAGTTGGGGATCACCACGCGCTCGTTTTTCGGGGTCAGGATGTGGGTTACCAGCACGCTCATCTCCACCACATCGCCGAAGGTATTGCCGATGCGCACGCGGTCGCCGGCCTTGAAGGCGCGGCGGTAGGTCATGCTGTAGCCGGCGATGATGTTGGACAGCACGGAGGAGGAACCCAGGGAAAACAGCACGCCGAGGAACAGCGACACCCCCTTGAAAGCGTCCGAATCGGAGCCCGGAATGTAGGGATAGGCCACCACCAGCATGAACGCCAGGAACACGAAACGCACGATGCGGTAGGTCGGCCATGACCATTCGCGGTCAAAACTCGCAAAATGCACCCGGCCTTCCGCAACCGCATCGAAGAACACCCGGATCAGCTTCAGCAGATAACGCGCGACAACGATCAGCACGATCAGGAAAAACAGCTTGGGCAGATAGCCCACAAAGGCCTGGCCGATTGCGATCAAGGGGTCGTACACCAGCTGCAGCAGGTCGCGGGCAATTCCGCGTGTCCACGGGAACAGCCCGAGCACGAGGTTCAGGTGGACATACAGCAGGACCAGCACCAGCAGTGTCCGGACCAGCCGCAACAGCGAATTCGCCGCCGTCCACAGCTGATGCGCGTTGACGATGCGCAGGGACTTCATCTCCAGCGCCTCGATGCGCCTCCTGAAGCGCCGCTCCAGCCATGCATTGATGCGCCGGAACAGCACCACGATTCCGTAGACCAGCCCGAACAGCACGGCGGTGGCGGCCACCGCGTAAAGCACGGCCTTGATAATGACCTCGGGCTTGCGGTCATTGCGGTATTCCTGGATGACCTTGCGGATCCGCTCGGCATAGAGATTGACCAGCAGGTGGCGGCCCAGCCCCTCGAGGCGGGCATCCTCGTCGTAAATCGCGACCACCACGGTGTTGCCGGCCCGGACCACGGAACGGTCCGGCTCTTCCGCCGTTGCGAGTGACGCAGGATCAAATTCGCGATCTTCCGCCAGCTTCTCGATGCGCTGCGTGATCAGTTGCGAGCGCTTGTGCGCGGGAAACGCGGTCACGCCTCGTACCTTGAACAGGACTTCGCCGTTCACCACCACATTCGCCGCATCGACCGGCAGGCCTTCCGGCGGATGCGCGGCGCCGGACTGTGCTTCGGACGCGCCCGCCAGCACCGGCAGCATGGCCAGTGCCGCCGCCATCAACGCCCTGTTCAACCATTGTCGAATCCGCTTCATCACGATCCACATCCCCTTGGAAACCATCCGTTTCACGCGGTACCGGCGACACATTGCCACTTCGGCGCCGGCGTGTCGATGCCGCGCTGAGGCGGCACGGCAGGCCCTAACCCCCGGCAATCACTGGCAGTCGCCCCGGCCGCCACAGCTTCGGTGACCCGCGCTCGTATTGCGGCGGATACGGCAGCTCCGCGCCCAGTGCCACCGCGGCATGCTGCGGCCAGCGCGGGTTGAACAGCATCGCCCGCGCCAGCGACACAAAATCGGCCAGCCCCGATGCCACGATCGCCTCCGCCTGCTGCGGATCGGTGATCAGGCCCACCGCGCCGGTGGTGATGCCGGCTTCCCTTTTGACGCGCTCGGCGAACGGCACCTGGTAGCCGGGCGCAACGGGAATCTTCGCGTCGAGCACGACGCCGCCGCCGGATACCGTGACATAGGCGCAACCCTCGGCTTTCAGCGCCTTCGCGTAAGCCACCGCGTCGTCCGGCGTCCAGCCGCCATCGACAAAATCGCTGCCTGAAATCTTGGCGCCGACAAAACGTTCCGCCGGAAAAACCGCGCGGATCGCGCGAAACACTTCCAGCGGAAACCGCATGCGGTTCTCCAGGCTGCCACCGTATTCATCGCTGCGCCGGTTCGACAGAGGCGACAGGAATTCCGACAGCAGGTAACCGTGGGTCGAATGCAGCTCGATGAAATCGAGGCCGATGCGCGCCGCGCGTTCAGCGGCCTGCACAAAGGCCTGCGTCAGTTGCAGCATGTCGGCCCTGTCCATCGCCTGCGGCGCCGGCCAGCCCTCCGCCAGCGGCACTGCCGACGGCGCCAGCGTCTGCCACGCGCCTTCGTCCGCCTGCAGCGGGCCGTGGCCCTGCCACGGCCGGTGGCTCGACCCCTTGCGCCCGGCATGCGCCAGCTGCACGCCGAGCACCACCGGCGACACGCTGCGCACGAAATCGGCGACGCGTTTCATTGCCGCTTCGCTGGCATCGCTGTAGAGGCCCGGGCAGTGCGGCGTGATGCGACCGGCCGGCGTCACGCCGGTGGCTTCCATCACCAGCATCGAGGCGCCGGAGATTGCCAGGGAACCGAGATGCATCAGGTGCCAGTCCGACATCGAACCATCGACCGCGCTGTACTGGCACATCGGCGCGACGGTGATGCGGTTGGCCAGCGTGCGATTGCCGATCTGCAGCGGCGTGAACAGTTGCGAACTCATCAAGGTCTCCCCGGATCAATGTCCGAAATAGCCGATCACCCGCCACCACAGGTAATGCAGGGGGATCAGCGCAACAATGCTGATCAGCGCCAGCGGCACCGTCACCCGCAGCGCATCGCGCACCCTCAGTTGCGCCAGCTGCATGCCCACCACCACCGGCGGCGCCTGATAGGGCAGCAGCAGCGTCGAGAAGCCGACGGCCATGGTCATCAGCGCGGCCTGGATCGGCCAGCCTGCGGCGTCGGCGAAGGTGCCGGCCAGCGGCGACAGCAGCGCCGGTTGAGCCGGGTTGGTGACCACCATCGAGGCCAGCGTGGACAGCACGCTCAGGGTGATGAAATTCGCGGCATCGGCCTCGCGCTCCAGCCGGATCACCGACAGCAGCGCGTCGCCGAAGGCCTTGCTGAAACCGGAATCGAGCATCACCGCGCCGAGGCCGAGCACCGCGCCGATGTAGAAAAAGCTGCCGAACTTGATGCGCTCCTGGAACAGGGTCACCGGCACCGCGCCGATGCGCGGCAGCATCGACACCACCGCGGCCGCCAGCGCGATCCAGCCCGGGCGGATGCCGTGCAGGAAATCCGTCGCCCACAGCGCGAGCGACACCAGCACGATCACCGCGAGGCGTTTCTCGTTGCCGCTCATCGGCCTGAGGTCGGCGGCGCTGCCGGCGCCGGAAGTCTGCGCCGGGAACATCCAGCAGATGATGGCGACGATCAGCGAGCCCTTGATGATGCCCATCACCGGAAACTGCGCCCACAGGTATTCGGCATAGATCAGGTTGACGCCGTACAGCGTTTCGGCGGCGCCCGCGAGCACCAGGTTGGGCGCGTTCGCCGGCAGGATCGCCGTGCCGCACTGGAACGAGGCGAGGATCACCGCGAACAGCACGCCGTTGTGCCCGGGCGAGCCTGGCGCGAGGCCGTGGCGTTCGGCAACCGCGGCGAGGATCGGCACCAGCAGCAGGATGCGCCCCACCGTGGCCGGCATCAGGAAGGCGAGCACCACGGCCACCAGCACCGCGGCGGTGATCAGCTGCGGATAGGTCCACACCCGCGTGCCCAGCGCGACGCGCGCGATGCGTTCGCCCAGCCCGGTCATGCGCACCGCCTCGGCGATCACCAGCCCGCCGAGCACCAGCCACAGGGTGCCGGAGGTGAAGCCGGAAAAAATGACCTCGGGTTTCGCGATACCGAGCAGCACCGCGAGCGAGAAGAAGATCAGCGCCGTCAGCGACTCCGGCAGCGCGCCCGTCGCCCACAGGCCCATCACCAGCACCAGCAATCCGCCGGTATGCATGACCTTGGCGGACACCCCGGCAGGCGGGGGCGCAAAAAAAATGGCTGCTGCCGCAACAACGATCAGCGCGGTCAGCAGCGCAACGGGTCTCGACATCGTGTTCCGTTTACCGGCCAGATCGCCGGATATTCATAAGTATTTGTTTTTATTGATATTTTTACTTTTTTCTGAATTTCGCCGCCAGCGCCTCGCTGCCGCGCGCCAGCATCACCAGGTCCGAACCCACCGCGACAAACAGATAACCCATGTCGAGGCAGCGCTGGCCGTCGGCCTCGCCGACGAGAATGCCCGGGGCCTTGCCGGCCCTGGTGATGCGTTTCGCGGCGTCTTCCATCACCTTCCACACCTCCGGATGCTGCCAGTTGCCGAGGTATCCCATGTCGGCGGCGAGATCGTTCGGCCCGATGAAAATGCCGTCAACCCCGTCGATGTCGGCGATGGCTTCGATGTGCTTCATCGCGCTGGTCGTCTCCACCTGCACCAGCACGCAGAGTTCGTCGTGCACGCGCTTGAAATAATCCTTGACCCGCCCGTAGCGGTTGGCTCGCGTGCACCCCGATACGCCGCGCACCCCCTGCGGCGGGTAACGCGTGGCCGCCACCGCGCGTTTTGCCTCCTCGGCGTTCTGCACGTACGGGATCAGCAGCGTGCGCGCGCCGACGTCGAGGTAGCGCTTGATCAGCACGGTGTCGTTCCAGGCCGGACGCACGATGCCTTCGGTATTGCCGGCGAGCAGCGCATCGAGCTGGTTCTGCACGATCGGCAACTCGTTGGGCGAATGCTCGGAATCGAGCAGCACCCAGTCGAAACCGGCGTCGGCCAGCACCTCGGCGGAAATCGCGCTGCACAGGCTCGACCAGATGCCGATCTGCGGTTTGCCGGCCTGGATGGCTTTCTTGAATTGATTGACGGGTAAATCCATGTCTTGCTCCCTGTGAGTTTTCAGAAAATCAATGAACCACTTCGGGGTCGGGCGTCGGGTCTCCCCGGTGCAGGACATCGAGGTCGCAGCCCTTGTCGGCCTGGGTGATGTGCTGCACGTAGATCGCGCCATAACCGCGGGTGTAATGCGGCGCCGGCTGCTTCCACGCGGCCTTGCGCTTCGCCAGCTCGTCTGCGCCGACTTTCAATTCGAGCCTGCGCGCGGCGACGTCGAGTTCGATCAGGTCGCCGTCGCGCACCAGCGCCAGCGGTCCGCCGACATAAGCCTCGGGGGCCACGTGCAGCACGCAGGCGCCGTACGAGGTGCCGCTCATGCGTGCGTCCGAAATGCGCACCATGTCGCGCACGCCCTTCTGCAGCAGCTTTTTCGGGATCGGCAGCTGCCCCCACTCCGGCATGCCCGGCCCGCCCTGCGGGCCGGCGTTCTGCAGCACCAGCACGCAGCTTTCATCGACATCGAGATTGTCATCGTCGACGCGCGCATACATGTCGTCATAGTTGCGGAATACCACCGCGCGGCCGGTGTGTTTCAGCAGATGCGGCTCGGCCGCTGTGGGCTTGATCACCGCGCCGTCGGGCGCGAGGTTGCCGCGCAGCACCGCGAGGCCGCCGCTCGCCGACAGCGGATTGTTGCGGCGGCGGATCACGTCGTCGTTGTAGATCTTCGCGCCTTCGAGGTTTTCGCCCAGCGTGCGGCCGTTGACCGTCGGGCAGTCGAGGTTGAGCAGGTCCTTCAGCTCGGCCAGCATTGCGCGCAGGCCGCCGGCGTAATAAAAATCCTCCATCAGGTATTTCCGGCCCGCGGGCCGGATGTTGGCCAGCACCGGCGTGCGCTGCGACAGCTCGTCGAAACGGTCGAGCTTCAGGTCGACGCCGGCTCGCCCTGCCATCGCCACCAGGTGGATCAGCGCATTGGTCGAGCCCGACAGCGCATGCACCGCGGTGATCGCGTTGTCGAAGGATCGGGCGGTGAGAATGTCCGAAGGCTTGAGGTCCTCCCACACCATCTCGACGATGCGCCGGCCGCTGGCCGTGGCCATGCGCGGATGGTTGGCATCCGGCGCCGGGATCGATGCGGCGCCGGGCAGCGTCAGGCCCAGCGTCTCCGCCACCGAGGTCATGGTCGAAGCCGTGCCCATGGTCATGCAATGGCCGTACGAGCGCGCAATGCCCGCCTCCACTTCATCCCATTCGTTTTCGGTGATGTTGCCGGCCCGCAGTTCGGCCCAGTATTTCCAGGAATCGCTGCCCGAACCCAGCGGCTCGCCGTGCCAGTTGCCGCGAAGCATCGGCCCTGCGGGCACGTAAATGAAGGGCAGGCCCATCGAGGTCGCGCCCATCACCAGCGCCGGCGTGGTCTTGTCGCAGCCGCCCATCAGCACCGCGCCGTCGACCGGGTAACCGCGCAGCAGCTCCTCGGTCTCCATCGCCAGCATGTTGCGGTAAAGCATGGTCGACGGTTTCTGGAAGGGTTCGGCCAGCGCGATCGCCGGCATTTCCAGCGGGAAACCACCGGCCTGCCACACGCCGCGCTTCACTTCCTCGGCACGGGTGCGGAAATGGGCATGGCAGGGATTGATGTCGCTCCAGGTGTTGATGATCGCGATCACCGGCTTGCCGGCGAAATCCTCGATCGCGTAACCCATCTGCAGTGCGCGCGAACGGTGGGTGAACGAGCGCAGGCCGCGGGTGCCGAACCAGCGGTGGCTGCGCAATTCTTCCGGGCGTTTTCTTGTTTTCGCCATCGGTACTCCTCCGGATTGGTGGGTGCTGCAGGACGGCCATTCTAACCGAGCCGCAGTAGCGCTCCTGGGGTAGACTTTGCCCCTCACCCCGGAAGAACGCCACATCATGGACGGAACGCCTCTTGGACACCAACGCTAACCCCGGCACCCTCGCCCACCGCGTAAAGCGGCTCGCCCACCTCGACCTGCCCGGCGCCGGCCAGGTCTATGTCGAGGGCACGCACTGCTACATCGGCCACATCCCGAACAAGCAGCAGCTCGGCACCACCATCCTCGACGTCGCCGATCCGAAGAACCCGAAAATCCTGTCGCAGATCTTCCTCGAGGATCCGGACTCGCATGCGCACAAGGCGCGGGTGATCGGCGACCTGATGATCATCAACAGCGAGCGCAACATGACGGCGATCGGCCGCAAGGCCGACGAGCTGCCCAAGCTGCGCACCCGTCTCACCGCCGAACTGGGCCGCGCGCCAACCCACGCCGAACTGGCGGCAAAACTGGGCGTCGCCGTCGCCGACATCCCGGCGGTGGAGGAAGCCGAACGCAAACCGTACGAACGCGGCGGCTTCAGCCTCTATGACGTGTCCGACAAGACCCGACCGAAGCTGATCCATTTCCAGAAAACCTGGGGCCGTGGCGTGCACCGTTTCGACATGGATGCCGACTACGCCTACATCTCCACCGAGATGGAAGGCTTCATCGGCAACATCCTTGTCACCTATGACATCCGCAACCCGGCCAAGCCCGAGGAAGTGTCACGCTGGTGGATGCCCGGCCAGCACATCGCCGGCGGCGAAAAACCGACCTGGCCCGGCCGCCAGCACCGCCTGCACCACACGCTGCGCTTCGGCAACGAGCTGTGGGCCGGTTGCTGGCATGGCGGCGTGCGCGTGATCGATGTCACCGACATCCGCAAGCCGAAAACCACCGGCGCCTACAACTACCACCCGCCCTATCCGGAACCCACGCACACCTTCATGCCGGTGCTGAAACCGCTCGACGGCAAACGCATTGCCGTCGCCATCGACGAAGAGGACCACGCGCACAGCGCTGACGAGATGGCGCGCCGCCGCGGCCGCCCGCACGGCTGCCTGTGGGTGTTCGATGTCTCCGACCTGTCGAACATCAAGCCGCTGTCCCTGTTTGAAGTCAGCGAACTCGACAGCCCCTGGAGCCGCACAGCCCCCGGCCGCTTCGGCGCGCACCAGTTCCAGGAGCACTGGAAGGGCGGCGACACGCTGCTCTACTGCGCCTGGTTCGCGGGAGGCTTGCGCATCGTCGACGTCGCCGATCCGGCGGCGCCGCAGGAGGTCGGCTGGTACATCCCCGAGCCATGCGGCGGCAAGCCCTGCCCGCAGACCAACGACACCGAGGTCGATGACCGCGGACTGATCCACATCGTCGACCGCTACTGCGGCTACGACATACTGGAATTCTCAAAACACCAATAATTTTTCAGGAGGACACATCATGCAGCCGATCATCCGGAGTCTGTGCAAAACCTTGCTCGCCCTGTCGTCCACCGTGTTCATGGCCGGCATTGCCGGCGCGCAGGCCCCCGCCTATCCGACCAAGCCGGTGCGCATGATCATCGCGCTCGCCCCCGGTGGCGGCGTCGATACCACTGGTCGTTACCTGGCGCAGAAAATGACTGAAGCCTGGGGGCAGAACGTGGTGGCAGACAACCGCCCCGGCGCCGGCGGCTCGATTGCCGCCGAACTGGTAGCCAAGGCGCCGGCCGACGGTTACACCCTGCTGATGACCTCCTCGGGAATCACCATCACGCCGAGCATCATGAAACTCGGCTACGACCCGCGCAAGGATCTGCTACCGGTGTCGCTGGCGGTGGTTTCGCCGGGCGTGCTGGTGGTACATCCATCGCTGCCCGTCAAGAATGTGCAGGAACTGATCGCCTACGCCAAGTCCAAACCCGGCGAACTGCTGTTTTCCTCTTCCGGACAGGGCTCGGGCCAGCACCTGGCGATGGAACTGATGGCGCAGATGGCCGGCCTGAAACTCACCCATGTGCCGTACAAGGGTACCGCGCCAAGCATCACCGACGTCATCGCCGGCCGCATTTCGATGACCATCGCCAGCGTGATCTCGACGCGCCCCTTCTTCACCACCGGCAAGCTGCGCGCGCTGGCCGTGGTCGGTCCGAAACGCACGCCGGCACTCCCGGAGTACCCGACGGTTGCCGAATCCGGTGTGCCGGGTTTCGGCTACAACAACTGGTACGCTGTATTCATGCCGGGCGCCACGCCGAAGCCGATCGCGCAGCGCGTGCAGCAGGTGATTAACAAGGCGGTGACCACGCCCGAAGCACAGAAGCTGCTGATCGGCCAGGGCCTCGATCCGCTCGGCAGCACGGTCGAGGAATTCACCAAGATGTACCTGGAGGAAATCCCGCGCTGGGCCAAGGTCGTGAAATCCGTCGGACTGAAGGCCAACTGATTCTTCAACCGCAATCACGGGAAACACGCCGCAATGAGCAATGAATTCCGCGTCATGACCTCCGGCGCCTTCACCGCCGCCTACAAGGCGCTGCTGCCACAGATCGAAAAACTGACCGGTAAGACCGTCGTCACCGTCACCACTTCCATCGGCACCGGCGACACCTCAATCCCCAACCGCCTCAAGCGCGGCGAGGTGGCGGACCTCGTCATCGTCGCCGACGGCGTGCTGCGCCAGTTCATCGCCGATGGCACCGTGCTGGCCGAAGACGCGACCATCATCGCCCGCTCGATGATGGGCTTCGCGGTACGTGCCGGCGCACCGGATCCGCAGATCCGCAGTGCTGACGACCTGCGCAAGGCCCTGCTCAACGCGAAAGGCATCGGCTACTCGGCAAGTGAAAGCGGCAAGTACTACACCACCGAACTGGTACAGCGCCTCGGTATCGCCGACCAGGTATTGCCCAAGAGCCGGCTGGTCGGCGGCGGCGAGCGCGTCGGAGCGGTGATCGCGCGCGGTGAACTCGATTTCGGCTTCCAGCAGATGAGCGAACTGCTGCCGGTGCCGGGCATCGCCCATGTCACGCCGCTGCCGCCGGAACTGCAGAAGGTGTCTAATTTCACCGCGGGCATCGGTGCGAATTCGCCGGACCCTGCAGTCGCGAAAAAAGTCATCGCATTCCTGGCCTCGCCGGCGGCAACAGCGGCCATCAGCAACAGCGGGCTGGAACCCGTAGTCAGCCAATCATAAAACCGGGGCATCCGCGGCTGCCCCGGTCCGATGCCTGCAGCCTCGCGTCAGAAACTGCTGCCGAGGATGCCGCCGAATATGGCGCCGAAGATGGTGGCAATGCCGCGGGCATCACCCTCGACCTGGCTGCCGATCGCGCCGCCGATCACCGCACCGGCAATCGCGCCCGCCGCATTGGGTTCGTCGTTGCGGTATTCCTGCGGCTGGTCGTAATACACCGCCTGCGGTTCGCTGTAATACACCGGCGCCGGGCGATGGACGACGACGGGACGTTCGACATACACCGGACGCTCGACCACCACCGGGCGGTGGACGATCACCGGCCGCTGCACCACCACCGGACGATGGTGCACGACGGGCGGCTGATGCCGGAACGCCGGCCGCTCCGCGACCTCACGCCGGTGTTCGACTCGCGGCTGGACAGGGTCGCGGCGGAACGCGGTTTCCCGTGGCGCATGCCGCATATCCACTGCCGGCCGTTCGCCGCGCCAGTGGCTGCGCCGCTCATCGGCCGAGGCGGATAACGAAATCGTCAGCAAAACCGCTGCGGCAGCAATCGTCGATAGGGCAATCCGGGTCCTGTAGGCGTGCATGGCATTCTCCTTGTGCGCTTGCCTGCAGCCACTAACGCGGGCCTGATTGCAGCCGTAAACGGGCCATGTGCAACAGTATGTTGCGGATGTAACGGGAGGTAACAAGCGGATTCACCAATCGCGGAATGCGATTGGCCGCAGCAGGCTTTTGCCCGGCACCGGGCAACGTGCTTTATTCGATGCCGGCCGCCATGGCTCGTTTCATCGCGTCACGCCGCCAGTGATTTCAGGAAATGCCGGTTTCGGCAAAAATCCGCTTCGCTTCCGCGCAAGCGAGGCGCCGCGCCAGTTCCGCGGCCGCCGCCGGCGCGCCGGTGGTGGCCGCGGCGTCATAGCTGGTCATGTTCTGGATCTCGTCGGGCAGCGGCGCGGCGAGCTTGACCCTGCAGCCCTTGTCCATCATCACCATCAGTTCCGATATCTGCGCGAGGCCCACCGCCTGCACCGGATGGTCGGCGACATATTCCATGATGCCGGAACCGGTCTTGACGATGACGATCTTCGAACCCAGCACGCCGGTCAGCCCCAGCTTGTTCAGCAGCTTTTCGGAATAGATGCCGCTGGAGGCCTCGTTGCGCACCACATGGCTGGCGGCGAGCAGCAGCTGTTTGAAGGATGCCGTGTCGGTGATCGCGGGCATCGGCGCATCGGCATGGATCACCACGCCCATGCGCGAGCGGCCGATGAAACCGCGGCTGGATGCGTCGATCCTGTTCTGCGCGGCGATCTCATCCATCGCCGCCGGAGAGGCGATCACCACATCGGCAGCCTCGCCCGCGGTGATGCGCTTGCGCACCTCCGGCACCGGCGTGAATTCGATGTCCACCTTGATGCCGGTGTCTTTTTCGAACGCCGCAGCAACGCGGGCGACGCCGCGCTTGACGGCGCCGGCGCTGATTAATTTCAGTGTGGTCATGCCGATTCCCGGATAAAAATGAGCTGTCGTGCTTCAGTCGATGCCGGTCGCCGCCATCAGCGCGCGCGCTTCGGCGCCGGCGAGAAATGCGATGAATTCCGCGGCGGCCGCCGTATTGCCGCCGGCCGCGGTGGCCGCGGCATCATAGGCGGTGATGCTCTGCAGGGCGTCGGGCAGCGGTCCGGCAAGCTCGATGGCCATGCCCTTGTCGATCAGTTCGCGGATTTCCGGCAGCTGGCCGGCGCCGAGCAAACGCTCGGGCGAGGACGCGACCAGTTCCATCACCTTCACCGCGTCGGGCTGGCGCCTGACCTTGTCGTCGCCAAAACCCTGCTGCACGACCAGCTTTGCGACATGGTTGCCGCTGTTTGCTAGATTGGCGACCACGGCATCTGCGGCGGCGACGGCGGCCCGGAACGATTCCGGGGTGGAGAGGTCGGGAACGACACCGCCCCTGCGCATCGCAAGCCCCATGCGTGCACGGCCCAGCGTGGTGCGCGCCGCACCCGCAATGCGGCCGGCCGCGGCGAATTCGTCCATGGTCGCGGCCGGAACCGCGACGACATCAACCGTCTCGCCCGCCAGCACGCGCTCGCGCACCGACGGCGCGCCGGTGAACTCGATCGTGACGTCATGTCCGGACTGTTTCCCGAACTGCGCCGCGATCTGCGTGATTCCGCGCTTGACCGGGCCGGCACCCAGCACTTTCAGTGAAGCCATGTTTGTTCCGCTTTCATGAAACTTGTCCAGGCCGGGTGATCAGGTGATTGAGTCATTCAGTGAATTCCCCTGCCCCACATCGCCTGGTCACCCAGTCACCGCACACCTTCAGTCCGCCCGCGCGCCCGAATCCTTGATCACCTTGGCCCATTTCGGGATCTCGGCCCTGATGTGCGCCGCAAACTGCTCGGCGCTGCCGCCGCGCACGATCGCGCCCTGCCCGACCAGGAACTTGTTGACCTGCGGATCCTTGAGCACGGCGTTGACCTCGCTGTTGAGCTTCGCCTGCACTGCGCGCGGCGTGCCGTTGACTGCAACCATGCCGTGCCAGGTCGAGGCCTCGAAGCCCGGCACGCCGGATTCGGCGATGGTCGGGATGTTCGGCATGGTGTCCATGCGCTCCAGTGTGGTCACGCCCAGCGGCCGCAGGCGCTTGGCATCGAGGTAGGCTTTCACCGACAGCGCGGTGGCGAAAATCATCTGGCTGCGTCCGGCCAGCACGTCGGTGATCGCAGGGGCCGCGCCCTTGAACGGAATGTGCACCATGTCGGTTTTGGTCATGCTCTTGAACAGTTCGCCGGCGAGGTGTGCTGCGGCGCCGCTGCCCGACGAAGCATAGTTGAGCTTGCCGGGATTGGCCTTCAGGTGCGCGATCAGCTCTTTCACCGTCTTTACCGGCAGCGACGGGTGCACGACGAGGATGTTCGGCTGCGAAGCCACCCACACCACCGGCACCAGGTCCTTCGCCGGATTGAACGACATCTTTTTGTACAGCGTCGCGTTGGCGGCGAGGATGCTGTTGTTGGCGATCATGATCGTGTAGCCGTCGGCAGGGCTGGTGGCGACGATCTCGCCGGCCACATTGCCGCCGGCACCGGGCCGGTTGTCGAACACGAAAGGCTGGCTCATGCGCTCGGCGAGCTTGCCGCCGATCAGCCGCGACAGGATGTCGCTGGGCCCGCCCGGGGAAAACGCGATGACCATGCGCACGGTCTTGGTCGGATAATCCGCGGCTTGAAGCGCGGGAGCAGCTGCAACAAGGGCTGCGGACAGCGCAGCGCTCAGGAACCGTGACATGGCGTCCTCCTCCGGATTGTTCTGTGCCCCGGCCGCAGCGCGTCCGGGCCGCCAGCTTAACAACTGGCCCCCGCACTGACAACGCAATCCGCGCAGTCCGCATCGCGGTTGGGCAGGCAGTGGCGCGGTGCTATCCTATGCACCCCGCCGGGACGGCCCGCCGCGCCCGCGCCCCATTTCTTAGAGGAAGGCATCCATGAGCAAGACTCCGCGCATCAAGGGCGTGCTCGCCCCGGTCGTCACCCCCTTCGACAAGGATCTCAATCCGGACCCGGCCCGTTTCATCGCCCATTGCAAATGGCTGGTGTCGCAGGGCTCCGGCCTCGCCTGCTTCGGCACCAACAGCGAAGCCAACTCGCTGTCGGTGAACGAGCGCCTGGCACTGCTCGACGCGCTGCTCGCCGCCGGCGTCGACCCCAAACGCATGATGCCGGGCACCGGCTGCTGCGCGCTGTCGGACTCGGTCCGCCTCACCGAACACGCAGTGAAAGCCGGTTGTGCCGGCGTGCTGATGCTGCCGCCGTTCTACTACAAGGGCGTCAGCGACGAAGGCCTCTACCGCAACTACTCCGAAATCATCGAGCGCGTCGGCGACGACCGCCTGCGCATCTACCTCTACCACATCCCGCCCGTCGCCGTGGTCGGCATCACGCCGAACCTGGTCGAGCGCCTGCTCAAAAAATACCCGACCGCCATCGCCGGCATGAAGGACAGCTCGGGCGACTGGAAAAACACCAAGACCTTCCTCGACAACTTCGCCAAGCAGGGCTTTGACGTCTTCGCCGGCAGCGAATCCTTCCTGCTCGCCAACATGCAGAATGGCGGCGCGGGCTGCATCTCGGCCACCGCCAACGTCAATCCGGGCCCGATCGACAAACTGTTCCGCGAATGGAAAAACGCCAACGCTGAAGCCCAGCAGAAGGCGCTGGATGTCGTGCGCGGCACCTTCGGCAACAGCAAGTACCTGATGATCGCCGCACTCAAGGCCGGCATCGCACAGTACGGCGGCGACGAACAGTGGTGCACCGTGCGCCCGCCGCTGGTGGAACTGTCGAAGGAGCAGCGCGCTACCCTCGCCGCCGAACTCAAGGCCATCGACTTCCAGATGCCCGGGCTCAAGGCCGCATAAAATAATTCAATAAAAACAAATACTTATAACATGTCCGTGAATACGCCGAGCGATGCCGCGCCGCTGTGCGCGGCGCCGGATTTCAGGCCGCATGCGCCGAAGCTGAAGATGCCGGCGCCCGCCTGCGACACCCACGCGCATGTGCTCGGCCCGGCATCGCGCTACGACTATTCGCCGGCGCGCGTCTACACGCCGCCCGACTGCGTGGCCAAGGACTACCGGCACATGCTCGACACCCTCGGCGTCGAGCGCGCGGTGCTGATCCAGCCCAGCGTCTACGGCACCGACAACCGCGCGATGCTCGACGCGATGAAGACCGATCCGCAGCGCCTGCGCGGCGTGGCGGTGGTTGATCCGTCGATCGGGGATGCCGAACTGGAATCCATGCACGCGCTCGGCGTGCGCGGCGTGCGCGTCAACATCGTCGACGTCAAGGACCGCAAGCCGGGAACCCTGCCGATGGATGTCCTGCGGCCGCTGGCCGCACGCATCGCGCCGATGGGCTGGCACATGGAATTCCTGATGCACGCCGACGAGTTTCCGGACCTCGACCGCAGCTTCGCCGATTTTCCGGTGCCCATCGTGCTCGGCCATCTCGGTTACATGAAAACGTCACTGGGCATCGATGCGCCCGGCTTCCAGGCGCTGCTGCGCCTGATGCAGGCGGGCAAGGCCTGGGTCAAGCTCACCGGCCCGTACCGGATTTCCGGACAACCGATGCCGCATGCCGACACCGTGCCCTACGCGCATGCACTGCTCAAGGCGAACGCCGCACAGGTGATCTGGGGCACCGACTGGCCGCACGTGATGATGAAGGGCGCGATGCCCAACGACGGCGACATCGCCGACCTGCTGCTTGACTGGGTGCCGGATGAACAACAGCGCGGGCAGGTGCTGGTGACCAACCCTGCCCGGCTGTACGGGTTCTAGACCAGCCCGATCTCCTTCATGTACTGCAGCACCCCGGGATGGATCATCTCCCGGGTCGGCGCCGCGGCCAGCGTGTTTTGCAGCGTCGATTCCTGCGCCTGGTCCAGTTTCGCCGCCAGCGCGGCATGGCCGGTGTGCAGCGCCTTCGCCAGGCGGTAGGCCACATCATCCGGCAATGACGCGCGTGCAAGCACGAAGGGCCAGGACCCCACTGAATTGACCGGCCCCTGCTGCCCTGGATAACTGCCCGCCGGCATCGTGGTCTGCTTCAGGAACACGTGTTTCGCCTGGATGCGCTTGATCTCGTCGGCGCTCGGCGAAATGAAGCGCATGCCTTTCGGGTTTTTCGCAATGTTCATGAACGGCGGCCAGCCGACGCCGCCGCCCCACATTGCCGCGGCCTCGCCGCTGTTCACCAGCGGCGGGCCGTCGCCTGCCTTTTCCAGCAGGTGCGCATCGAAATCCTTCTTGATGTCGAGGCCGAGGCCGTCCATCACGTAGCGCGCGAGCACGACAAAACCCGAGCTCGACGCGCCCCAGACCACGGTCTTGCCGGCGAGGTCGGAGATGGACTGGTAAGGACTGTCCGCACGCACCATGAACATGCCAGCCTGCGAATAGGTGGCGTTGATGATGCGGATGTTTTTGCACGGTGCGCGGCCGATGCCGTTGACCGCCTCGTAGGTGACTTCGCCAGTGGCGAGCGCGATGTCGAGCGAGCCGTCGTCGATGCGGCCGACGTTCTCGCCGCTGCCCTTGGTGTTGATCGGCTCGATGTCGAGCGTCGGGTCGGTGGCATTGAGCACTTCGGCATACGGCCAGCCGTAGGCGGGGAAGCCGCCGCCGGGGGTCGCGGTTCCGAGCACGACTTTGGTTTTCTGTGCAGCCATCACCTTGCCCTCCTCCGGGGATCGAAAGGCGCATAGTAAACGCGAACCAGCGGCATGGGGAGTGACCGGTTGTATTAGCATGCCGCCATGGATCAGCCCCGCCCTGTCCGCAACCGGCGCATCGCCGCACTGGTGTTGCTCGTGCTGGGCCCGCTGGCCTGGCTGATGTTTGGCCACGATCCCATCCCCCAGGATCGCGGCTATCACGTGTTCGCAGACAGCCGCAGTTGCCTCGGCATCGCCAATTTCGGCAACGTGGCCTCCAACGCGCTGTTCCTGCTGGCCGGACTGGCCGGCGCGTCGTGGTGCCGGCGTGACCGCCGCGGCGCCTGGCGCTCGTGGCTGGTGTTTTTCAGCGGTGTCGCACTGGTGTTTTTCGGCTCGGCGTACTACCACGGCAACCCCAACGACGACACCTTGGTATGGGACCGCCTGCCGATGACGGTGGCGTTCATGGGGTTGTTCGCGGCACTGCTCGGCGAACACCTCGGCGCACGGCTGGAACTGCCACTGCTCGCAGCGACGCTGGCGCTCGGCGTATCGAGCGTATTCTGGTGGCAGCTGAGCGGCGACCTGCGGCTTTATATCTGGGTGCAGGGCGCGCCGCTGCTGGCGATTCCCTTCGTGATCTCGGCCTTTCCCGGCCGCTACAACCGGCGGGCCTGGCTGCTGTGGGGCGTCGGCCTGTATGCCTTCGCCAAAGCCGCGGAGCTAAACGATTTCGAGGTCTACGCGGCGACGGCCGGAGCGATCAGCGGCCATTCGGTCAAACACCTGCTCGCCGCGCTGGCGGTGTTCTGCGTGCTGCGGATGCTGCAGTCGCGTCAGAGTCTGACGCCTGTGGCCTCTTCCCAGTAACGCACGATCTCGGTCTGGTCGACTTTCGCACCGACCTTTTCCACCGCATCGTTCCACAGCTCCGACACCTTCTCGCCCAGCGGCACCGCGGCGTCGATGGCATGCGCCATGTCGACAGCGATCTTCACGTCCTTGGCAATGAAACTGAGCGCCATGCCGGTGGCGTACTTGCGGGTCAGGATCTGCGGGATCACCTTCTTCTCGATCGGGTGGTTGCGCCCGGCGCACATCGGGATCAGCGCATCGGCCATCATCTTCGCATCGAGACCGAACTTCTTGCCGATGGCCAGCGCCTCGATGGCGTTGATCAGCGCGCAGGCATTGACGTAGTTGGCCAGCGCCTTCATTGCATGCGCCGAGCCGACCGCACCGCAATGCACGATGCTGCGGCCCATCGCCTTCAGCAGCGGCGTCACGCGCGCGACCAGTGCATCGCCACCGCCGACCATGATGTCCAGCGTCGCATCCCTGGCGAACACGACGCCGCCCATGACGGGCGCGTCGACCATCTGCAGGCCGAGTTTTGCGAGCGCTTCCGCGGTGGCGCGGGTGCCTGTCGGATCGCAGGTGCCCATGTCGATCAGCACCGCGCCGGGTTTCATCGCCGCCGCCGCGCCTCCGGCGTCCAGCATCACCTTGCGCACGATCTTGTCGTCGGGGAGCATGGTGACGATGGCATCGCTGCCCGCTGCCAGTTCGGCCACTGAAGCCGCGGCACGGCCGCCATGCCGGGCGACGAAGGCCGCCGCCGTTTCGGCGCGCGCATCGAACACCGCGACGTCGAAACCGCCCTTGATCAGATTGGCCGCCATCGGGTTGCCCATGTTGCCGACACCGATGAAACCGACGGATTGGATTGTTGCCATGACCAGTTTGCTCCTCGCTCTTACCACACAGCTCCGCGCGCGGTGATCGGCCAGATCGCCTCAACCCTGCCGTTGCGCACGCAGACGTATTCGTCGTACAGGTTGACCGTCGGATCGCAGTGTCCCGGGATCAGCCGGATCTTGTCGCCCAGCGCGAAGCCCGGACTGCCGTTCATCTTGATCACGCCGTGCTCGTCCGAAGCCTTCAGGAACTCGGCCTGCGGAAAATCGGCGACCCGCGGCATGCCGGAATCGACACTGGAGGCTTTAAGGCCCGCATCGACCACCGCGATGTCCTCGCGCGTACGGCTCATCACCGTGGCGTAGACAAAGAGGCTGTGCTCGAAGCGCGGGATGCCGCTTTCGGTCCAGTCGTTCTTCGCGTAATCGGCATCCATGAAGATGTAGGAGCCGACCTGCAGTTCGTCATAGACCGCGCTCGCCGCCTCGAACAGGTAGGTGCCGGTACCGGCGCCGGTGACCTTGCCGCGCGGCAGTCCGGCCTTGTCGGTCAGGGCCAGTGTTTTGCGCACGGCGGCAACAGCCGAATCGATGGCGGCGCGGCGCTCTTCGACCTTGCGCTGGTGCTGCGCGGCGCCCTGGTAGGCCTGCAGCCCCGCGTAGCGCAGGTTTTTGCAGGCGGCGATGGCCTGCGCGATCTTCAGCGCCGGCTCGCCCGGTTCGACGCCGCAGCGGTTGGCGCCGACATTGACCTCGACCAGCACGTCGAGGGTCACGCCGAACTCGCGCGCGGCGGCATCGATGTCCTTCACGTTTCCGGCATCGTCGGCGCAGACGGTGACCTTTGCCTGCCTGGCCAGCGCAGCCAGCCGCCTGAGCTTGGCCAGGCCGACCACTTCATTGGCGATCAGCACGTCGGGCACGCCGCCTTCAACCAGCGCTTCGGCCTCGCTGACCTTCTGGCAGCACACGCCGACCGCGCCGGCAGCGATCTGGCGCAGCGCGATTTGCGGGCACTTGTGGCTCTTCGCATGCGGCCGCAGCAGGATCCTGCGGCCGGCCAGCGACTCCTGCAGGCGCCGCATGTTGGCCTCGAACACGTCGAGGTCAAGTATCAGCGCCGGGGTGTCGACCTCGGCCAGCGCCATGCCCGGGCGGGCGGGCGGAAGCTTGGGCATCAGGCGCCCTGCTTGCCGCTGTCAGGGCCGTAATAACCGCCGGCCATGGTACCGTCTGCGGCCTTGCCGATGATGCCGTGTGACATGTCCTTCACCGCGAAGAACATCGCGTCCTCTTCCGGCATCGCGATCGTGTAGTGCCCGATGTTCGCCGGGAAATAGAGCAGCGTGCCGGGGCCGCAGATCTGCTCCGGGCCGTCGCCGACCTTCACGCGCATGCGTCCCTTGACGATGTAGTTCCACTGCTCGTTGGGATGGAGGTGCGGGCGCGAGCCGGTGCCCTTTTCCTTGGTCACCAGCGTGCACTGCATGCGCTCGCCTTCGACGACGGGCCCCATCGCCGTGGAATAACCGGTGCCGGCCTCGATCTTGTCCATTTCCGTCATGTTGAAAATGAACCTGCCGTTGCCGCCCTTGATGGCGCCCTTGGTTTTGGTTTCTGCCTCAGCCATGATGTGCCGCCTTTGCCATGAACCCTGCCTTGAATCAGATGACCGGTTTCAGACCGGCCTGCTCGGCGCCGTAGGCGCAGCAGGCTTCGTCCTCGTCGCCGGTGCCGCCGCTGGCGCCGGCCGAGCCGACCACGTTACCTGCGGCGTCCTTGATCAGCACCGCGCCGGTCTGCGGCAGGAACTTGCCCTGCGCGGTGGCCGACAGCGTGATCATGAAATTGGGATTCTCCTTGGCGCGGCCGGCCAGTGCACGGCTCGACATGCCCATCGCCACCGCGCCCCAGGCCTTGCCCAGCGCGACATCGAAACGGAACATCGTCGCGTCGTCCTGGCGCTGCGCCGCCACGATGTGGCCCGACGCGTCGAGCACGACGACTGCCAGCGGTTTCACTTTCATTTCCTTCGCCTTGGCAAAGGCTTTTTCGATAATGGTGTTGGCCTGCTGCAGGGTGATTTTCGACATGGATGTCTCCGTGAATGAAGAATGGCCGCGTCCGGCGACGGGCGGCCTTGCGAAATGGCGCTGGCGACTATACCAAATGCCGCGGCGCCGGTGTCAACGCGGCGCCTCCGCCCGTGTCGTCTACAATGTGGTTGCTGCCGGAGTCCGGCCGCAACATACAACATCAACAACACCGGCAGTGCGCAAGGCCCGGAGAGGATGCACCAGACCCCATTCATGCTGCGTCCCGTGCCCGAAACGGTATCCTGGGCATTGACGCGCTTCACCCGCCTGGTCACCGGCGCGCAGGCGCGCTGGCTGGGCTGCGCTCCTGTGCCGGTGCAGCGCATCTACTTCGGCAACCACAACAGCCATGCGGATTTCGCGCTGATCTGGGCCTCGCTGCCCGCGTCACTCCGGCGCATGACCCGTCCGGTGGCCGGCGCCGACTACTGGAATGCGAGCCCGCTGCGGCGCTACATCATCCACGAGGTGCTGCACGGCGTGGTCATCGAACGCAACCGCGAGAGCGGAGGCTCCGATCCTGTCGACGTGATGTCTGCGGCGCTGGACGGCGGCGATTCGCTGATCCTGTTCCCCGAAGGCACGCGCAACACCACCGACGAACTGCTGCTGCCGATGAAAAGCGGCATCTACCACCTCGCGCAGAAGTGTCCGCAAGTCGACCTTGTGCCGGTCTGGATGGACAACCTCGGCCGCCTGCTGCCGAAGGGCGAGATCGTGCCGGTGCCGCTGCTGTGCTCAATCGGCTTCGGCGCGCCGATGCGGCTGCGGGACGGCGAGGACAAGGAGGCTTTCCTCGCGCGCATCCGCGATGCGCTGCTCGCGACCAGGGCCGCGGCACGGCTGGCAGAGGCATGACGCACCTCCAGTCCACCCTGCTGATTGCCGCCGGCGTGTTCATGCTGCTCGCCGCGGTTTCCGTGCTGGGCGCGTGGCTCAAGCTCGGCGCCGCCGACGGCCGTCCGCACCCCCTGATCGACAACCTGAACCGGCGCATCCAGGCGTGGTGGGCCATGACCGTGACCATCGGCATCGCGCTGCTCGCCGGACGCATCGGCGTGGTCGTGCTGTTCGCGTTCGTTTCGTTCACCGCGCTGCGCGAGTTCCTGACCATCGCGCCGACGCGCCGCGGCGACCACCAGGCGCTGGTGATGGCGTTCTTCGTCGTGCTCCCCTTCCAGTACTTCCTGGTCGGCGTGGAATGGGCGGGTTTTTACGAGGTGTTCATCCCCGTCTATGCCTTCCTGTTCCTGCCGATCCTGTCCGCGCTGAAATCCGACACCCGCAATTTCATGGAGCGCACCGGCACCATTCAGTGGGGCCTGATGGTCACCGTGTTCTGCATCTCGCACATTCCTGCGCTGCTCAGCCTGCGCATCCCCGGCCACGAGGGCCGCAACGTATTCCTGATCGTGTTCCTGGTGCTGGTCGTGCAGGGCGGCGACATCCTGCACCATGTGTGCAGCCGCGCCTGCGGCAAACACCAGATCGCGCCGCAAGTCTCGCCGAACAAGACCATTGAGGGATTTGCCGGCGGCATCGCCGCGGCAACGGCCCTCGGCATGCTGCTGTCGTGGATGACGCCGTTCTCGATCACTGAAGCGGGGCTGGTATCGCTCGCGATCGCACTGATGGGATTCTTCGGCGGACTGGTGCTGTCGGCGATGAAGCGCGACCGCGGCGTGAAGGACTGGGGCACCGCTGCGGAGGGCGGCGGCATGCTGGATCGCGTGGCCTCGGTCTGCTTTGCGGCGCCGGTGTACTTCCATGTCGTGCGGCACTGGTGGTCAACGTGAACTTTGTCACGGAAATTTTTTAACGCCCGCACCGCCCCGAGTTTCCGTTGCATCCGCGCAGAACCGGCGCCCGCCGTGTCGCGCAACACAAGCCCTTGTATTGAATGGCTTTGCTTCCCCGTGTCGCAAAGAAAGCGATGCGCAAACTTATCAATTTGTTAGGTTTGTGCGGGCTTGCCGCGGCCAGTAACTTAGGCGCCGTATCTGAAACAGGGGAAGTCAGCGCACGCGGCCGCAAGCTGCAGCGCGCATGCAAGCTCTGCGGCAAGCCGGGGGGATCATCGCGATCCGGCGCGATGCCGCAGGCCCCCGGCTCGGCTCTGAACAACAACAAGCAGCCAGATACCGCATTGCGGGCGCACATGCGCGGGCCGGTGCGTCTTCGGGAGTCATACGGGGGAAAGCGTCATGAACGCAGCAGGCAAGGACGTCGTCAAGGTGCTGGTCATTGACGACAGCAACACCATCCGCCGCAGCGCGGAAATATTCCTGCGCCAGGCCGGCTACGAAGTCATCCTGGCCGAAGACGGCTTCGACGCGCTGTCGAAAATCAGCGATCACCGTCCGCGCATCATTTTTGTCGACGTGATGATGCCGCGCCTGGACGGCTACCAGACCTGCGCGCTGATCAAGCAGAACCCGCATTACCGCACCACGCCCGTCATCATGCTCTCCAGCAAGGACGGCGTGTTCGACAAGGCCCGCGGTCGCCTCGCCGGCTCGGACCGCTACCTCACCAAACCCTTCGACGAGGCCGGCCTGATCCAGACCGTGCGGGATTACACCTGCGCCCTGCCGGCCGTTCACGCCTGATTCCGGCTTTCACAACCCCATGCAGGAGATTCATGCCATGCCCATCAAAAACATCCTGGTTGTCGATGATTCCGCGACCGACCGTGCGCACATTGCCGACCTGCTGACGCGATATGGCTATCAGGTGCATTGCGCGGAAAGCGCCCTCGACTGCATGGCCAAGGTCAAGCAGCTCAAGCCCGACCTGGTGCTCATGGACGTGGTCATGCCGGGTCAGAACGGTTTTCAGGCCACCCGCGCGCTGGCACAGGACAACGAAACCAGGCACATCCCGGTGATCATCTGTTCATCAAAGTCGCAGGAAACCGACAAGGTCTGGGGTCTGCGGCAGGGCGCAAAAAACTATGTCGTCAAGCCGATCAACGACGGCGAAATGCTTGAAAAAATCGCTGCACTGGGCTGAATCATGATCGAACAAACCTCCCTGCGGGAATATCAGCGCACATTGTCTGCTCGCCTGCTGAGCCCGCAGGCCGCGGATACCGCGGCATGGCTGGGTGTCGAGGCCGGCGGTCGCCGCTGGCTGCTTGATCTTGCCGACATCGGTGAAACCCTTACGCCCCCCGGCCATTATCCCGTGCCGCTGACCCAGCCCTGGCTCACCGGGGTAGCAAGCATCCGCGGCAACCTGCACACGCTGGTCGATCTGGGTGCGTTTGCAGGCGACCGGGCCGCGTCACCTTCCGAACATTCCCGCGTGATCCTGCTTGCCGACCGCTACAGGATGCACTGCGGACTGCTGGTGGACCGGATACTGGGGCTTTTCCGGACGGCGCAGTTCAAAAATCAGGATCAACCCGGCGAAACGCCTGCATGGCTGAGCGCCATGCGCCATGTTGACGATGCAATGGTCTGGACCAGACCGGACATCACGCAACTGATCCGGCTGCCGCAGTTCCTCAGCATCGGCCTTCGCACGTAACCCGACCCGCCCTGGAGAAACACCATGAACTTCATGAAGCCGCTCCAAATGCTGAAATCGCTGGTGCAGCGCAAACCACGCGCTGCACCTGGCGCCTCCCTGTCCACGCCGGTACTGCCGCGCACCCTGCCGCTGATCGGCCATTTCAGCCTGGTCCGCCAGGTCCAGATCCTGTTCGCCCTGATTCTGGCACTGATCGTTTCGACGGCGGCCCTGATTTACACGCACCAGAAGAACGCCTCCATTCTGGCCAGCCACGGCATCATCGTCGAAAAAATGGAAATCGACCTGCTGCGCATCATGGACCATGCACAACTGGCGGCACGCGGCGAACCCGGTGCGGCCGGCAATTTGCAGGATGCCCGGGCCCGCTTCGAAAATCTGCTCAACATCCTTGCCAAAGGCGGTGACTTTCACGGCACCAGCCTGCCTCCGATCCGTGACGATCTCCAGCACGTGATCCGGGAAATGGGCAGTCAATGGCAGCCGATCAACAAAAACATCTCGCTGGTGCTCGCACAGCGCGGCAGCCTGATCCGCCTGCCGGCCCACGAAAAAGACCTGCGCAACTCCGTCAACAGGCTGGAGCCGCTGGCGCAGCGACTGGTTGTCGCCACACAGGATGCCGGAGAGGCCTATGCCACCACCACATTCGCCCGCCAATTGCACGCGGACGTGCGCAATTTCAATTTTGTCAATGCAATGTCGCAACTCTCCACCGACGCATCCAATCCGCAGGTGGCGCTGGGTCTCGCAGGAAACGCGCGCAATTACCAGTCCACCCTCAAGGCATTGCTGGGTGAAGGCAAGGCTGCAGGATTTGCCCTGCCCATCCGCAACAAAACTGCCCTTGAGGCAGCACGCGCCCTGGATGATGCTTTTACGCCCTTTGCAGCCAGCGTCGGGTTCATTGTGGCAAACATGGCGGCCCTGTCTGCCGCGAAGCAGGCCGGGCGCGACATCCACCAGGCCATCGGCAACATGATTCCCAGCATCAACACTGCCAAGGCTTATGACTCCGGCCTGCAGGCCACGGACCCCCAGCTGGTCAGCGCAATCCTGTCCGCGTTGCTGATGCTGGCCGCGCTGGGCCTGCTGGTCAAGCTGTACCTCGACGATGCCCGCCGCCGCGCCCTGCTGAGCGAACAGGAAAACCGCCGCAACCAAGAGGCGATCCTTAAACTGCTCGACGACATGGGCAAGCTGGCGGACGGCGACCTGACCGTGCAGGCCCAGGTCACCGAGGACATCACCGGCGCCATCGCCGACTCGGTGAATTACACGGTCGAGCAGATCCGCGGCCTGGTCAGCGGAATCACCAAGGCGGCCGACCAGGTGGCCAGCGCGACCGGCGCCTCGCAGAAAGTGGCCACGCAATTGCTCGCGGCTTCGCAGAAACAGTCGGTGGACATCCAGGCCACCGGCAAATCGGTGCTGCAAATCGCGCAATCCATCGGCCAGGTATCCGTCAACGCCACGCAATCGGCACAGGTTGCCCAGGATTCGCTGACGGTTGCGGAAAAAGGCGCCAGGGCGGTGCAGAATGCCATCCGCGGGATGGATGAAATCCGCGAACAGATCCAGGAGACCGCAAAACGCATCAAGCGCCTCGGCGAAAGCTCGCAGGAGATCGGCGAGATCGTGCAGCTGATCTCGGGCATCACCGAGCAGACCAACGTGCTGGCCCTCAATGCCGCCATCCAGGCGGCCTCCGCCGGGGAAGCCGGGCGCGGCTTTGCAGTGGTCGCCGAAGAGGTGCAGCGGCTGGCCGAACGCTCGGCAGAGGCAACCAAGCACATCAGCGTCATCGTCAAGAGCATTCAGCAGGACACCCAGTCCACCATCGACGCCATGGAGCGCAGCACCCTCGGGGTGGTCGAAGGCGCAAAAGTGGCCGATCAGGCGGGGCAGTCGCTGCGTGAAATCGAGAAGGTGACGATGCGGCTGGCGGAACTCATCGGCGGCATCTCCAATGCCACCCAGGAACAGGCACGGTCGGCCGAACAGGTGGCTGCCAGCATGAAGGGCATTCTCAACATCACCCAGATCACCACTGCGGGCACCCAGAAAACCGCCCGTTCCACCACGGACCTGATTGCGCTCGCCAACGAACTCAAGCACTCGGTGGCCGGTTTCCGGCTGGCTTGACCGCAACACGCGACAAACTGACACGAGATCACAATGTCCGCACACCATGCACCCCCCCTGTCCTGGGTAAAGCCCGAGGTTGACCACGCCCTGAACAGGGTGCGCGATTCCATCGCCAGCTACCTGGAAAAACCGGGCGCCAAGGACACCCTCAACCAGTGCCCCGGCCAGATTCACCAGGTCGCCGGCGCGCTGAACATGCTGGGCCTTCGCGGGGTGGTGGGATATTGCGAATCCATCGAAATGGCGCTGAGCGGCGTCAGTTCCAGGCCAGCCGCACCCAAATTCGCGGTAACCACGCTGGATCGCGCGGTGCTCGCCCTCAAGGAATTCATCGACGGCCTGGCGCGCGGGGAAGTCAATGCGCCGATCAAGCTGTTTCCGATGTACCGCGAAGTCGCCACACTGAGCGGCAACAGGGACGTTTCCGAAAAGGACCTGTTCTACCCCGACCTGTCGATTGATCCGCCGATGCACCCGGCTTCACGGGTGCTGCCGGCGGAAAAACTGCCGGCCATCGTGCTCGCGCAGCGCTCGCAGTTCCAGCACGGTTTTCTTGAAATGATCCGCAATCCAGCCGACCGCAACGGCCTCAAGGGCATGCGGCGCGCGCTGGAGGCGCTCGACATGATCTCCACGCAACTGCCGTCGCCGCGATCGCTGTGGTGGGCATCCACTGCCCTGATTGACGGCCTGATGCTGTCACAACAACCCGATGAATGGACGCTGGGTGCCCGCAGCCTGTGCAGCAAGCTCGATCTGCGCATGCGCGACATCGCGCGCGCGCAGGCGGCGCCGGCCGAGGACACCCTGCTGCGCGATGTTCTCTATGCCGTGGCCAAGTGTGCACGGGCATCCGTGCGCATCCGCGAAGTGCGCCACCTCTACCAGCTCGACGCCCTGTTTCCGGAACCCGAAGTGCCGGGGCTCATGGAGTTCGACATGGACTGGCTGGGACCAGCCCTGGATGACGTGCGCGCGCGGCTGCGCGCTGTCAAGGAACACTGGGTGCAATATGTCTCGGGCAGCGCCAATGCCCTGAAGTCGCTGCGCGAGGCCATCGCCGGCCTGAAACAGAAAAACGGAGAGCTGGGCAACGTGCCGCTGGGCCGGATGCTGGAAACCATCACGGTGGTTGCCGCGCGCCTGCCCAACCCTTACCCGGCCCACAGCGAGTTCATGGTTACCGAAATGGCTTCGGCCTTCCTGCTCATCGAAAACATCGTTGATCATTACGTTGAAACGCACCCTGACCATGCGCAGCAGGTGGACATCATGGGCGCGTGGCTGCTGGATGCCGCAAAAGGAGACACCCCGACCAGCCTGCCTGCGGGACTGCACGACGACCTGGGACAGGAAGTCAGCCGAAACAAACTGCGCTCGGTGGTTTCCAAAGAACTGCGCGAAAACCTGCAGCACATCGAGCAGGTCATCGATGCCCACGCACGGGGACAGGCCGGCACGGACACCCTGATCGCGCTGAATCCGCTGCTCAGGCAGGTGCAGGGCGCGCTCAACATCCTGGGTTTTGACCGCGCGGTCGAAATCCAGTCCATGTGCAACCAGTTGCTGTTGCGTGCCGGCGATGCGGGCACGCCCCTCAGTGCCGCCGACATGGACACGCTGGTCGAAGGACTGAGCAGCATCGGTTTTTATCTCGACCCCTGCATCCGCGGCTTGCCGCCAGCGGAGGGCGCGCTCGACATTTTCTTTGAGCGTTTGCAGAAGCGGCGTGCCCGCGAAGCGCTCGCTAGGACCGCCCCTTCCGCCCCGAATTCCGTGCCCGCACCGGTCGCGCAGCATGCGGTTGCGCCGATCCCCGCTGCAGCCCCGGTGACGGTGGATGCCGGCGCGCCCCCGTCCGGGACGCGGGGTACGGATCCTGAAATGCTGGACGTGTTTCTCGAAGAAGCCGTCGATGTGCTGGCAAACATCGGGGCCGCCATCGGCGCCTCAACCATCGACAGCGATGCCCTGGTCACCATCCGGCGCGGCTTTCATACGCTCAAAGGCAGCGGCCGCATGGTCGGCCTCAGCGACCTGGGAGAAACCGCATGGGCGGTCGAACAGGTAATGAACCGCTGGCTGGAACTGCAATGGCCGGCTGATGCGCCGCTGATGGACATGGTCCGGGAAGCGCATGGCTTGTTTACGGCCTGGGCTGAGGCCATCAGGGACCGCCGTGCCCCCGCAGTGGACACCGCCGCCCTGCTCGCCAAAACCCGGGCGCTGAAGGAAGCGCCGCCCCCTCTGCCGGCCGCGACGCCCTCCGCCGGAACGGCAACCCCCGGGACCGTCACCGCCGGGGATGCGGCTGGAGATGCGGCGGATACTGCCGATGCGGCTGCCGGCGATCCTGCGGTGGCGATTGTTCCCGAACCCGACATCCTCATCGGATCGCATCGCATGTCCAGAACGCTGCATGCGCTGTATTGCAAGGAGGCCATGCAGCATGCGGCCACCATTGCCGCGCAGCTGGAAGCACCGGAGCCCGCTGGCGGCAGCACGGAACATGAGACCCTGGAAATCGCGACACACACCCTGGCCGGGATTTCACGCACTGCCGGATTAGCGCAGCCCGCCGGCATTGCCGGCCGGCTCGAACGCTGCCTGCCCCTCGCCGGGCACGCGCTGTCGCCGGAAGACCGGGCGTTGCTGCGGGAGTGTGCAGCTGCCCTGCAGCGCATGGTGCATGCCGTCACGCAAGGCCATCCGCCCGAAACGGCGGACGGGATCGCTGAAAGGCTGGATCAGCTGCTTGCGCGCCTGCGCGATGTCCCTGCGCTGTCCGAGGCGCCAGTGCCGGCGCCGGAAACCGCCCCGCCTGCGCATGACATCCCTGAAATTCCGGATGCCGCCGCAGCCGTCGCCCGCACCCCCGTCATCGAGCCGGCCGCAGCCCCGGCCACCGGGCCGGCCGACCAGCTGCTTCCGGAACCGGTCATCGAACCGCTCGATGATGCATCGCTGGTGCGCGCGGTCGCCGCACAGCGTGTTGAAGACCAGCGCCGGGTACGCGATGACATCGACGCCAACCTGCTGCCGATATTCCTGGAAGAGGCGGACGAATTGCTGCCCCGCATCGGCCGGGACCTGCGCGGGTGGATGGCCGCCCCCGGAGACCAGACGGTCATGCTGTCCCTGCAACGTGCACTGCATACGCTGAAGGGCAGCGCGCGGATGGCCGGCGCCATGCGGCTTGGCGAGCTGGCCCATCTGACCGAAACACGGCTCGAAAGCGCCATGCAGCTTGAACACCGGGATGCCGATTTCCTCGACAGCATTGCCAGCCATGTGGACCGGATCGGATCGGCGGTTGACGCCCTGCACGCGCACACCGGGCCAGCAGGCGCCGTACCCGCCGCGCAGGACACGCCTGCTCCGGCGCAGCCTGTTGCTGCGGCCGCTCCGGAAGAAAACCCGGCGGTCCCCCGCGGCAGCCTGCAACTGCGCATCCACGCCGACACCGTCGAGCGCCTGCTCAATGATGCCAGCGAGATCGGCATTGCCCGAACCCGCATCGACAGCGAAGCCTCCGGAGTCAAACAGGCCATGTCCGACCTTGAGGACAGCCTCACGCGGCTGAAAAGCCAGCTTCGGGAAATGGAAGTCCAGGCCGACAGCCAGATGCAGTCCCGACACTCGGTGATGGACGCCGGACGCCAGGACTACGACCCCCTTGAATTCGACCGCTATACCCGGCTGCAGGAACTGGTCCGGCTGATGGCGGAAAGCCTGCACGACATCATGGCCGTGCAGCAAACCGTGACGCGGCATGTCGGCGGCCTCGAAACCGCCAGCACCCGGCAGGCGCGGATCAACCGCGGGCTGCAGCAGGAATTGATGCGCTCGCGCACAGTCCCTTTTTCAAACATCGCGGAACGCCTCTACCAGATCGCGCGCCGCACCGCCCGCGATCTGGGCCGTAAAGCCCACGTCGAGATCACCGGCGGCCATCTCGAAATCGACCGCAGCGTGCTCGAACGCATCGCGGCGCCGATTGAACACCTGCTGCGCAATGCCCTGGCGCACGGCATCGAAGCGCCGCAGGCGCGCCTCGCGCAGGGCAAGGACGAAACCGGACAGGTCAGCCTGACACTGCGCCAGGAAGGCAATGAAATCGCGATTGAAATCGCGGATGATGGCGCGGGCATCGACCCGGATAAACTGCGGGAGCGCGCATTGGCCCTCGGACTGATCGGCGCCGGCGACCATCCGGAACGTGATGCCCTGCTTTCGCTGATTTACCACCCCGGCTTTTCCACGGCCGCGGAAGTCAGCGAGATTTCCGGCCGCGGCATCGGCATGGATGTGGTGCGCACCGAGATCGACGCCGTCGGCGGACAGATCGACATCGAAACCCGCACCGGCAGCGGCACGACCTTCCGCATTTACCTGCCGCTGACCGTGGCCGTGACCCAGGCCGTCCTGGTGCGCGCCGGCGAATCCGTGCTGGCCATTCCGTCGTCATCCGTGGACCAGGTGCTGCGCCTGCAGCCGGAGGCGCTGGTTGCGGCGAGGGAGGCAGGCACGATCCATCACCGCAATCTGTCCTGGCCCCTGCATGACCTGTCCGCGCTGCTCGAACTCCCCGCCGCCGGGATCGAAGGCCACTGCACGGTGCTGCTGCTGCACAGCGGCCAGCAGCGCATTGCCCTGCATGTGGAGGCGCTGCTCAACAACCAGGAGATTGTCGTCAAGCAGGTCAACGCCCAGCTGGCGCGTGCACCGGGCGTCACCGGCGCCACCGTGCTCGCCGACGGCCGGGTTGCGCTGATCATCAATCCGGTGCAGTTGTCGCGCCGCTCGGAAGCCGGCGTCCGCATGCCTGCGGTTTCCCAGAATACGGCAAGCGCCGCGAAACGCACGGTCATGGTGATCGACGACTCGATGACCGTCCGCAAAATCACCAGCCGCCTGCTCGAACGCGAAGACTACCGGGTGGCCACCGCCAAGGACGGCATCGATGCACTGGAGCAGATGCAGACCCTCCGCCCAGACATCCTGCTGGTGGATATCGAAATGCCGCGCATGGACGGGTTCGACCTGGTGCGGCACATCCGGGCCGACAGCCAGCGGTCATCCATCCCGATCATCATGATTTCGTCGCGCACCGCCGACAAACACCGCGAACATGCGCGCGCGCTGGGCGTGAATGTGTTCCTCGGCAAACCCTACCAGGACCAGGAATTGCTCAAGCAAATGAAGCTGCTGCTGGGTGATGCTGTAACCAATTGATTTAAAAGTATTATTTTATCGGCGCGATCAGGCCTTCCTGTTCCAGCAGGGCATATACGCCACCGGCCCTCACCAGCGCCATCAGCGACGGCGGCAATGACTTGCCCTGGAGTACGGTGCCGCGCGCGTGGTTGCGCACCGTGGCCGTCCCGAAATCCACTTCCGCGATTTCGCCTTCGCTGAACGCGGCACTGATGCCCGCGCATTCCAGCGCGGGGAAGGCGAAATTCACGCAGTTGCGCAGGAACAGGCCATTCAGCGATTCGGCGACCAGGCAGGCAAGGCCGAGGTTTTTCAGCGAACGCGCCGCGGCGCGGCTCGAGCCCATGCCGAAGTTGTGGCCGCCGATCAGGATGTCGCCCTGTTGCACCTGCTGCGCCCAGCCCGGCCGGTTGGCGTGGAAGACGTACTGCGCCTGTTCGGCATGCGTCAGGTAGAAGGCCTTGTTGGGCAGGATCAGGTCGGTGTTGATGTTGTCGCCGACGATCCAGACGCGTCCTTTGAATTTCATGCTGAACCCCGAAAATCATTTAACCGCCAAGGCGCCAAGAGCGCCAAGAAGGTCAAAAGCAAATCAGATTGCGCTACATGCCCGGCACGATAAACCGTTCACTCGAAAATCTGCACATGATGCATTTTGCAATGCAGTCGGGTTTTCTTGGCGCTCTTGGCGTCTTGGCGGTGAACGAATTTGACGTCAATTCAAAAACTCCCGAGGATCGGTGATGGTGCCGGTCAGCGCAGATGCAGCCACCGTCGCCGGCGAAGCCATCCACACCTGCGAACTCGGATCGCCCATGCGGCCCTTGAAGTTGCGCGTGCTCGAGGTGATGCACACCTCATCGGGCCCGAGCACGCCCATGTGTCCGCCGCCGCAGGCGCCGCAGGTCGGCGGCGCGATCATCGCGCCCGCCTCGAGCAGCACCTGCACGGCACCGCTGGCGACAACATCGCGGTACACCGTCTGCGAGGCCGGCGTCACGATGAAACGCACGCCCGGCGCCACGCGGCGGCCTTTCACCACTTTCGCGGCCAGTTCGATATCGTCCTGGGTGCCGTTGGCACAGGAACCGATATAAGCCTGGTCGATGCGGGTGCCCCGGGCCTGGCCCACCGGCTGCGAATTGTTGACCACGCTGTCGGGACGCGCCACCAGCGGCTCCAGCGCCGAGAGGTCGACCTTGCGCACCGCGTGGTATTTCGCGTCGGCATCGGGCGTTACGGGAACGAACGGCGCGGGATTGCGGACGCGCATCCATTGCGCCAGCACGTCATCCGCCTCGAAGGTCGCAAACTCGGCCGACAGTTCCGCCGACATGGCCGTCAGCGTCTTGCGCGCATTGATTGACAGCGAAGCCACGCCGGGACCGCCGTATTCGACGTTCATCGTCGCATGCGCGCCGTGCACGCCGGCGATCTGCAAGAAGGCATCCTTGGCCGTCACCGCCGCCGGCAGTTTCCCGGCCAGTTCGTAACGCACGGTCTCGCCGCAGCGGAACCAGGTCTGGCCCTTGATCGCGGCATAGATGATGTCGGGACCGCCGACGCCGCGCGCCAGGCAGTTGAACACCCCCGCGCTGCAGGTGTGCGAGTCGCTGCACAGCAATACCGAGCCGGGCAGCGCGTAGCCGTAATCGGCGACCAACTGATGGCTGATGCCCTGGTTATGACCGACGTCATGGAAGCGCTTGATGCCGAATTTCTTCACGAAAGCACGGCCGGTCACCTGCGCCGCAGCCGCCTGCTGGGTCGGCGCCGGCACGCGATGGTCGAAGGTGACGACGATCTTCCCGGGATCCGCGACCTTGAGGATGTCGCGCCAGTTGTTGGGCATGAAATTGTTGTCGAACAGGATCACGGTATCGACTTCGACCGTGACCACATCGCCGGGCGCCACCGCCTTGCGCCCGCTTTTGGCGGCGAGGATCTTTTCCGCAATGGTCATGCCCATTGGTCAATGCCCTGAAGTAAAAAGCAAAAATCCTTAACCGCCAAGACGCCAAGACGCCAAGAGCGCCAAGGAAACCCAAAAAAAATAAAAAACATCATGCCCAGCTGTCGGGTGATCATTGCAGATAACACGGCAGGCTTTTCGACATAATTTGATTTTGATCTTCTTGGCGCTCTTGGCGTCTTGGCGGTGAATGGGGTTCGGTTTACCCGCCCTTGTATTTCCGCTCCATCTCGTCGAGAACCTTCATGCCCATCAGGTCATTGAGTTCCTCGAAACCAACCTGCAGGTCAGTGCGTTCGACCACCTTGTTCTGGCCGACCACCTCGTCCTTGAACACCGCCAGCGCGTTCATCATGCCGCGCAGCGCGGCGGTGGTCAGCAGGCGCGGATAACTCACCGCGGCGACGCCGATGTCCTGCAGCTGCTTCGGGCTCATCAGCGGCGTCGTCTTGCGCGGACGCATGCCCAGGCCCATGTTGACGATCAGCGGCTTCGGCACGTTTTTGGCGACCTTGGCGATGTCCTCCTTCGACAGCAGCGCATCGGCGTACATCACGTCGGCGCCGGCCTCGGCGTACAGGTTGAGGCGGCGGATCGCCTCGTCCACGCCGTGCGGGCCGGCGGCATCGGTGCGGGAGACGATGACGAAATCGTTGTCGCGGCGCGCATCCACCGCGGCCTTGACCTTCTGCACCATCTCCTCGGCGGGGATGCAGGCCTTGCCGGCCATGTGGCCGCAGCGCTTGGGCCACACCTGGTCCTCGATCATCAGTGCCGCCATGCCGGCCTTTTCGAATGCGCGCACCACGAAATGCACCGTCATCGCGTTGCCGTAACCGGTGTCGGCATCGGCGCGCAGCAGCAGGTCGGAACAGTCGGCGAGGCGCCGCGCGTTGTTCAGGTTCTCCTCGAAGGTCATCACGCCGCGGTCGGCCCAGCCCATGCGGCTCTCGGATACCCCGGCGCCGGAGATCGATGCGGTCCTGAATCCCGCCTGTTCGACCAGGCGCACGCTGTAGCCGTCGTAGACGCCGGGCTGGATCAGGATTTCCCTGCGATTGATCAGTTCCTTGAACAGTTTGCCGCGGCTTTCCATGACGGGTTCCTCAGAATGGGATATGCCGGTCATTGTAGGGCGCAGTGGCGCGCACAGATACCGGTTTCCCGAATCATGGACTTGCCTGCGACGCAACCGGCTGCTGCAGAACGATTACAATGCCGGCACACCCTCGCCTCCGCCGCCCTCATGCTGTCCGACAATTACCGGAAAATCAAAAAGCTGCGTTCCGCCGGCAAAGCCGACGATGCTTACCGGCTGCTGATGACCGCCCCGCCGCAGTCTGACCGCGACGCCTTCGAGGCGGCCATCTGTCTTTTCGTGTGCGCCGACCTGCCGTCCGTGCTCAACGTCTGCAACACCCATCCCTGGCAGCCCGGAGTGCTGCGGTCCATGGCGCATGCCCTGGCCATACTGGTGACGCAGGGAAATCCCGCCGATGCGCTGGCCATCGCGGAAAGCGCCGCGAAAAACCCGGAGCTGCCGCATGACGCGATGGCGATCTACCTGATGGCGATGCAGGGCGCCGGCGCCCACGAGCAGGCCGACGCCTTTGTCCGGCAATACGTGCCGGAGCCGCCACCCGACGAAATACTGCTGCTGACCGTCATGGCCGAAATTGCCGTATCGGTCAGGGACTGGCGCAACGCCTACCGTTATGCCTCGGCGGTGATGTTCGCCGATCCGGACGATTATCGTGCCCTGCTCACGCTGAGCCGCATGAACCTTGCCGTCGGCAACCATCACGAAGCGCTCGGCAATGCGCTGCGCGCGCTCAAGGTGATGCCGGGCACTGCGCAACCTGTTGCGCTGATGATGCGCTGCCACAACAGGCTCGGCGACTTTTACGCGGCGATCGGCGTCCGCAATGAATTGCCGGCATCCGCACCCGTGCCCGCGGAAGTGCACACCGAACTCGGCATCGCCCATGCGGGCATCGGCGACGCAGCCGGGGCCGAGGCGGCCTTCCGCGCCGCGCTGGCCGCCGATGCGCAGGCCGAAGGCGCCTTGCACGGCCTCGCCAGTGTTTATGCGGAGTCCGGAAACCATGCGCGGCTCGACGAACTTGAGGACGCCTACCGCGAACGCATGCATGGCGACATCAAGTGCCTGTCGGTGCTCGCAAAAGCCGCGCTGGCAGGGCACGACCTGGCCAGGGCCGGCGCGCTGTTCGAGGAATCGCGGATGCTGGCCGTTTCCAGGCAGAGCGCCGCGGCGATCCTGCCGTGGCCGGTGCCGGACCCGCGTGTGCGGCATGATGTCGAGCAACTGGAATTGCTGCAGCAGCGCGGCTTGCTGGGCGGCAGCGGGCAGCAGGCGCTGACCGTGCTCAGGCGCCATTTCCGTCCGGACAGCGCGCCGGATCACTGCTACGCGCCTACCGGTGCGGCCGAAGACGAGTTCCGCTCCGCCCTCACCACGGTTTTCCACTGCCCGACCGAACCCTTTTCGGGCAATGCCCTCGGCGACAATGATTATGGCGACATCGAACGCCGCTATCTCGAAGGAAAGCCGCCGGTGGTCGCCATCGACAACTTCCTGTCGCCGGAGGCGCTGCGGGCTCTGCGCAAATACTGCGAGGAAGCCACGGTATGGAAACTCTCGGCAGGCGAAGGTTATCTGGGCGCCCTGCTGCCGGAAGGATTCGCGCCGCCGGTGCTGCTCGAGATCACCGACCAGCTGCGCCGCGCCATGCCGCAGGTGATCGGCGATTATCCGCTGCTGCAGGCATGGGGGTTCAAATATGACCAGCGCCTGCAGGGCATCAACATGCACGCGGATTTCGCGAAGATCAACGTCAACTTCTGGATCACGCCCGAGGACAGCTGCACGGACAAAAAAACCGGCGGCATGGTCGTCTACGACGTGCCCGCCCCGGAGAGCTGGACCTTTGCAGACTACAACATGAACCAGACCAAGATGCGCGCGTTTCTGGAAGCCAACAACGCAAAATCCATGCGCGTCCCGTTCCGCGAAAACCGCTGCGTGATCTTTGATTCCAGCCTGATTCACATCACCGACGAACTGCACTTCAAGCCCGGCTACACCAACCGCCGCATCAACGTGACGCTGCTCTACGGCCGGGCCCGCAAGATCGGGTAAGTTTTACCAGGCCACCGCGCCGCCGTCGACCGGGATGATCGCGCCGGTCATGAAGTTCGAAGCATTCGATGCCAGCAGCACCGCGATGCCTTTCAGGTCATCGGGACCGCCGGTGCGCTTCAGCGGAA
>VFQT010000755.1_pt1 | contig 43837 bp, 40 predicted proteins | sample 3512381 | NCBI WGS metagenome assembly VFQT01 (sample SAMN10412376, study PRJNA504923) | tailings metagenome | isolation source: Relicate 2 Philex TSF3 active mining site | place: Philippines: Tuba, Benguet | collected 2017-08-29 | reverse complement strand
TGTAGGGGCGGGGTTACCCCGCCCCTACAATTTTATTTTTGCCCTTCCAAGCAAACCACACCTTCCGCTCCAACACTGGCGTTATGCACAACACCTGCAGGAAGATCAAGCCGGTCGCCTGCTTTGAGAGTGAGCGATCGATCCAATTCCGGCAATCCAAATGTGATACTGCCTTGCACTACATAAATGACCTTGTCGTAGCCATGTGAATGCGCGGAGTAGATGTCGAATGCTCCGTTCGACCAGGCGTAGGGATCAAGACCTTCGCTTACCATTAACTGCCACAGCGTGGCACGAGTTGGGGAACAGAGTCAGACCAGGGTGTGATGTGAGGCGTTTTTGTCATTGTTGCGGGGCGAGAGGATATCCGGCATCCACCCAGGCGGTGAGTCCGCCGAGCAGGGCTTGGGCTGTTTCATAACCATTGTTCATCAGAAGGAACGCCGCACGGGCGCTTGTATGCTCGTTCGGTCAGGTACAGTAGGTGATGATCCACTGACTTTTTTCGAGAGATAGTTTGCCGATGTTTTTTTCGAAGTTTTCGAGCGGAATGGATACGGCTCCAGCGGCATGACCTTTTGTATAAGATTCTGCGCTGCGAACATCAACGAGAATGGCTTGACCTGAGTCAATGGCGGCTTTGGCTTCATGCACATCGATGCGTGAAACATCTGCTTCGGTGAGCGGAACACTGAGCTGCGGACGTGAAATCTTTGCAACAGTCTCGGTTTGAGGTGCAAGGGTTTGGCAGGCGAAGGTTGCCAACATCAGTGCAGTTACAAGGAATAAAGATCTTTTCATGCTCTTCATTTTATAACAAAACGAGGACGGTAGTTCTACCGTCCTCGTTTTGCATGGTTGATTACAGTTCGCAGAAGCGGTCGACGCGTTTGCCGATGATGGCGAGGCTGTCTGCCCAGAACTTCTTGGTGCGGATGTTGATGCCGAACTTATCGGCAAGGTCGGCGGCGTTGGCTTCACCAGTGGTGGCGAGCAATTCTTTATAAGCGGGCACAAATTCTGCACCACGCTTTTTATAGATGGCATACAAGCCGGTGGCGAAGAGCAAACCGAAGGTGTACGGATAGTTATAGAACGAGAACCCAGCAGAATAGTAATGCGGCTTCCAGGTCCACATATATTTTTGCAGGTATTTCTCATCCAAGCCGTCACCGAAGGTGGCTTTCTGCGCACGTTCCATGATGTCGTTGATCTCGTCGGCAGAGAGTTCTGATTTGGCGCGGCGTTCAAAGACTTCCTTCTCAAACAAATAGCGTGAGTAAATATCCACTACGACCTGGGAAGCGTTGTTCATCTGCGCTTCGAGGATGGCAAGCACTTCATCGCGATCGGTGGTTTCAGCAAGGGCGGCTTCGGTGGCGATGGTTTCGCACATGATGGAAGCGGTCTCGGCCAGGGTCATGGGTGTGGCTTGTTGTAATTCAGTTTTGCCAGCCTGATAGGCACATTCGTTATGGAAAGCGTGACCCAATTCATGTGCAAGAGTGCCGACCTGGTCGAAGGAGCCGTCGAAGTTGGCAAGGATGCGGCTTTCTTTTACAGCAGGAACGCCCATGCAGAACGCGCCGCCGCGTTTGCCTTCGCGTTGCTCACCGTCGATCCAGTTATTGTCCATGGCATGTTTGGCAAAGGCACCCAATTCAGGCGAGAACTTACTGAAGTTGGTGACGATGAAATCGCGGGCTTCTTCCCATGAATAGACTTTGTCAGTCTTGCCAAGTGGGGCGAAGAGATCCCACCAGGCGAGTTTTTCTTTGCCAATGAGCTTCGCCTTGTGATTGAAGTAGCGGCGGAACATGGGGAAGGAATCGCGCATGGCGCCCAGCATGGCTTCAAGAGTGGCGCGGTCAATGCGGGCGGAGTCAATGGAGGCGTGAACATTGTCTTCACGTCCACGTTTGCGGTCGAGGATGAGGGTTTCGCCTTTGACGCCGTTCAAACAAGCGGCAAGGGTTTCCTGCACACCTTCCCAGGCTTTGTTCTCAGCTTCATACCCGCGGCGGCGAACGGACTCATCGGGATGTGAACGCAGGTTGATGAGTGCAGGCATGGGCATCTTTTTCACTTCACCGTCGAGTTCAAAATCCACGGTCATTTGTGAGGTGAGAGTCCCCTGAAGTTTGCCAAAAGCGGAGCCGCCGCTCAGGGTCAATTCGGCGGCGAGGGTTTCTTCGGCTTGGCTCATCAGATATTTTGCTTGTTCTGCAGATTCAAGCAGAATGAATTCATGCGCCTTGGCGGATGCATTGGTCTTCACTGCTTTCTTGATGGCAGGTTTGCCAAGAGTCCCTGCCCAGGCAGTGAATTGGGTCTGAAGAACGCTTGCCTGCACGCTCATTTGCTGGAACTCAGAAAAGATGCGCATGGCATCTTTGTTGCGAGAATCGGTGGTGATGAAAGAGTACAGGTAAGAACTGAGAGTGCCTGAAAGTTCAAGGATCTCGTTGAAACGGTCAGATGCTTCACCGAGGAGCTTGCCAAGTTTTTTCGGTTCGGTCTTGGCATTGGCTTTTTCAGCCTTCTTGAGGAAGGTTTCCAACTCATCGAGCTGGGATTTGTATTTCTTGATGGCAGACTTGAATTGTTTTGAATCAAGGGATGGGTAGACGTTGGTCAGGTCCCAACGAGGCGCAGAAACGGTCATAAGAAATCTCCTTGTTGAAAGATAAACGTAGTATACCGTGATTGATTTTTCTCTTCCCCCTGCTCTGGTATGGATTAATACTTAGCGGCAAATAAAAGTTGGGATACTCGATTCACGCAGGGTGGCATCCACCATGCTGCCAACGAGGACTTGTTGAAGTTTATTGCCGCTGTGGCTGCCCATTAAGACCAAGTCGGCATCGTATTCGGCGGCGATATCCGGCAGATGACGCGGCTCTTTCTGTTCGCTGAGAACATATTTGGCTTCCACTTCGTGCAGTTCCATATAACGGCGGGCATAATCCTGTACATTTTCTTTCAAGGTCTTGTCTTCGCGGGCGGTGAAGACGGTTACTTCGGTTTTCCAAATCTCTGCCAGATAGGCTGTGACGAACAGGGCTTCCTTGGCAAGGTCTGAACCATCAAAGGCAAGCAAGGCGCGCGTGAAGGGAGTTGCCCCCCTGGGAACCGTGATGAGTGGACGAGATGATTTCTCTATGATGGCGCGGAAGGGTGAATTCAAAACAGATAACCCAGACCCCGGCGGGTTGACGAGTTTGACAATGATCAAGTCTGTAACGATGGCACGTTCGATGATGCGTTGGGTGATGTCGCCCACATCTACAGCGAGGCTGCCTTGCACACCTGCATCTTTGCAGACCTGTTCAAAACGCTGCTTCATCTCTTGTGCTTCGGAGCCTTCTGCATCTTCTTTTGTCTTTGCAATATGCAAACCGTGTAAACGGGCGTTCTCTCGTTGGGCAATCACAATGCCTTGATAAAGTGCATCCCAGCTTTCTTCTTGTCCGCTGAGGGGGATGAGGATATCTTCAAAGAGATGGTCGGTATAGCGTGCGATGGTACGGGCTTTGCGCCAACTGCCGGACTCAGATGCGACGCTTCTTTTCAAGATCAGGTCTGTGGCTGCGACATCAGACTGTAACTCCCACCCCAGCTCTTTTTCAAGAGCAGAACGGTTCTCCGAGATCCAGATGTAAAGGTCGGTGATGGTACGTTTGGGGAACCATTGCAGCAATTCGCGGTCGCGGATGGATTCAGCGAGGGGAATGTACATAGTGTCGTACCAGTTCGCGGCGGCGTTTTGAAGCGTGCTGGTCTGCTTTTTCTCATCCTCATCCAGATACTTGTACACATCGATCTGTTCCATTAATTTTTCGTATTGACCAGGGATGGTGACACTCAGGTCCACGTTTGGGCGGGCATCAGTAAGCCCGGTCTTTTCGAGAAAATCAATATACTCGGCTTTGATAATGAGGTCATCGAGGTTGGTTTCAGGGGTGAGGTTGACGTCTGTCTTAAATTCAGTGACATAGGCTTCAATGGATTTCATGCCTTCCTGCTGTGCGATCGAAACACGATGGTTGCCATCCAGCACAAAATAGGCTTCCCCCACTTGATACACCTCTATTGGCGGCAGACCAGCTCCATTGACCATGGCAGCTTTGACACTTGCCCAGCGTTCCCGGTCGCTATCTTGCAGGGGCAGGAAGGTACGGGTGAAATCGGTGTAACGCCCCACGCTACCAACGATCGCATCGAGTGGAATGTTCTTAAGTCCGCGCTCGGTGCGGTTTTGCAGGCGCAATTTTTTTGCCACGTCTTCATACGATAAAAGTTTGTTGGAGCGTCCCATCACCCGCGCGATCACCTCTTGAATGGAAGCGCGCTGGCGGGCACTGCGAAAATCTTCGATGGCGGAACTGAAATTAAAAGACTCGTTTGTCATGCTCTTGCTAAGAATTTTCCTCAGGGATGAGTATAAAGTGATTGGATGCTGGCTTCAAGTGTGAAACTTTTGGAATGCCTTTTTCGTCAAATTGGAGTACAGTTAAATTATGGAGGCATCCTTATGAAACAAGATAAATTTCTAACCGGCATTCTTATTGGTGTTGGTGCGCTGGTGGTGTTGGCGCTTGTGCTCTTCTTTACCCGGCAAGACAAGCGTGATTATCTGCCAGAAGATACACCAGAAGGTGTGGCGCATAACTATGTGCTGGCTGTGATCAACAAGGATTATGAAAAAGCTTATGGCTACCTGGCTGACTTGAAAAACAAGCCCACCTATGAAGAGTTCCGACAATCTTTCCTCAATGGCATGGTCAACCCGGATGGCAGTGGTGTGGATTTTGGTGAAGCAACCATTACTGGCGATGAAGCGGTGGTTGATCTGACGATTTATTATTCCTATAGCGACCCATTCTCCAGCCGCACTGGCAGCCCAGACCGTGCCCTTTTGGTGGAACAGGATGGCGCGTGGAAGGTTAGCTCACTGCCATACAATTTTTGGGATTGGAACTGGTATCAGGAACCGTATAAGCCGTAACTTTTCACGTCATTGCGTGGGTAGTAATGGCTTTGTTGCCGTCACGCCTTGCATGACGAAGGATCAACTATGAAAACAATTCGTCGCCTTTATTTTTACGCTGTATCTGCCATCAGCATCGAAGTGGTGCTGTGGGGCATTATTGGTCTGTTACGTTCCATCTTTAACCCGCAGGATATTACGAACAATGCCTCCAACCTGGCATCTGCCCTGGCGTTGATCTTTGTAGGCGTGCCGATCTTCCTTATCCATTGGGCATGGGCGCAGAACGTCTCATCCAAAGATGATGAGGAACATTCGGCTAGTATCCGTGCGGTGTTCTTGTATGGCATTCTGCTTGGCACACTGATCCCAGTCGTTCAAAACCTGCTGGCGTTCATCAACCGCACTATTCTTTCGTCTGCCCAGCTTTCTGCATATCGTGCCGTGGTCGGTGGGTCTCAAACCTGGTTGGATAACCTTATTGCCATCGTTATCAACCTCCTGATTGCCGCATATTTCTGGAATGTGCTCCGCTCAAATTGGAAGACTCTTTCCGAGCCGGAAAGCTTTGCCGAGATACGCCGCCTGTATCGCTTTGTGTGGGTGTTATACGGTCTGCTGATGGCGGTCTATGGTGTGCAGCAAGCTATCTCATATGCCTTCTCCTTCCCTACCGGGGTGCTTGGAGAAATCGGAGGGGAGACTGCGGTCAATGCCATCGCTTTGATGGTGATCGGCTCACCGATCTGGTATTACGCCTGGCGGTTCTTACAGGACGCGCTGGTTGAGTCTGACGAAAAAGAGTCTTATCTACGCCTTGGGCTTCTTTACCTGCTCACGCTTGGCGGGGTGATCGTCTTCCTTGTTTCATGCGGCGACTTGCTGTATCAACTCCTTCAGCAACTGCTTGGAGATGGTCAATCAACCAATGAATTCATCCGTGAACTTGGCGGACCGATCTCTGTCGCGGTTCCGTTCGGGGTGATCTGGGCATACTATGGCAAATGGCTTAGCCAGCAATTTGCCTTTGACGAGAATCTTCCACGGCGTGCGGGGAAACATCGCTTATATACCTATGTCCTTTCGTTTTTAGGTCTTGCCGCAACAGTGGCTGGTTTGATCGCTTTGCTCTCGGTCTTGATCGACCTTGTATTGGGCAATAATTATCTGAGCGATGCAGGCATCCGTGAGCCGCTTTCGGGCGCAATTGCCACCTTGGTGGTTGGCTTGCCTGTTTGGCTGGTGAACTGGCGTTCTGCCCAGGCACAGGCTCTTGCCGATAATGATATGGGTGACCATGCTCGTCGGTCTGTGATTCGCAAGGCTTATCTCTATCTTGTGTTGTTCGCGTCGGTCATTGGCGGGATGGTTGCAGCAGGGACATTGGTCTTTAACCTCGTCAATGCCGCATTGGGCGGCGGCTCGTCCGATTTTTGGACGGCTGTGCTCAATCAACTGGCGACCTTGATCTTGTTCATCGTTTTGCTGGTGTATCACCTGCTTGCCTTGCGTGCCGATGGCACTGCGCGAGCGGATGTCCTTGCGGAAAAACAATCGAAATACCAGGTTGTGGTTTTCGATCGTGATGGTAAGTTTGGTGAGGCAGTAAAGGCCGTCTTTGCAAAGCGCGCACATGATGTTCCGCTGATGGTGGTGGACGTGAATGCGGGGATACCTTCTGACTTAAAAGCAGATGCGGTCATTTTGCCTGGTTCTATTGCTGTGAATACGCCAGAAACGGTCGAGGCGTGGCTACGGTCCTTTAGCGGGAACAAGCTCATCGTCAGTGATGAGGCGGCGGGCGTGTTCTGGATGAATGACTTTGAGCAGGCAGCTGATTCGGCGAAGTCTTTGGCTGAAGGGCAGGATCTACGCCCGCAATCCTCCAAGCGCACTACCTCGATCTGGACGTATGTGGCATATGTGTTTGCAGCGTTGTTTGCGTGTCAGTTGTTATTTGGGTTGTTGATGTTTGGCATATCAATGGTGACGGGGTTCTAATAGTGAGGAGGTCACGCTGCAAACGTGACCTCCTTCTTTCTTAATGATATACTTTTGAAAAATTTGTAACCTATTAAGCGAGGCGCACCATGAAAGTAACCGTCCTTCAAGAGAATCTTGCCCGTGGTCTTAGTATTGTTTCGCGCGCGGTATCCTCGCGCAGTACCCTCCCTGTTCTTTCGAATATTTTGATCGCCACTGACGAAGGTCGCTTGCGACTTTCTGCCACCAATCTTGAGTTGGGCATTACGTGTTGGATCCCTGCTCGTATCGACGAGAACGGTTCAACAACGGTTCCCTCGCGCACTTTATCAGATCTGGTCAATACGTTGCCGGGCGATCAGGTGCAGTTGACGCTTGATCTTAAAACCCAGAATTTGCATGTGAAGGGTGGTTCGTCGAACAACGATATCAAGTGCATTGACGCGCAGGAATTCCCGCCCATGCCCACCCCCGAAATGAAAGATGCTGTGCAATTGAATGTGGCAGATTTCAAGGAAATGATCCAACAAGTGGTGTTTGCCGCTTCGACCGATGAAGCCCGCCCGGTGTTGATGGGCGTGTTGATGCAGGTTGAGAAGGATAAGGTTACGATGGCGGCAGCTGATGGTTTCCGTCTTTCGGTGCGCAAAGGTCAGCTTACCCATGCAGTGAAAGATGCGCTCAATATCATCATCCCTTCGCGGGCGTTGAATGAACTGGCTCGTGTGGCACATGATCCAGAAGAACCCATTTATATGGTTGTCCCCAAACAACGTGGACAAGTCCTCTTCCGTGTGAAGGATGTGGAAGTGGTCTCACAATTGATCGATGGCACCTTCCCCGACTATCATCAGATCATTCCGCGTAATTACAAATCACGCACACTCGTGTCAACCGCGGCGTTGCTCAAAGCTTGCAAGCAGGCTGAGATATTTGCCCGTGAAGGCTCGAATGTGGCGCGTTTGGATATCAAACAATCCAATGGCGAAATGCAGCCCAGCGAAGTTGAGATCTCCGCGACTTCGGAAGAGACTGGCAAGAACGAAACCATTGTGGAAGCTACAGTGGATGGCAGCGGTGTGTTGATCGCGTTCAACGTCAAGTTCCTGCGTGAAGCGCTAGAAGTGATCAAGACCCCGAACGTGGCGCTTGAGACCACAGCTCAGAATGCCCCAGGCGTTGTGCGCCCGGTTGGTGATGACAACTTCTTGCATGTCATCATGCCGATGCATTTGGGCTAACCTTGCAAAGTGATTGGAATCCGCCAGATGAGAGTCTGGCGGATTTTTTGTTATAGAATCGGGCAATAGATCATCGCTCCATCGTCAATCGTTTTCAGTCAAAAAGGTATCACATGACCCTCCCCCGCGTATCCATTGATAATGTCCTTCGCATTTTGCTCTCTTTGAGCCAATACCCCATTCTCAGCAACCGCATTCGTCACCAAATGCGAAAAGCATTGTTCTCGCGCGGCATTGTCCGCAAGGAAGTTTTTGACGAGGAAGTAAAACGTAAAGCCGTTGAGTCACAGATACTTGAAGGGATCAAAGACCCGCTCACAGAAGAGTCGAACGAAGTTTGGCTGATGCGCCTTACCCGTGTGAAAGATTCGCTCACCGATTTTTACTTTGCCTATAACCTGCCTTATTCGGAATTTGAGGATATTGTTCGTCAGGTGTTGGCAGAGCGCGGCAATATTGATTCAGATTTTGTCTGGGTCAACCCCGAACTTGCCCCGCAGGAATTGCTTTTTGAACAGGCAGAGATGATCGAGTCTATGCCTGATGCAGACAAGGAAAAATACGAAGCGAGACTTCAAGCCATCATCGCCGTGCTGATCCGCACCATGATCAGTGACCAGTTGAAGTACATCAAGATCGCACGTCAGTGGTTCACAGTGGAAGACCTGCGTGAGATCAACCGGCGCAAGATCGGCGGCGGAAAGATCGGTGGTAAAGCCGCAGGGATGTTGCTCGCCATGCGTATCCTCAGAGAGACGGCGCCCACCGATATTCGCAACCGCTTCAAATTGCCCGTCTCGTATTATCTTGGTTCTGATGTGTACTACAACTTCATGTCTTTGAACGAACTTGGCGGGTGGAATGGACAGAAGTACAAGTCTGAAGCACAGATGCGCGAGGACTATCCACAACTTTGCGAGGAATTCTACAAAGGCGAATTTCCACCTGAAGTTGTTGAAAGCCTTGAACGCGTTTTGCTTGAAGCGGGTGACCGTCCGTTGATCGTTCGCTCCTCCAGTTTGTTGGAAGATAATTTTGGCACATCCTTCGCTGGTAAATATGAAAGCATCTTTCTGCCCAATCAAGGTACACATGCCGAACGCCTTTCCGCCTTGACCCATGCCATCGCCAAGATTTATGCAAGCGTTATGAATCCCGACGCGCTGATCTATCGTCATACCAAAGACCTTGCTGACTATGATGAACGCATTGGCATTCTCATTCAGATCGTGGAAGGTGAAAAAGTTGGTAAATATTACTTTCCCCATGGAGCTGGTGTGGCATTCAGCCGAAATCTTTTCCGTTGGTCACCGCAGATCAAGCAGGATGATGGATTTCTTCGTCTCGTTTGCGGTCTTGGTACACGTGCGGTCGACATGGTTACGAATGATTATCCGCGTCTGGTCGCTCTTAGTCATCCGCGTCTGCATTCAACTTCAGATGTCCGCACCATCAAACGTTATTCGCAGCAAAGGCTTGATGCGATCGACCTTGAAGCAAATACTTTTGTCACCATCCCTGTGCGCGACGCACTTCATCCGGATTATGATCCCCTGCGCTACATTGCCCAAGTGGAACAGGATGGATACCTCGCCCCGATCCGTTCCCGCATCGACTCTACCGAGAAACTGGTCATCACCTTCGACGGTTTACTATCGCGGACTCCTTTCTCCAAGTCCATGCGTGCCGCGTTGACTTTGCTTGAAACTCACTATGGCTCTCCGGTTGACACAGAGTTCACAGTGGAGATCGTCAACCCAGATGAGCAGCCAGATGTCCGCATTACCATTTTGCAGTGTCGTCCGCAAAGCCATATCCATGAAGCGAATGAAGTGCAAATACCAAATGACCTTGAAACAGAAAAGATCATCTTTTCATCGCAAACCATGGTTCCGCAGGGTGCAGTGGAAAATATCCGCTATGTTCTATTCGTTCCTTCCGAAGGATATTTCAGCCTTCAATCTCAAGCCGAACGTACTCAGTTGGAACGTGCCATTGGTCAACTCAACTCTGCACTAAAAGATCAAACCTTCATTGCGGTGGGACCAGGTCGCTGGGGAACATCCACCCCAGATCTGGGTGTTCACGTTTCATATAGTGATATTTACAATTCGCGTGCATTGGTCGAACTTGCAGGCGAAGAAGTAGGGGCATCGCCCGAGCCATCTTTTGGTACACACTTTTTCCAGGATCTCATGGAAGCCAATATCTATCCGTTGGGTGTGTTCCTTGATGATGAAGATACCATCTTCAAACGTGACTTTTTCTACAGCACTCCAAACCGTCTCGCTGAATTCATCTCCATTGAAAATCCCCGGGTTGTGGCAGCGTTGAAATTGATCGCCATTGAAGATTATCTTTCCAATGCTCACATGGATCTGATCATGGATGCCAATAAGAGTCGCGCTGTTGCATTTCTTGTAAGAAAAACTCCTCCAATAGAAAATGAAGATCAAGTAGTGGGAACCGCGCCAACTAGTTTGGAATAAAAAAATGGGCGATGATGAGTCGCCCATTTTTTTGTCTTTTGCTAAAAGAACAAATGTTCTAATTTAGAACTTCATTTCCAATACCACTTGGTGTTGATACAACTTCCCCCACTTGTTCTTGAACAGGAAAGCGTTTTGTCCACACCAGCCATGCAATGAATAGTGCCATGCCAATCCATGCTGTTGGTGCAGCAAGCGTTCCGCCAAACGCCATATTGAAACCCGGTGCCAGGAACAACACAGGAACTCCCGCAATGGCATTTACAGATCCATGTGCAAGTGCTGCCACCCAGGGACTCTTTGTGTTGATATACAACCATGTAATGATGGTGCCCAGCAAGATACAAAATATGATCATCATGAACACACCCAGAACTGGATAGCCTGGATAGTTATGTCCCTGAACAATAACAGGTGCATGCCAAACTCCCCAGATCACACCACTCCATAATGCAGCTTTCCATTGTCCCAGCGGCATCAAACGCGGAAGTAAAAATCCACGCCAGCCGAGTTCTTCTCCCATTGTGAATAACATGTTGAGGAATGGTGCCAACGTCAATGCAAGCAAAGTCTGTGATAGTACGATCACTTCAACAGGAACTTCATTTCCACCTGCTGCAGCTTCCATGGCTGTGCGTATCATGGTGAAGTTCAAATCTAATTTTGCAATGCCGAACAACACCGTGAACAATCCGCTTAGCAGAGTCAATACAACTGGTAGAAACCATGCCCAAAGATAAAAGCGTTTGGGTCCCAAGGTATTCAAGCGAAGACTACTGAAGGGCACTTTGGCAATGAACAATGTTGTGATGATGGCGGCGATTCCCGGTCCCCACATGGCGATCGCCCATAACCCTTGGGTAGTCAACTGTTTTGTTGTGGGATCCATATCACCAAGTACAAGCGACGCAAGAAATAACGGCCATGAGAGCAGCACCGTAATTCCTAGGAACCAATATATATATTTTCTTTCGATCATTCTTTCTCCTTATTTTTCGTATTGATAACTTGGCATCGAACGCTGGCGGATCGTTTCACGGGTCAATGGACGCTTTGCGATCACATTGATCTTGTTCTGGTTTTCCAGAATATGCGTGGATACAACTTCCCAACCTTCTTCGCCCCATGTGTTTAGCAATTCTTCCAACTCTATTGCTTTCACACCCGACCAGAAATTGCCAACGGTTTGAACTCGATACTCCCATTTGGGCAATTCGTTATTGTTCATCTTGATATCCTTTCGTTTCACGTGAAACAAAAAGTGCGTGCCCGTAACGACTCGCACTTTTTGTTTTAGGCATGCGTTTCGTTACGATACAGAACGTATGAGTAAATGACCAGAAATAGGGTTGAGCCCATCAGCGGGACAAAGAGCAGCCAGAAAGCCATCATTCCGCCGAGAAAACTTCCAACGAAAGCTAAGGCTCCTGATACCATGAACAGGATCGAGCCAAGTTGATGCGTTTTATCCCAAACCATATCACTCGAAAGAGTCCAGGGAGTCCGTATACCGATGAAGAAGTTACGCTTTGCCTGTCTCAGCAGATAACCAATGAAGATAAAAAGTATGCCGAGGAAAGGCAGCATGGCAGCGCTCATTTTGAAGTCCTGATATCCAAGGCTCCATGCCAGTGTCAGCCCGTGGATATAGAGCATAAAGGCTACGATGAGCACGATGAAGAGGTTGAATGCGCCGCGGAATTGGGCAATGTTCGCCTTGAGCGGATCCATATTTGGAAGCACAATGAACAGTGCAAGCATTCCAAGTGTAACAAGCGGCATCAAGAACACGCCCCAGAACTTTGGCATATAACCATCCACCTGGTCATTGGTGTTCCAATGCGATGCCATTTGTTCGGGAAGTTGGTTCCACAACAATGCACCGGCAATGACCGCGATCGCGATAAGGGTAAGCACAATGATGGATGTAGTGTTTGTTGACATTTTGATTTCCTTTCTAAATCTGTTTCACGTGAAACGAGATCACTTTTCTTTCGGTAAATTATTTTGTGCCAGCGAAACCATGCCGCTCAATCCGCCGAGGTTCATGGTGTCGATTGCCGAGGATGGTACGATGACCAAAGCGCCTTTTTCTTTCAAACCTTCGAAGAGCATATTCATCGCGCGCAAATGCAGAGCGGTTGGATTGCTGATATAGGCTTGAGATGCTTCCGCAAAAGACTCGGCGATTTGCTTCTCAGATTCGCCGAGAATCACACGTGCCTGGCGTTCACGTTCTGCCTGCGCCTGACGAGACATGGCATCTTCCAGATCTTGCGGAATAACGATGTCACGAATCTCCACAGACTGCACAGTCACGCCCCAAGGTGTGGTGCGTTCATCGATCACTGTCTGAAGTTCCTTGTCAATGGCACTGCGTCCAACCAGAATATCAGCCAGCATCTTTTTGCCAATAATGTCGCGTAATGCAGTTTGGGCAGCCCAGTCCACAGCGGCGCGATAATCTTCCACTTCCAGTGCGGCTTTCTCAGCATCCCACACGACCCAAAAGAGTACAGCATCTACATCGACAGGAACAGTGTCTTTCGTCAGTGTTTTCTGCGCGGCAAACGGTGTGACCATCACACGATGATCGATCCAGGATGGCGTTGAGTCCATGATCGGAATGATCCAGAACAAGCCGGGACCTTTCAGCCCGCGGAATTTGCCAAGGCGCAGCACCACAACTTTTTGCCATTGTGATGCTACTTTGATGGCATACAAAAGATACGTGCCGATCAAGAGCCAGCTGATGACCCACGTGCCAATGATGAACTCTGAAAATCTTCCATCACCAAATGCTGCCCCAAGAACTGCAATGACCAATGCAATCCCAAACAAGGTTCCTGCTATTGGTGAAATATGCTGATCATCTTTTTTATTTTGAAACAATGACTTCAATGGTTTTGTACTCATAGTTATATTCTCCTAACTTGATAACTTATTCTTCCTCTTTGACTTGCTTCGCTTCTTTCCAAGACTTCAAACTGTCTCTAACCATCTGGCTGACTTCACGCTCTGAAAAACCCAATCGGTATGCTTCTCCAATAAATCGTTGTGTAAGTTCAGAGAGCGATTCCTGCCGCAGCTTTTCTGTTACCTCTGGCGGTGGGATCTCAGTAATGTATGTGCCGCGCCCTTGTTGAGTGGAAATGATTCTTGCTTCATCCAATATACGATAAGCGCGTGCCACGGTGTTGAAGTTGACTCTCAACTCTGATGCCAATGCTCGCACCGTTGGTAACTGGTCTCCCGGCTTCAATATCCCATTGACCAATTGACTTTGAATTTGATTGACGATCTGGGTATAGATTGGCAGACCAGAATGAAAGTCGAGCTGCAGGGTGAGTTTCTTTTCAGACATAATGTATCCTAAAATTGTACTAATTGTATCAATGATTGAATTGTAGCACTTAAGGACTTTAAGTCAAGCCCCCTGCGAAAAAAAAAGGGAGTTTGAGGATTTCCTCAAACTCCCAGTAAGTCGTTTCACTTTTTCTTTGGCTTCATCTTCTTCAACGCTGATGACAATCTCTTGATCCCCTCTTCGATCTCTTCTACAGGTTGAGCCGCAAAGTTGAGACGGATCCAATCATCACCGCTTATGCCATCGATGAAAAAGGAATTGCCGGGTGAAAAGGCTACACCTTCTTTGCACGCCATTGGCAGCAACTCATTCGCAGAAATGGACTTGGGCAATTGCAGCCAAATGAACAAGCCGCCTTTGGGTACTTCAAAATTGACGCTGCCTGGCAAATGTTTTTTGATGGCATCCAACATGGCATCTCGCCGCGCGCGGAATATTTGATTGGATCGATGTAGGTACGTTTGGTACCGCCCCACTGTCATGTAGGCATCAAGCGCTCGTTGGATCAACGTGGAAGTTGCCAGATCGCTGAGACGTTTGAAGTTGAGCAAACTATCGTAGACAGGTCCATCTGCGACGATGAAGCCCACGCGTAGACCGGGCATCAGCATTTTAGAAAAGGTGCTGACGTAGATGACTTGCCCACCCGGGTCTAATGACTTGAGTGAAGGTTGTGAGTGACCTTCATAGCGCAAGTCACCTACGAAATCATCTTCGAGAATGGGAACGTTGTATTTGCCAGCCAATAGAATCAACTCACGGCGGCGCGCACTACTGAGACATGTCCCCGTTGGGTTGTGAAAATTTGGAATGGTGTAAATCAGTTTGGGATGATATTGCTGTAAAAGTGTTTCCAGCTTTTCTACTTGCATGCCCTGGCTGTCAACAGGGATACCAACGATCTGAAATCCAAGGGTGCGGAACAGGTCAAGAGCTGCTGAGTATGTGGGGTCTTCGACGAGAACAATGTCATTGGGCTTCAACAAAACTTGAGACGCTAGAAAGATCGCTTGTTGCGAGCCTGCAGTGATGAGAATGTTTTCGGGATGAGTCTGCAAGCCCTGGCTGGCGAGGATGCGGGCAATTCCTTCACGCAAGGGAGCATAGCCGCGGCGTTCGCCATATTCAAGCGCGTCGATCTGGTCACGTCGCATCACAGATTGAATGACCTTGCGAAATTCTTCCACCGGGAATTGACGCGCATCGCTGATGCCGCTGGCAAAATTGATCGGGTGTGGATGCCCCCCTGCTTGCAGCATATCTTCGGCGGTGTCTGAGGTGGCGAAAACATTTTTTTGCAGGTTCATTTGCCAGAGTGGCAAAGCATCTGAATTATTTTTCGGAATGGAAGGGATCGGATACACCGACAACACATAGGTGCCGCTTCCCATTTTTGAAAACACCAAGCCATCCGCTTCCAAAGCAGAGTAGGCATTTTCAACTGTGGTGCGATTCACTCCGAGATCACGCGCGAGTTGACGGCTGGCGGGCAGACGTGTATCGGCTGGCAGGTTGCCGGAAAGGATACTTTTACGAAGATGATCTTCGATCTGTTGATAAAGGGGAATACTACTTTTATGGTCAAGCGGGATGCGCATTTTGTCTCTCCAAATCGCATTGGTACGGTGAATATATCACCAACCAGCTTGTCTCATAAGGACAATTACCCGCCAAAGCGCTTTATGGAAGAAAAGTGGCTGGCAACTTATTGGTATTTATTGGCTCTTAACATCAGCCAATTTCGTCCTAGAATCCAATCAAACATATTCTTATGTAGGAGAGTACTATGCAAGCAAAGACTGGAACTTGGACCGAGAAAAAAGGGTTGGCGCAAATGCTCAAGGGCGGCGTCATCATGGATGTGGTGAATGCCGAACAGGCGAAGATCGCTGAAGATGCGGGTGCCTGTGCAGTGATGGCGCTCGAACGCGTGCCTGCTGATATCCGCGCGGATGGCGGCGTGGCTCGCATGAGTGATCCCGATATGATCCTCAAGATCATGGATGCAGTCTCCATCCCGGTGATGGCGAAGTGCCGCATCGGTCATTTTGTGGAAGCGCAGATTCTTGAATCGATCGGTATTGACTACATCGACGAATCCGAAGTGCTCACCCCGGCGGATGAAGACCATCACATCTTGAAGCACAACTTCAAAGTACCGTTCGTTTGCGGATGCCGCAACATCGGTGAAGCACTTCGTCGTATCGGCGAAGGTGCTGCGATGATCCGTACCAAGGGCGAGGCTGGTACTGGTGACGTGGTGGAAGCTGTACGCCATGCCCGCACCGTGATCGGTGACATCAAGAAGTTGACCGTAATGGGCGATGAAGAATTGATGACCTTTGCCAAGAACAACGGCGCGCCGTATGAATTGGTGAAGGAAGTGAAAGAGCTTGGTCGTTTGCCAGTGGTGAACTTTGCCGCGGGCGGCGTGGCGACCCCTGCTGATGCCGCATTGATGATGCAGCTTGGCGTGGACGGTGTGTTCGTTGGTTCAGGCATCTTCAAATCAGGTGACCCTTCCAAGCGTGCTGCTGCCATCGTCAAGGCCGTGACTCACTATCAGGATGCTTCCATTCTCGCGGAAGTGAGCAAAAACCTCGGCGAAGCCATGGTCGGACGCAATGTTTCGCAGATGCCCGAAGGCGAAAAGATCGCCGGACGCGGTTGGTAATTAGACAACGGACGATGGACGATTGACCATGGAATGGTCTTTGTCCATCGTCCACGGTCTATTGTCGATGGTTTGAAAAATGAAAATCGGTGTTTTAGCTTTACAAGGTGATTTTGCAGAGCACATCTCCATGCTGAAACAGATCGGCGTGGAGGCTGTGGAAGTGCGCCTGCCCAGACATTTGGATGGGTTGAATGGGCTCATCATTCCCGGCGGCGAGTCGACGACAATCGGTAAACTGGCAGTGGCGTATAACTTGATGGACCCGCTGCGTGAGTTTGGAAAATCTCACGCAGTTTGGGGAACTTGTGCCGGTGCGATCTTCCTTTCCAATGATATTGGACGGGACCAACCTTTGCTCGGTTTGATGAGCATCAAGGTGAAACGCAATGCCTTTGGTCGTCAGGTCGACTCGTTCGAAACTGATCTTGAGATCGAAGAGTTATACAAAGCGACCAAGACAGAGCATCCTTACCATGCCGTCTTTATTCGTGCGCCGATCATCGAATCTGTGAGCGGAGATGCCAAAGTGCTCTCTGCCCTGGAAGATGGACGCATCGTTGCCGCGCAGCAGGGGCGTTTGTTGGCGACATCCTTCCACCCTGAATTGACCGATGACACCCGCTTCCACGAGTATTTCGTCTCATTAGCATCGTGATATATTTGTAGGGGCGCGGTCTCCACGCCCCTATATATGACCATTCGTCCTCTTGACCTTCTTGACCTTCCCACCATCGCCCGCTATCGTAACGATGTTTTGACCCTCGATAGCACACGTGCACTTACGCGCGGACATCCCCTCGGCGCGATGGGTTTGCTGGCGTATATAAACCCGGCACGGCATTTGTATGCGGCAGTTAAGAATAGCGACGATACAACTTTATTGGGCGGCATCATTCACACACATGGGGAAACATTTGCCAAACTTTTGTATCTGGCGCCATCGTTCAACCTCAACAGCCCTTATTTACCCGAACTGATCGAACACCTCACGGCTCATGCTGGTGAGTGGCAGGCATTTCATGTCATCGCCGAAGTGGATGAGACCAGTGATGTCTTCATGGCGTTGCGGAAATCAGGGTTCTCTGTTTATGCCTGGCAAAGGATTTGGAATGCGAGTCACGTCCAGAAAACAGAATCAAGCCCAAGTACGGGTTGGAGGCGTGTGAAGTCCATCGACCTGCCTGCCATTCAACGTATGCATTATCAGATCGTCCCGCAATTGCTGCATCCCGTTGACCCGGCACCGCGACTCACGAATGGTTTCATTCACACCGATGGTTATTGTTTTGCGAGTGTCAATTATGGTGTGTACGGTGTGGTGCTGACACCATGGATCCTTCCAGATGAAGGCGATGTAAGCGAGAAGATCGTTTCATTGATCTCAAGTTTGCCTGATCGCCGCGGACGTCCTGTATACTTGAATGTGAGGTCGTATCAAGCATGGCTTGAACCTGTGCTTGAAGACCTTGGCGCAAACGCTTCACCGCGGCAGGCAGTGATGGTGAAATATCTGGCACGTTTGTTGAAGGAGGGTGTGCCAGCCCGTGTGGTGCCTTCGAATGCGCGCATTCAACCCACACAAATGAGTAGAATGGATACGGATGAGTGATTGGACAATATACAACAAAGGACGAACCATTGGTACGACCAGTCCTGAGGGTGGTTTGATCCTTTCAGATGAGGCTCACGAAGATGATGCACGCATCACACTAAAACGCGGTAATAGTTATGTATCGGTGTCGCTTCATATTTACGGCTGGATGGACCACACACGTTTTTTCCATACCGATGCCGATGCCCAGCGCGAATACCGCGCCATGCGTTCGGCGGTCGTCAACGTGTTGAATATCATCAACACTGAAGGGGTAAGCGATATAAAGATTTGGGAAGCAATTTCAGATTTCGTCAGGCGGTTTCCATAAAATGATTAAGGCTCTTATATTCGATTTCGACGGGCTGATCCTCGATACTGAGACACCCGAAGTTTTGGTTTGGCAATCTATTTACAAAGAACATGGATTTGAACTCCCCGTGGAAGAATGGGAAAAGACCGTAGGCGGATACGGCATCTCAAGCTTTGACCCCGCCCAGAACCTTTCGCTTCTGACTCAGGGACGGCTGGATCCTGTTTCCCTCAAAGCTCGCTACAGGCTCGAAGCGGATGCGATCATCCATGCCAACCCCATCATGCCCGGTATTATGGATATGATCGGCTCGGCAAAAGAGAATGGCTTGAAAGTTGCCATTGGTTCCAGTTCGCCGCATTCTTGGGTGGATACACATGCGCAACGTTTGGATATCTATCATCATTTCGATCACATCATCTGTCAGGATGATGTGGCTCCCGGCAGAACAAAACCTCACCCCGATATTTATTTGAAGGCGTTGGAAACCCTGCAAGTAGATAAGACCGAAGCCGTTGTCTTTGAAGATTCTCCCAATGGTGTGCTTGCTTCGAAACGCGCTGGTGTTTTTGTGGTGGCGGTGCCGAATCCGCTTACGGCAAAGATGAACGTGCAAGGTGATCTGACCGTCTCTTCGCTGGCAGATCTATCATTGCACGACTTAATCAACAGGTAATTTTCACTTTATTGTCAACGATCATGCGGAAGCAAATCATCCCCATCCTTATTGGCCTCCTTGCTTTGGCGGGCATCACCTATCTTTGGAGCAATTCCGATCAGCCTGAAGCACAGGTGATTGTGCCGGAAGTTCTTCCCAGCCCAACGGCTGTTTCGGCGAATGCACCAGAGGTCCTTCCACTGGCGAACAGTGCACTTAGATCATCCATTATCTCGGCAGGAGATTATCTCGTTCGTCAGCAGTTGGCGAATGGTGAGTTGGCATATCAGGTCAATCTCATTACGAGCGACCGTTCGTCAACGCCGTCTTATATCCGCTTGATTGGCGGAACGAGTGCGTTGTATACGGTTTGTCGTGTTGCAGGGGATACGGTCTATTGTGAAGCCGCAGACCGCGCTCTTGAGCATTATCTTCCCAACCTGCTGACCGACTCTGACCATTTCAAAGGGACTTGTCTCTACACCAATGGGTCCTGTCCACTTGGCGGGGCGACGGTCACCATTGATGCCATTTACAAACGCTGGCTGGCTACTGGCAATGTCATGCTTAATGGTCATGACATGCTCGCAACTGCTGTGGACCTTGGATATTTCATCGCTTCCATGCGGAGACCAGAAGGCGGCTTCTATCACTCGTTCGACCCGCATTTTGCTGGTACCGTTGACCCTAACTATTTCGATCCCACATTTAATGGTGGGGCTGTAGCTGCGTTTTTACAACTGTATGAAATGACAGGCAATCAGTTCTGGTTGGAACAAGCGCGTGAAGTGCATGATTTCATGCTCCTCCAAACGGTAACGGAAGACTATGGACATAGTTATGCGCTGGCGTTATTTGCCCGTTTGGATGAACTCAGCAAAACGGATCTAGAGTATGGTAGGCAAATTGCAGACCTCATCATTGCTGGGCAGATCCGCTCGTTGAACCCTGCAAATTCCAGTATTGCAACAGCAACCAAGATCGAAGCGTTATCGTCCATAGCTCAGGCGTTGACTTTATCTGGTACCAATGTTGAATGGCTCGACCGCGAGATCATCACATTCATTACCTTTGTGCAGGCTCGGCAATTCCCTGCCAATGATTGCAATTTCGGTTTGGATGGTTCTGTCAATGAAAAATACAAAGGTGGCATTTTCAACACCTGTGATGACCCGTCCATTCGTGTGGATGGAGTCCAGCATTGGGTCAATGGGTTGACTTTGTATTTGGAGTATCAGGAGATGGGGAAGTAAGTTGGTAAATTAGTAGATGTATTGAACTACAGCAAAACAATAAAAAACTCCCGGCGAATTTGTCTCGACGGGAGTTTTACTTTCTAGTTACTAGTTACCATCTACTTACACGACCTTCTCACGCATCACCGAACTGATGTAATCCATCAATGAGACGACCACAGCGATGGCGATCATCTGGGCAGAGGCGGCGCGGTAGTTCAAGAGATTGATGTTCTGCTGAAGCAGGAAGCCGATACCACCGCCGCCTACAAAACCAATGATGGTGGACATACGGACATTGATATCCCAGCGGTACATGGTGTAGGAAATGTATGGCGGCACGATCTGTGGCACCACAGCATAGATGATGGTCTGTAAACGATTTGCACCTGTGGCCGTGATCGCTTCCAACGGACCGGCTTGAATGCTTTCCACTTGTTCAGAATACAACTTTGCCAAACTCACGATGGTGTGCAAGCCAAGCGCCATCACGCCGGCAAAGGGACCAATGCCGACTGCGATCACGAACACGATCGCCATGACCAACGCTTCTACAGAGCGCAAGGTATTGAGGATGGTGCGTGTGACGTAATAGATCACCAGACCTGTGGGCAAGGTATCTTTGGCTTTGGTGAAGACAGCAAGCAACAGCCCAATGACTGCGCCAACGAGGATGGGTCCGGTTTGGGTGTATAAGGGATTGCCGATCTGATAAAGCCACTCCACCAGCCAGCCAAGCAAGCCAAGCACGGTCGCGCCCGCGGCTGCAGAGGAGATGAGGTTGATGGTTTTGACCAGTCCCGCGTCCATTTTTTCTGAGGCGCGTTGTCCCAGTTTGCCAAGGAAGTTACCAAGCACGCCGCCTGCCGCCAAAGCGCCCAGCGCTGGCGTGATCACCTTCAAGATCTCACCGAGTTGGAAGAGGAATCCGCCGAGGAAGGCGAACGACCCAAGCGCCGATTCAATTGCCAGCCCTGCGTTGACCATCAAACCAGCGAGTTGGTATAACCAGAAGAAACCGACCAGGGCTGAAATAAAGAGCACCGTCAGCCTGGCAATTCGCAGACCAAGAGAGGGTGTGACCAGATCTTCTTCTGGCAGTGCCCACCGAATGGCAAAGGTCATGATGAAAGGAAGCAGCACTACGCTTACAAGGTTAACCAGAATGTTGGAGGTGAATGGCGCCGTGAAGTTTGAAACCATGGTCACTACGAAATATCCCACGGCGATACCGATGGGCCAACCCAACACAGAGAAGGATATGCTCGTTAACGGACTGCGCACAGGTTTCATCAGGTTACGAGCGGCGATGAAACTCAATGGGATGGCTAAGATGGTTCCCAAGGTGGTTGCCAACAGCGCGAGAAAGACAGTTTCAATGATCTTTTCCCAGGTGTCATGTGCGGTTTGGGTGAATTTCGGTGTGCCAACATTGCGGCTCATACTTGCGCGGATATATTGCACATCGTCACTCGGGCGGTCTGGTAGTTTGAGTGTGACTGTAAAGTGACCATCAGCATTGGAGGTGGCTGTTTCGTTGCCAAGCTCCACCACGTTGGTGGGGTCATTTCCCGGTACAAAGCGGACAGGTCCTGAGGAGTTGGGGTAGAAATTGAATCCTTCCACGGTGACGGTTTCGCCGGGTTCGGCACATGCCGGGGTAACGATTGCATATGGACCAGAAGTATAAGGTTGTTCTGCCGTAACACCGCCTTCAGGGCAGGTGACATAGACAGGCGCATTGAAGTATTCAGATTCTTTTTCGTATTCAAGAATATCAGGTTGTGCCAGCGCACGAGTAACGCGCACAAGGCTTTCCTGTCGTTTTTCGCTTCGTAGTTCTTCAAGGTCAATTTTGGTGATCTCAAAACCATAGGCATAGATCACAATACCCGCCAAAAAGATGAGACCCACACGCAGGGATTTCCAGGGAGAGGCTTTCTTGTCTTTGTTGTTTGCCATGACTAGCCAACTCTTTCTGCGTCGCGGCCGTAAATGTCTTTGAACTTTTTGTCGTCGATCTCGCTGGGCAGTCCTTCAAAGACGAGCTGTCCCTGATTCAACGCAATGACGCGGTCTGCGTAGCGATGGACAAGGTCAAGGAAGTGCAAACTGCATAGGACGGTCACGCCGTCGTTCTTGTTGATCTCTTCAAGGTGTTTCATGATACTGTGCGCGAGCACCGGGTCGAGGCTGGCAACCGGTTCATCGGCGAGGATCATGTTCGGGTCTTGCATGAGCGCACGGGCAATGCCCACACGCTGTTGTTGTCCACCGCTCAATTCGTCGGCACGCTGTTGGGCTTTATCGGCAATGCCTACGCGTTCCATCTGTTTCATGGCTTTTTCCATGTCTTCTTTGGGGAAGCGGTTAAGGAGACTCCAGGCGGGGTTTACATATCCAAGTCTTCCGCCCAGAACATTTGTGATCACCTTTGAGCGATGTACCAAATTAAAGTGTTGGAAGACCATGCCGATCTTGCGGCGGATGCGGCGCATTTCCTCCGGGGTGGCGGCGGTAATGTCTTCACCATCCCATAAGATCTGTCCTGCAGTTGGGTCGATCAGGCGGTTGATGCAGCGCAGCAGAGTGGATTTGCCCGAGCCGCTCAAACCGATCACGGCGAGGAACTGTCCCTTGGGTACATCGAATGTGACATTATCCAGCGCCTTGACGCCCCCATCGTATATCTTTGTCAGGTTTTTAACTTGGAGCATGGTGGGTTCTCGCAATCTATAACAATTTTTTATGATGACGAAACCTTATTGATCTGTCCGCCCATTATACCTAGCGCAGACTGGTATTGCGCAGGTGCGATGTAATAAAAAGAAACATAGCTTCAATAAAGACAAATTCGGGCAGGGAGATTCTCCCTGCCCGAAAATTTCGAACAATAAAATTACTTGAGCGACTCAATGGTGGTGCCGGATTGAACGACCAGCTTGCGGATGAAGTCGTATTCAGCATCGGCGGCGGGTTCCATGCCAGACCAGCCATAGAAGTCTTCGCTACCGAGGGAGGTAGCCCAGCCTTCAGATTCGGCGAATGCGGTCATCGCTTCTTCGATCTGGGTGCGCAGTTCGGCGGGGAATTCAGGACCGAAGGACATGGTGTCGTTCGGGATCTCGGGGGAGAGCATCAGAATGCGGACCTTGGAGACCACATCGGGGAACTCTTCGCGGATGTTGGCGCGGGCATCGAGGACACGGTAGCCTTCGCAAAGCAGCTGGCTCTTGTCTTCGTTGAGGGCGCAGGAGTTCACATCGACTGGAACTTCAGGATCCATGCCGATCGCCCATTTGTCAGCGCCTTCAGGAGCAGCCCAGGGGCTGTAGAACGCGGCGGCGAAATCAGCTTCACCAGTGTACACGGCGCGGACAGCCTGCGGGTGACCACCAGCTTCGAGTTCTTCACCAACGGTCACGCCAGCTTCCTTGAGCATTACGGAAGGAACGAGGTAACCAGAAGTGGAACCAGCATCGGGGAAGGCAAATTTCTTGCCGTTGAGGTCTTCGATGGATTGGATGTCGCTGTCGCGGGCGACGACGATCATGGTCCAGTAAACACCCCAGCCGCGGCGAACGGCTTTGAAGGAAACGTCCACACCGCAGAGGTCATTGGCGAGAACGTAACCAAAGGCGGGAATGAAAGCCATGGTGTCGGCGGGGGAAGCGCACATTTCTTCAATAGTGGCAGCGTAGGAAGTTGGTACAACCACTTCGAAGGTGAGTCCGGTGGCTTCGTTCAAAGCAGCAGCCATCACTTCACCACCGGTCACGATCACATTCGCATCCACAGAGGGCACAAACAAGACCTTGATGGGGTGTTCGGGAGAACCGATGGCGGGGGCCGCTTCGGTGGGTTCAGCGGTTGGCGCTTCAGTTGGGGCTTCTGTCGCAACTTCGGTTGCGGGAGCTTCTGTGGCGGGCGCACCACAGGCGCTGAGGATCATCGAAACAGCCACGATGAGCGACAGCAGAACGAACATGTAACGCTTATTCATTGTTTCTCCTTCTTGCAAAATAATATGGATATGGGTTGGGGTGGGGTACATGTACCCCTGACATATTGATGATACCGCTTGTTAATTGTATTAACAAGTACGCTTCTCTTAAAAAAACGGGAAGCATTTCCTTTTTTGTAGAGTGTGAATTTGTCTCTACAATTCCAGTCGGTATTTTGTTTATTATACAGGGGGATTGTGCATTATGGAACAAAGTTTTTTTTATGGATACTCTGTTTTGTCATAAAAAATGTCAGACACATTTATTTGTGATTTATTTTACAATAGGGCTATGAATTATTCTATAACTTATGAACCCATCGATAAAATCATCATTGCCACCGTTCATGGAGATGCCAGTCTTGGACTGATGTCGAAAATGTTGACCGATATCACCGACCACATGAAGGAAACGAATAGTCATCGGTTGATCAACGATATGCGGGATGCCAGATTGAAGATGTCCTTGCTGGATATCACTGCTTTGCCAGGCATGCTGCAAGCAGCGGCGTTTAGCCGGCAGCTTAACCTGAAAAAATTAAAGCGTGCGCTTGTTTCAGATAAACGACATGAAATGCTTGAAATGCAAGAAGTGATTACACGTTATGTTGGAAGTCAGTTCAAGCACTTTTATACAGTGGACGACGCAAAACAGTGGCTGATCGAAGCACATGAGATGACATTGGCTTAATAAAAAGATCCCGTTGATTTTAGGCAACGGGATCTTTTTATTTACTTGATCACTGAAAGTTGATTCTCGCTCATTGCCCCATTTCCATACAACTTGCGATGCACAACGCTCAATGCGCGGACCTGCTCCGCTGCATGGTACGAAGACCGCACCAGCGGATTCGACTCGACCCACTTGAAGCCGATCTCTTTTCCATATTCACGCAGTTCAGCGAATTCTTCCATGGTGTAGTAGCGCTCCATTGCCAGATGTTTCTTGCTGGGCTGGAGATATTGTCCAATGGTGAGAATGTCCACGCCCCAACTGCGTTGGTCGCGCATCACCTGCTTGACCTCATCCATCGTCTCGCCCAAGCCGAGCATGATGCCAGATTTGGTGAGTACATCGGGGTCGAGCTTCTTGGCGTTTGAGAGCGTTGCGGCGGCCCATTCATAGTTATCCTGCGGCTGGACGGTCTTGAACAAACGCGGCACGGTCTCCACGTTGTGATTCAAGATCTCAGGGCGTGCATCCATGACGATCTTCAAGGCTTCGATGCTGCCTTTGAAATCAGGGATGAGCACTTCGATGGAACAACCGGGGATCAATTCACGAATGCGGCGAATGACCATCGCAAAGATGGGCGCGCCGCCATCACGGCGTTCATCACGGTTCACCGATGTGATGACCGCGTGTTTCAGATCCATCGATTTGACGGCTTGTGCCACGCGTTCGGCTTCGTTCCAATCCAATAATGCGGGCTTGCCGTGTTTGATGTCGCAGAAGGCGCAGGTGCGTGTGCAAACGTCACCCAACATCAAAAATGTTGCAGTGCCGCTTCCCCAGCATTCGCCGAGGTTCGGGCACATGGCTTCTTCACAGACGGTATGTAATTCTTTCGAGCGCATTAACGCATGCACGCGTTCATAACTTTCGCCCGAAGGCGCGCGGACTTTGATCCAATCTGGGCGGCGCAGGGGGCGTGAATCAGTTTGCGGGGAGACTCGGTCTCGAGTAGGTGTAGCAGGCATAAGGTCCTTTTTGAAGCGTAGGGGCGGATCGCGATCCGCCCCTACATAAAAATCCTATTTTTTCTTAACAATCAATCTTAAACCTCTAACTTCGACGACTTCGATTTTATCACCCTTACGGATGGGTTCTGAGCCGGGGGCTTTCTCTGCGCTCCACAGTTCAGACTCCACCTGGACCTGCCCCGCCTCGCCTTCGAACGATTTGGCTGTTCCTGATTTACCGACATACGACTCCCCGCCCATTTGTGCCGGTTTATGCAGTGACCGCAACGCGATCATCATGATGCCAAAGAAAAGCAACCCAATAAAGATGCCTGTGCCGATCACAAGTGGAACGGAGACGCGTTGAAAATCGGGTGTGCCCGGTGAGTTGAAGAGGACGAGCGAGCCAATGATGAAAGAGGCAACGCCAGCTGTTGTTAATGCTCCATGCGTTGGCGCTTTGATATCGAGTACGAACAGCACGAAGGCAATGATCATGAAGATGATGCCGAACCAGTTGACGGTTAGCACACCCAAACCATAGGCAGCCAGGGTAAGACAGACCGCGCCGATGAACCCCGCCACCCAACCACCCGGGCTGGAGAGTTCGATGAGAACAGCTTGTACACCGATCGCGAGCAAAAGAAAAGAGATGTTCGGGTCGGTGAGCATGAGCAGCAATTGCTCGATGAAACTGATGTTGAGCATTTGCTCTTCGATGCCGTCTGTGTTCAGTGTACGTGGACCCTCTTCCATTTGTACAGTAAAGCCGTTCAGCGATTGCAGCAGGTCTTCAAGATCGTCGGCAACAAAATCAATGAGATTGACTTCCAGAGCTTCGTCTGCAGTGACGGCTTTGGCTTCATCGACCATCGCTTCGGCAAGTTCGAGAGCCTTTTCACCGCGCGGCGTCACGAAGGGACGGATGGATGCTTTGATGAGTTCTTTGGCTTTGGCATCTGCCGTAGAGGTGAGGTTTTCACCCGAACTGGTGATCGGGCTGGATGCACCAATGGATGTCTCTGGTGCCATGGCAGCGACATGACCCGACATGGTGATCATTGCACCTGCACTGGCGGCGAAGGCGTTACGCGGTGCGACGTACACAACCACAGGCACTTCACTGGCGCGGATCTCTTTAATGATCTCCAGCATTGTTTCTACACTGCCGCCAGGTGTGTTCAATTGAATCACAACCACTTCTGCATTGCGCTGCTCTGCGGTTTCAATGCCGCGTTTGATGTATTCGAGCATGGGCGGCATGATGGGACCATCGGCGGTGAGGATCACGGCAATGGGGCTACGGGTTTGTGCAAAGGCAGATTGAAAAGCCTCAAAAGCGATAAAAAGCAAAAGGAGAATACGTCTGATTTTCATGATTGTCTCCAAATCCTCAAATCATTATACTGTTTGTGGAGGACATCATGCCTGACACTAAGCGAACATTTACGTTGAAGGTCATTATCCAGTTGTTGATCGTTGTAGTGATAATGCCCATGCTACCGCTCATGATTTCAGGTGTATGGGCTTGGTGGGAGGCGTGGATCTATGCAGTCACCGCCACTTTAGGTTTTATTGTCAGCCGTGCATTGGCGGCGAAACGTCACCCCGATATTTTGCAAGAACGTGCCCGTTCTATGGAGTTGCAGGATGCAAAACCTTGGGATAGATTTCTTGCGCCAATGATGGCATTGGGGTCTGTTTTTATTCTCATTGTGGCTGGCTTTGACAAACTCTTTGGATGGACATCCCCATTTTCACCAACCATCAAGATCGTGGCGTTCATCGTGATCCTTATGGGATACGTACTTGGAACCTGGGCGTTGATCGAGAACCGCTTCTTCTCTGGTGTGGTGCGGATCCAAGTGGACCGGGGTCATCAGGTAGTGACGACAGGTCCGTACCGCTTCATCCGCCATCCTGGATATGTGGGCGTGATATGGACATACCTCGCCCTGCCGTTCTTTCTGGATTCCCTTTGGGCGTTGATTCCCGCTGTGCTAACTCTTGCTGTATCCATTTTGAGAACCGCGCTCGAAGATAAAACTCTGCAAGCCGAGCTCCCCGGTTATAAAGAGTATGCGCAGATAACAAAGTATCGTTTGTTTCCGGGGATATGGTAGAAAAAAAGAGCCTAACCTAAGTTAGGCTCTTTTTGCTTAGAACAAGCCTTCAAGATATTGCTTTGTCCGTTCGTGTTTGGGGTTGGTAAAGACTTCCTTTGCGGGACCTGCTTCCATCACTTCGCCCATGTACATATAAATGACATGGTCTGCCAAACGCTTTGCCTGACGCAATGTATGCGTCACTATGACGATGGTGTAGTCCTTCTTCAATTCGATCAGACGGCTCTCGATGTTCTGTGACGAGATCGGGTCGAGCGCGGAAGTCGGTTCGTCGCCGAGGATAATTTCCGGTTCTACAGCCAAGCCGCGGGCGAGGCAGAGGCGTTGCTGCTGTCCGATGGAAAGAGAGGTTGCGGGGTCATGCATGCGCTTCTGGACTTCGTCCCACAAACCGGCGATCTCCAAATAATGCCGCACAGACTTTTTATATTCGGCGCGATCATTCTTCATTTGATGAATGCGCATGCCATAGGCGATGTTATCGTAAATGGACATGGGCAAAGGTGTGGGACGTTGTGCGAGCAAGCCCACCACCTTGCGGACTTCGGTCACGTCCACATCAGGTGCATAAATGTTTTCGTTGTCCACCAGTACTTCGCCGGTGAGTTTGACATTCTCATTCAATTCAAAGAAGCGGTTGAAGGTTTTCAATAAAGTGGTCTTGCCGCAACCAGAGGGACCCATGATGACGGTGATCTGGTTCTTGGGGATTTCGATGTTGATGTCTTTCAAGGCGTGTTGCTTGCCGTAATAGGCGTTGAGATTTTTAACTTGGATATGGGTGTTGTTCATATTCGATCCTTTTCCGTCATTGCGAGGAGGGTGCTTTTCCCGACGAAGCAATCTCAAGAGTATGTTAGGAGATTGCTCACCGCACTGGCGCGCGGCGCAAGTGTCGGGCGAAGAGCAAGAGCGCCCTCGCAATGACGGTAATTATTTGATGGTGTATCGATTCAATCGCGCCGCCAACCAACGCGACCCAAAACTTACCAATAACACGGCGATGGTCAGGATCAATGCAGCGGCATATCCACGTTCGCGGACTTCGGGATAGGGAGAGCCGAGTTGGAAGAAGACTGCAAGAGGAAGAGATGCAGTTGGGTTCATCAGTGATGTTGGAATGCGGTCGGTGTAGCCTGCGGTGAAGAGCACGGAGGCCGCGTCACCGATGCCGCGTCCGAAGGCAAGCAAGATGGCAGTGATAATGCCGGGCAGCATTTGACGGGTAATAACGTTGATGGCGACTTCAAATTTAGTGGAGCCAAGTGCGAGGGCGGCATGTTCCAAGTCCACGGGCATGCGGCGGATGACTTCGTCCATGGCGCGGGTCATGATGGGGAGTTCAACCAATGCGAGCACAATGATGCCTGCCAGTAATGAAGCACGCATTCCCAAAAGGATCATTAGCGCGAAACCGAAGGCACCATACACGATCGAAGGAATGCCCCACAACACATCCAACGAGAGGCGGACGTAGTCACCCCAACGTGATTTTCCAAGATAGGCTTTGAGATAAAGCGCGATCGGCACGCTCAATAACATGGCAAGGATTGTTCCACCTGTGGCAAGATATGCCGAGCCAATGATGGCGTTGAGAATGCCGCCGCCTTTGCCCATGTAATATCCGCCTTGCGGAATTTGTGAGACCATTTCCCATGAAAGCGAAGGGAGTCCGCGTGAGATGATCGTCCATAGAATCAAACCAAGCGCACCTGCGACGATGAACAGGGAAATTCTCATGATGGTCTTGATGACCAGTTCGACGATATGCCGTCGTTCGAAATGTTTCTTTTGGAATTTCATGCGCGCCTCAAGAATCTCTGGAGAACCAGCGTGGAAAGAATGTTGAAGATGAGGATAACGACCAATAAGACCAGAGCCGCGCCGAGCAATGCCGCATCGTAGAGTGGAATGGACATCATCTCGCCGTAGTTGTTGGCAATAAGCGCGGGCAGCGGATAAGCTGAGTCAAATACAGAGGTGGGGATGTTGGGCACGTTGCCGACGACCATCAACACAGCAATCGTTTCGCCGAGTGCGCGCGATGCTCCCAGCACAATGGCGGCGATGATTCCGGGCAAAACTTGTGGAAGTACCACCGTACGGATGGTCTGCCATTTGGTCGCGCCGACTGCCAATGATGCGTGACGCAAGTCATTCGGCACGGTGGCAAAGACTTCAAAGATGACCGAGATGATGAGCGGGGCGATCATCACCGCGAGGACAATGCCGCCCGCGAGGATGCCAAAACCTGTCGGCTGGGTGACGGCTAAAAAGGAAATAGAACCAAACCAACGTTCAGAGAGAGGCGCGAGCACGTCATCCACAAAGGGCACTATGGCGAGCAATCCCCAGACACCATAGACCACTGGCGGAATGGCAGCGAGCACATCCAGAACGGGTTTGGTGAAGGCGCGGGTGCGGTTGTGAGCATATTCTGCGAGGTAGATCGAAACCAGTAAACAAGGTGGAACTGCAAGCAGCACACCAACCGTCGTCACCCACAGTGTGCCGAGAATGAACGGGCGAAACCCGAATTGACCGTTGTTGGGTCGCCAGATGTCGCCGAATAACAGGTCGCTAAAACTATAAGAATTCAAAATGGGGTAAGCGCGCACGACCAGTGCCGTTGCCACAATGATGATGAGCACTACAGGCACAAGTGTGATGATAAAGAATGTGCGTTGTGCGGCTCGATCCGTTCTGGCGCGAGACGGCGTAGAAGGGCGGCTTAGCCGCCCTTCCGTTTTCATTTGGGTCAATTCTATTTCGCTCATTGTTCAAGCTTCGCAAGTGACTCGGCTTGTTGTTCCGCTGTGAGCGGAACGAAGCCTGCCGCTTCCAAGTATTGTTGACCGTCGGTGAGGATCCACTTGATGAATTCAAGTTCGAGTCCTTCGGGTTTACCAAGTGTGGCGAGGTTTTCAAAGCGGGACGGAGGAGAAGGATAGGTTCCATCTGCCACAGCGCCGAAGGCATCTTCTTTTACTTTATAAATTTCGTTTGCATCGGCTGCGCCATTCTCATTGATGTCGATCGGAGGGATGATAATTCCAGGAACGAGATTGCCATTGCTCAGGTCGAAGATGCTGTTGAGGTTGCCATAGCCAATGCCAAGCGGGTCTTTGAGTACCGTATCGAGCATGGAAGGTTCACCATTCACACCGATGCCAAGCAGGTCTTCCTGCGCTTCACCGCCCGCATACTTCGCCCACTGTTCTGCTGCGCCTGAGGCATCGGAACGGGTGAAGACATTGATCTTGTCCGTGATGGACGGGTCGCCGACGACTTCACCCCACGTTGTAATTTCACCAGTGATGTAAATTTTGTTGAAGACTTCCTGCGAAATTCCCTTTTCAAGAATTTGCGCCGCTACAGGATTCTCCGCGTTGATGATCGGGAAAACCGCATCCTTCGTGACCGACACCCAGAAAATGTTCTGGGCTTCTTCTTCCGGCTTAATGGCACGCGAGATCATGCCAATGTCCACGGCACCTGCGATGGTATCGGTCATGCCTTTGCCTGCGCCGCCGCCTTGCACATCGAACTGAACGTCAGGATGCAGCTTGGTGAACTCTTCCGCCCAGACGGTCATCATGGGGTAGAGGGCGAACGCGCCAGAGATGGAAATGGTTCCACTTAATTCGGATGACGAACCCGCCTCAGACTCAGCCGAAGCGGGTTCAGCGTTTCCAGCCGTTCCACACGCCGAGAGGGTGACTGCCATGACCAGAAAAAGCGACAGCCATGTTAAAGTTTGTTTTCGCATATTGTTTCTCCGATTACTGATATTTTATACATAAATCCTATTGATTTAGTAGGATTTGAAGGTAAATAAAAAGTTCGTTTCTGACCTAGGTTTCAGCTCAAACTCACTTATTTATGAATTCCTAGTAATCCAATAGGATTTGTTGTTCGAAATCATAATTCAGCCACTGAATTTTGTCAAGACGATTCACAGCCTCAATTTTAGATAAGAGTCACCCGCTTGACAGTGTTCCCATTTCCACTATACTACTTGTCGATTTTGAATAAGAAAGAAGATGACCTGATATGAAGCTAACCACCCGCAGCGAATATGCCCTCCTCGCCCTTGTCTATCTTGCCCGTAATGAAGAGGAAGGATTTATTTCCATTGACACCATTGCAACCGCGCAAGGCATTCCGCCCAAATTTTTAGAGCAGCTTATGCTGGCATTGAAGCGCGCGCATTTCCTGCGCAGCGCCAAGGGACAAAAAGGCGGCTATCAATTAGCCAAACACCCCAATCAAATTCCGCTTGCCGACGTGATCCGTTTATTTGACGGCGCCCTTGCCCCCACCGAGTCGGTCAGTGAGAACTTCTACGAGTCCACACCGATCGAGAAGGAAAAGAAACTGACCAAAGTATTCAAGGATATTCGAGATTACGTCTCGAATAAATTGGAAAAGACCACCATTGCAGATATTCAATAATGCAAAAAAGCCTGGGATCTTCTCAGGCTTTTTGTTTTGATAAAAGACAAGATCGACCCATTGAGGAAAAATCGGATCAACTCTTAAAAAAATTACCAATGTTTTGTTACAATTCTCCAACAGACATCAATGAAAAAATTCTTTGTCTTTCTGATCTTTTTTCTGGGCGTGGTCGTGGTTGCCTTCAGTTTTAGCGAACTGGAAACCATCGTACTCACTTTACAAAAGGCTCACCTCGGTTTCTTTCTAATGGCGATCCTGATCCAGATCGTCTGGTTCGTTTCGAGCGGGCGGATGTATCAATCTATTTTCCATTTACTTGGTATTCATGAAGATGTGATCACCCTCAGCCGTATTGCCACAGCGGCGAACTTTATCAACGTTGTCGCACCCACAGCCGGGGCGGGCGGAGTCGCGCTCTTTGCGGCAGAAGCAAAACGCCGCGGACATCCCGCAGGCAAAGCAACCGTCGCGGCTGCCTTGTTCCTCCTGCTCGACCTCGCTGCGTTTTTATTTATCCTTTCATTAGGACTCATCGTTCTTATTCGCCGCAATGATTTGGATGCTGGAGAGATCTCAGCATCCTTTATTTTGTTTGGCACGGCGGCTGTCTTTGCTTTCGTTCTCTATGTAGGCTACCGCTCCGCAGAAAAACTTGGGAACTTACTGGCAAAATTCGTGCGCGGAATAAATCGGGTGGTGCGTCTCTTTCGCAAAGAGAACTATCTCAGCGAAGATCGTGCCCACGCTTTTGCGCACGAGATCGCAGATGGTTTCTCCGGCTTAACAGAAAAACCAACCAGCCTCATTCGCCCAGTATTGTGGGGTATCTTCGACAAAGGCTTGTTGATGCTGATCCTGATGAGTTCTTTTCTTGCATTTGAGGTCCCATTTTCAGCGGGTACCATCATCGCTGGTTTTTCGATCGCTTATCTCTTCCTCATTGTTTCTCCCACACCATCCGGCATTGGCATTGTGGAAGGCATCATGCCGGTGGCATTGAGTTCACTTAACGTCAATTGGAGTCAGGCGGTGGTCATTACCTTGATTTATCGCGCAGTGACGTTCTGGGTTCCACTGGGCGTTGGCGCATGGGCATTCCGTACCTTGCACACCGAACGTGCGGACTCTGTGAGTTGAACCAATATGCTTTCTGATCTTTTGGATTTTTGGAAGCGGGATGATGAAACCGCCCCGAATCTTTTTGCCTGGCAAACAGTTCCACCGCGTGCAGCACAGACGCATCCCATTCCAGACGATGTGCCTGCTTCGCTTCGAGATGCCTTATCTGCCCGCGGCATTTCACAACTCTATTCCCACCAACTGACAGCGTGGACCCATGCCCGCGCCCGCCGCAATGTGATACTCGCCACTGGCACCGCCAGCGGAAAGACTCTCGCCTACAACCTGCCCGTCCTAGCAAAGTTGATCGAAGACCAGCAAGCGCGAGCAATATATCTCTTCCCCACCAAAGCCCTCACCCAAGACCAACTTTCTTCGCTCCATACCCTGGCGCTTGATACCTGGCACCTGATACCTGCCATCTACGACGGTGACACGCCTCAACCGCATCGCCCTACCATTCGTAAAACTGCCCGCATCATTCTCACAAATCCAGACATGCTGCACACGGGTATCCTGCCGCATCACTCCAACTGGAGCGATTTTTTCGCCAACCTCAAATTCATTGTCATCGACGAAGCACACACCTACCGCGGAGTCTTCGGCTCGCATGTTGCCAATGTCATTCGCAGGCTCAAGCGTGTTGCAAAGTTCTATGGCGCAAATCCACAATTCATCCTTGCATCTGCAACCATTGGCAACCCAAAAGAATTAGCCGAAACCCTTATCGAAGACCCCGTTGAGTTGGTGGATAACGACGGCTCGTCGCGTGGCGAACGTCACTTCATTATTTACAATCCGCCGATCTTGAATCCCACCTTGGGTTTGCGTAAGAGCAGCATCCTTGAATCTGTGCGATTGGCAAACGACTTGCTGAAACACGATGTGCAATCGGTCGTCTTTGCGCGGACACGCCGCAGCGTGGAGATGCTTCTCACCCATCTGCAAACACATATCGTAAATCTGAAATCGAAAACCGAAAATCCGGTTCGCGGCTATCGCTCCGGCTACCTCCCAACCCAACGCCGTGAGATCGAGCAGGGACTGCGCGACGGCTCCGTGAAAACTGTGGTTGCCACAAATGCGCTCGAATTAGGCATCGACATTGGCGGTATGGGTGCAGCATTGATGGTCGGATACCCTGGCACGATCGCGAGCGCACGTCAGCAAGCGGGTCGAGCGGGGCGCGGCGATCTGCCTGCCGTTTCGATCCTCGTTGCATCGCCGAACCCGCTGGACCAATTCCTTGCGCATCACCCCGAATACTTCTTCGACCGTTCGCCGGAGATGGCGTTGGTCAACCCGAATCATTTATTGATCCTGTTGGAGCATCTGCGTTGCGCCATGTTCGAATTGCCGTTTCAACGCGGCGAAGGTTTTGGCTCGATCTCTGATGAATTGGTGGACGAGTATCTAGAGTTCCTGGTATCCAACAACGAAGCGCACTTCTCGAACGAAAAATATTTCTGGATGCAAGATGCCTATCCTGCCGCGAATATTTCGCTCCGTTCGGCATCACCCCAAAGCGTAGTCTTGCACACCACCGCAGATGACGGTCGTCCTACCATCGTTGGCACCGTGGACGGCGAGTCCGCGAATTGGATGGTTCACCCCGGTGCGATCTATATGCACGAAGCCCAGCAATACTTTGTGCAAGAGCTTGACCTTGAAAACCGCATTGCCCATCTTGTGCCGGTTGGCTTGGATTACTACACTGAAGCACAGCAGCAATCTGAAATTCAGATCATATCGTTGAACGAGCAGATCGCCACTCGCGGCTGCGAGAAGGGATTTGGCGAGATCCAGGTCACCACACAAGTGGTTGGCTTTCGCAAGATCCGTTGGTTCACGAATGAAAATCTCGGACAGGAACCGCTCGACCTTCCGCCCTCTGAATTGCAGACGACCGGCTATTGGATCATCCTGTCTGAGTCTGCGCTCAAAGTTTTGCGTGATGCCGGTCTATGGACCAACGACCCAAACGACTACGGACCCGATTGGCAAAAGATAAGACTCGCCGTCAGAAAACGGGACCAGTTCAAATGTCAGGTGTGCGGCGCGGCGGAGACGAATCGCGAGCATGATGTGCATCACAAGACTCCATTTCGCGCCTTCATCCAAAACGGAGTTCTCGACCGTGAGCAGGCGAATCGGCTTGAAAATCTCACCACGCTTTGCCCGAGCTGTCATCGCAAGGTGGAGCAGAATGTGCGCATTCGAAGCGGATTAACAGGTTTGGGATTTGTGCTTGGCAACCTTGCGCCGTTGTTCTTGATGTGCGATGCCGGTGATCTGGGAGTCTTTTCTGAACCAGCCTGGTCTGCGGTCAATGGTCAGCCGGCTGTGGTTTTGTATGACCTTGTTCCTGCAGGTATTGGGTTCAGTGAAAAATTATTTGAACTGCATGATGAGTTGATCCGCCGCGCGCATGAGTTGGTAAGCGAGTGCGCCTGTGAAGATGGCTGCCCTTCGTGCGTGGGACCCGGCGGTGAGAACGGTTATGGCGGCAAAACAGAAACGCTTGCGATCCTGGAGCAATTGTTGAAATAAAAAAACATACCTCGCCCTGAAAATAATATTTTGTGGGCGAGTTTATTTTTTAAAAGCAAATCGGACGCGGATCAACGCGGAAAACGCGGATTCTTTTATCTTTCCGCGTAAATCCGCGCTCGTCAGCGTCCAATATTAAGTTTTGAGTTATTTTTCTAGTGATTTGCAGTTTCCAACTTGCGATAGGTTTCCAGCAAGCTGATGAGAATGTCGTCGGTGAAGGTGTGCATGCGTGTGTACATTTCGGTGGCGCGTTTTGCCGGGATGTTGGCTTCGCTATAGACCTTGATAACAGATTCAACCAGCGTGTCTCTGAAGAAGAGAAATGCTTTCGCCGCATCCACATAGCTGAGGTTGTAGCGCCGAGCGCGCGATGCGTATTCGTAGCCAATGGCATACGCTTCACTTTCAGCTTCGCGCCCATTGGTGGCAACGTAGGTCATCAACCCCTGGAACAATGAACGCGCGCTCATGCGATATTGCGTCCGTGCATCTTCGTCTAACTTTTGATACCAGGATTCTTCTTGAAGACGTCCTTCGGAGATCTGCATGCGGACGTTCTTGACGATTTCCTGCATCATGCCTTCAGGTTCCACCGCCTCTTCTTTGGACTTTGAATTTGACTCTGCCCAAAGGAGAATTTCCCCACGCTTATAACGACGATGCCCGCCCTGTGTCTTATGGACTGGCAGAATGCCTTTATCGGACCACAACCGCACAGTGCTCGGGTGAACTCCGAGCATGTCTGCTGCACCTGCGAGGGAAAGCCATTCATCATTGGTCATCGTTAATACTCACACTTCTGAAATAATTAATCTGTCGCGAGTGCGACCTTATCTGCAAAGTCTGGTTCGTGCGCCTTCTTTTGGAAAACGTTCACATCTATACGATACAACATAATGGCGGCAATAAACAACATTAAAGCTTCAAGCCCGAAGACGACGAGATAACCATGCAGGGCGTCGCCGGTGAGTTGAGTGGCTACATCTGCGATGACGCCTGCCATGAGCAAACCGACCAAACGCGAGAGTCCGTTCGAGAAGCCCCATGCGCCGATGTACAAGCCGACTTTTTCCGGCACGGTCAGGTCGAACATCAGGGAAAGGTTGGCGATGGTGGAGATGCCGGTGCCGAATCCCAGCAGGGTAATGCCGATGTAGAAGGCAGTTGTGCTGGCGGTCAATCCGCTGATGACTATGACGATGAAACCGAACAATGCTGCGAGGTTGCCAGTTTGGGCAACATATTTCTTTTTCACACGTCCGTCAAGATAACCAGCAAGGACGAATGCAAACAAGGTGAATGAGTTGGTGATGGAGACGATGCGCGACGTCTGTTCGAGGGTCATGCCGAAGGCTTGCGCGCCAAAGGGTTCGAGCAATACATCCTGACTCAAGATAGCGGCGAGCAGCAAGAGCAAATACACGAAGAAGATCTTCGCCACGCGGTTTTCGGTGATGGCAGCGATCATTTGCTTGACGGTGTATGTATCCGCTTTGGGGTGAGGGGCAGATTGGTTGAAGGGTGGCTCCAGCTTGATGAGACCGATCAAGCCCATTGTCAGGGCTGAACCGGCGACGATGAGGAAGGCACGCTCAAGGGTGACCGGGTCAAAGGTGGGGACCATCCTGCTTAGGCTGATGCCCGTCACGATCAAACCGATGACCATTACAGTGAACATGGTGGCAACGGTTTTGCCGCGTTCCTTTTCGCCAGAGAGTTCAGAGGCGAGGGAGAGATAAGATACCGCAGAGAGGTTGTAGCCCATGCCCCATAAACCAAAGGCGATGATGCCAGCAATAATGCCCACCATGAAGTTCTCGCTGATGAGGATGGCAATTTGCGGCGAGACAGCTACACCGATCACACACAAGATCAACCCGGCGAGGATGTAGGGTGCGCGGCGGTAGCCAAAGATGGGGTGACGATCTGAAAAAGAGCCAATGGCAACCTGTATGGGGGAAAGCAAATATGGGAAGATGGCAAGCAAGGTAAAGAGGGTCTTGGAAATGCCAAGGTCGAAGATCATGACGCGGTTAAGCGTGCTGTTGATGGGGACGAGCGTCATGGCGACCGCTGTATGGATAAGTGCGAGTTGAAGGCGTTTGATGTTCATGGGTTGTCTTTTGGTTTTGAAGTCAGATTTTCTTGAAGCCAGTTAAGCAAAGCAAGGGCGTTCGTTATACGCCCTCACCTCAATGGACATTTTATATGTAAATTTCTGTAAGTCTGTATAGATTTATGTAGAATTTTACTAGAGTTTCGTGAGCAGACTTTTACTTCGAATATCGTTGGATGAGATCGTGATATTTCTCCACCAAATCAGGCGCAGGGTCTTTTTTTTTAATCAGGTTGATAACAAAAATTATTAAAACAAAAGACTCGACCGGTAAGAGTCGAGTCTCATCTATTCCATTAATCGTTGCTCACGAAAAAACTGTGAGCGAATGTTCTGCGCTGACAAAGGCATGCACACGTGTGCCGACGGGCAGGACATTTGTGTGCGGGTTCATGGCGTGGATGACCTGTCCTGTATCGAGGCGCAGACGGTAGAGGTTGAATGCGCCGCGGAAGAAACGGTCAATGATGAGGGCGTTGCCGGAACCGTCCACATGAAAATCAATGTCATTGGCGCGGATGGCAATTTCAACGGGGGTCGAAGCGGGCAGGTCCACAATTTGGGGGATCAAGCCAATGGCGGTTTGAATGCCATCGCGAGTCACTTTACCTTTGAGGAAGTCACTATCGCCCATGAACTCAGCCACAAAGCGCGTATCTGATTCGTGGAAAATTTCTTCGGGTGTGCCGATCTGTTCGAGTTTGCCTTTTTGAAGCACAGCAAGCCGATCGCCCATGTAAAGCGCTTCTTCCTGATCGTGTGTCACAAAAATAACCGTCGCTTGCATGGTCTTGAGAATGCCGCGCACATGTTCGCGCACCCCGGCCCGCAAGTCTGCATCGAGGCTGCTGAAGGGTTCGTCCATGAGCACAAGTACGGGTCGAGGAGCAAGCGCACGTGCCAATGCCACACGTTGACGTTCCCCGCCGGAGAGTTCGTGCGGGTATCGTTTTGAATGAGAGAGCAACCCCACCATGTGCAGCATCTCGCCCACTGTCGTGCGGATCTCTGCCTGACTTTTATTTCGCAGACCGAATGCCACATTATCGAAAACGGTCAGATGCGGGAAGAGCGCATGATCCTGGAAGACCATGCCCACACCACGTTTTTCAGGCGGGATGAAAACCGCCTCAGACGCGACCAAAGACTGATTCAGCCAAACCGAACCTGAATCTGGCCGCTCAAGCCCGGCGATGAGTCGAAGCGTGGTTGTCTTCCCACAGCCGCTGGGACCAACCAGCGCGAGGATCTCGTTGTCACTTAATCCAAAAGAAATATCGTTGACCGCCGAGTGCTGTGTGCCCGGAAATTTTTTGACAAGATTTTTTACTTCAAGTTTGGTCATTTGAAAATCTGTTCCCTACGCAGGAGGAAAGATAAAGGTAAGGCTGAAACGATCACAAGTAATAAAGCGGCAGGCGCGGCTTGGAAGTAGAACCCTTCGCCCGCCCAGACCCACACACGGACGGCAAGTGTATCAAAGCCAGCCGGGCGCAGCAGAAGTGTAGCTGGTAATTCTTTGAGCGAGGTGAGAAAGACCAATGAGCCGCCCGCCAACAAGCCGGGCAGGATCAAAGGAAGTGTGACCTGAATAAGTGTTTGCAGGGATGTACGCCCCATCACCCGCGAAGCTTCTTCGAGAGATGGTGAAAGCTGCCCTAGTGCGGATTCACTCGCACGTACTGCCTGCGGCATATGACGCAGCACATAGGCAATGACCACCACAAAGGGAGTCGCGTATAAGAATGGAAGAAAACGATTGATAAGCAAGACCAAACTCAACGCAATGACAACGCCGGGAATGGCATACCCCACCTGACAGACCCGCGAGATGAATTTCGAAACTTGATTCGGGTAACGGATGGATAATAGCCCGACCGGCAGTGAAAGCAGAACGGCAATGAATGCCGCGGCAGTCGAACTCCACAGGCTGTTCCAGACGTAGCTCCCAAATCCCTGCGAGCCGGTGTGGAAGAGCATGGACATTGTCTCAGGGTCGAGGAAGGCTTGAATGCTCCAGACGAACAAGACTCCAACAGGCAATAACAAACTTGCAGAGACGACTCCCAGCACCAACAAGAATGCTGGAATGCGCCACTTGCCCAACGTCATCAGCGGGGCAGGTCGCCAATTGCTTTCCATTTGGGTGAAGCGTGCTCGTCCCTGCAAGCGCAGTTCGCTCCATAAAATGCCAATGGCTAAAATGACGAGAATACCGCTCAGAACCGAAGCTGCTGAACGGTCATAGCGACCAGAGAGTTGCACAAAGATCGCGGATGAAAAAGTTTCGTAGCGCAGTAATGCCACCGTGCCGTACTCTGCCAGAATATCCAATGCAACCAATAACGCACCCGCAGTCAAGCCGGGACGTAATGCAGGCAGGGTCACTTGAAAGAGAGTCTGTATGGGAGTGCGCCCAAAAACACGCGAGGCTTCTTCGAGCGAGGCATGCAAAGTGCGGAACGCCGCACCGCTCAAGAGATACACATATGGATACATGAACAATGTGAGAATGAACGCCGCGCCCCAAAACCCAAGCGGGCTGGGAGTCGGCACGGGCTGACCGAAAACATCTTCAAGTAATTTTGGTATCACCCCGCCGCGCGGACGCAGCAACGCCAAATGCACAATGCCGCCAATGTACGCGGGAATGGCTAGCGGCATGGCGAGCATCCAACGGAAGATTTTTTTGCCGGGCAGGTCAGTGCGTTCGGTGAGGAAAGCCATCGTCACACCGGTGAGTAAGGCTCCGCTTGTTACGGCGATCACCAACCCAAGGGTGTTGCCGAATAATTTCCAAATCCGTTCTTGAAATAACCGCTGCCATGCCTCTGGTTCTGCCCCTGCCGCGCGAATAAAAATATAAAGCAGCGGAACCGCCACAAATAAAGCAACCAAGCCCGCAGCAAGTGCAAGCCGCGGGCTGATCTTCGAGCGTAATTTTTGATAGGTGATGTTCGTGCGGGTTATTTCCATTGGCGTCCGCGCACCATTTTAGCAGGGTTTGGTGCCAGACCACAGACCACGGACGATGGACGATAGATTAAAACTATTGTCCATCGTCAATTGTCCATCGTCTAAAGAACTACGGTAAACCCACGCGTTCGATCAGGTCGAACATTGCATTGAAGTTCGCCGCCGCTTTCACAACATCTACATCGGCGAGACGGAAATCATCCAACGGCTGTACGCCTTCTTTGATCGCCACACCCGCCAACAGCGGATATTCATAGTTCTGTTCAGCGAACAATTGCTGTCCTTCTGCCGAAACCAGGAAGTCTAAAAATGCTTGAGCTGCCGCAGGGTTGCTTGCGCCATTAACTACTGCTGCCGCGGTGGCATTGGTGAACAAACCGACCTGTCCTTCGCCCTGATCGGGATAGACCACCCCCACATTGCTGCCTTCTGCCAACTGCAAGTGATAATAATAGTGATTGACCAGACCGATCTTGAACTCACCTGCGCCAACCGCCTTGCGTACATCGGTGTGACCGCCAAAGAAAGTCACTTCATTTGCGATCAGACCATTAAGCCATTCTTCAGTTGCTTCGTCGCCGAGTAATTGCTGCATGGCAGCGATCTGGGCTTGCATGCCGCCGTTGGTCGAGCCTGCAGCGGCAACCTGACCCTGCCACTTGGGGTCCACCAAATCGAAGATCGAGGCGGGCACTTCATCCTCAGCCACAAGGTCCTTGTTATAGATGATGACACGTGCGCGCTTCGTCAAGCCGGTCCACGCATTGCCTTCGCCAATGAACTCTGCGGGAATATTCTCCACACCAGCCGGGGCGTATGCCTGAAATACACCTTCAGAAACGAGAGACTGCACCGTAAGCAGTTCAGTGGTAATGAACACATCTGCCTGTGGGTTGGACTTCTCTTCGATGAGGGCATTGGCCAGTTCACTGTTGCTGCCAGCCTTGAGCAAAATGTTCACATTCGGATACTTGGCTTTGAATGCATCGATGACCGGTTGAATGAGCGGCTCAGACCGACCGGAATAAATGACCAGGTCGCCGGATACTTCCGCCTCACTGCTGACCTCGCTGCTGGGTGCTGCTTCAGTTACTTGTTCTTCGCTGACGGTTTCTGTCGCCGCGCCGCCACATGCGCTGACCAACAGCGCCATTAGAAATAACAGGGTAAAAAGTTTCTTGCTGGTTTGCATCGTACTAAATCTCCTTGAGCGTGTGTTTAATGGGGCGTAGTATAATCACCGCGATTTGAATAATCTAGATATTTGTAATAAATTTTATCTATATCAGGTTGAGAAAGATTTTCAACCAGGTTGAAGATTTTGGAGCACGATTTACCGTATGACCGTAAGCCCCACCATGCAGCGCTACGCCGCAGAAATTTACCGTTTACAGCAGGACCATGAACAGGTTCCGCTTTCCCTTTTAAGCTCGCATGTTGATTCATCCGCGCAAGCCATTTCAAGCATGGTTAAGCGCTTGCAAAAAGATGGTTACCTTGAGCATGAGCCATATCGTGGTGTGCGCCTCACAAAAGCGGGCGAAAAGATCGCCATGCCCTCCCTGCGCCGACATCGTCTCACCGAAGTCTTCCTCGTCAAAGTGATGAAATACGACTGGGCAACCGCCCACGACCTTTCAGATGTTTTCGAGAAAGGTGTCAACGACGAGATCGAAGACCGCATGGACGAATTGGCAGGTCGCCCCACGCGCTGCCCGCATGGCGAGCCGATCCCTTCCAAAGAAGGGGTCATGCCCATGGTCAAGGACATGCCGCTGATCGATGTCCCTTCCGGTTCCGACTGCGTCATCAGCCGTGTCCGCACGCATGATATGGAAAAGCTTGGCTACATTGGCGAACTTGGACTCGTGCCTGGCACGTCATTTCATCTATATAGTTGTGCGCCTTTCAAAGGTCCGTTACGATTGCAGATGAAGCCGCAAGACCATCTCATTGGTTATGAACTCGCCGCATCTCTTTGGGTGGAAGTAACTCAGCAGGGACCTGGCAATACACCTCCCGCAATAAAATCAACCAAATAACCTACCCGGCTGTTTCTGGAATTAGCAGTGCTTTCGTGTTAAACTGAAAGTGCTTTCACTCCTTCTTTCAGAAACTAATTATGTCCACCAAGAAACCACCTACCATTTACGATGTTGCAGAACTTTCTGGCGTAAGCATTTCCACCATTTCGAGGGTGCTTAACTCACCCGACAAGGTCAACTCAGAGACCCGCACCAAGGTGATGGAAGCCATAGA
>VFQT010000754.1_pt1 | contig 43897 bp, 46 predicted proteins | sample 3512381 | NCBI WGS metagenome assembly VFQT01 (sample SAMN10412376, study PRJNA504923) | tailings metagenome | isolation source: Relicate 2 Philex TSF3 active mining site | place: Philippines: Tuba, Benguet | collected 2017-08-29 | reverse complement strand
ATGGAAAGCCATTTGTCCTCACTAGCCCTGATGGTGGTCGAGCAGAGTTGGCCCGTTTCGGGGTCGAGATTTCACCCCTTTTGCAGTAATTGCATAGGCGCCACGAAGCACCGGCCTCCCATGCGGAGCCAGGGGCTCCGACACACGAAGGGCAATGGTCTGGATTGGAGCGGATTTCCCTTATAAGGGGGGTCGGCCGTAGAATCTCCCTTCGCGTCTCTTGCAAAGCCAGTGGAAAACCCGGTGGATTTACGAGGGGCTCAACCCTGTTCGTTCAACCGAATTCAAAGAAGAAGGTATCGATCCTTGGCTAGTAAAGATGGTGCAATCGAAATCGAAGGCACTGTTGCTGAGGCGTTACCCAACGCAATGTTTCGTGTTGAGCTAACAAATGGACATAAAGTCTTGGCGCACATCAGCGGAAAGATGCGAAAGAACTACATTCGCATTCTTCCAGCTGACCGTGTGATCGTAGAGCTGAGTCCATATGACCTTACAAAGGGTCGAATTATTTACCGTTACAAGTAATTGTTGAGGTAAGTGGTTCGCCACTAACAAAAGGAAATTCGCGTGAAGGTTAATCCAAGCGTGAAGAAGATCTGTGACAAGTGCAAAGTCATTCGTCGCAAGGGTCGCGTAATGGTGATCTGCGAAAATCTTCGTCACAAGCAGCGTCAAGGGTAACTCCAAGACAAAAATAGAACGCGTGATGCGACTTAACCAGAGATGGTTAAGACCCCCGGACCGGTAGGCCGAGGCCGAAGAGATATCTTCGGATGCATTGCGGCAGGACCTCCGGAATACAGAAACGGTTACAAAGATGGCACGTCTAGTCGGTGTCGATCTTCCACGCGAAAAGCGTGTCGAGATTGCACTCACATATATTTTTGGAATGGGTCTCACCCGCTCCCACGAAACGCTCAAGGCAACTGGAATTTCTCCAGATACTCGCGTAAAAGATCTGCAAGAAGCAGAACTTGCACAGCTTCGTGAATACATCGAAGCTAATTACAAAATCGAAGGTGATCTTCGCCGTGAAATCGCAGGCGATATCCGTCGTAAAGTTGAAATTCAAAGCTACCAAGGTATTCGTCACCGCAAGGGACTTCCTGTACGTGGTCAGCGCACACATACAAACGCTCGTACTCGTAAGGGTCCACGTAAGGCAATTGCCGGTAAGAAGAAGGTGACTAAGTAATGGCCGCTCCTAAGTCAAAATCAGCTGCCCCAGCAAAGGGCAAGGTAAAGCTTCGTAAGAAAGAGAAGAAGAACGTCGCTGTTGGAAAGGCTTTCATCAAGTCAACCTTCAACAACACCATCATCTCTATTACAGATCCAACAGGCGCTGTGATCTCCTGGGCTTCATCAGGCCAGGTCGGTTTCAAGGGCTCTCGTAAGTCGACTCCATTCGCAGCACAGCTTGCAGCAGAAGCAGCAGCACGTCGCGCGCAGGAGCACGGCCTTAAGAAGGTAGATGTTTTCGTAAAGGGACCTGGTTCCGGACGCGAAACTGCAATCCGTTCATTGCAAGCAGCAGGACTTGAAGTTGGAGCTATCTCAGATACAACTCCAGCTCCTCACAATGGCTGCCGCCCACCGAAACCACGTCGAGTTTAAGGAAGGAAGAGAATAAATGGCTCGTTATACCGGAGCAGACTGCAAGCGTTGCCGTCGCGAAAAAGTAAAGCTCTTCCTCAAGGGCTCAAAGTGCGATGGACCAAAGTGTCCGATCGAATCACGTCCATATCCACCAGGACAGCATGGTCGTGGACGTTCAAAAGAATCTGAATACCTATTACAGATGCGCGAAAAGCAGAAGTGCGCACGCATCTACGGTGTTCTCGAGAAGCAGTTCCGTGGTTACTACGAAGAGGCTAACCGCAAGCAAGGCAAGACTGGTGAAAATCTTCTTGTCATCCTTGAGACCCGCCTCGACAACGTCGTCTATCGCGCAGGCTTTGCAAAGTCTCGTGACATGGCGCGTCAGTTGGTTCGCCATGGTCACTTCTTGGTAAATGGTAAGAAGGTAAACATTCCTTCATTCCGTGTCTCTCCGATGGACATCATTGATGTTCTTCCAAAGTCACACGATCTCACACCATTTATCGTCGCTAGCGCAGAGTTCGGTGAGAAGTCTGTTCCAGCGTGGATGGAAGTTGTTGCAGGACAAATGCGCATCATCATCCACGGTGTACCTGCTCGATCAGTGATCGATACACAGGTTCAAGAGCAACTAATTGTTGAGCTCTACAGCAAGTAATTTTTTCACAACCTAGAGGAAATCAAATAGTGGATTTCCACGAGAAGAAAGAGGAGCACAAGTGCTAATTGCACAACGCCCAACGCTTAGCGAAGAAGTAATTTCCGAGAACCGCTCACGTTTCATCATTGAACCGCTTGAGCCAGGTTTCGGCTACACACTCGGCAACTCAATGCGCCGTACTCTGCTCTCATCTATTCCAGGAGCCGCAGTAACCAGCATTCGTGTTGCGGGTGCTCTTCACGAGTTCACCACTCTTGAAGGCGTCAAGGAAGATCTCACAGATATCGTCTTGAACATCAAGAACCTTGTACTTTCAAGCGATAACGATGAACCATCAGTGATCTACATCCGTAAATCAGGTGCAGGCACAGTCACAGGTGCGGATATTGCTGTTCCAAGTGGCGTTGAAGTTCACAACCCTGAACTACACATTGCAACCCTTAACGGAAAAGCAAACCTTGAAATCGAACTTACAGTTGAGCGTGGCCGCGGTTATGTGACTGCAGTACAGAACAAGCAAGCAGGAGCTGAAATTGGCCGCATTCCAGTTGACTCCATCTATTCACCAGTCCTCAAGGTGACTTACAAGGTAGAAGCTACTCGTGTCGAGCAGCGAACTGACTTCGATCGTCTAGTTATCGATGTCGAAACCAAGCCTTCAATGAAGCCTCGTGACGCTGTTGCATCTGCGGGTAAGACTCTTGTCGAACTCTTCGGACTTGCACGCGAACTCAATCTTGATGCTGAAGGTATCGAGATGGGGCCATCTGTAATGGATGCTGCTCTTGCAGCTGATCTTGCACTTCCCATCGAAGATCTTGATCTCACAGTTCGCTCATATAACTGCTTGAAGCGCGAAGGTATTCATACAGTAGGAGAGCTCGTCAACCGTTCAGAGGCTGATCTACTTGATATTCGTAACTTTGGATCAAAGTCCATCGATGAGATCAAGGCGAAGCTAGTCTCAATGGGGATGTCACTTAAGGACAGCCCAGCAGGATTTGATCCTTCACAACATCAGAACTACAACGCATCAGATGAAGACTTCGCTGATGCAGATCAGGCATAAGGGAGAAGACAATGCCAAAGCCAACTAAAGGCCCACGTTTGGGTTCAGGCCCATCACACGAGCGCTTGATTCTTCGTACACTTGCTGAGCAGTTGTTCGAGCATGGAAAGATCACAACCACAGAGGCAAAAGCCAAGCGCCTACGTCCTCTCGCCGAAAAGCTCATCACATTTGGCAAGAAGGGTGATCTCTCAGCTCGTCGTGAAGTCATGGCGCGTATTGCAAATAAGAGCGTTGTTCACAACCTCTTCACTGTAATTGCACCAACCTTTGCTAATCGCGAAGGTGGCTACACACGTATTACGAAGATTGGTCCACGTAAGGGCGATAACGCTCCTATGGCAGTGATCGAACTCGTAACAGATAAGTAATTCCTGACAAACCTTTCAATGGCGCAACCCACTCTCTTTCCTGAGAGTGGGTTTCGTCGTTTACGGCTCGATGTTGCATATGACGGCTCTGGTTTTTATGGTTGGGCCGCGCAACCAGGACGTCGCACGATTCAAGATTTAGTCGAAGAGGCGCTCACCCGAATTGCTCGTGTAGAGGTTGAATCAATCGTTGCTGGGCGAACAGATGCAGGCGTTCATGCAACCGGGCAAGTTATTCATGTCGATCTTCCGAATGCCATCTTTGATGAAAATCTAACCTATAGAGATTTACGCTACAAACTCAATCGCATACTCGATGAGGATGTGCGGATTATGCAAGTTACCGATGCTCCAGCTGGGTTTCATGCTCGTTTCTCTGCGCTACGTCGTTACTACACGTACAAGATCATCGATAACAATGACGTAATCCCACCCCTTAACCGGCACGATATTGCATCGTGGTATAGACCGCTTGATGTAGAGCTCATGAATAAAGCAAGTGCACTGGCTTTGGGCCACCACGATTTCGCAGCATTCTGTAAATATAAAGAGGGTGGAACCACCATTCGAACTTTAGAGAAGTATCAATGGAAACGTACCCCTGATGGAATTTTGGTTGCCGATGTAGTGGCAGATGCCTTCTGTTATTCAATGGTTCGTAATTTGGTAGGAGCAGTTGTGTGCGTGGCGGATGGACGTAAAAGTCCGTCATGGATCGGTGAATTACTTGCAAATAAAGAACGGGTATCCGATTCACTCGTATTTCCAGCGCGAGGTCTGACTCTTTATCGAGTTGATTACCCAAGTGATGATCAACTACTTGAGCGAGCACAGGTCACGATTGGCAAGCGCGCTTAATGGGCCATATTGATATCGCTGGCGTTGAATACTCACTCTCTGATGGGAGAGTACTTCTCAACGATGTCTCATTTCGCGTCGGTGACGGAGCAAAAGTTGCTCTCATCGGTCCCAACGGTTCTGGAAAGACGACGCTGATTCGCATGATATGCGGTGATATTTCTCCCGACGAGGGCACCGTAGCAATCACTGGTGGACTTGGTGTGATGCGCCAGTTCATCGGATCTGTGCGGGATGAGACCACAGTCCGTGAACTTCTTATCTCAGTTGCCCCACAACGAATTCGCAGCGCCGCGGCAAAAATAATTGAAACCGAAAAAGCAATGAATGAGGATGGATCAGAGAAGTCTCAGATGGCATACGCACAAGCAATTATCGATTGGGGCGATTGTGGGGGTTATGACTTCGAAGTCATCTGGGATAAGTGCTGTACCGAGATGTTGGAAAAGCCATACGAAGAAGTTGCTGACCGAAAAGTAAATACCTTATCTGGCGGCGAACAGAAAAAGTTGGTGCTACGAGCACTTCTTGAAGGGCCTGAAGAAGTATTGCTTTTAGATGAGCCAGATAACTATCTCGATGTACCTTCTAAACGTTGGCTTGAAAAAGTGGTATCAGAAACAAAGAAGTCAGTTCTCTTTGTCAGCCATGATCGTGAACTGCTTCAGAATGTCGCAACGCGAATTGTTGCTTTGGAACAAGGTGTCAATGGAAATACCGCATGGGTGCACGGAGGAAAGTTTGATTCTTGGCATGAGGCACGACGAGCACGCAATGCACGATTTGCAGAGTTATTACTTCGCTGGGAACAAGAGCATCAACGTCTAAAAGACCTTGTGCGCACCTTGCAGGTGCAGGCAGCCAGCTCTCCTGATATGGCTAGTAAATATCACGCTATGCAAACACGATTACGTAAATTTGAAGAAGCAGGCGCACCAGAAGCTCCGCCCATTGAGCAAGATGTCAAAGTCGGACTCCGTGGCGGGCGTACTGGTTTACGCGCGCTGACTTTCGAACAGGTTGCAATTAAGAATGGATCGGGTGAATTCTTAACCGAGCCTTTTGATTTCGAAGTCTTCTTTGGTGATCGCATTGCCATCTTGGGAAAGAATGGCACTGGTAAATCGCACTTCTTCCGAATGATTTCTGGAGATTCTTCTCTTGAATATAGCGGTAACTTTAAAGTGGGTGCACGTGTTGATATTGGATATTTTGCACAGACTCATGCTCATCCTGAGTTTGAAGGAAAAACGCTCCTCGAAATTCTCTGGGAGATGTATTCGTTGCAACTAGGCCCCGCCAAAAGTGTGCTTCGTAAATATGAAATTGATAAACAAGCGGAACAGAAATTCTCGTCATTATCCGGAGGTCAGCAGGCGCGCTTTCAAATTCTGCTCCTTGAATTAAGTGGCTCCACACTTCTTCTGTTGGATGAACCGACAGATAACTTGGATTTGGCGAGCGCAGAATCGCTAGAACGCGCCCTCGACCACTATGAAGGTACCGTGCTCTCAGTTACTCACGATCGTTGGTTTACGCGCGGCTTCAATAGATTCTTAGTCTTTGGGGCCGATGGCCGCGTCTACGAGAGCCCACAACCAGTCTTCGATTTTTAACCGCGAAATTACGCGGGGTTTGAGGCCATTTTGACCCACCCCCCGCATGAAAGGTAAAGTTCATCCCCTGCGCCAAAAGCGGCAGCCTCAATTTTGCCGCTCACACACGAGAAGAAGAAGGTAGTAAAGCATGCGTACATACAGCCCAAAGGCCACCGACGTAGTCCGTAAGTGGCACGTCATTGATGCACAGGATGTTGTGCTCGGTCGTCTTGCAACACATGCTGCGACACTTCTTCGCGGTAAGCACAAGGCAACATTCGCTCCTCACATGGATATGGGTGACTTCGTCATCGTTATCAACGCTGAAAAGATTTCTCTCTCAGGAAACAAGGCAACTACCAAGTTTGCTCACCACCACTCAGGATTCCCAGGCGGTTTAACATCAACTGTCTACGGCGAACTCATTGAGAAGCATCCAACTCGTGCAGTTGAAAAGGCGATTAAGGGAATGCTTCCAAAGAACCGCCTTGGACAGCAGATGGCGACAAAGCTCAAGGTGTATGCCGGTCCAGAGCATCCACATGCAGCACAGGCACCAACTCCATATGTATTTACTCAAGTTTCTCAAGTAGCGAAGTAAGGGATAAGCAGAATATGTCAGATACAACTTTCAACGAGCTAGAACTCGAAGACGAGATTCCTACTTCATACTCTTCGTCAACACCAGCTGCTGCAACAAACCGCAAGGCGATCACCGCCCCAGGTGCAGGTACAGGTCGTCGTAAAGAGGCAGTAGCGCGAGTTCGCCTTGTTCCTGGAACAGGTCGCTGGGTTGTTAACGGTAAGACTCTTGAGGCTTACTTCCCAAATAAAGTTCACCAACAACTTGTCTCTGAACCATTCCGCACTGTTGGCGCAGAAGGCACATACGATGTCTTCGCTCGCATCAATGGTGGAGGAGTTTCTGGTCAAGCAGGAGCGCTACGTCTCGGCGTTGCTCGCTCACTCAATGAAATTGATACCGAAGCAAACCGTCCGGCGCTTAAGAAGGCTGGATTCCTTTCACGTGATGCACGTGTAATCGAACGCAAGAAGTACGGCCTTAAGAAGGCACGTAAGCGTTCACAGTACTCAAAGCGTTAATTTTTATCCCGATATCCCGTTTGTCTCAAAGGAGTTTTGGATGGCTCTCTTTGGAACAGACGGGATTCGTGGTTTAGCCAATGGCGAAACTCTTACCGCTGAAATTGCAGTCGATGTTGCAGTAGCTGCCGCTCATATTCTCGTTGAGAGTTCTTCAAATAAGGGCAAGCGCCCCAAAGCCATCATCGGTCAAGATTCTCGTGCATCTGGCGAATTTCTCGAGGCGGCAGTTGCAGCTGGTTTAGCCAGTGCAGGTATTGATGTATTCCGAGTAGGTGTGTTGCCAACTCCTGCAATTGCTTACTTGGTGGGCGAATCTGGCGCAGATTTAGGTGTGATGATTTCGGCATCTCATAACCCCATGCCTGATAACGGGATTAAGTTATTTTCCCGTGGTGGTGGAAAATTAGATGATGCCATCGAAGCCGCGATTGAAAAGCGGATGGGCGAACCATGGGTACGTCCAACCGGTCGGGGCGTTGGGCGAATCTACATGGATGACACAGCCGAAGATCGCTATCTCAACCATCTCTTAGCATCTGTATCAACGCCACTAACTGGGTTAAAAATTGTTGTTGATTGCGCAAATGGCGCTTCTTCTCATGTGGCCCCACTTACCTATCAGAAAGCCGGAGCAACGGTAGTTGCAATTCACAACTCCCCAGATGGCTGGAATATAAATGAAAATTGTGGATCTACTCATCTTGCTGATCTGCAATCTCGCGTTGTTGCAGAGAAAGCAGATTTTGGAATTGCTCATGATGGCGATGCTGATCGCTGTCTAGCTATAGATGCTGCAGGCAATATTGTTGATGGCGATGCAATCATGACCATTCTGGCTCGAGGCTTTAAGGCTAGAGGCGCTCTTAGATCGAACACAATTGTCGGAACAGTGATGAGCAACCTTGGATTTATTCACGCCATGAGAGATGCAGAGATAAACGTCGTCACCACAGCTGTGGGTGATCGCTATGTTCTAGAGAAAATGATTGAAGGCGACTTTTCATTGGGTGGAGAACAGTCTGGCCACTTGATAATGCGCGAGTTCGCAAATACTGGTGATGGAATTTTGACCGCTCTAGCACTTGCGCAAGAGGTAGTGCGATCACAAAATTCATTGGCTGATTTGGCTGCTGCGATGAAAAGATTTCCGCAGGTTCTAATCAATGTTCCGAATGTTGCTAAAGATAAGTTGAAGGACTCTTCGGTGATAGCGACGGCGGTTGCAGAGGCAGAATCGACTTTGGCAGATTCCGGACGAGTATTACTACGAGCATCAGGTACCGAACCGCTGATTCGCGTGATGGTCGAGGCTTCGAGTGATAACCTTGCACAAGAGATTGCAGCTTCACTTGCTGCAGTAGTGAAGGCAGAACTGGGGAACTAATTCGTGTGCGGAATCGTGGGTTACACAGGACCACAATCTGCATTCACTCCCATCGTTGAAGGCCTACGTCGCCTTGAGTACCGCGGTTACGACTCAGCAGGAATCGCACTTGGTACCAACAACTCTCTCTTTATTGAAAAGCGTGCGGGAAAGCTCGCTAATTTAGAGGCAGCGCTACCTGCCAACCTACCTACGGTTCATTCTGGAATTGGCCATACCCGCTGGGCAACTCATGGCGGGCCCACGGATCGCAACGCCCATCCTCATGTAGATAACGAGGGAAAGTTAGCGGTAATCCATAACGGGATTATTGAGAATTACTCTGAATTAAAAACCACGCTAGAAGAGCGTGGGCATATCTTCACCTCAGAGACTGATACTGAATCAGTTGCGCATTTACTTTCAGATTTACGTAAAGAGCATGGCGGCGATCTGACTGCGGCCATGCGTGCGGCTGTCTCGCAACTACGCGGCTCATTTACTCTCTTGGCAATCCACGCCGATGACCCCACCACAATTGTTGGTGTACGACGCAATTCACCACTCGTTGCTGGAATCGGTGATGGTGAGAATTTCTTAGCTTCTGATGTGGCTGCCTTTATTGATTACACCAAGCGGGCAGTTGAACTTGGCCAAGATGAAGTTGTCACAATCACCCCTGAGTCAATTGAAATCACAGATCTGGCTGGAAAGAAACTGCCGCTTCGTGAATACACAATTACTTGGGATAAAGAGGCAGCTCAAAAAGGTGGCTTTGCTCATTTCATGCTTAAGGAAATTTTCGATCAGCCTAAGGCAATTGCCGACACACTTATTGGGCGCTTGAGTGATAACAATCAAGTCCAGCTTGATGAATTACGTATGAGCGATGATGAGATAAAAAAGATTCGCCGGATATCTGTGATTGCCTGCGGTACTGCGTATCACGCTGGAATGGTTGCAAAATATGCGATCGAAAAATGGGCAAAGATTCCAGTTGATGTAGAGATTGCATCTGAATATCGTTATCGAGATCCGATTGTTGATAAAGATTCTCTTGTAATCGCCATCTCACAATCTGGCGAAACCATGGATCTCTTGATGGCGGTGCGCCACGCTAAATCAGCTGGCGCACGTGTATTGGCAGTATGCAATACCAACTCATCAACCATCCCGCGTGAATCTGATGCGGTGCTGTACACGCATGCCGGACCTGAAATCGCCGTTGCATCGACCAAAGCTTTTGTGACACAAATCGTTGCTGTCTATCTCATCGGTTTGAAGTTGGCACAAGTACGAGGCCAACTCAATGAGAAAGAGATTCGTGGTCTATACCTGGAGATGCTTGAGCTTCCTGCGAAGGTTGAGCAGATACTGGAAACAATCGAGCCACTCCGCTCATTAACGCGCACATTTGCTTCCAACAACACAGTGCTCTTCTTAGGTCGAGGAATTGAGTTCCCTATCGCGCTCGAGGGTGCGCTCAAATTAAAGGAGCTGGCCTATATCCACGCCGAAGGCTTTGCTGGCGGCGAACTCAAACATGGCCCTATCGCACTCATTGAAGATGGCACCGCTGTTATTGCCATCTTGCCAACCGCAGATGAGCACCAGCTCGATGAAAAGATGTTGAGCAATATTCAAGAGGTTAAAGCACGTGGCGCTCGAGTTATTGTGATTGCAGCCGAAGGGGCGCATGTGATTGGCGCTGAACACATCATTCGCATTCCAGTGGCATCTGCGCTCTTCCAACCTGTACTTGCGACTATTCCGCTCCAAGTTTTTGCCTATGAAATCGCGGTGGCACGCGGTACTGATGTTGATCAGCCTCGCAATTTGGCGAAGTCAGTAACTGTCGAGTAATTTTTCAGCATGCAGACTGTTCTTGATTTACGGCATCGCCAGATGCGAAGGGCGCTCAAGTGGTCTGCCGGTCTCTTTGCAGGTTATCTCTTCGTTACTCTGCAAGTTCTTACTAATGGACCTTTAATTGAGATTGATCGCTATTTCAATGATTTAGATCGACCTAGATTTACCGGGCTTTCACATTTTGTTATTCGAAGACTTGATGATTTAGGGCTGCGCAGCGTCTCTGGAATCGCACTGTTAATTGTCGCAATCTATATTGCGCGAAGGTTTAAAACGTATCGACCATTTAATTTAGGTTTACTTGCCTTTATCTCACTAAATGTTGTTGTAGGAGCCTTTAAATATACGTTGGGCAGAACGAAACCCCGCGAGGGTTTTGATTTATTACATGCTGGGGGTATGTCCTACCCGAGTGGCCATGCATCCAATGCCATTTTGATTTGGGGAATCATTGCCTATCTCATTTATCGCTACGCACATGTTGATCGATATCGTGGACGATTAGCGAGTGCTGGTGTTGGTTTACTAGCGCTAACTGTCTGCGTGGTATCTCTGGTCAGAAACACGCATTGGTTCTCTGATCTCTTTGGTGGCTTGCTGCTCGGAGGAGCGCTGCTAGTGCTCATTATCGCCATTGATCGCTTCTTCCCATCTGATAGCCAACTCCACTAACCGCTTATAGACTGCCCGCCATGATTGATGGAATAGGCATCGATGTTGTGGATATTGCCAGATTCCAAGAATCTCTTGAGCGCACGCCATCTCTACGTGAAAAACTCTTCACAGAATTAGAACTTACCCACAACGTGCAATCTTTAGCCGCGCGCTTTGCTGCAAAAGAGGCGCTCTATAAAGCTCTCAGCCCAACATCTGGGTTGCCATGGCACGATGCAGAAGTGATTAATCACGAAAATGGGAAGCCCGATTTTCTCTTTCGTGGCCAGATTGCAGACCTAATAGATGGCGCAACAGTACATCTTTCACTCTCTCATGATGCAGGAATTGCTTCGGCGATGGTGGTGATTGAAAGATGAGAGCTGAAGCAATTATCGATCTGAGTGCTATCAAACATAATGTGGCTCTTCTCAAAAAGAGCGCTGATACCAATCTGCTAGCAGTGGTGAAAGCCGACGCTTATGGCCATGGCCTCATTCCAGTAGCGCAGGCAGCTCTCTCTGCTGGTGCTCATTACCTCGGTGTTGCACTATTAGAAGAAGCCGTAGCGCTGCGCGAAGCTGGAATTAGCGCACCAATATTGGCATGGTTGGTTCAACCAGGTTCAGATTTTTCTCGCGCTATTGAGTTAAATATAGATATAGCTGCTGCATCTCTTAAAGCGCTCTCTGAAATTTCTGCCGCATCACGAGCTGCTGGTAAAAAAGCTCGCGTGCATCTTGAAGTTGACACGGGTATGACACGTGGTGGTTTCTTATCTGAATGGAATCAGATTGATGCCGAACATGTGCGTGATATTGAGGTAGTTGGGATTTTTTCGCACTTTGCGCGAGCTGATGAACCAGATGAAGCACAGAATGTGATGCAGTTACAGCGGTTTACTGAGATGGCGACAACGCTTGAGTCCTTTGGATTTACCAACATCATCAAACATCTTTCAAATTCTGCGGCGACTTTACGAAATCATGCTGCTGCATTTGACATGGTGCGTGCTGGAATTGCTATGTATGGACTCTCTCCTGATATCCAGACTTTGGGTAGTTCTTCTTCTTTGAATTTGCGTCCGGCGATGCAATTGCGAGCCGCTCTATATCTTGTCAAAGATGTCCCTGCGGGAACTCCAGTAGGTTATGGAGCAACAGAGAAAACAACGCGAGATACCCGCCTTGGAGTTGTCACAATGGGGTACGCCGATGGAATCCCTCGAATTGCTCGAGCAGCCGGAGTCTGGTTTAACGGCGCGCGCGCACCGATTATTGGTCGCGTATCAATGGATCAATTCGTGGTTGATTTAGGACCAGATGCAAAGGCGCAATCGGGAGATTGGGTGACCATTTTCGGCAATGGCTCACATGGCGAGTACACAGCTGATGATTGGGGAGCTGCTGCTTCAACAATTAATTACGAGATTGTGACGCGAATTGGGCCACGTGTGCCTAGAATCTACTCAGCTCATGTCTATTAAAGTGATGATTAAGAATCGAAGGGATGTGTGGTGACTGCAAGCTCTACCTTGTCCATCTCCCATCTCACGGTCAAGTTTGGTGGACTCACAGCTCTGGATGATGTGTACATCGATGTCCCAGCTAATTCTATTGTTGGATTAATCGGACCCAATGGTGCGGGCAAGACAACTATCTTTAATTCTATCTCCGGCTTAGTTCCCGTTACATCAGGTGAAATTTCTATTCATGGCGAAAAAGTTTCCTGGCCCAGAAGTTATGACTTGGCTGGATATGGCATCGCAAGAACCCTTCAAGGAGTAGGGCTCTTTAGCGGACTTTCCGTTGTTGAAAATGTCATGATGGGCGCAAACATTGAAAGTGGAAGTAACTTTGTAAAGGATCTTTTTGGGTTATCTGGCCAAGCTGAAAAAAAGCTCCGGCGCCGCGCAGAAGATGCGCTCGCTTGGGCAGGAGCCTTAGCGCTGGCAGATAAGAGCCCATCCGAACTCACCTATCCAGAAACTAAACGCGTCTCTATTGCACGCGCATTGATATTGCAGCCATCTATCTTGCTGCTAGATGAACCCGCTGCAGGACTTGGACAGGATGACATTGATAAATTCGCTTCGCTCTTGCTGCAACTGAAAGCGCGCTGTTCAATCATTATTGTTGAGCATCACGTTGACTTCATTGGCGAGATTTCTGATCAGGTTTATGTTCTTAACTTCGGCAAGGTAATTGCGAGTGGCTCTTTTGACACGGTCAAACGTGATCCGGCAGTTTTGGCAGCATATCTTGGGACAACTAGCCAAACTGGCAATAGCCAACTAGGTGGTTCTTGATGCTGACGATTGAGAATCTCACTACTTCATTTGGCTCTGTAGTTGCACTCGATGGCGTTTCACTCTCAGCACAAGATTCAAAAATCACAACTGTCATTGGAGCAAATGGTGCGGGTAAGAGCACCCTTTTGCGCACCATCTCTGGATTAGAGCGACCAACTGCAGGTTCAATCACCTGGGAAGGTCGTTCTATTGTTGGATGGAAACCCGAAGATATTGTGCGCGCTGGAATTGCACATGTTCCCGAAGGTCACGCAGTGATTTCAGAATTGAGCGTGGAAGAAAATATCAATATGGGTTCGCTCTTTCGGCGTAGGGCGCATAAGAGTGATGTGGCAGCATCTCTAGATGAGATGTACCAACTATTTCCTCGATTACAAGAACGCCGTAAACAATTAGCCGGAACACTCTCAGGTGGAGAAAGGCAGATGTTGGCAATAAGCCGCGCTCTAGTTTCACGCCCAAAGTTACTCCTGCTTGATGAACCATCACTGGGCTTGGCGCCGCTTGTTGTTGAACAAATTATTGATTGCGTTAACACCTTATGTCGCTCCACCGGTCTTACAGTGTTATTGGTGGAACAAAATGCAAATACCGCACTGGGCGTTGCTGATCATGGCGTCTTACTTGCGCTAGGAAAAGTTGTAGCCGATAGACCAGCAGCAGAGCTCAAGGCAGATGCCGCGCTTCGCGCTGCATATTTGGGGTACTGATGGATACATTTTTAGCAGCGCTATTTTCAGGAACTTCCCGAGGTTCCATTTATGCACTTGTGGCGCTGGGACTAGTAATCGTTTGGCGTGGTGCTGGCGTAGTTAATTTTGCCCAAATGGGACAAGCGATGTTTAGTACCTATATTGCTTCTACCTTGATTCAAAATGGAAATTCCTATTGGGTGGGTTTCTTTGTCGCTCTCTTTGCCGGAGCAATCCTTGGTGCACTCCTTGATATTTTTATTATGAGGCCGTTATCAAATAAGAAGAAGACAGAACTTCTAAGTAGTGAATCTATGCGAGCGGCGGTGCCAGTTATTGCATCCCTCGGAATATTGGGCGCACTTCAAGCTCTCGCTGGGATTATCTGGGCAGCAGAGGAACGAGGTTTCCCCGCTCCTGCAGCGCAGGAAGGTTTCACAGTTGCAGGTAGCGTGATGCCCTTTACCTCCTTCGATGTGTTTGTCATTTCAATCGTTATCACCACTTTGATTATTACAACTATCTTCTTTAAGAAGACTGGAGTAGGTCTAGCGATGCGCGCGACTGCACTTAATCAGGAAGTGGCGCGCTTGAGTGGAATCCGTACTAACTTCACTCGCACCTTGAGTTGGGCAATATCAGGTGCAGCATCTTCCCTGGCAGGTCTCTTGATTACCCCGACATCAAATCTGTCTCCAAATACTCTAGATCTAGTACTCATTATTGGATTTACCGCTGCAGTAGTCGGAGGGCTAGATAGCCCTGCAGGAGCTGTGCTGGGTGGATTTATTCTTGGTTTGGTCATTTCGTTTGTCACCTTCTATCTCTCTCCAGAGGATGTATTCCTTTCTATTCTTGGCGTGCTCCTCATTGTTTTGGTTGTGAAGCCACGTGGAATACTGGGCGGAAAGGATGCACGCCGTGTCTAGCGCTGGTAAGAATCCATCCATTATTCGTCGCAGCTTGCGCCGCACCATTTTCTTTATCATCGCCATCCTTGCTATTGGCTCAACTTTTGAACCGTATAACCAAGCACAACTCGCTGTTGTGCTGATCTACTTCATTGGGGTTCTCTCGGTCACAATTCTGACGGGCATTTCTGGTCAGATATCACTTGGCCAAGGTGCGCTGATGGCGGTCGGTGGCTATTGCACCGCGCTACTCATGACCAATTACTCCATTTCATTATGGATTGCAGTGCCTGCCTCCATAGTTGGTGCTGGTATTGCCGGCGCACTTCTGGGAATTGCTGCAGCTCGTCTATCTGGTCCATATCTTGCCGGGACAACACTTGTCATTGCTCTTGCCATTCCAACGATTGCTAATCGATTTATGTCTGTCTTCAAAGGTGACGAGGGGCTACCGGTCGATGTCGGTTACCCACCTGCTTGGTTCACTAGCCTTTTTGGAGAACCAACATATGAAGAGTGGCAACTTTATGTGGCGCTTCCCTTTGCTGCAGTCGCCTTATTCTTTGCATCGAATCTACTTCTCTCTCGTTCCGGTCGTATGTGGCGATCCATTCGTGATCATGAGACAGCGGCGGCCCTAACAGGCGTCAATTACTCTCGTCAAAAAATTTATGTTTTTATTATTGCTTCAATATTTGCCGGATTATCGGGTGCGCTCTATGGGCTTAGAGGATTGGTTGGTCCCAGTGTCTATCCGGTTGCGCTCTCTCTCACCCTGTTGACGGCAGCTGTTCTTGGAGGAATTCGAAGCATCTTTGGAGCTTTTATCGGAACAGTGATTGTTGTCTTCTTGCCAGATTGGATCGATCTTGTACTGGATAACTTTGAACTGAGCGAGCAGGTTTCCAACTTCATGCCGGCCCTCATTTCAAGCCTGCTGCTGATTCTGACTGTGGTGATTAACCCTGCAGGGGTGGCTGGCACGCACCACCACCGCAAGCACAAATAGCGATAAATAATTGTTATAAAGACCGATTTCCCCTTCTGCCCACCTGTGATTTCAGCGCGTTTTCCTATCTTTTATTCACATTGACTTCACCTTCAGTTAAAGTGAGTCCGTTCTGGCCCAGTCAGGGCTAGTGGCAGCTTGGTCAATTGACTTGGCTGCAAGCAATGACAAAAGAGAAAGAGTGAATGTAGTGAGAAATCGTGCATCTCTGTCTAAACCATCACGAGGGCTAGTCGCCTCCGTTGCTGCTGTGCTTGCTGGCGCCATGGCGTTTACAGCTGTACCAGCGCAAGGTGCGAGCACACCCGGTGTGACTGACAATGAAATTGTTTTAGGTATGCAACTCCCTCAAACGGGACCAGCCAGCCCTGGCTACAACAAGGTAGATGATGCAATGCGCGCCTACTTCGATTATGTAAATTCCAAAGGTGGTGTCTACGGACGCAAGATCACACTTGTGGTCAAAGACGATACTTACAAGGCTGGTCTTACAGTTTCGACTGCATCGGCTTTGATCAATAAGGACAAAGTCTTTGCGATGGTGGGATCTGTCGGAACTCAGACCCATATCTCGGTTATTAAAGATATTAATCGTCGCGGTATTCCCGATCTCTTCGTCAATAGTGGATATAGCGGCTTCTACACAGACCCAAAGAAGTATCCAACAACTTTTGGTGGCCTAGGCACTTATACAGTTGAGGCAAAGATTCTTGGTAAGTACATCAAGGAAAATTTCGCGAAGAATAATGTTGGAATCCTCTACCAGACTGATGACTTTGGTCGTAACACAGTAGAAGGACTCGCTACAGCTGGAGTTACATTCACACCAAAGAAGACAGCCGCAACGTTTATCGCGGGAACTCAGGCTGGTGGACTTGATGCACAAATGCAGCAACTTAAAGACAACAACGTCGATGTTGTGGTTGTCGGAGCCGTTGCTTCAGCGTTTGCAGCAGCAGTTGCTTCAGCAAACAAGATTGGTTACAAGCCAACTAAGTGGATTGTGATTTCAGTGGGTGCAGATGCAACCACCTTCCAGACAATCTTGGGCGCTCGTGGTATTGCGCCAGCTGTATCTGCCGCACTTCTGGCCGGAACAATCTCAGCATCTCATGCTCCATCTCCTGGAGAAGCAGATGATGAGTTCGTCAAAGCATTTAAGAAGATTAATGATGACTTCAATAAGGGTCCAGATAAGCGTTGGGATAACAACGTTCTACAAGGTATGAACATTGCCTACCTAACTACATCCGCACTCCTTGGAACTGGGAAGAATCTCACCCGTCCAGGAATCATCAGCTATGTCAAGAACAATGCAGCGAAGTTGAGCAGCGCAGCTTTTGCTCCACTTGGTTACGGCGCGAAGACTCATGAGGCATATACAGGCTTCTGGATTGGCCAATACGATGCAGCAACAGTTCTTAAGCCAGTGGACTCTCCACGAAAGGTTTGGACAACAGACTCCGCAAAGGGTCCAGTAACTGAACTCAAGTACACACGTCCTGCAATCGCAGCCGATGCTCTACCAAAGGTTGGTTAATCCAATGAAACTAAGCAGAATGCGTAAATCCATTGCGATCCTTGGAAGTGCAGCGCTCGTTGCATCTCTGAGCATCACATCACTTCCAACAGCGGCAGCTGCACCTACATGTGCAACAGCAGCTGGAATTGAAACCTGTACTGGAACACTGGCAAACGGTGCTGGCTACGTATTTAAGATGCCGGCCAACTTCAAGGGAACAATGTTCTTCTGGGAGCACGGTTTCCGCCCTACCTATCCAGGAGTTTCAGCTGTCCCTAAGGGAGTAGAAGAAATCACCCCTGGTAACCAGATCACCAACAAGGACATCACCAAAGAGATGATGCTTGCGGGATATGGTGTAGCAGCGTATGACGGAACTGTAAAAGGCTTGCGTGGTTGGAATAACACATATCGCGTAGAGATGCTCAAAGAGGTCATCGATACAGCTCTTGTGAAGTATCCAAAGATCAAGAAGAAGGTGGTCTACGGATCATCTCAAGCTGGATCAATCATCACGCCGTTTGTTGAGAAGTACCCAACATATGCTGATGCAGTTGGCATCATGGCTGGTACTACTCCATCGATCGCCAACTCAATTCAATCTGCTTGCGACATCATGTACATCTTGAGCGTATTTGCAGATCCAACAATTAAGGGTTGCGCTGCATTTGGAGTAAAGGGAGTCCCTGGTCACCAAGCATCAGTAGCTGAGCTTCTTAAAGTAGTTGCGCTACTACGTGCATGGGAGAAAAACCTTGGTGCTCCTGGACTTGAATATCCTGCAGCGCTCAAGGGCTCTGGAATTCCACAGCGCTCTGCTCTTCTCTTGACTGGACTTCTTACTGGAGTTCCAACAAAGAGCACACATATGGACGCAGTTTCAACTTCTACAGTGATTCCAGAAGGCAGCATCAACGCAACTGTTGCAATCTTGCAGAATCTTGGAGAAGCAGTTGCTACTGGTGTTCTTGCCGGTCAGTCAATCTCTGAAATTACTGGCCCTGGTTTCTACGACAATACCCAGACAAACTGGGCAGCACTTCTTGATGAAGGAGATGCAGGTCGTTACAACTTGGGTCTATCTGGAGATGAAGCGATTGCTGGAATGCTCGGTGTACTTTCAGCTGCACCGCGCGTCACAGGAAACGCTGATGCAATCGCTAAGTTCAAGGGGTTGGATAAGTCAACCTTTACCTCAAAGCACCCAACGATTCTGATTGCTAATGAAGCAGATCGCCTAGTCTTCTCTGGCAACTCTGCTCGTTATGTTGATAAGAAGCGTGAAGTCTACGAAGCAGAACTTGCCAAGTGGGAGGCTTCCAAGAAGGGGCCAAAGCCAATCTGGAACACACTTGCTCTCTATGCAATGACACCAGAGACTTACACAAAGTTCACCCCTGCCGGACTTCCTGACCTCACAGGTCCTGGATCTCCATCAGGTGTTGGCCACCAAGCCTTCACTAAGAAGCAGACCAAAGCTTGGGTCGACATGCTCTATGTCGCAGCCCAATCTGGAAAGGTTCCAACAGCGAAGTATGTTGAATACATCGCAACAAAGGTTCCTTACCTCAATGGCGATATTGATTATCGTCCAGCCGATTTGAAGTACAACTTCTAATCTGTTTAAAAAGGAAGAAGGGCCTCGGAATTTCCGGGGCCCTTCTTCCTTTATCCTCATCTAGTGAAGATTGCTACAGCAGATCAGATGCACGCTCTTGGTGAGCGCATCGGTAAAGCATGCCGGGCAGGCGATCTCATCCTTCTCAACGGGCCACTTGGTGCCGGAAAAACCGTTCTGGTGCAAGGAATCGGTAGCGCCCTTGGAATCAGTGATGTCACTTCACCGACTTTTGTGATTGCCCGAATCCATACGGCGCTACTTCCTCTTATTCATGTCGATGCCTATCGCTTACTCGAAGGCGGCAACGCTGCAGCATTTCTTGATGACCTTGATTTAGATTCACCTCGAGAGAGCGCAGTTACAGTGATCGAATGGGGTGGGGCGGAGTCGACTCGCCTAAGCGAGGAGAGGTTAGAAATCACGATAGACCGCACTGAAGAGGTCCGCGAAGTTTCAATCAATCCAGTGGGAAGGCGTTGGCAGGGGTTCTCACTATGACGATTTCACTGGCTATAGATACCTCGACTTCGCGCACCATCGTGGGAATAGTTGAAGATGGCGAAATCACATTTGAGAAATTTCATGAAGGCGCAACAGACCATGGGCGCGCACTCTCTGAATTAGTGTCACACGCGCTCAAGAGCTGTGCCCCGGTTACACAAGTGGTTGTTGGTATGGGCCCCGGGCCATTTACTGGACTTCGAGTTGGAATCTCATTTGCACACAGTTTTGCGCTAGCGCGCTCGATTCCAGTTATAGGCGTCTGTTCGCTCGATGCGATTGCTGTCGAGCAGCTCAATTACACAGTTGCTGTGGATGCTCGCCGTAAAGAGATTTACTGGGCGCGCTATGAAAATGGTGTTCGCGTGGACGGTCCCCGCGTCAGCAAACCAGAGCAGGTAGAGAAATTTATCTTTGATGTCTATCCCGATATACAGAAGTTAGTTTTACTTGCTGCACAGCACAATGTGACTGAGCCTATGTATCTACGGCGCCCTGATGCTGTCCCCACTGCGGAGCGCGCATGATCACCTATCGCCAGCCAACGACTTTAGATCTTCCGGTACTTGCTAGTTATGAGAAAGAACTTTTCCCTTATTCGCCCTGGAGCACTTCACAATTTAAAGAAGAGTTTGCTGGAATTCCAATGACTCGATTTATGGCAATAGCGGAATCTGAAAATAAAATTGTTGGCTATTGCGGAGTTTTTTTACCAGCGCCAGGTGTTGAGGCAGATATTTTGACGGTGGCGGTACTGCCTGAATATCGCCGCCAAGGAATCGCCCGTGAGTTTATGCGCCAGATCGAAGAGTGGGCGAAAGAACGCGGAGCAAGTGCCATGATGCTCGAAGTTGAAAAAAGTAATAGCGCTGCCATAGAGCTCTATAAAAACTTGGGATATCTGCAAATTTCGGTCCGGATGGATTACTACGGAGCTGGCCAGGATGCCTTTGTGATGCGTAAGGAATTCACCTAATGCAACCATTGGTACTAGGAATTGAAACATCATGTGATGAGACTGCAATAGGCATTGTCCACGGACGTACCCTGCTCGCCAATGTCATCGCTTCAAGCGTAGATGAACATGCGCGCTTTGGCGGAGTAGTTCCCGAGATTGCTTCACGTGCTCACCTAGAAGCAATGTTGCCTGCAATTCAACGAGCTGTCACAGAGGCGAAGATTTCGTTGAAAGATATCGATGCTGTTGCTGTCACCGCAGGTCCCGGATTGGTAGGTGCACTTTTAGTTGGTGTTGCTTCTGCCAGTGGACTCGCGCAAGGTTTAGGTCGTCCCTTGTATGGAGTTAACCATTTAGCAGCACATATCTCTGTCGATTACTTGACACATCAAAAGCCAACTCGCCCAACAATTGCGCTTCTTGTCAGCGGTGGACACTCTTCCTTGCTGCAAGTTGATGACATCACTGGTTCCATCACCAAACTTGGCGCAACGATGGATGATGCCGCTGGAGAAGCCTTTGACAAGATTGCTCGTATTCTCGATCTCGGATTCCCGGGCGGCCCCGCTATAGATCGCGAAGCAGTAGGCGGTTCGGTAAGCGCAATAGATTTCCCACGTGGACTCACAACATCGAGCGACTGGGCAACGCGTCCTTACGATTTCTCTTTCTCGGGTTTGAAGACGGCAGTTGCTCGCTATCTGGAGAGCACTCCGCACTATCTGCGTGCTGATGTTGCTGCATCTTTTCAAGAAGCAATCGTTGATGTGCTCTTGCTCAAGAGTCTGCGCGCATGTAAAGAATCAGGAATCGATTCACTCGTGATTGCTGGGGGAGTTGCCGCCAACTCCCGACTCCGAGCAGTGGCAACGCAGCGGTGCGCCGCGGCAGGGATTGAACTACGTATTCCAAACCCCGGGCTCTGCACCGATAACGGTGCGATGGTTGCAGCCCTTGGCTCGCTGATGGTCAGCGCTGGAAGACCCGCTACGCAAGGCGCCTTCGATGCCGATTCCAGCCTGCCGGTCGAGCGGATCAGCCTCTAATACCTCAATCTGCCCTCAATTCGATTTGTCTCGGGGAATAACCCGCCCTAGGCTTGGCGTTAGCACTCTAGGGTCGACACTGCTAACGGCAGCCCCCAAGTGGATTTACCCCAAACGTATAGATAGCTAAAGGAGTACAACCATGGCAGTAGCCATTAAGCCGCTCGAAGATCGCATCGTTGTTAAGGCAAATGAGGCCGAGACAACAACAGCATCCGGTCTTGTCATCCCAGATACAGCGAAAGAGAAGCCACAGGAAGGCACTGTTGTTGCCGTTGGCCCAGGTCGTTTTGATGACGGCGCTCGCGTACCAATGGATGTAAAGGTCGGCGATGTCGTTCTCTACAGCAAGTACGGCGGAACTGAAGTTAAGTACAACAACGACGAGTACCTCGTTCTCTCTGCCCGCGACATTCTCGCGATAATCGAGAAGTAACCCATGGGAAAGATGTTGGAATTCGACGAGCACGCTCGTCGCGCAATGGAACGCGGTGTCAATCAACTCGCTGATACCGTCAAAGTAACCCTCGGCCCTAAGGGACGAAATGTTGTAATCGCTAAGTCATTTGGTGCACCAACAATCACTAACGATGGTGTGACAATTGCAAAAGAGATTGAACTCTCTGACCCAGCTGAAAATATGGGTGCACAACTAGTCAAGGAAGTAGCTACCAAGACCAATGATGTCGCTGGTGATGGAACAACTACTGCAACAGTTTTGGCACAGGCTATGGTCAAAGAGGGACTTCGTAACCTCGCTGCCGGCGCTCAGCCAATGGATTTGAAGCAGGGAATTGAAGCAGCTGTTGAAGCTGTTTCAAACCGCCTTCGCGAAAATGCAACTGTCGTCAAAGATAAGGCGCAGATTGCAGATGTTGCCACCATCTCTGCTCAAGATCGCGCTATCGGTGACCTCATCGCTGAAGCGATGGATAAAGTCGGCAAAGATGGCGTCATCACTGTTGAAGAAGCATCAACTACTGCGCTCGAACTTGAGTTCACAGAAGGTATGCAGTTCGACAAGGGTTACATCTCTCCATACTTCGTTACCGATCAAGATCGCATGGAAGCGGTCCTCGATGATGCATATGTACTGATCTCCTCAAACAAGATCTCAGCGTTGGCTGAACTCTTGCCAATTCTCGAGAAGGTTTCACAAGCAGGTAAGCCACTACTTATCATCGCTGAAGATATTGAAGGTGAAGCGCTATCAACTCTCGTGGTAAACCGCATGCGTGGAGTCTTCTCATCAGCTGCAGTTAAGGCTCCTGGATTCGGAGACCGTCGCAAGGCGATGCTCGAAGATATGGCGATTCTTACCGGTGGAACTGTTATCACCTCTGAAATCGGCATGAAGTTAGAGGCTGCAACTCTCGAAGATCTCGGCCGCGCTCGTCGCATCGTGATCACCAAGGATGCAACCACCATCGTTGACGGCGCTGGCGATAAGGCACGTGTTGCTGCTCGCGTTACCGAACTTCGCAATGAAATGGCTGCTTCAGATTCTGATTGGGATCGTGAAAAGCTACAAGAGCGCGTTGCAAAACTCGCAGGCGGAGTTTGTGTCATCAAGGTAGGAGCACATACAGAAGTTGAGTTGAAGGAGAAGAAGCACCGTCTTGAGGATGCTATCTCTGCAACTCGTGCAGCAGTTGAAGAAGGTATCGTCATTGGCGGAGGCGCAGCTCTCGTGCATGCAGCCGATGCTCTTGAAAATAACCTCGGCTTCTCAGGCGATAAGGCAGTTGGAGTTGCACTTGTTCGCAAAGCTTGCGATGAACCACTTCGCTGGATTGCTGAAAACGCAGGCCTTGAAGGCTACGTTGTAGTGTCCAAGGTGCGCGCACTTAAGGCCAATGAAGGCTTTAATGCAGCAACTGATGTGTATGGCGATCTCGCCAAAGATGGTGTTATTGATCCGGTCAAGGTGACTCGTTCAGCGCTTGCTAACGCAGCATCAATCGCAGCGATGTTCATTACAACAGAGGCTGTTGTCTTCGAACGTCCAGCGGATGCAGAACCAGCAGCAGCTGGCCACGGCCATTCACACGGACCTGGCGGCCATTCACACTAAACGTGTAAAAAGAAATCCCCCGTGGGTAACCACGGGGGATTTTCTTTTGAGGGGTTTACAAAATTAGGAAGCGTTTGGAACGAGAGTGATTCCGCGACGAGCCAAAATTGCTGCGCGATCATCTTCAGAGAGCCCGCCCCAGATTCCATAAGGCTCTTGTACAGCGAGCGCGTGATCGCGACATGCTTGGATGACAGGACAGGTCGCGCAGACAGCCTTCGCTGCATTTTCGCGATTGCGACGGCGCGGTCCACGTTCTCCATCTGGATGAAAGAACATCTCCGGCTCCTTATCGCGGCATGCGCCCTGGTACTGCCACTCCCACACTTCCTCAATAGGTTGCGGTAGACGTGATAGTTCAGCCATAGCTTCTCTCCTCTGTCGTGATTACCCATAAGGTACAACCGTTTCATAAGTTGTTCAAGTACCAAACGCTTCAAGCCTTGTTCAGCAGGGCGATATGTCCGAATTTCAGGTGGTGAGTTCGCCCACTAGAGGAGACGATTGCGCCATGTCTTCAAAGCCTTCTGGCGAAGTCGAAGAGAAGCTGACGGTGGCCGCAGTGGCCCGCCGTATCGGTGTTGCTCCAGCGACCTTGCGCACCTGGGATCGCCGCTATGGCTTGGGGCCTTCAGCGCACGTCGAAGGCGAACACCGTCGCTACTGCCCAAAAGATGTAGCGAAGTTAAAGACGATGCGCAGATTAATCGTCGCGGGCGTTACCCCATCGGAAGCGGCCGCACAAGCCAAATTAGTTGATGATGAAGTGGAAGTAAAAACTCTCGTTAAAGAGTTTGAAGTCCGTGAAGATGTAGTGAATGCAATTTATGCAGCGCTTCAAGTATTTGATCGCCAGTTCGTTGAGGAGATTCTTACCCATGAAATTAGTAAGTATGGCGTAGAGGGAGCTTGGTCTGATGTCATTGTGCCGACGCTCTTTCAGATAGGCCAGGATTGGGAGAATGATCAAAAGGGAATAGAGGTTGAACATCTTTTCTCTGAAATTCTTACCCGCACTATGCATAATCGAATTGTCGAATTACGTAATCCAGTAAATCCCAGACCAGTACTGCTGGCAGCTGTCGGTGAAGAGCTTCACTCATTACCAATCTATGCTCTGGCAGCGGCGCTCTGTGAAAGAAATATCCAGACTTTTGTTTTGGGCGCTCGCACCCCACTTGGTGCGCTCTCGGCGATGGTCTCTCGATGTGCACCGCCGGCAATATTTTTATGGGCCCAACTTGAGAAAAATGCCGAAGAGAAATATTGGCGTGACATCCCTGCGATTCGGCCCGCTCCACGGATTGTTGTTGGCGGACCTGGTTGGGATTCAGTCACATGTGATGAAGTCACAAAAGCTGAAGGCCTGGAACACGCCTGCGATGAAATTGTGCAGGCTTTAGGAGCCTAATCGGGCAGGTAGACTGCGCACTTGCGAAAGAAGTTAAGGGAGCGCGGGCATGATCGATTCTGAGAAGGTCGCCCTCCTTGGCCTGACATATGACGATGTATTGCTTCTTCCTGATGCATCCGATGTGGTTCCTTCCGAGGTAGATACCTCTACCCGACTCACTCGCAATATCACTCTGGCAGTTCCTGTGGTCTCATCGGCGATGGATACCGTTACCGAATCCACTATGGCGATTGCAATGGCAAAAGCAGGCGGAATTGGAATCATTCACCGCAATCTGCCCATCGATGAACAAGTTACCCATGTAAAGCTCGTGAAAAATGTGGGCTTAGCAGGTGCTGCCGTCGGTGTTGGCGATGACGGCTTCGCTCGTGCACAAGCGCTTATCAATGCAGGTGTTGATGTGGTTGTCGTTGATACCGCACATGGACATCATCGTGCGGTACTTGAAGCAATCGCGCGGATTAAACAATATTCACCTACTACCGAAATTATCGGTGGCAATATTGCAACGCGAGCTGGTGCTCAGGCGCTTATCAATGCAGGTGCTGATGCGGTCAAGGTCGGTGTTGGACCCGGATCAATTTGCACAACCCGAGTTGTTGCCGGTGTTGGAGTTCCACAAGTTACCGCCATCATGGAAGCTTCGAAGGCATGTAACAAAGCAGGAATCCCTCTGATTGCAGATGGTGGGTTGCAATACTCAGGAGATATTGTTAAGGCAATTGTTGCAGGTGCGCACTCTGTAATGTTGGGTTCACTTCTTGCAGGCTGTGAAGAATCACCGGGCGAACGCGTTGAAATTGATGGTCGCACATACAAGGCCTATCGCGGTATGGGCTCTCTCGGTGCGATGCAATCACGCGGCGAAAAGAAGTCATATTCAAAAGATCGTTACATGCAAGATGACGTTCTCTCAGAAGATAAATTAGTTCCTGAAGGAATTGAAGGAAAAGTTGCATATCGTGGCCCGGTAGCAGAAGTAATCCACCAACTAGTCGGTGGACTTCGTAGCGGTATGGGATATGCCGGAGCTGCCGATATTGAAACTCTGCGCCGAGAAGGTCGCCTCATTCAAATTACTGCAGCAGGCTTACAAGAGAGCCATCCACATGATGTATTACATGTGGCCGATGCCCCTAACTACAGCAAGAAGAAATAACCATGGATTACGAAATCGCTCCCGGAAAACGCGCCCGCCAAGCTTATTCATTTGACGATATCGCCATCGTTCCTAGTCGGCGTACTCGCACCCCAGAAGATGTGAGTACCTCATGGCAGATTGATGCCTACAAGTTTGATCTACCTCTATTGGCAGCGCCTATGGATTCAGTTGTATCTCCTGAAACTGCGATTGCGATTGGAAAGTTAGGGGGCCTCGGGGTTCTCAATCTTGAGGGTCTGTGGACACGTTACGACGATCCGCGAATTCCTCTTGGTGAAATCGCATCGATGCCTGATAAACATGCAACTCGTCGTATGCAAGAAATTTATAGCGCACCGATTCGACCTGAACTCATTAAAGAACGCATAAAGCAGATTCGTGACTCCGGCGTCACAGTTGCGGCATCGCTATCTCCGCAGCGCACAGCGCAGTTGCACAAAGCAGTCATTGATGCCGGTGTAGACATCTTCGTTATTCGCGGCACCACCGTTTCAGCAGAACATGTTGCTGCAGAAAGTGAATCACTTAACCTCAAAAAATTTATCTATGAACTAGATGTACCGGTAATCGTCGGCGGTGTTGCGACAACTACCGGTGCGCTCCACTTAATGCGCGCGGGTGCAGCGGGAGTTCTCGTGGGATTTGGCGGAGGCGCAGCTCACACAACCCAAATCGTTTTAGGTATTCAAGTTCCCATGGCAACTGCAGTTGCTGATGTAGCAGCTGCGCGTCGCGAATATCTAGATGAATCGGGTGGGCGTTATGTGCATGTCATCGCAGATGGTTCTGTTGGAAAGTCAGGAGATATCGCAAAGGCCATAGCCTGTGGAGCAGATGCAGTGATGATGGGATCGGCCCTTGCCAAAGCTGTTGAATCACCCGGACTGGGTTGGCACTGGGGCTCAGAGGCCTACCACCAAGAAGTTCCACGTGGTCAGCGCGTCAATGTTGGAACCGTGGGAACTCTTGAAGAAGTTCTCAATGGTCCATCGCATACATCAGATGGTTCTATGAACCTCTTTGGTGCTCTTCGTCGCGCAATGGCAACGTGCGGATATTCAGATGTGAAGTCATTCCAGCGCGTTGAAATCATTATGCAGCATGGCCGATAAGCACGGCGTTCTAGTAGTCGATTTCGGTGCGCAATATGCGCAACTGATTGCACGTCGCGTACGTGAAGCACGGGTGTTCTCTGAAATTGTTCCATCATCAATTACGGCAGATGAAGTCAAGGCAAAAAACCCAGAGGCAATTATTTTGTCAGGTGGCCCCTCATCTGTGTACGCCGATCATGCACCCAAAGTTGACCCGGCAATCTTCGCACTTGGAATTCCTGTATTTGGTATCTGCTACGGCTTTCAAACCATGGCTGCTGCTCTTGCAGGTTCGGTTGCGCAAACTGGTAAATCTGAATTCGGTCGCACCCCACTTCAGGTAAGGCCGGGCACCAAAATGTTTGCTGGGCTTCCCGCATCACAGTCCGTCTGGATGTCGCATGGTGATGCGGTATCTGCTGCACCTTGTGGATTTAGCGTGACCGCCTCCACATCGGACACACCAATAGCTGCTTTTGAAAATGAATCTGGCACGCTCGCTGGAGTTCAATTCCACCCAGAAGTTTTGCACACTGAACATGGGCAAAGTATTTTGCAAAACTGGCTTATCAATATTGCTGGCTGCACACCATCTTGGACAACTGCAAATATTGCAGAAGAAGAGATCGCTAAAGCCAAAGCCCTGATTGGCAATAAACGTGTGATCTGCGGGCTCTCTGGTGGCGTTGATTCTGCTGTTGCAGCAGCCATCGTTCAGCGCGCAGTAGGAAAACAACTCACCTGTGTCTTTGTTGATCATGGATTGTTGCGCACTGGTGAATCTGAACAAGTACAACGAGACTTTGTGGCAGCAACTGGAATTGAACTTGTCGTGGTCGATGCGGTCAGCCAATTTTTGACTGCACTGGCAGGAATTACCGATCCAGAAGAGAAAAGAAAGATTATTGGACGAGAATTTATTCGTTCTTTCGAAAAGGCAGCACGCGATATTGCAGCAGGTGGCGATGTTGAATTCTTAGTGCAAGGCACTCTCTATCCTGATGTTGTTGAATCAGGGGGCGGCACTGGCACGGCCAACATCAAATCGCATCACAATGTTGGTGGCCTACCTGATGATTTGAACTTTACTTTAGTCGAGCCACTGCGCGCTCTCTTTAAGGATGAGGTTCGTAGCGTGGGACTAGAACTGGGTTTGCCTCAGGAAATAGTGTGGCGCCAACCATTTCCTGGACCAGGACTTGGAATTCGCATTATTGGAGAAGTCACTTATGAGCGCCTGGAAATTCTGCGCGCTGCTGATGTCATTGCCAGAGAAGAACTCAAAGCTGCCGGTCTTGATCGCCAGATCTGGCAATGTCCGGTTGTCCTTCTCGCTGATGTACGTAGCGTGGGAGTGCAAGGAGATGGACGTACCTATGGACATCCCATTGTTCTACGTCCTGTATCGAGTGAAGATGCCATGACTGCAGATTGGTCTCGTATTCCATATGAGGTACTTGAAAAGATTTCGACTCGTATTACCAATGAGGTACGCGAAGTCAATCGCGTTGTACTAGATGTCACCAGCAAACCACCTGGAACGATTGAATGGGAATAGGAATGTGATGAAGCTAAAAATTTCGAATCTGGCGGTATGTGCAGTAGCGCTGAGCACCACACTCGCATTGATGATTACACCAGTGCACGCAGCAGAACGCCCCTTCACTGTTCCTGGATGTAAGACCGCTACTTCGAAGGGCCATACTCCCATCAAGGTAAAGCAACCAGCTGCATCGGTAAAACCGAAAACAAAATCTTTAACACTGACAACTAATTGTGGCGACATTGTGATTTCACTTTTAGCAACCAAGGCGCCCATTACTGTCAACGCGCTCTCGACCTTGGCGAACGCCGGGTACTACAACAAATCGCTCTGTCACAGATTAACCACTGAAGGAATTTATGTTTTGCAATGCGGGGATCCAACTTTGAGCGGTTCGGGCTCTCCAGCTGGTTGGATCGGATATGCAGATGAGAATCTGCCAAAAGATGCTCCCAAAAATTACCCAGCAGGAACAGTAGCGATGGCTAACTCAGGCCCCAAGACAAACGGCTCACAATTCTTTCTGGTGTACAAAGAGACTTATCTGCCACCGAAGTACACAATCTGGGGAAAAATCACTAAAGGTCTTGATTTAGTGCAAAAAATTGGTGAGGTAGGTGCTTATCAGATGAGCGGTGAACAACCGATGTATGCACCAGATGGCTATCCCATTCAGATGGTTGAGATTCTTAAAGCACGCGCCAAATAATCAGTTAATCTGTATTTACGATTTTAAAGGCTTCAGCGATTCGACCTTCGGGCAGGCCACCAATCCCAGCGTTGCGCTGACCCCATTCACGGAGCATCTCTTCCAGATTTTCCATATGACCAGTCTGTGAGGCATGTTCTTTCAGAGCAGCCATTTTAAAGTGAAAGGTTTCGGTGATATCAACGAAGTGATCTGGATGTGCATGACCTTGCATCCAAACTTCGCGCACTTTCCAAGGCTCTAATTTTTCATTTTCAAGAAGATCTGTAAATGCATAAGGATTTCGTGCATCTGGATAAACCGCTTGGATAGTTGCTTCTCCGGCAGCGAGATGATCTGGATGGCTGGCACCAATACGCTCCCAATTACGCTCTGGTGATTGACAGACAATTCGATCTGGTTGAACGCGACGAATCTGTCGAACAATATCTTTACGAAGTTGCAAAGTGGGCTCTAGATGGCCATCAACATAATGTAAAAATGTTACATCGCTAATTCCTAGCGCTGCGCATGCTGCTCGTTGTTCCCTTTGGCGAACTGCCGGCATCTCTTCACGCGTGTATTTGGATGCTTCTCCACCTTGATCTCCGTTGGTGCATAACACATATGAAACAGAGATTCCTTGCTGCACCCATTGTGCAATGGTTCCGGATGCGCCAAAGTCAGAATCATCAGGGTGGGCATTGACCACCAGCACGCGCTTGATTTCAGAATCTGCTATCGGTTCCACATCTCACCTTTATCTTTCGTGTGGGCGAAGCCTAATAGACTGCCCGCCATGACTGCGACCGACTCTTTGCTCGAGGGACTCAACCCCGAACAACAGAGAGCCATCGCTCATGCCGGATCTCCACTCTTAGTCGTTGCTGGAGCTGGTTCTGGCAAAACTCGAGTTCTCACGCGGCGAATCGCCTACATCATGGCGCGGCGCGAAGTTCGCCCTTACGAAATATTGGCAATCACCTTTACCAATAAGGCAGCCGGTGAAATGAAGCAACGTGTTGCAGAACTGGTGGGACCGATTGCCCAATCAATGTGGGTCTCTACTTTTCACTCTTCGTGTGTTCGCATGTTGCGTCAAGAGATAGAACGACTTGGGTATAGCAGCACCTTCACTATTTACGATAGCGCCGATTCGCAAAAACTCATCTCTCGAGTCATGGAGACTCTCAATCTAGATTCCAAGAGATATCCCGCCCGACAATTTGCGCACCTGATCTCTAACGCCAAAAATGAATTACAGACTCCTTATCAGTATTTGAGCCAAGCCTCTAATCAGTTCGAAACGATTGTCGCTGATGTCTACACCATGTATGAAAAGCGACTCCAGCAGGCGAACGCACTGGATTTTGATGATCTCATCATGAAGACGGTACAGCTGCTGCAACAATTTCCAGAAGCCAAAGCACGTTTTCGCTCGCGCTTTCGCCATATCTTGGTCGACGAATATCAAGATACCAATCATGCCCAATACGTTCTTATTAAAGAGCTCACCGGAACCGAGGGAGATGGATTTCCCATAGCCGAACTCTGTGTTGTTGGAGATGCTGATCAATCCATCTATGGCTTTCGTGGGGCAACTATCCGCAATATTCTCCAGTTCGAGGTTGATTTTCCTAACGCTGCAACGGTATTGCTCGAGCAGAACTATCGCTCTACTCAGAATATTTTGAACGCAGCAAATGCTGTGATTACCAAAAATGAGTCACGTAAAGAGAAAAACCTTTGGTCCGATGCGGGTTCAGGTGCCCCGCTAGTTGGGTACGTTGCTGAATCTGAATATGACGAAGCTGAATTTGTAAAATCAGAAATTCGCTCATTGCAAGATTCTGGAAAATCCAATCCGGGGGATACCGCAGTCTTTTATCGTACTAATGCTCAATCTCGTGTCTTTGAAGAAGTTTTTATGAGGGCTGCCATCCCATACAAAGTTGTCGGTGGCTTGCGATTTTATGAACGTAAAGAGGTCAAAGATCTCTTGGCCTATCTTCGCGTAATCGCCAATCCTGAAGATGAAATATCTTTACGACGCATCATCAATTTGCCTAAACGTGGCATCGGGGATCGGGCGCTCGAAGAAGTAGAGCGATTTTCACAAGCTCACGGCATATCGTTCTGGAGCGCACTTCTGCGAGTTCAAGAAGCAGCTGGCGTGCCCAATAAGGCGGCACAAGCGATTACTGGATTCACGCAGATGATGGTTGCGCTACAAACTTTGGTCGAGGCAAAGAGTAAGCCTTCAGTCATCATTGAAGCCGTACTCGAACAATCGGGGCTATTGACTGAACTAGAGAACAGCACAGATCCACAAGATGAAGTCCGCGTTGAGAATTTACAAGAACTTGTCTCTGCTTCGATGGAGTATGAAGAACGTCCCTTTGAAGAGCTGGGCGAAGATGAAGAGATTTCTCTTACTGGCTTCTTAGAAAAAGTTTCACTAGTGGCTGATGCCGATGATATTCCCGATCGACCTGTCGATGCGGGATCAACAGAAATGCCCAATAGCAATGATCATGGTGGCGTTGTCACTTTGATGACGTTACACACCGCTAAAGGTTTGGAATTTCCAACCGTCTTTCTTACGGGAATGGAAGATGGAATCTTTCCTCATGCCCGCACTCTTGATGATCCCCGCGAAATAGAAGAAGAACGGCGTTTGGCATATGTTGGACTCACACGAGCGCAGAAGCGACTCTATATTTCTCGTGCCGAATATCGCCTTACCTTTGGTTCACCTCGTTATAACCCTGCATCACGATTTCTTGACGAAATTCCTACTGAACTTATTGAATGGCAGAACGAATCGCGTTCAACGTTCTCAACTCTCAAGAAATCTCGAACGCCTTCAGCGCCGCCTCCACGAGCAACTGGTAAGAAATCAATTGCAATGGAGTTGACAGTTGGACAGCGTGTGTCACATGACACATTTGGCCTGGGCACGGTGATCGCGCTGGCTGGAGAAGGAGATAAAGCTGAAGCCACAATCAACTTCGGCCAGTACGGAGATAAGCGTCTCTTGCTGCGCTATGCCCCTGTCACGGCGCTGTAAATAACCACTTAAGATTGCACCGTTGGCGCGGCGCACCCATGAGGAGCTAAGAGTGGATCTCTACGAATATCAGGCACGTGATCTCTTCGAAAAGCACACAGTTCCAGTTTTACAAGGAGCTGTTGCAACAACTGCAGAGGAAGCTCGCGCAGCAGCAGAAAAGATTGGCGGCAAAGTAGTTGTTAAGGCGCAGGTAAAAGTTGGTGGCCGCGGCAAGGCAGGTGGCGTAAAGCTTGCCCAGGACGCAGCAGATGCCCGCGAAAAAGCGGGTGCAATTTTAGGAATGGATATCAAAGGTCACACTGTTCATAAAGTGATGATTGCGCAGGCAGCTCCAATCGCAGATGAATATTATGTTTCGATACTGCTTGATCGTTCAAACCGCACCTTCTTAGTGATGGCATCGGTTGCCGGTGGAATGGATATCGAAGAAGTCGCACACACTGCACCAGAAAAATTAGCTAAAGTTCCAGTCTCTGCAGTTACTGGTATCTCACGTGATAAAGCCAAAGAGATAGTTGCGCAGGCACAATTTCCAGCAGATGTCGCTGACCAAGTTGCAGATGTATTGGTAAAACTCTGGGAAACATTCCAATCAGAAGATGCCACACTTGTAGAAGTTAATCCGCTCGTAAAGACCGAAGATGGTCGCATCATTGCCCTTGATGGCAAAGTTACTCTCGATGACAATGCAGATTTTCGCCAACCAGATCACGAGGCGCTTATCGATCAAGCAACGACAAATGCGCTTGAGGCCGCAGCCAAGGAAAAAGGGCTCAACTACGTCAAGCTTGATCACGGACAAGTAGGAATTATTGGAAATGGTGCTGGGCTGGTGATGTCGACTCTCGACGTGGTTGCCTATGCAGGAGAAAAATTTGGAGGCATGCGCCCTGCAAACTTCTTGGATATCGGAGGCGGTGCATCTGCTCAAGTCATGGCAGATGGACTTTCGATTATTTTGGGCGATCCTGATGTGAAGAGCGTCTTTGTTAATGTATTTGGTGGCATCACAGCCTGTGATGCAGTTGCAAATGGCATTGTGCAGGCGCTTGAACTCCTCGGAACAAAGGCCACAAAGCCAATTGTGGTTCGTCTAGATGGCAACAACGTTGCTGAAGGACGGGCGATTCTCCAGGCTGCTAACCATCCATTGGTAGAGCAAGCGCAAACTATGGATGGAGCAGCATCACGCGCTGCAGAATTGGCGGCGAAGTAATGTCTATTTTTATTAACTCTGCCAGCAAAGTCATCGTTCAAGGTATGACTGGCTCTGAAGGTACTAAGCACACACGTCGCATGCTGGCATCTGGCACCAATATTGTTGGTGGCGTTACGCCAGGTAAGGGCGGCCAGGTTGTCGACATCGATGGGAAATCGCTGCCGGTTTTTAACACTGTGCAAGAAGCAATATCTGCAACTGGAGCAAATGTCTCCGTTGTCTTTGTTCCTCCTAAATTCGCCAAGGCGGCAGTCATCGATGCCATCGATGCAGCGATGCCGCTTGTTGTTGTTATTACAGAGGGCATCCCAGTTCACGACTCTGCTTATTTCTATGCGTACTCACTACAAAAGCGCACCACTCAAATCATTGGACCTAACTGCCCAGGATTGATAAGCCCCGAACAATCAAATGTTGGAATCATTCCAAGTGATATCACCAAACGTGGTCCCATTGGACTTGTCTCTAAATCTGGAACTCTTACCTACCAGATGATGTACGAACTTCGCGATATTGGATTCTCAACCGCAGTAGGAATTGGTGGAGACCCAGTTATCGGAACAACTCATATTGATTGCTTACGCGCATTCCAAGACGACCCAGAGACGGAAGCAATCGTAATGATTGGTGAAATCGGTGGAGATGCAGAAGAACGCGCAGCTGCATTCATTGCCGAGTATGTTCGCAAACCAGTTGTTGGATATGTGGCTGGCTTTACAGCTCCAGAAGGAAAGACAATGGGGCACGCGGGCGCAATCGTCTCAGGATCATCCGGAACGGCGCAGGCAAAGAAAGATGCGCTCGAAGCAGCCGGAGTAAAAGTGGGTCAAACTCCAAGCGAAACAGCGCAGCTAATGCGCGAACTTTTAGGGCGATAAAACGACTATGCAACGCGTCCTCTCGGTCTCGTTGTCACATGTCATACGTAGCGCTGCTGCCATGCTTCTACCGCTGGCATTTATATCGCTGATTGCCTGGGCAACGGCGGGAAGCTCGAGCGGAAGCACCTCTGATCCAATTCGAGGCGCCATTTGGATCTGGCTTGGTGCACACCATCTACCTTTTCAATTAGCGCTACCTCCAACTTCGATTCCCGGATATCTCACCTATCTTCCAATCGGTGGGTTGGTACTTACTTATCTAGTTATTCGAGCCACCTTCAATCGCGCAGTTGATAAGTTGCAAGGATATTTTCATGACATCAACAGCGTCCGCCTCATCTTCGCTGCGATGTATGCCCTGCTTCTGACAATCATGGCATTTCTAAGCGGTGCGGATGCCGTTACGCCGCAGTGGTATTTAGCCCCAATCTTCGGTTTCTTCATCGCCTTGATTGCCACCCTGAGTGCTGGTTATCGCGTCAATCCATCGCGCTCACTGCGAATAGCGCTACGCATTACGGCAATTTTATTGGGTGCATCGCTACTGGTTACTACAGCGCTGCTCATCGTTAACTTTAATCTGATTAAAGACATCACTATCTCGCTACAACCTGGATTTTTTGGAGGAATACTTCTACTAGCGCTTAATCTGCTCTATCTTCCTAATGCAGCAATTGCAACGGCAGCGTATTTTTCTGGGACTGGTATCGCCGTAGGTGCTGGCACAATCGTCTCGCCTTGGTGGTATCAATTAGGACAGATTCCTGCGCTTCCACTCTTAGGTGCTCTTCCTACGCAGCGAGAACCACTTGCGCTCCTTGGAATATTCTTCTTTATAGGTCTAGGTATTCTGCTTGCTCGCTTGGCCCTGGCCTACGGAATACAAACTCTGGTGCAGAGTTATTTGATTTTCATCGCCATGGCCACGCTTCTGGCCTACTTGGGTAGCGGCTCCTTAATCACTGCAGAGATGGGCGCGATGGGCGTTTCAATCTGGAAGTTTGCCCTTTCACTTGCTCTTGAAATAGGACTGGGAGCCGCAGCCACAACGCTTATTCTCAATAAGAAACTTTCGAGACAGAGTTAAGTGATGAAACGGCTCGTCATATTGGCTTCTGGTACTGGAACTTTGGCGCAAGCGCTCTTTGATGCAGTCGCTAGTGGAGAGTTACAGGCAGATATTGTCGCCGTTATCTCTGATCAAAAAAACGCACCTGTCCTTGATCGTGCCCACCGTTCAAAAATTGAAACATATACGATTCCAATGCTGACCGATCGTTCAGAGTGGGATCGTGAAATCCAGACGCTACTTGCAGCTCTTCGCCCAGATTTAGTTGTGAGCGCCGGCTTTATGCGGATTTTATCTGCACGAGTTACCCAGAGATTTCGGATTATCAATAGCCATCCTGCCCTCTTACCAGCATTTCCTGGAGCGCATGCGGTACGTGATGCGCTCGCCGCTGGCGTCGAACAGACTGGAACAACTATTCATTGGGTTGATGCTGGAGTAGATACAGGCCCAGTAATTGCGCAGGAAAAAGTTGCTGTTCTGGCTGGCGATACTGAGGAGTCACTCCACGAGCGCATTAAGATTGCCGAACGAGGTCTCATCGTCGCGACCATTTCTGCACTGCTACCTACACTTGGATCAGATAATGGCTAATCGCAAACCAATTAAACGCGCACTGGTAAGTGTCTACGAAAAAAAGAGACTACTTGAACTTGGAACGGCTCTACAGAGTGCAGGTGTAGAGATTCTCTCAACCGGATCAACTGCAAAAACACTTGCCGATGCAGGAATCGCTGTCACTGAAGTAAGTAGTTACACAGGTTTTCCAGAGATAATGGGCGGACGAGTAAAAACACTTCATCCACGTATTCATTCCGGAATCTTGGCAGATCAAAATAACCCAGAGCATCTGGCTGCAATTGCTGCGCTAGATATTGCCCCCTTTGATTTAGTTGTTATTAACCTCTATCCCTTTGCATCCACCATTGCATCTGGTGCTGATTTTGCCGAGTGCATCGAACAGATTGATATTGGTGGACCTTCTATGTTGCGTGGTGCGGCGAAAAATCATGGCTCTGTGGCAGTGCTCTGTCAGGAGTCTCAATATGATGCGGCGATCACGGCGCTGCAGGCAGGCGGATTTACGGATGAGGAGCGCAAGCGATTGGCGCTCGAAGTTTTTCGCACCACAGCTGAATACGATCTGACTATTGCCAGTTGGCTTGGTTCCACAATTAGTTATCAGATGGAAGATCTTGATTGGTTTGGCTTGATCTATAAACGCGAAAATACTTTACGTTACGGCGAAAATCCTCACCAGCGCGCTGCCATTTATCGCGGGGGCCCTCCCGGAATCGTTAATGCAGTCCAATCACATGGCAAAGAGATGTCATTTAATAATTACACCGATGCAGATGCAGCATGGCGTGCGGCGCTCGATCATTCACAACCATGTGTGGCCATCATTAAACACGCTAACCCCTGCGGTATTGCGCTTGGTGTTGATATTGCGCAGGCTTATGCCAAAGCACACCAGTGTGATCCGGTCTCTGCCTTTGGGGGAGTTATCGCTGCCAATCGTCCGGTCACTGCAAAGATGGCAGAACAAGTTGCAGAGGTATTTACCGAAGTCATCATCGCGCCTGCATTTGAGAGCGCGGCGCTAGAAATATTAATGAAGAAACCCTCTCTACGAATATTGACCTGTCCAATTACCCGCATATCTCCACTAGAAATTCGCCCTGTCTCGGGAGGTGCACTTGTGCAAGAGACAGATTTAATTGGCGCACCAGGAGATAGCGCTGACAACTGGAGACAGGTAACAGGAGACGCTCTTCCTGCCGAAGTAATTGCAGATTTAGAGTTTGCTTGGCGTGCAGTACGCGCAGTGAAAAGTAATGCCATATTGCTTGCCCAAGATGGTGCGGCGGTAGGTATAGGTATGGGCCAAGTAAATCGAGTCGATTCAGCTCGATTGGCAGTTGCTCGTGCTGGGGATCGGGTTCGAAATAGCGTCGCTGCTTCTGATGCATTCTTTCCCTTTGCAGATGGCCTAGAAATTTTGACTGCAGCTGGAGTAAGAGCAATAGTTCAACCCGGCGGAAGCGTGCGTGATGAAGAAGTTATCGCTGCTGCGCAACGAGCAGGCGTTGCTATGTTCTTTACAGAGACTCGACATTTCTCTCACGCCTAGCACCCACAATAGGATGGTCATATGAGTAGCGCACAGATTCTCGATGGCAAGGCTCTGGCTGCCTCCATCAAGGAAGATCTTGCGCTGCGCACCAAAGCGCTCAAATCTAAGGGTCTGACTCCTGGCTTAGGCACAGTTCTAGTGGGAGATGATCCCGGTTCGCACTCATATGTGAATGGCAAACATCGGGATTGCCATGAAGTTGGAATTAACTCCATCCGCATTGATTTACCAGAAAGCGCCTCTCAAGCAGATGTTCTTGCCGCCATCAATGATCTTAACTCTGCACATGAATGCACCGGATATATCGTGCAGCTGCCTCTACCTCGCGAAATTGATACCCAAAAAATCTTAGAAGCGATTGACCCCAAGAAAGATGCAGATGGTCTGCATCCGATGAATTTAGGCAGATTAGTTGCTGGATATGCGGCACCCCTTCCTTGCACCCCTCGAGGAATTGTTGAATTGATTAACCATTATGAGATTCCGTTATCTGGCGCTGAAGTTGTCGTTATTGGTCGCGGGCTTACAGTTGGGCGACCCCTTGGCCTACTCTTGACGCGCAAAAATGAAAATGCAACAGTCACTCTTACCCACACAGGCACGCGAGATTTACGCGCACATACTCAACGTGCAGATATCGTCGTTGCCGCGATTGGGCAGGCACATTTTCTTAAATCAGAGATGATTAAACCGGGTGCAACTGTGATTGACGTTGGTATTTCGCGCACCGAATCTGGATTGCTTGGTGATGTGGATCCATCGGTGATGCGTACTGCAGCCTATGTTGCTCCTATGCCTGGGGGAGTTGGGCCGATGACCCGCGCCATGTTGCTTACGAATGTGGTCGAAGCATGCGAGCGATAAATTTCATTCAGCTGCGGGCTGCATATATTGCAATAACTTTTGGCGTCATCGCAGGAGTTTTTGGATTTGTTCGCCTCGGCGCTCTCGTCATTGCGGCAGGGACAGGTGTGATTGCGCTCGCACAATGGAAGCAACGAAAATTTGAGCGCTACTGGCCGCTCATCATCGCTCTTGTACTCTTTGGGCTGGCTATCGCCCTTCCGAAGGGGTTGTAGAGTTCTCTCGATATCAAGATACCAAGATATCTTTTTCTCCGGTCAATAACTGCAAAAGGATCACTATGGCAAAGAAGGTCACCGTTGTAGGTGCAGGTTTCTATGGTTCAACTACCGCTCTCAGACTCGCTGAGTACAACATCTTTGATGAAGTTGTGTTGACAGATATTCTCGAAGGAAAGCCCGAAGGTTTAGCTCTTGATATGAACCAATCTCGCTCCATCGAAGGATTTGAAACAAAAATTACGGGAGCGACAACAACCCCGGAAGGCGCTGGCTACGAGAAGACCGCTAACTCAGATGTCGTAGTGATTACCGCAGGTCTCCCACGTAAACCTGGTATGAGTCGTATGGATTTAATTGGAGTTAACGCTGGAATCGTTCGCGGTGTTGCTGAAAATATCGCAAAGCACTCTCCCAACGCAGTCATTATTGTTGTCTCAAATCCACTCGATGAAATGACCGCGCTGGCACAAATCGCTACAAACTTTCCAAAGAATCGAGTGATGGGCCAAGCTGGAATGCTCGACACTGCGCGTTTTACCAACTTTGTTGCTGAGAAGCTCAGCGTTCCTGTGGGCTCAGTCAAGACTCTTACCCTTGGTTCTCACGGAGACACAATGGTTCCAGTTCCAAGCCGTTGCACAGTCAATGGCGTTCCTCTGTCAGATAAGTTGTCACAAAGTGAAATTGATGAACTAGTAGATCGCACTCGCAATGGTGGCGCCGAAGTTGTTGCCTTACTCAAAACTGGTTCTGCTTACTATGCGCCTTCTGCCGCGGCAGCGCGCATGGCGAAAGCAGTAATTGAAGATTCTGGCGAGATCATGCCTGTCTGCGCGTGGGTCGATGGTGAATACGGAATCTCAGGGGTCTATCTTGGAGTAGAAGCTGAGATAGGTAAGACCGGTATTCGTAAAGTTGTAGAAAGCAAACTCACCGAATCTGAAATCGCATCCTTGAAAGAGGCGGCTGAAGCGGTGCGTGCAAAACAAGCTGATGTAAAGGATATGTAATATGGCAAAGATCAAAGTAGAAGGAACCGTCGTCGAACTTGATGGCGATGAGATGACCCGCATTATGTGGCAGTTCATCAAAGATAAATTGATTTTGCCGTACCTTGATGTCAACCTTGAATATTACGACTTAGGCATGGAGCATCGTGATGCCACCGATGATCAAGTCACGATTGATGCAGCCCGGGCTATTCAAAAGCATGGAGTCGGAATCAAATGCGCCACAATTACACCTGATGAAGCTCGTGTAGCTGAATTTGGGCTGAAGAAGATGTGGAAATCACCCAACGGGACTATTCGAAATATCTTGGGTGGCGTCATATTCCGTGAACCAATCATTATCAGCAATGTGCCACGACTAGTTCCACATTGGACAAAACCAATTGTGATTGGACGCCACGCATTCGGTGATCAGTACCGTGCAACAGATATTAAAGTCCCAGGTCCAGGAAAGCTGACCCTTTCCTATGTACCTGAGGGTGGGGGAGAGCCGCTCAACCTAGAAGTCTTTAATTTTGAATCTTCTGGAGTTGCGATGGCTATGTATAACGTCGATGACTCTATTCGCGACTTTGCACGTGCATCACTCAACTACGGACTTCTCCGCAAGTTTCCGGTCTATCTCTCAACCAAAAACACTATTCTTAAAGCATACGATGGACGTTTCAAAGATATCTTCCAAGAAATCTACGAAGCTGAATTTAAGTCACAATTTGATGCAGCAGGCATCTGGTATGAGCACCGTTTGATCGATGACATGGTTGCGATGTCATTGCGTATGGAAGGTGGCTACGTCTGGGCTTGCAAGAATTACGATGGCGATGTGCAGTCAGATACCGTCGCACAGGGCTATGGCTCTCTTGGACTCATGACTTCAGTCTTGATGACTCCAGATGGAAAGGTATGTGAATCTGAAGCCGCTCACGGAACTGTGACTCGCCATTACCGTGACCATCAAGCCGGTAAGGAAACTTCGACCAACCCCATCGCTTCAATCTTCGCTTGGACACAAGGTCTAGCTCATCGCGCCAAACTCGATAACAGCGCAGAGCTGGCAAAGTTCTCCAAGACACTTGAGCAAGTCTGTATTCAGACAGTTGAAGAAGGAAAGATGACAAAAGATCTTGCTCTTTTGATTGCACCAGATGCGCCTTATCAAACGACACAGCAATTCTTGAGCTCTATCGATGAGAACCTCAAGAAGGCGATGGCATAGCGGCTATGAAACAAGGCGCAGGGGTTCTTGCGCTTGTTGGTTCTGGTGAATATTCACTGCAGATGCAGGAGTTTGAAGAGAAACTCCTGCAGGGCGCTATAGCGCGGGGTAAAGAAAATCGTTTTGTACAAATCCCCACCGCATCTTCACATGAGGGTGAAGTTAGCCGAAATAAGTGGCAACGGCTGGGTCGTGAACAGGCAGAACGCATCGGTAGCGAGTGGGTATATCTACCAATCCATGAACGTGAAGATGCTTTTGCGCCAGATTTCATCGAGGCGATTACTGGCGCTGGATTGATTTATTTCTCTGGTGGAGACCCTCATCGCATTGCAGAAGTTTTCACTGGATCTCCAGTGTGGGATGCGATTGTCAATAGTTGGCAGAGCGGGTCATCACTTGCTGGTTGTTCTGCCGGAGCGATGGCCTTTGGTGGAACCATCATGGGGATTCGTCGATCTCACCATAGTCCAGGGCTTGGAATTGTGCCCGGTGTTGAAGTCATTCCACATTACGACAAGATGCTCGGCTGGCTACCGGAGCGAGTAACCGCATTTGTGCTTCGCCCTGACGCAACAACAGCTCTCATCGGTATCGATGAGAATACAGCGTTGGTCTACACCGATAAGTGGCAGAGCTACGGTCGTGGAAAAATCCATCTTTTGCGGGGAGAACTTGCAATCGATGCTGCGCCATTTTTGCCATAGCAAAACTATTTTCGGTTCACATGCGCTCCTGTACTATTACCGCAAATCTTTAGGAGAATATTCGTGAAGTCACTTGATCAGCAAGGCCTTGAAATTTGGTTTCTTACCGGTAGCCAATCACTTTATGGCGATGAAACTTTGGCTCAAGTAGCGCAACAATCTCAAGAAGTAGTAGCCACCTTAAATGCGTCAGCTAGCCTTCCGATTAAGGCAACGTGGAAACCAGTTTTAACGACACCTGAAGCCATCAAAAATATTTGCTTAGAAGCATCTTCTAACCCACAATGTATCGGCGTCATTGTCTGGATGCACACTTTTTCCCCTGCCAAAATGTGGATTGCAGGTTTGAACGCTCTGCAAGTACCAATTTTGCATCTCCATACTCAAGCCAACGCTGCTCTTCCATGGGAAAGCATTGATATGGATTTCATGAATCTCAATCAAGCAGCTCATGGCGATCGTGAACATGGCCATCTACAGGCAAGGCTCCATCTTCCCCGCAAAATTGTCGCCGGTCACGTGAGCGAAGAGAGAGTATCTACTCGCATCTCCCATTGGATGCGCGCCGCCATTGGTTGGAATACTGCTCAGAACCTCAAAGTCGCCCGCTTTGGCGACAATATGCGCTTTGTCGCGGTCACTGATGGAGATAAGACGAGCGCACAAATCGCTTTGGGGATGTCTATCGAAGCCTATGGAGTCAACACGCTGGTTGACCTCGTTGCAGCTGTCGAACCAAGTGCGATAGATGCACTGATTAATGAGTATGAAAAGTTATTTGATATCGCACCTGAAATTGCTCAAGGTGGAGCTCGTCATGAATCACTTCGCTACCAAGCTGCCATTGAAATTGCACTCGAACGTTTTCTCGTAGCTGGAAACTTTGGAGCCTTTACTACCAATTTTGAAGATTTAGGTGCACTCAAACAACTTCCCGGCCTTGCGGTGCAGCGCTTGATGTCTAAGGGTTACGGATTTGGCGGAGAAGGTGATTGGAAAACATCCGCACTTCTTCGCATTATTAAATCAATGACGGAAGGATTACCTGGTGGCACCTCATTTATGGAGGATTACACCTATCACTTTGGTCCGGGCGAACCGAAAGTTCTCGGGGCTCATATGCTCGAAGTCTGCCCATCGATTTCTGCGCAGCGACCACGATGCGAAATCCACCCTCTTGGTATCGGTGGAAAAGATGATCCAGTTCGCTTGGTCTTTAACTCCAAACCAGCCCATGGTCGCGTTGTCGGCTTGATGGATTTAGGTGATCGTTTCCGCATTCTCTCTAACGATATTGAGGTTGTGGCTCCGGATCAGGATCTGAAGTCTTTGCCGGTGGCGCGGGCGGTATGGAAGCCCGCCCCCAGCCTGGCTACATCGGCCGAGGCCTGGATCTACGCCGGCGGTTCCCATCACACGGTCTTGAGTACAGCTCTCGATGCAGAAGTTCTCTCCGACTTCGCCACTATCGCCCAAGTCGAACACTTACGGATATCGGCGACCACAACAATCGATGAATTTCAGAAGGAGATTAGGTGGAATGGCGCCTTCTTTAAGCTCTCTAGCCTGACTTAAAGAGCGCAGAACGTAGCCATACTCGTAACCAAATCGTTATCACCCAATGGGTGAAACCCGTTGACTACCCGCCTGTGGCAAAGAAGGATGTCGGAGTGTAAAACCTTGGCCGGGCGGCTTCGCTGCGCGCCTCAAGGGAGTACGCAACCCAAAGTGAGGAAAGTCCTCAAAATTAAGAAAGGCGCTACATGCTAAAGAAGTCCAAAGTCGCGGCTGTCTTTGCTGCA
>VFQT010000753.1_pt1 | contig 43928 bp, 43 predicted proteins | sample 3512381 | NCBI WGS metagenome assembly VFQT01 (sample SAMN10412376, study PRJNA504923) | tailings metagenome | isolation source: Relicate 2 Philex TSF3 active mining site | place: Philippines: Tuba, Benguet | collected 2017-08-29 | reverse complement strand
GGATTGGCGTATAGGTCGCGGGCAGCCTCCTCCAGTCGCGGATCCATCCCCTGAAGGCGCGCCTTCACCGTCACCACGACGAACGAGATGATGAACATGATGTGCGCGATGATCACGGTCACCTGCCCGAGCGGGAATCTCAGGTTCAGGAACAGGGCCAGCAGGCTTGCGCCCATGACGACCTCGGGTGTGGCCATGGGCAGGAAGATGAGCAGGTTCGTCGTGCTGCGTCCGCGGAAGCGGTAGCGCACGAGGGCGAACGCGATCATCGTGCCCAGGACGGTCGCGACGATCGTCGACACGAGCCCGATCTGGATGCTGGTGACGAACGAGGAGCACACACCCGGCACGCCGCAGAGATTGGTCCAGGCCTCCAGTGAGAACTCGTCGAACTTGAGGTTGTACTTCCCCGCGGGCTTGTTGAACGAGAGCACCATGATCACCGCGATCGGGATGAACAGGTACACGAGCACCGCGATGGCGACGATGCCGACGAGATTTCGACGGAGCCAGCGCATCAGACGAGGTCCTCCGTCCCGGCTCGGCGGATGTAGGTGAATACCAGGACCAGGATGGCGGCCATCAGGACGAAGGACAGCGCACTGGCGGTCGGATAGTCACGGAACTGGATGAAGTTGATCTGGATCGCATTGCCGATCATCCGATTGCCCGTGGATCCGAGGAGGGCGGCATTGATGTAGTCGCCCATCGCCGGGATGAACGTGAGCAGCGTGCCCGCCACGACGCCGGGCAGCGACAGCGGCCAGGTGACCTTGCGGAAGGCCGTCATCGGAGATGCGTACAGATCACCGGCAGCCTCGATGAGGCGCGGATCGATCTTCTCCAGAGCGGCGTAGAGCGGCAGGATCATGAAGGGCAGGAAGTTGTAGGTCAGACCCGCGACGACCGCGATGCCGGTGTTCAGGATCCGACCCTCGGGCAGGAGATGCAGGGCATTCAGGGTGCTGGTGATGATGCCCTCGTCGGACAGGATCGTCTTCCATGCGTAGGTGCGCAGCAGGAAGGAGGCGAAGCTCGGTGCGATCACGAGCACCAGCATGAGTGAGCGCCAGCGGCCCGCACGGAACGCGATGAAGTAGGCCAGCGGGTAGGCGATGGCCAGGGCGAGCACCGTGGCGATTCCGGCGTACAGGAAGGACCGCAGGAACAGCGGCCAGTACTCCGCCAGGGCGTCGGCGTAGTTGCTGAACTGCAGCCCGAACATGTAGCGCCCGGACTGACCCGGAACCGGCTGCTGCAGGCTGGTCAGGAACAGCGTCACGAAGGGGATCGCGAAGAAGACGGCGAGCCAGGCGATGCCCGGAAAGAGCAGCAGGTAGCCCGTTCGGGACGATCTCTGGGCGACGGCGGGAGGCGCCCCTGACACTCCCGACGCCGGGACGACGGCGACCAACGTCAGACCCCTGTGCCGTCGGCCAGCAGGTGTGCGCTCACACGAGCGCCCTCGACCACCTCCGGGTCGAGCCCCGCACCGATCCCCGAGCCGGGATCCAGCCCGAACGTGTGACTGGGCGACCAGTGCAGCACGACGGGATCTCCCACGGAGCAGCGATCGCCGACGATGACGTTCTGCTCGAAGACGATGAGCTCCTGGCCCCACGGCGCCTCGACGAGGTACTGGGTCGAGACACCGGTGTACGACACGTCGGTGACCCGGCCCTCCAGACGATTGTGACCCTCCGGGACGCGCCCCGCGTCGACCGCATCGAGGATGGTGATCTTCTCCGGCCGCACGCCGACCGTGACCTCCGTCCCGGCAGCGAAGCAGCGGTCGGCCGGCACCGCCAGGGTGAGCCCGTGCGCCTGAACCAGCACGTTGTCCGCCGAGATGCCCGCCCTTCGACCCGCGATCAGGTTGGACTGCCCGAGGAAGTTCGCGACGAAGACCGTCCGGGGGGTCTCGTAGATGTCGGCCGGGTGTCCGAGCTGCTCGATGCGTCCGGCGTTCATGACGGCCACGGTGTCGGCCATCGTCATGGCCTCCTCCTGGTCGTGGGTGACGTGGACGAAGGTGGTGCCGACGTCGACCTGGATGCGCTTGAGCTCGATCTGCATCTGGCGCCGAAGCTTCAGGTCCAGGGCGCCGAGGGGCTCGTCGAGGAGGAGCACGTCGGGCTGGTTGATGAGGGCCCGGGCGACGGCGACGCGCTGCTGCTGCCCACCCGACAGCTGCGCCGGCTTGCGCCGCGCCATCGGACCGAGCTCGACGAGTTCGAGCATGGTCTCGACCTGACTGCGAACGTCCTTGATCCCGCGTCGCCGAAGGCCGAACGCGACGTTCTCGTAGATGTCCAGATGCGGGAACAGGGCGTACGACTGGAACACCGTGTTGACGGGACGCTCGAACGCCCGCAGGCGCGTGACATCGCGGTCGCCGATCAGGATCGACCCCTGCGTGGGATCCTCCAGCCCTGCCACCATGCGCAGCGTCGTCGTCTTGCCGCATCCCGACGCCCCGAGCAGGGCGAAGAACGACCCTGCCGGGATGGTCAGGGTGAGGTCGTCGACCGCCGTGAAGTCGCCGAAGGTCTTGGTCAGGTCGCGCAGGTGGAGGTCCTCCACCTGCCGTGCGGCATCAGCCACGGTCACCGGTCCCCTACTCGTCGGTCGTCGTCAGGCGGACGGCTAGTTGCCGATTGCGGTCTGGAACTCGCGCTCGTACTTCTCGTTCTGCTCGGGCGTGAGCGTCATGAACACGTAGGAGTTCGAGAGCGTCTCCTCGGACGGGAAGATCCACTGGTTGTCGACCAGGGCCGGATCGATCTCCGCCATGGCCTCCTTGGCGCCCTTCACGGGCGTGATGTACTGCACGTACGCAGCGACGGTGGCCGCCACTACCGGGTCGTAGTAGTAGTTCATCGCAAGCTCGGCGTTCTTCTTGTGCTGGGCCATGGCGGGAATGAGCATGTTGTCGGTCCACAGCGTGCCACCGGTCTCCGGGAGCGCCACGCCGAAGTCCTCGCCGAGCTGGACCATGTCACCGGACCACCCGATCACGGCGATGACGTCTCCGCTCTCCAGTGCCGCAAGGTAGTCGTTGCCCGTCACCTGCCGGATCTGACCGCTGTCGACCTGCTGGGTGAGCAGCTCGATGGCCTTGCTGAACTCGTCATCGGTGAAGTTGGTCGGATCGGCACCCTGATAGGCCATGAGGATGCCCATGGTGTCCCGCATCTCCGACAGCACCGTGATCCGGCCCTTGAGGGCCGGGTCGAAGAGCTGGTCCAGCGAGTTCATGCTGTCCGTGCCGATTGCCTGCTGGAGCGCCGACTTGTTCCAGCCCAGTGAACCGAACCCCGACTGCCAGGGCAGCGTGAACTCGCGGTTGGGGTCGAAGCTGACGCCCTGCCAGGCGGGCAGGAGGTTGGCGCTGTTGGGGATGAGCTCGGGGTTCAGCTTCTGGGCGTAGCCGTTGGAGATCCACAGTGCCGCCATCCAGTCCGTCAGGACGACGAGGTCGCGGCCGATGTCCTGGCCCTGCTCGAGCTGCGTGCGGACCTTCGCGTAGAACTCGTTGTTGTCGTTGACGTCCTCGGTGTACTCGACGGTGATCCCCGCCTGCTCCTGGAACGCCTCGAGGGTCGGGCGTGAGCCGGTCTCCTCGTTGATGTCCATGTAGGCGACCCAGGTGGACCAGTTCAGCGTCTTGTCGGTGTCGCTGAGGTCCTCGGCGGAGGCCGCCTCACCCGAGGTTCCCGTGTCGCCACCGGCACCGCAGGCCGCCGCCATCATGGCCGCGCTGCCGATTCCCGCCACCTGCAGGAGTCGGCGGCGAGACACCGAGGAGCGCATGGTCCCGGCGAGGGCGGCGATCATCTCGGGGCGGTGTGCGGTCATGGTTCCTCCGGTCGTGGTCAGGTCTGGCTGGTTGGATCTGGCGTCCTCCGTGCTGGCACTCTAGTCCGCCGCGTCATCCATTGTCGGCAAAGATCGTGCGGTGCCACGCCTTGCGCGGCTCCCCCGTGATGTCCAGCGAGACGTGCTTGACGAGGGTGTACTCGTCGAAGGAGTAGGTCGACATGTCCTTGCCGAAGCCGGACTGCCGGAACCCGCCGTGCGGCATCTCGCTCACGATCGGGATGTGGTCGTTGATCCACACGCAGCCCGCCCGGATCTCGCGCTGGGCGCGCAGGGCCCGGAACACGTCGCGGGTCCATGCGGAGGCGGCCAGTCCGTACACGGTGTCGTTCGCGAGCGCCAGGCCCTCGTCGTCGGTGTCGAAGGGAAGGACAGCCAGCACGGGCCCGAAGACCTCGTCGCGCACGATCTCGGCCTGCTGGCCGGCATCCACGACGAGCGTGGGCAGATAGTAGGCGCCGGCCGCGAGCTCGCCGCCCGGTGCCGATCCACCCGTCACGACCCGGGCCCCCGCCGCCCGCGCACGGTCGACGAACCCGGCCACGCGCTCGGCCTGGCGCATCGAGACGAGCGGCCCGAGGTCCGTGGCCGGATCCAGGGGCGGCCCCAGGCGGATCCCGCCGAACAGGTCGGCGACGCCAGCGACGAACGCGTCGTACAGGGGACGCTGGACGTAGGCGCGGGTGGCTGCCGTGCAGTCCTGGCCGGTGTTGATCAGGCTCGCCGCCACGGCCCCGTGGACGGCGGCCTCGAGGTCGGCGTCGTCGAAGACGACGAACGGCGCCTTGCCTCCCAGTTCGAGGTGGACCCTCTTGATCCCGCGGGTGGCCAGCTCCATGACCCGACGGCCGACCGGCGTCGAGCCGGTGAAGGAGACCATGTCGACGCCGGGATGCCCGACGAGGGCCTCCCCGGCCACCGGGCCGGTTCCCACCACCACGTTGACCACGCCCGCCGGGATGTCCACGGCGGCGCAGTCCTCGGCGAGCATCAGGGACGTGAGCGGGGTGATCTCGGCCGGCTTCAGGACGATGGTGTTGCCGGCGGCGACCGCAGGGAGGATCTTCCACATCGCCATCTGCAGCGGGTAGTTCCAGGGGGCGATCGAGCCCACCACGCCGATGGGCTCACGACGGATGAGCGAGGTGTGGGCGCCGTCCCACTCGGCGGCGGCCTTTCCCTCGAGGTTGCGGGCCGCCCCGGCGTAGAAGGCCACGTTGTCGATGGACCCGGGCACGTCGAACTCGCTCGAGAGCCGGATCGGCTTGCCGGTCTGCCGACTCTCCGCCTCCGCGTACTCCCCCGCCCGAGCCGTCAGGCGGTCGGCCAGCCGGATCAGGGCCGACGACCGCTCGACGGGAGGCACACGTGACCACTCAGCGAAGGCCGTTCGAGCCGCCGAGACGGCGGCGTCGACATCTCCCGCACCGGCGAGCTCGAATGACGCGACGGACTCCCCCGTCGAGGGGTCGACGACGTTGCCGACCTCCCCGGACGTGCCCTCCTGCGACGAGCCCGCTGCGAAGACCGCGTGAGTCATGGCCTGCCTGCTCCTTCCGGGACCCGCGATTCAGATCCCTCGAACGATAACGGTCAGTGGCGTCCCCGTGGGTCCGGTACCGCATCAGTGGCATGGTCCGCCGTCACACGCCCCTGAGCGAGGGGGCCATATGGGATGCAGTGGCCAGGGCATCGATCACATGGGCGAGGAGGTCAGTGTCGTGCTCGTCCAGCACGCCGGTGGTCACGCGCACGTGACCGACGCCCGTCTCCGGGCGCACCATGAACGGCGCGCCCGGAGACACCCGGATCCCCATGGCCGCCAACGTGACGAGCGCAACCCGCTCGTCCTCGACCGTCACCCAGGCGTTGATGCCGTCGCCGGTGGTGCTCTCCACCCCACGCCCGGCGAGTCCGGCCCGTACGGCGAGACCTCTCATCGCATAGGCGTTGCGGGCCCGCCCGACGGCCCCGATGGCCGCCGGATCGGTGAGCAGCTCCAGCAGTACCGCCTGGAGCAGCCGACTCGTCCACCCGGGGCCCAGCATGCGGCGGGCCACCAGCGGATCCACGATGTCGGCCGGGCCGCCTACCGCGGCGATGCGCAGATCCGGCCCGTGCGACTTGGAGTAGCTGCGGATATGGACCGTCTGGCCCGGCAGATGACGTCCGAGGCTGACGTCGGCGCCGGTGGCGATCGTGCCCGAGTGGTCGTCCTCGACCACCAAGGTCCGCGACCCCGCGACCTCCTCGGCGAGCGCGCGCGACCGCTCGATCGACATGCTGACCCCGGTGGGGTTCTGCGCCCGCGGCTGGATGAACACGGCCACTGGGTCGAGCGCGAGGGCGGCCCTGAGGCTGTCGACCTCCACGCCCTCGGCATCCATCGACAGCGGCACGATGTCGGCGCCGGCACGCTCGAGCAGGTCGATGAGCGGGGGGAAGCCGGGATTCTCCATGGCGACGCGATCGCCCAGGCGAACGCACATGTCCACCACCCGGGACAACCCGTCGAGTGCCCCGTCCACCACCGTGATGCGCTGCGGGGGGAACGGCCAGTCCGCGCGCAGGAGATCCTCCAGTTCCGGCAGGACCGGATCGTCCAGGTAGCTCGTGGTCCAGGACGTCGACCGCGTGACGACGCGCTCGACCGCCTCCTTGAGGGGAGGCAGAAGCGCCGGATCCGGCGTGCCCGAGGACAGGTTGATGCCGTCAGGCAGCGGCTCGCCGCCTATGCCCATGTAGCGCGTGGGCCGCGAGGGCTCAGCGCTCTCAAGCACATAGGTCCCGGCTCGACCCCGCGACTGGATCGCACCTACGGCCGCGAGGGCCTGCCACGCCTCGCTGACCGTCGCCGGACTCACCGACAGCTCGGCGGCCAGGGCCCTGACGGTGGGCAGCCGGTCACCGGTGGTTATCTGACCGGACCGGATGAGTCGGTGCACGGCCGACGCGATGCCTCGAGGCGAGCGGTCGACGACGGAAGCGGCCACCAGCCCGAGCAGCGGTCCGTCGACCGAACCAGGCTCGCGACCCATGGCACCTCCCACTGCATGCGCGCACGTCCGACGTTTTGTTGAAATCAGGTTGTAACAGACATCGCATTGTCTAGAGTCCTGAATCACAGATCCTGCGTCCGTGGTGCGAGGCGACGGAGCAGGCCCATCCGGCGCCCCCTGCTCGGGCACCGCGCGAAGGAGGAGCACGTGACTGTCATCCGGGCTGCACTCGTCCAGACCGACTGGACAGGCGACAAGGAATCCATGATCGTCAAGCACGAGGACTACGCGCGCCAGGCCGCAGCCCAGGGTGCACAGGTCGTCTGCTTCCAGGAGCTCTTCTACGGTCCCTACTTCTGCCAGGTGCAGGACAAGCAGTACTACGAGTACGCAGAGTCGATCCCCGGCCCCACCACCGAGCGCTTCCAGGCTCTGGCACGGGAACTCGGAATGGTGATGGTCCTGCCGATGTACGAGCAGGATCAGCCCGGTGTCCTCTACAACACCGCCGCCGTCGTCGACGCAGACGGCACGTACCTCGGCAAGTACCGCAAGCAGCACATTCCGCATGTCGGCGGCTTCTGGGAGAAGTTCTACTTCCGTCCCGGCAACGGCGGCTACCCGGTCTTCGACACCGCGGTGGGCAAGATCGGCGTCTACATCTGCTACGACCGCCACTTCCCCGAGGGCTGGCGGGCCCTCGGCCTGAACGGCGCGCAGATCGTGTTCAACCCGTCGGCCACCTCCCGGGGCCTGTCGCAGTACCTGTGGAGCATCGAGCAGCCGGCCGCCGCTGTGGCCAACGAGTACTTCGTCGGGGCGATCAACCGCGTGGGCATCGAGCCCCTGGGCGACGACGACTTCTACGGCCAGTCCTACTTCGTGGACCCCGAGGGCAGCTATGTCGGCGACAAGGGCGATCCCTACGCCTCCGAGCTGATCGTCCGCGACCTCGACATGAACCTGCTGACGGAGGTGCGCAATCGCTGGCAGTTCTACCGTGACCGCCGCCCCGACGCCTACGACGACCTCGTCCGACCCTGACCCGCGAGAGGAACAGTCATGACCATCCTCATCACCAACGGAACCGTCGTATCCGCGCAGGGCTCCACGAAGGCGGACGTGCTCGTGGACGGCGAGGTGATCGCAGCGGTCCTCTCACCCGGTGACACCTCGCTCGGTGCCGATCTCGCCCGGACAGCCGATCGGGTCATCGACGCCACGGGCAAGCTCGTCGTGCCCGGGGGGATCGACGGCCACACCCACATGGAGATGCCCTTCGGCGGCACGGTCGCGTCCGACACCTTCGAGACCGGCACACGGGCAGCGGCCTGGGGTGGCACCACCACGATCATCGACTTCGCAGTGCAGAAGCTGGGCGAGCGAGTGCAGGACTGCCTTGCCGAATGGCACCGCAAGGCAGACGGCAACTGTGCCATCGACTACGGGTTCCACCAGGTGATCGGCGGGGTCGACAGCGACTCCCTCAAGGCCATGGACGAGCTCGTCGACGAGGGCGTGACGACCTTCAAGCTCTTCATGGCGTATCCGGGGGTCTTCCTCAGCTCGGACGGACAGATCCTCCAGGCGATGCAGCAGGCCGCGGGCAACGGTTCGATGATCATGATGCACGCGGAGAACGGCAGCGCCATCGACGTACTGGTCGCGCAGGCCCTCGCGGAGGGCAAGACCGACCCCAAGTACCACTCGCTCACCCGCCCCTGGGAGACGGAGGCCGAGGCGGTCAACAGGGCGGTGATGCTGGCCCGGCTCACCGGTGCTCCGCTGTACATCGTGCACATGTCGGCCAAGCAGGCGGTGGAGGTCCTCCAGAAGCATCGCGACGAGGGCTGGAACGTCTTCGGCGAGACCTGCCCGCAGTACCTCTACCTGTCGGTCGAGGAACACCTGGCTCAGGCAGGGTTCGAGGGAGCCAAGTGGGTCTGCTCGACACCCCTGCGCGAGCGCGCCGAGCGGCACCAGGACGAGCTGTGGCGCTACCTGCGCACCAACGACCTGTCGGTGATCAGCACCGACCACTGCCCGTTCTGCTTCAAGGAGCAGAAGGAGATGGGCCTGGGTGACTTCTCCAAGATCCCCAACGGCATCGGAGGGGTCGAGCATCGCATGGACCTCATCTACCAGGGTGTCGTCGAGGGCAAGATCAGCGTCGAGCGCTGGGTCGAGCTGTGCTCCACGACCCCCGCGCGGATGTTCGGCCTCTACGGGCGCAAGGGGGACATCCGTCCGGGATTCGACGCTGACATCGTCGTGTACGACCCGTCTGGACGCACCGAGATCGGTGTGGGCAAGACGCACCACATGAACATGGACCACTCAGCGTGGGAGGGCTTCGTCATCGACGGACACGTCGACACCGTCCTCTCCCGGGGCAGGGTAATCATCGACGACAACCAGTACCTGGGCGCCAAGGGCGACGGCGTGTTCCTCAAGCGTGGCCTGTCCCAGTACCTCATCTGATCCGAGCACCACATCCGAGCGGAGAGTCAGCATGCGCACGATCGACCACTGGATCAACGGCTCCATCGTTCCGTCAGCATCGGGTCGCTCCGCACCGGTCTTCGATCCCGCGACCGGCATCCATCAGGCCGACGTCGCCCTCGCGTCCGTCGACGAGGTCGACCAGGCAGTGACCAGTGCCGCGACCGCGTTCCGGTCATGGCGTTCGAGCTCTCTGTCCAAGCGGGCCGAGGTGATGTTCCGGTTCCACCAGCTCGTCCTCGAGCATCGCGATGAGATCGCCATGCTCGTGTCGTCCGAGCACGGCAAGGTCCCCAGTGATGCCGCCGGCGAGCTGGCACGCGGCATAGAGAACATCGAGTTCGCGTGCGGAATCCCCCAGATCATGAAGGGCTCGTTCAGCGAGCAGGCATCGGGCGGCGTCGACGTGTACTCGATCCGGCAGCCGCTCGGGGTCGTCGCCGGGATCACTCCGTTCAACTTCCCCGCGATGGTCCCCATGTGGATGTTCGCCAACGCGATCGCCTGCGGCAACACCTTCGTGCTGAAGCCCAGCGAGAAGGATCCGTCTGTCTCGCTGCTCATGGCAGACCTGCTCAAGCAGGCTGGCCTGCCTGACGGGGTGTTCAACGTCGTGCAGGGCGACAAGGTGGCCGTCGACCGAATCCTCGAGCATCCCGACATCGCAGCCGTGAGCTTCGTGGGCTCGACTCCCATCGCGAGATACATCTACTCGACCGGCACCGCCAACGGGAAGCGTGTCCAGGCGCTCGGTGGGGCCAAGAACCACATGATCGTCCTGCCCGACGCCGACATCGACATGGCGGCGGATGCCGCCGTAAGCGCCGGATACGGATCGGCCGGCGAGCGGTGCATGGCCATCTCCGTCGTCGTCGCCGTCGGGGGAATCGGCGACCGCCTTGTCGAGGCCATCGCCGAGCGGCTCCCCCGGCTGAAGGTGGGTCCCGGCACGGATCCCGCGGCAGAGATGGGACCGCTCATCACGCGAGAGCACCGCGACAAGGTGGCCTCGTACATCGAGGGCGCACCCGACGAGGGCGCCGTCGTCGTGGTCGACGGTCGCGACAACGACCTCCCCTCCGAGGGATTCTTCCTGGCCCCGACACTTCTCGACAGCGTCAAGCCGGGCATGCGGGCCTACGACGAGGAGATCTTCGGCCCCGTGCTCTCCGTGATCCGCGTCTCGACGTACGAGGAGGCGGTCGATCTCGTCAACCGGCACCAGTACGGCAACGGCACGGCGATCTTCACGCGAGACGGCGGGGCCGCACGCCAGTTCCAGTTCGACATCCAGGTGGGAATGGTCGGCATCAACGTGCCGATCCCCGTGCCCGTGGCCTACTACAGCTTCGGCGGCTGGAAGGCCTCGCTGTTCGGCGACGCCAACATGTACGGCCCCGCCGGGATCGACTTCTACACGCGGACCAAGACGGTGACGTCACGGTGGCCGGATCCGTCCACATCATCGGTCGACCTCGGCTTCCCCCGGACCCGCTGAACCATCCCCCTGACGGAAGGCTCGACATGGACATCGGCGTCGTACTCCAGTGCACACCACCGGCGGCCCGGGTGATCGACCTGGCGAAGCGGTCGGAGACCTACGGATTCTCGTACGTATGGACCTTTGACTCCCACATCCTGTGGGAGGAGCCCTATGTCATCTACAGCAAGATCCTCGACGAGACCCGGAAGGTGATCGTCGGCCCCATGGTCACCAACCCCGCCACACGCGACGTGACGGTCACCGCAGCGGTCTTCGCAACACTCAACGAGATGTACGGCAATCGCACCGTCATCGGCATCGGACGAGGCGACTCGGCCGTCCGCGTCACGAACGGGAAGCCCGTGTCCGTGGCCGAACTCAGGCAGGCGGTGCTCGAGATCAAGGGCCTGGTGAACGGGCAGTCGGTCGAGTACAAGGGCAACCAGCTGAGGCTGCCCTGGGCCGGGGCGTCCCGCACGGACGTGTGGGTTGCGGCGTACGGTCCCAAGGTCCTGGCCCTGACCGGGGAGGTCGGAGACGGCTTCATCCTGCAGCTGGCCGATCCCTCCATCGCCGCCTGGACCATCCAGGCCGTGCGTGACGCCGCTACCGCCGCCGGTCGTGACCCTGACGAGGTGTACATCTGCGTGGCTGCCCCGGCCTACGTCACCGACGGCTCTCCTGAGGCCCTGGCCCATGCGCGGGACCAGCTTCGCTGGTTCGGCGGCATGGTGGGCAACCACGTCGCCGACATCGTCGAGCGCTACGGGGAGGACGGGGGCGCCGTTCCCACAGCACTGACCGAGTACATCAAGCAGCGCAAGGGCTACGACTACAACGAGCACGGGCAGGCGGGCAACAGCCACACGGACTTCGTCCCCGACGACATCGTGGACCGGTTCTGCATCATCGGACCGCCCGAGGAGCACGTCAGACGACTGGAGGAGCTCAAGGGCCTCGGCGTGGACCAGTTCGCGCTGTACCTCCAGCACGACGACAAGGACCACACTCTTGCGGCGTACGGAGAGAAGGTCATTCCCGCCATCCAGGAGCAGGTGAGGGCCAAGGAGTGATGTCTCCCATCACGACTTGGTATCGGTTGACGCGTGCGTAACGGAACTGAAATGTCCCTGGGCGATCCTGCATCCGTGACCGTCGACCCGTCGTCCCTCGACGTGACGTCCACCGCTGTCCGTCCGCAGCGCATGCGCACGGTCCGACGGCGCGCACGGTCCGGCCTCATCGGACTGCTGTGGGCACTGGCGGGCATCCTCCTGGTGATCGTCATGTGGGAGCTCGTCAAGTGGGTGGGCACCCTCGTGGAGCTGCCCTTCCGCACCGACGACACCTCGATGCCCCATGTCTGGACCATGGTGCAGGGCTTCAACCAGCCCGAGGTCCGCGGTTCGGAGACCACCGTCCTGCAGGCCGTGGCGCTCGCGACGCTCTACTCGCTCATCATCGCCTTCGGCGGCTTCGTGATCGGTGTCTCGGTGGGCCTGGTCCTCGCCATCGTGATGCAGCGCTTCGCCTTCATGGAGCGAGGGCTCCTGCCGTTCGTCATCGCGTCGCAGACCGTGCCCCTCATCGCCCTCGCCCCCCTGATCGTGGGCATCGGCAACAGGATCAGCATCGGCCCGTTCCAATGGGGAACCACGCAGTCGGTCATGTTCATCGCGGCCTACCTCGCCTTCTTCCCGATGAGCGTGGGGGCCCTGCGAGGCCTCAAGGCTCCCTCGTCTACCGCCCTGGAGCTCATGCGCTCCTACGCCGCGACCCCGCGGCAGATGCTGTGGAAACTGCGGTTCCCCTCATCCGTGCCCTACCTGGTGCCGGCCCTGAAGGTGTCGGCAGCCGCATCGGTCGTCGGAACCGTCGTCGCCGAGATCTCCACCGGCGTCCGGGGCGGCATCGGACGACTCATCGTCGAGTACGCCAGGGAGGCCACGGCCCAGCCCGCGAAGGTGTACGTCGCGGTCTTCGGGGCAATAGCACTCGGCCTGATCGCAGCCGGCATCGTCGCTCTGTTCGACACCTACATCACCCGCAACCTCCCCAAGGAAGGCTCGGCATGAGCGTCACGTCCCCCACGGGCCCCTCGGCCGTCCACGCCGACGCGGTCTGGAAGATCTTCAACGAGGGACAGCCGAACGAGGTCACCGCCTTGCAGGATGTCTCGCTGGACGTGGCCGAGGGGGAGTTCGTCTCTCTCATCGGACCCTCCGGCTGCGGCAAGAGCACCCTCCTGCGCGTCATCGCCGACCTCACCCACGCGACGCGCGGCGACATCCGGGTGGCCGGTCTCAGCGCCGCTGACGCCCGCGAGCAGCAGAAGTACGGCATGGCGTTCCAGCAGGCCGCCCTCTTCGACTGGCGCACCGTCCGGCGCAACGTCGAGCTGCCCCTGGAGCTCCAGGGCTGGGACAAGGCCAGGCGTGCCGCGCGCGCGCTCGAACTGCTCGAGATGGTGCAGCTGGCGGACTTCGCCGACCACCGGCCATGGGAGCTCTCCGGCGGAATGCAGCAGCGCGTCGCCATCGCGCGATCACTCGCCGTCGATCCCCCGCTGCTGCTGATGGACGAGCCGTTCGGCGCCCTGGATGAGATGACCCGGGAGCGCATGCAGAACGAACTGCTGCGTATCCGGCAAGAGACGGGCAAGAGCATCATCTTCGTGACGCACTCGATCCCAGAGGCGGTCTATCTCTCCGATCGCGTCGTCGTGATGTCGCCGCGGCCCGGGCGCATCACCGAGATCGTTCCCATCGCCCTCGGAGAGCGCAATGAGGACACCCGCGAGGCAGACGACTTCTACGCGGGAGTGACCGCCGTGCGGGAGGCGCTGCGCGGGCGGCACGACCGCCAGGGAAGGCCGGACGGAAGCGACGTGCGCGCCAGGGTGGGCGAGGTCTGAGCATGACCCGGCGCATCAACCTCATCTGGCCGCCCATCATCGTGGGCGTCCTGTTCCTGGGCGCCTGGCAGCTGCTCGTCGTGTCGCGGGACATCCAGCCCTACCTCCTGCCGGCTCCGACGCTGATCGGCAGCAACTTCTTCGGCAACCTCGACCTCATGTGGTCGACGGCCGTCTACACCGCCTGGACAGCCCTCCTCGGACTGGCCTTCGGAATCCTTGCCGGACTCCTCGCCGCATTCCTGGCACAGCGGTTCATCGTCGTGAACAACATGGTCACACCGCTCGCGGCAGGGCTGGCTGCCGTTCCGATCGTTGCCCTCACGCCGATCCTCAACAACATGTTCGACATCACCAGCCGCACTCCACGCGTGCTGGTCACCGCGATCATCGTCTTCTTCCCCGTCTTCGTGAATGTCACGCGGGGCCTCGTGCAGGTCCAACCCGTCCAGCTTGAGCTCATGCGCTCGATGAACGCCCGACCTCGGCGGGTGCTGCGCCTGCTGCGGGTGCCCAACGCGATTCCCTTCTTCTTCACTGCCATGAAGATTGCCGCACCCATGGCAGTGATCGCGGCCCTCGTCGCCGAGTACTTCGGTGGGCCGCAACTCGGACTTGGCAGTCGGATCGCATCATCGGCCGCCAATACTGCCTACGGCCGAGCGTGGGCATACGTCGTCGCTGCAATCATCACAGGACTGCTGTTCTACCTGGTGGTCCTTCTTGCTGAGCGCTGGGCGGCACCGTGGACGGGTCGATCACGTTCGGCCTGACAACCTAGAGGAGGAAACATGCGCAAGACCGCACGCAGTCGATGGGTCGCCGCAACAGGCGTCATCATCGCCGGGGCACTTGCCCTCACCGCATGCAGCAGCAGCGACTCGGGCTCCACGGAGGAGCCCGCTGCTTCTGCTCCGGCGGAGGAGGCACCCGCCGAGGAGGCACCCGCCGAGGAGGCACCCGCCGAGGAGGCACCCGCCGAGGAGGCCGCGGCCGCTGGCGAGTGCACGGAGCTCACTCCGGTGAACCTCCAGCTCCAGTGGTTCGCCCAGGCCCAGTTCGCGGGCTACTACGCGGCCAAGGACAAGGGCTTCTACGAGGCCCAGTGCCTCGACGTCACCATCCTCGAGGGCGGTGTCGACATCGTTCCGCAGACGGCGCTGGCTCAGGGCAACACCGACTTCGCCATCGCATGGGTGCCCAAGGCTCTCGCCTCCCGTGAGCAGGGCGCCGGCATCGTCAACGTGGCCCAGGTCTTCCAGCGGTCGGGCACTCTGCAGGTCTCATGGGCCGACTCGGGCATCACGACCCCGGCGGACTTCAAGGGCAAGAAGATCGGCAACTGGGGCTTCGGCAACGAGTTCGAGGTCTTCGCCGCCATCACCGAGGCCGGACTCGACCCGGCGTCGGACGTCGAGCTGGTTCAGCAGCAGTTCGACATGATGGGCCTGCTCAATCGTGAGATCGACGCCGCTGAGGCGATGACGTACAACGAGTACGCCCAGCTGCTCGAGACGAAGAACCCCGAGACCGGTGAGCTCTACACCGCCGAGGACTTCAACGTGATCTCCTACGAGGAGGTCGGCGTGGGCATGCTGCAGGACGCCATCTGGGCCTCCGAGGAGCGGCTGGCCGACGCTGCCTACCAGGATCTGACGCAGCGTTTCGTCACGGCGTCCCTGAAGGGCTGGATCCACTGCCGCGACAACGCGCAGGAGTGCGCTGAGATCGTCACGGCCAACGGCTCCAAGCTCGGGGCCAGCCACCAGCTGTGGATGATGAACGAGGTCAACAAGCTGATCTGGCCGTCGCCGGCGGGCGTGGGCGTCATGAATCCCGACGCCTGGGGCCAGACCGTGGCGATCTCCCTCGGTACCAAGAACCTCGAGGGCTCGACGGTCATCACCGCAGAGCCGGCAGAGGGCGCCTGGACCGACCAGTACGCCGTCGCGGCGAACGAGCAGCTCACCGCTGCAGGCATGAACACGACGGGCGATGCCTTCGCCCCGATCACCGTCACCCTGAACGAGGGCGGAAACTGATCACAGCATGAACGTGAGGGGGGCCCGGATGCATCCGGGCCCCCCTCACGCATCGTGCCGAGCGGTGCACGCCGGCACTCTCCGGCCTCGCTCTCGGGCGCCTCTCGCCACCACGCGACCGTCAGGCGATGCGGATCATCTTCTTGTTGATGAACTCCTCGATACCGAGCGTGCCGAGCTCGCGGCCGAAGCCGGAGCGCTTGGTTCCACCGAACGGCAGCTCGGGGGCATCCATGCCGACCCCGTTCACGAAGACCATGCCGGTGTCGAGGGCCTGCGCCACACGGAGCGCCTGCTCGGAGTCGGTCGTGAAGACGTAGGAGCCGAGTCCGTAGGGCGTGTCATTGGCAATGCGAATGGCATCCGCCTCATCCGCAGCCCGGTAGACCTGTGCGACCGGCCCGAAGAGCTCCTCCCGCGAGATCTCATTGTCGGGCGTGACATTGCTCAGGACCCCCGCGGGGAACCAGGCACCCTTGCGCTCACCTGCCGATGCCAGGGTGGCTCCCTGCTCCACGGCGCGGTCCACCTGACGGGCGAGGTTCTCGGCCGCGGCCACCGAGCTCAGCGGGGCTGCATCCATCGCAAGCATCTTCGCGGTGAACTTCTCCACGAACTCGTCGTACAGCGCATCGATGACGACCATCCGCTTGCCGGCGTTGCAGGCCTGCCCGTTGTTGTCCGTGCGGGCGAAGACGGCCGCATCGACTGTGGCGTCGAGATCGTCGGTGCTGAGGAGGATGAACGGGTCGGAGCCGCCGAGCTCCAGGACGCACTTCTTCAGATGGCGTCCGGCGATCTCCGCCACAGCGGCACCCGCTCGCTCAGAGCCGGTCAGCGAGACACCCCTGATGCCCGGATGGGCGATGACGTCTGCAATCTGCTCGTTCGTGGCATAGATGTTCACGTACACCCCGGCGGGCACACCTGCCGCCTCGAAGATGCCGGCGATCAACTCGGCCGACTCGGGACACTGCGGTGCGTGCTTGAGCAGGACCGTGTTGCCGACAACGAGGTTGGGGCCAGCGAACCGCGCGACCTGATAGGCCGGGAAGTTCCACGGCATGATGCCCAGGAGGGCGCCAACCGACGACGGACGGATGAAAGCCGAGCCCTCGCCCCCCAGCAGCGTGATCGGCTTGTCGGCGAGGAGCTCCTCGGCGTGGTCGGCGTAGAAGTGGTAGATGGCACCGGAGAACTCGACCTCCCCCACCGCATCGGCGAGCGGCTTTCCCATCTCCCGGACGATCGCCTCGCCCAGCTCGGCCGAGCGCTCGATGTGAAGGTCACCGATGCGGCGCACGATCGCCGCCCGTTCCGCGACCGACCTCTGGGACCATGCCGCGTGCGAACCGACGACGGCGTCGACGGCGTCGACGACCTTCCGATCGCTGGCCGTGGGGTAGGACCGCACCTTCTCGCCGGTCGCCGGGTTGATCACCGCATACTCAGACATGGTTCTCCCTTGATGGCGGAACGCCGCGGACGGTCGTCGAGACCTCTTCGGAATCCGCGGCTCAGCCAGTAAATTACCGCGGATTCACTTGCTATGGCTACCCCTATTCACCCATCATGGCAATCATGCCCCCTCGCGACCGCGTGCCCGCCGCCACTCCGGACGACATCTCCAAGGCGATCATCGAGCAGCTGCAGCAGGACGGCCGTCGGCCCTACGCCACCATCGGCCGGGCCGTCGGCCTGTCTGAGGCGGCCGTGCGCCAGCGCGTCCAGCGCCTGCAGGACGCCGGCGTCATGCAGATCGTCGCTGTGACCGATCCCGTCCAGGTCGGATTCGCCCGCTCGGCCATGATCGGGGTCCGGGTGGAGGGCGATGTCGAGGCCGTGGCCGATGCCATGGAGACGCTCCCCGAGGTCGACTACCTCGTCGTATGCGCCGGCAGCTTCGACATCCTGGCCGAGGTCGTCGCCGAGGACGATGACCATCTGCTCGACGTCATCAACCGCCGGATCAGGACGCTGCCCGGGGTCCGCTCGACCGAGACCTTCGTCTACCTGAAGCTGCGCAAGCAGATCTACACCTGGGGGACCCGATGACCGCCACTCCCGACTCCTTCGGCGAGCCCGGACGCGATGCCCTGGCGGCGGCGGCCCGTGACCACCTGTGGATGCACTTCACCCGTCACTCCGCCTACGAGGACGGCGGGCAAGTCCCCGTCATCGTCCGCGGCGAGGGCGCCTACGTCTGGGACGACCAGGGCCGCCGCTACCTCGACGGCCTGGCCGGTCTCTACGTCGTGCAGGCCGGCCATGGTCGGCGCGAGCTCGCCGCGGCCGCAGCTCGACAGGCGGAGGAGCTGGCCTTCTTCCCCATCTGGTCGTACGCCCACCCCCGGGCGATCGAACTTGCGGAGCGTCTTGCGGCGTATGCCCCCGGCGACCTCGACCGCGTGTTCTTCACCAGCAGCGGAGGTGAAGCGGTCGAGAGTGCCTGGAAGCTGGCGAAGCAGTTCTTCCGGTTGACCGGCAAGCCCGGCAAGCACAAGGTCATCAGCCGCTCCGTCGCCTACCACGGCACGACGCAGGGCGCCCTCTCGATCACCGGCATCCCCTCAGCCAAGGCACCGTTCGAACCTCTCGTGCCCGGCGGCGTGAAGGTCCCCAACACCAACATCTATCGCGCCCCCGAGGAGTATCGGGACGACGAGAAGGCCTTCGGCCTGTGGGCCGCCGAGCGCATCGCCGAGGCCATCGAGTTCGAGGGTCCCGACACCGTGGCCGCAGTGTTCCTCGAGCCGGTCCAGAACTCGGGGGGCTGCTTCCCTCCCCCGCCGGGGTACCTCGACCGGGTTCGCGAGATCTGCGACCGGTACGACGTCCTCTTCGTCGCAGACGAGACGATCACCGCCTTCGGGCGCATCGGCGACATCTTCGCGATGAACCGCTTCGGCGTCGTCCCCGACATCATCACGTGCGCCAAGGGCATGACATCCGGCTACGCTCCGATGGGCGCCATGATCGTCAGCCCACGGCTGTTCGAGCCGTTCCGGCACGGCACGAACACCTTCCTGCACGGCTACACCTGGGGTGGTCATCCCGTAGGAGCCGCCGTCGCCATGGCGAACCTCGATCTCTTCGAGCGCGAAGGACTCATCGAGCATGTGCGCGCCAACGAGGAGGGATTCCGACGCACGCTGGAGAAGCTTCTCGACCTGCCCATCGTCGGCGATGTCCGCGGAGCCGGGTACTTCTACGGGATCGAACTGGTCAAGGACAAGTCGACCCGCGAGACGTTCGACGACGACGAGGCCGAGCGTCTCCTGCGCGGTTTCCTGTCCAAGGCCCTGTTCGACGCCGGCCTCTACTGCCGCGCGGACGACCGCGGCGATCCTGTCGTCCAGCTGGCACCGCCGCTCATCATCGGACAGCGAGAGTTCGACGAGATGGAGCAGATCCTCCGTTCCGTGCTGACCGAGGCTTGGGCCCGCCTGTGACCATCGATTCGACCGTCGGCGCGACTCCGCGCACCCGCGTGCATCGCCTCCCGGACAAGGCCGTGACCGACCGCGCCGTCCTGGACGCCGTCCTCGACGCCGGACGGGTCGCACATCTCGCCGTCGTGGAGGACGGCCAGCCGTTCGTGCTTCCGGTCGCGTACGCGCGCCGGGGTGATGAAGTGCTCTTCCACGGCTCCACGGCATCCCGGCTGTTCCGGCTGCTCGCGGAGGGGCAGCCGACCTGCCTGACCGTGACCATCCTGGACGGCCTGGTGCTGGCGCGCAGCCTGTTCGAGTCCAGCATGTCGTACCGGTCGGCCATGGTCCTCGGTCACGCGCGCCGCCTGGAGGGCGACGACGAGCTCGACGGACTCCGCGTCATCAGCGAGCACCTCCTGCCCGGACGCTGGTCGCAGGCACGGCAACCATCAGCCAAGGAGCGCAGGGCCACCATGGTCCTGGGAATCTCCCTGGACGAGGCCTCGGTGAAGGTCAGTGCCGGCGGTCCCGATGACCTTCCCGAGGATCTCGCCGATCCGGCCCTGTCTCGGCTGTGGGCCGGCGTGGTGCCCGTCACCGAGGTCCTTGGCACACCGATGGCCGACGACCGCTGTCCCCCTGATACGCCTGTGCCCGACTACGTCACCGCCTGGACCCGTCATGCCACATGACCTTCGTCAGGTGTCGCTCTGGTGGTCCGAGCTCCCCGCCGACCTGACACGCCCGGTGGGCGAACCCCTGCCCGGCGACGTCACCGCCGACATCGCGATCGTCGGGGCGGGCTACACCGGACTCTGGACCGCCTACTACCTGGCACGACGCGACCCCACCCTGCGCATCGTCCTGATCGAGGCGCAGCAGGCCGGCTATGGCGCCAGCGGTCGCAACGGCGGCTGGGCATCCGCGCTGTTCCCCGCATCGCTCGAGGCCCTCGCCCGACGGACCTCCCGCGACGATGCGATCCGCATGAAGCGCACGATGATCGACTCGGTCGACGAGATCGACCGAGTCGCTCGCAACGAGGGCTGGGACATCCGCTGGGCCAAGGGCGGCACCGTCGTCGCCGCACGTACGCCGCTGCAGTGGGCGAGCGCCCAGGAGGAGGTGGAGCACTCCCACTCCTGGGGATTCGGACCTGACGACCTGTGCCTGCTCGACCGCACAGAGGCGCGTGAGCGCATCGGCGCCACCGACATGCTCGGCGCGACCTACACCCCGCACTGTGCCGCCCTCGATCCGGCCAGACTCGTGCGGCAGCTGGCCCGGGCGGTCGTCCGGTCCGGGGCCCGTCTGTACGAGGACACCGCGGCCGTGTCCATCGAGCCTGGCATGGTGCGCACGGACCGCGGAGTCGTCCGCGCCGAGGTCGTGGTGCGAGCGACCGAGGGCTACACGCGGACTCTCGAGGGCCACAGGCGCACCCTCGCCCCGGTGTACTCCATGATGCTGGCCACGGCTCCCCTGCCCGAGGACGCCTGGGGCGAGATCGGACTCGGGCATCGCGAGACGTTCTCGGACGGCCGCAACCTCATCATCTACGGACAGCGCACAGCGGATGACCGCCTGGCCTTCGGTGGCCGAGGTGCCCCGTACGCCTTCGGGTCGCGCATCAGTCCGGAGCAGGATCGCAACCCTGCAGTGCACGCGGCCCTCTGGGAGGTGCTCGTCGACATGTTCCCGGTGGTGCACTCCTCGACCGTCACGCACACCTGGGGCGGACCCCTGGGCGTGCCACGCGACTGGTGGGCATCGTGCGGCTACGACCGCTCCACTGGCCTGGCGTGGTCAGGTGGCTACGTCGGCGACGGAGTCACCACCTCGAACCTCGGCGGTCGCACCCTGGCCGACCTCATCACCGGGCAGGGGTCGGACCTCGAGACGCTCCCCTGGGTCGGACATCGTTCGCGCCCGTGGGAGCCGGAGCCACTCCGCTGGCTCGGCACCAACATCGGGGTGCGCGTGATGAACGTCGCCGACGCGTCGGAGGCACGGACAGGCCGGCGCTCGCTCCTGGCCGCCGCCTTCGCCCGCCGCCTGGGACACTGACCCGCGTCAGCAGGATCAGGGGCGGCCCGGTGCCACGTAGGACGTCTTCGAGGTGGTGAAGAACTCCACGGCCGCAGTGCCCTGCTCACGCGGACCATGGCTGCTCTCCCCACGCCCTCCGAACGGCACGTGGAAGTCCACACCCGCCGTGGGCAGGTTGACCATCACCATGCCGGCCTTCGAGTGGCGCCGGAAGTGCGACGCCTCCGCGAGATCGGTGGTGCAGATGCCCGATGACAGGTTCATGGTGCTCGAGTTCGCCGCCTCGATCGCCTCGGCGTAGTCAGCCACCTTGATGACGGACATCACCGGCCCGAAGACCTCCTCGACGTTGATGCGATCGCCCACCGACGTACCGACCGCGAGGGCCGGAGCGAGGTAGTGGCCGTCGGTCTCGCACTCGACGCGGTCTCCGCCGATCACCTGAGCGCCCTGTCCCCGGGCGATGCCGAGGTAGTCCTCGTCCTGCGCCAGCTGGGAGGAATCCACGACGGGACCCATGTCGACACCGGCGGTTCGCGCGTCACCGACCGTCCATGCCGACATTCTCTCGGTCAGCGCATCGACGAAGCGGTCGTGCACGCCCTCCGTGACGACGAGGACGGAGGAGGCGGTGCAACGCTGTCCCGTCGAGCCGAATCCGCCCTGCATCGCGCACTCCACGGCCGTGGCGAGATCGGCATGATCGGTGACCACCAGGGGGTTCTTGCCCCCGAGCTCGAGCTGGACCTTGGCCCCTGTGGCCGCACTCTCGCGCAGGATGCCCCGGCCCGTGTCGACCGAGCCGGTGAACGTGACGGCGTCCACCTCGGGGGACGTGGTGAGGATCGGTCCGACGACGGAACCGCGTCCCAGGACGAGGTTGAGCACGCCAGGCGGGAGGCCCGCGCGGTTGAGGATGTCGACCAGTTCCCAGGCGCTGGCCGGCACGAGTTCGGCCGGCTTGAACACCACGGTGTTGCCGAAGGCCAGTGCCGGTGCGATCTTCCAGGCCGGGATGGCGATCGGGAAGTTCCATGGCGTGATCACGCTCACGACCCCGACGGGCTCACGGGTGACGGTGACCTCGATTCCGGGTCGCACGGAGTCCAGGGCAAGGCCGTGGGGCTGCAGGGCCGTGCCCGCGAAGTACTTCAGGATCTGCCCGGCGCGGACGACCTCGCCACGGGCCTCCGGATAGGTCTTGCCCTCCTCGCGCGCGAGGAGGTCGCCGAGCTCGTCGGCGCGCGCCATGACCTCCGTTCCCGCCCGATCGAGCACGCTCGACCGCTCCCAGGGAGTCGTGGCCGACCAGGCGCCGAACGCCTCGGCCGCCGCAGCGACCGCCGAGCGCGCCACATCCGCGTCACCGACCTGAGCCACGGCCACGACATCGGATATGTCGGACGGATTGAGGTCGGGACGCTCATCGCCACCGCGCACTGCCTCGCCCCCGATGACCGAGGTGAGCACGCGAGAGCTCATCGGTAGGCCGCCATGCCGGTCAGCGCCTCGCCGACGACGAGGGTGTGCATCTCGTTCGTGCCCTCGTAGGTGAACACGGACTCCAGGTTGTTCATGTGGCGGATGATCGGATACTCGAGGGTGACGCCGTTCCCGCCGAGGATGCTCCTGCACTCGCGGGCGATGGCGAGGGACTCGCGGGCGTTGTTGAGCTTGCCCACGCTCACCTGCTCCGGCCTGATCAGGTGAGCATCCTTGAGGCGACCGAGGTGCATCGCGAGAAGCATTCCCTTGCCCCATTCGACCGCCATGTCGGCGAGCTTCTTCTGGGTCAGCTGGTACCCGGCGATCGGCTTGTCGAACTGGACGCGATCGATCGAGTAGTCGATCGCCGTCTGGAGGCAGTCCCGAGCCGCGCCCAGCGTCCCGAACACGATCCCGAAGCGCGCCTCGTTCAGACACGACAGCGGGCCCCGGAGGGACGCCACACCCGGGAGGACGGCGTCGGCCGGCAGCTTCACCCGGTCGAAGACGAGCTCACTGGTGACCGACGCACGCAGCGACATCTTCCTGTGGATCAGGTTGGCCTGGAATCCGGGCGTGTCGGTCGGTACGACGAAGCCGCGGATGCCCTCGTCCGTGCGGGCCCAGACGACTGCGACATCGGCCACGTTTCCGTTGGTGATCCACATCTTGGATCCGTCGAGCACCCAGTCGTCGCCGTCGCGCTTGGCACTCGTGCGCATTCCCGACGGATTCGAGCCGAAGTCGGCCTCCGTCAGGCCGAAGCATCCGATGGCCTCGCCTGCGGCCATGCGGGGAAGCCACTCCTGCTTCTGCTCCTCGGAGCCGAACTCGTGGATGGCGAACATCGCGAGCGAGCCCTGCACGCTGACGAGTGAGCGGATGCCCGAGTCTCCAGCCTCGAGCTCCGTACAGGCCAGCCCGTAGGCCACTGCTGACGTGCCCTGGCAGCCGTAGCCGTCGAGGTGCATGCCCAGCACCCCGAGCTCGCCGAGCTCACGGGCGAGCTCACGCGCCGGGATCTCGCCGGACTCGAACCAGTCGGCAACCTCGGGCCGGATGCGCCGGTCGACGTAGTCGCGAACCACGTCGCGGATGGCACGCTCCTCCTCACTGAGGAGGTAGTCGATGTTCATCAGTTCGGCAGGGGTCTGCGGGGTGGCGCTCATGATGTCTCCAGGTGGGCGGTGGTGGTGAGGTGCTGGCGGTTCATCGGACGGTTCATCGGACGGTTCATCGGACGGATCGGAGGGATGGACGCATGGATGCGGTGAGCATGGCCTCGACCGCGGCCACGGAGTGGGCACGGTGCTCGTCGTGCAGCACGACGACCTCGGCGATGTCGCGGCGCCGCAGGGCATCGAGCATGCGCGCGTGCTCGTCCTGGACCCGGGTCCGGTTGGGCGCCCCCTGGTAGTACAGGGCGCGATACGCGTCCGTGGCGTCCCAGAGCTGGCGCAGGAGACGCGACAGTCGCGGCAGGCCGGCGGAGTCGAAGAGGGCGAAGTGGAATCGCCGGTTGGCCTCGGCCATCGCGACGACGTCCGCATCTACGGCGGCGGCATCGACCTCGTCGCACAGAGCGGCGAGCTCAGCGATGTCGGAGTCCTCGAGGAGCGGTACGGCGGACTCGAGCGCAGCTCGCTCGAGGAGCCCGCGGAGGTGGTACACCTCGCGCAGGTCGCCGACACTCAGCTCGGCGACGAAGTAGCCGCGATGCGGGTGGTTGACCACCTGCCCCTCGGACTCGAGCATCTTCAGCGCCTCACGGAGGGGCACCCGCGACACTCCGTAGCGTTCGGCGAGGGACTCCTGAACGAGCTGGTCGCCCGGCGCCAGGACTCCGGCGAGGATGTCCTCGCGCAGGGCCGACAGCACGGCATCCTGAGCCGTGGGACGCCGCTTCACGATCCGGCCCCGGGGTTCACGCCGGCCGCCGCCGACTCCAGGAGTGCGAGGACTGCTGCCCGATCCTCGTCGACCTGCGGCGGCGCGGTGCGGTACTCGGCCGGGGTGCGCGAGTACCGGACCGGATTGGCGGCGTGCTGCTGGGGAGCCGGGCGTCGTGGATCGTCGATGGTCACCACCGGCTCCAGCCCGAGCGAGGTCGCCAGCTCGATGCCCTGGGCGATGTCGTTGATCGGCCCGCAGGGCACGCCTGCCGCCGTGACGGCCTCCTGCCATGCGTCTGCCGTGCGCAGGGACAGGAGCCCGTTGATCCGGACGACGAGCTCCTCACGGTGGACCACGCGCTGGGCGTTCGTGCTGAAGCGGGGGTCGTCGGCCAGCCCAGCGTCACCGATGACGTCGACGAGTCGACGGAACTGGGCGTCGTTGCCCACCGCGAGGACCAGCGGCCGATCCGCCGCGGCGAAGACCTCGTACGGGGAGATGGACGGGTGCGCATTGCCGAGGAACCTCGGCACGACGCCACCACCGAGGACCGACGAGATCTGGTTCACCAGGGCGGACTGCAGGCTGCCCAGGAGGGTGACCTCCAGCAGCTGGCCCTCGCCGGTGGCGGCGCGATGCTGGAGGGCGGCGAGGATGCCGACAGTCGCGTGCAGCCCGGCCAGGACGTCCACGAGAGCCACCCCGGCCTTCGTGGGCTCCTCGGTCCCGGTGATGCTCATCAGCCCGCCCATCGCCTGCACCAGCAGGTCGTAGCCGGGCAGCGCGGCTCCCTCGTCGGACCCGAATCCGGAGATGGAGCAGTAGACCACTCCCGGGTTGCGCGTCGCGACCTCGTCGTAGCCCAGCCCGAGCCGACCGAGCTGGCCCGGCCGGTAGTTCTCCACGAGCACGTCGCAGGACCCGGCGAGAGCCTCGGCGATCCGGAGGTCGCCGGGGTCCTTGAGGTCCAGGCCAACGGACAGCTTGTTCCGGTTCACCGACTGGAAGTAGGTGGACTGCCCGTCCGGCGCGAAGGGCGGACCCCAGGCCCGGGTGTCGTCCCCGGCTCCCGGGCGCTCGACCTTGACGACGGTCGCCCCGAGGTCGGCCAGCAGCATGGTCGCGTAGGGACCGGCCAGCACGCGGGAGAAGTCCGCGACCAGCAGGCCGTCCAGGGATCCGGGCACCTCGGGATTGTATCCAATAAACCCGGAAATGTATACAATTCCCCGGACGGTGCGTCACCCGCGCCGTCCACCCTGCCGCTCAGGAGCCGGCGGAACTCGGGCTCCCGTCGGCGGCCCGGGGCGCCCGGCGCTGGATGCTCTTGCGGGCCGCCGTGCTGACGACCCGGATCAGCAGCGCGACGAAGACCAGGTCCAGAGCCATCTGGACCATCGTCACCGCCCGGGCCACCGTGGTGACGGGCGTGATGTCGCCGAACCCGACGGTGGCCAGCACTGTCAGCGCGAAGTAGTACGACGTGAAGGCGTCGAGGGGCTCAGTGAACGCCTCGACGTCCGCGAGCGACAGCGACACGTAGATCATCGCGAACACGGCCAGGAACATGGCCGCAAGCAGGATCAGGGACTCCGCAGCCATCAGTCCCGGGAATCGGGAGTGCATGATGCGACGGAGCTGACGCCGCGACTCCACGATGTAGATCACGGTGCCGATGACCGCCACCACGAAGGGCGCGACCATGCGGCCGTCCGGGGTGCTGGGCACGAGAGTGAGCATCACAACGATGAGGAGTGCGCCGAGGAACAGCCGGACGACGGTGCCGACGATGGCCTTCGTGTAGTCCCGGCGGCTCGGCTTGTTCAATGCCGCCAGATCCAGCGGGTCGATGGCGCTCATGCCGGAAGTGTGCCACGCCCTCCCCTGTGGGAAGGCGTCACGGAGCCGCGGCCAGCTGCCCGCATGCGCCGTCGATCTCACGGCCGCGGGTGTCGCGCACCGTCACGGCGACCCCGCGCTCCTGCAGGGCCCGCACGAACGCACGCTCGTCCTGAGGTCGTGAGGCTGTCCACTCTGATCCCGGGGTGGGATTGAGGGGGATCAGGTTGACGTGCACCAGATGACCAGCCAGGAGGTCGCCGAGCAGTTCCGCCCGCCAGCGCTGGTCGTTGACGTCACGGATGAGCGCGTACTCGATGCTCACTCGGCGATGCGTGGCAGCGGCGTAGTCCCAGGCCGCATCGAGGACCTCGCCCACCTTCCACCTCGTGTTGACCGGCACCAGGGTGTCGCGCAGACCGTCGTCGGGGGCATGGAGCGACACGGCGAGGGTGACCGGAAGCCCCTCCTGTGCGAGGTCGCGGATGCGAGGCACCAGACCGACAGTCGAGACGGTGATTCCCCGTGCACTCAGCCCGAGCCCACTCGGCGGCGGCTCGGTCAGTCGGTGGAGGGCAGCCACCACGGCCCGGTAGTTCGCCAGCGGCTCCCCCATGCCCATGAAGACCACATTGCTCACCCGGCCGGGACCACCTTCGACCTCACCGCGCTGCAGCGACCGTGCCCCCGCAATGACCTGCTCGACGATCTCTGCCGTCGACAGGTTGCGGGTCAGCCCGGCCTGACCGGTGGCGCAGAACGGGCAGTTCATGCCGCAGCCGGCCTGCGACGAGATGCACATGGTGACGCGGTCCGGGTACCGCATGAGGACGCTCTCCACCAGCGCACCGTCATGCAGTCGCCACAGCGACTTGACGGTGGTGCCGTCGTCGCAGGAGATCGTGCGAACCGGAGTAAGCAGGGTGGGAAGCAAGGCATCGACGATCGTCGCGCGATCGGCCTCGGGGATGTCGGTCCACTCCCCCGGGTCGTCACTCAGCCGCGCCAGCCAGTGCCGTGAGACCTGATCCGCGCGGAATCCGGGAATGCCGCGCTCCACGAGGGCCGCCTTCCGGCCGGCGGGATCGAGATCCATCAGGTGGACCGGCGGCTTCCCGCGGCGCGGGGCGTCGAAGACGAGCTCTCCGGGACTCGGCATGGCTAGTACAGGCTCGTTCCGCTGCCCAGGAACAGGGTGAACAGCGCCCACGAGACGAACGCATTCGGGATCAGCGAGTCGAACCGGTCCATCATGCCGCCATGCCCGGGAAGGAAGGACCCCATGTCCTTGACCCCCAGGTCGCGCTTGATGGCGCTCTCGGCGAAGTCACCGCCGGTCGCACTCACCGTCATGACCAGGCCGACCACGAGGCCCTGCCACCACGGTGCGTCGAGCAGGAGGACGAAGCACACTGCGCCCACGACTCCCTGGAGCACGAACGATCCTGCCAGTCCCTCCCACGACTTCTTCGGGCTGATCTGCGGTGCGATGGGATGCCTGCCGAACAGCACGCCCGCGGCGTACCCGCCGATGTCATTGCTGATGGTCAGCAGGATGAACACCACGACCCGGACCGGACCGTCATCGGCTGCGAGGGTGAGGCTGAGGAAGCCGGCCATGAAGGGCAGGTAGGCGATGGTGAAGATGCTCGCCGTGATGTCGCGGACGTAGCCCTCGTACCCGCGCCGCATGCGCCAGATCAGCGCACTCAGGATCGCGATGCCCGTGACGGCGATCAGGGCGACCGGACCCCACACGTACGCGGCGGAGGGCACCAGCACCGTGGCGGCGTACGCGGGAGTCCGGGCGACGCGAACGCCAAGGCCGGCGAAGACCGTGACGACCTCGTGCACCGCCACGAGCATCGTGGCGATCACCACGACCACGAACAGCCACGGCAGGAACACCAGGCTGACGATCACGACGATCCCGAGCACGACACCCGAGGCGATGGCGGCGGGAAGGTTGCGGCCCGCCCGCGAGGGGACCGGCGGATCAGCGGAGGTGTCGCCCATGCGGGGACCCTCAGACCTCGAGGAGTTCGGCTTCTTTGTGCTTGAGGATCTCGTCGATGTGCTCCACGTGCTTGTGGGTCACGTCGTCGAGGTGCTTCTCGGCACGACGGACGTCGTCCTCGCCAGCCTCGCCGTCCTTCTGCATCTTGTCGAGGGCGTCCTTGGCATGGCGGCGGATGTTGCGCACGGAGACGCGCGCCTCCTCCGCCTTGTTCTTGGCCACCTTGATGTACTCCTTGCGCCGCTCCTCCGTGAGCTGAGGGAGGTTGATGCGGATGACGTCCCCGTCGTTGTTCGGGTTGACGCCGAGATCGCTCTCGCGCAGGGCCTTCTCGATCGCCGACATCGAGCTCTTGTCGTAGGGGGAGATGATGATCGAGCGAGCCTCTGGGATCTGGATCGACGCCAGCTGGTTGACCGGGGTCATCGCGCCGTAGTAGTCGACCACCACCTTGTTGAACATGGCCGAGGTGGCACGTCCCGTGCGGATGGTGCTGAAGTCCTCGCGCGCGACGGAGATGGCCTTGTCCATCTTCTCCTCGGCGTCGAGCAGGACGGTGTCGATCTGGTCGCTCACGTGCGCTCCCGTTCCCTCTCAGTTGTCCGTTGAGACTAGCGTCCCGATGGTCTCGCCCCGCACCGCGCGCGCGATGTTGCCCTCGACGAGCAGGTTGAACACGACGATGGGCAGGTCGTTGTCCTGGCACAGGCTGATGGCCGTGGCATCGGCAACCTTCAGGTTCCGGGCCAGCACCTCCGCAGGAGTCAGGTGGTCGAAGCGCACAGCGTCCGGATTCGTGCGGGGATCGGAGTCGTAGACGCCGTCGACGCCCTTGGCCATGAGGACGACCTCGGCGCCGATCTCCAGCGCCCGCTGGGCCGCAGTGGTGTCGGTCGAGAAGTACGGCAGCCCCATGCCTGCCCCGAAGATCACGACGCGGCCCTTCTCCAGGTGACGGACGGCGCGCCGCGGGTAGTACGGCTCCGCCACCTGGCCCATGGCGATGGCCGTCTGAACCCGGGTCTCGACGCCCGCCTTCTCACAGAAGTCCTGCAGGGCCAGACAGTTCATGACCGTGCCGAGCATGCCGATGTAGTCGGCGCGGGCGCGATCCATGCCCCGCTCGGACAGCATCGCACCGCGAAAGTAGTTGCCGCCGCCGATGACGACGGCGACCTGGGTCCCGCCCCGCACGACATCGGCGATCTGCGCCGCGATCGATGCCACGACATCGGGATCGACGCCAAGGCCCTGCCCACCGGCGAAGGCCTCCCCCGAGAGCTTCAGCAGCACTCGATGCCAGCCCCCCTCGGGAGCCTCCGGCCACGTGTCGATCGTGCCCTCGAGGGTCGGCTGGACAGCAGCGGACTGACCTGTCATGCGTGACCTCCGTCCGACATCCGTCTGGATTATCCGTGCCCGCCCCGGCGAGTATCCAGCAATCAGGCCTGGCCGGGCTCGAATCTCGCGAAGCCGACCACGGTCGTACCGGCCTCCTGCAGCACCTGCGCCACGGACTTCTTGTTGTCGACCACGCTCGGCTGCTCCACGAGGACGTTGTCCTTGAAGAACGCATTCACGCGACCCTCGACGATCTTGGGCAGGGCAGCCTCGGGCTTGCCCTCCTCCTTGGCCGTGGCCTCGGCGATCCGGCGCTCGTTCTCGACGACATCGGCGGGGACGTCCTCACGCGTGAGGTACTGGGGGCGCATGGCCGCAATCTGCATGGCGGCACCGCGCGCTGCCGCCTCGTCGCCGGTGAAGGCCACGATGACGCCCACCTGCGGAGGCAGGTCGGACGCACGGTGGTGCAGGTACGTCGTCACGGCGCCGTCGAGCACGGCCACCCGGCCGAGCTCGATCTTCTCCCCGATGACCCCGGCCATCTCCGTCGTCGCAGCCTCGACAGTTCGGCCGTCCGACAGAGTCGACGCGAGCACAGCGTCGCGATCACCGAGGCCGCCGGCATTGGCGACTGAGGCGATCTGCGCCGCGAGCGCGAGGAAGTCGGCGTTCTTGGCGACGAAGTCGGTCTCGCACAGCAGCTCGACAAGGGCGTTGCCCTCCGCGGCCACCAGGCCATTTGACGCCTCGCGCTCGGCACCGCGCTTGGCCGCCTTGGCCGCGCCGGAGATGCGCAGGATCTCCACCGCCTTGTCGAAGTCACCGCCGGACTCCTCGAGGGCCTTCTTGCACTCCATCATCCCGGCGGCGGTGATGTCGCGGAGCTTCTTGACGTCTGCGGCGGAAATGGTCGCCATGTCTGGTGTCCTTCGTGTCAGGGGTCGGGTTCAGGGCGAAGCCGCGTCCGGGCACCTCAGGGCACCCGGACGCGGTCGCGTACGGCTATTCGGCGGGGGTCTCCGTGACCGTCTCGACGGTCTCGACGACCGCCTCGACCGGGGCTTCCGTGCCAGCGAGGAGCTCGCGCTCCCACTCGGCCAGGGGCTCCTCGGCGTCGGCTGCACCGGCCACGGCACCACCGGCGCGGGCCATGAGGCCCTCGGCGACGGCGTCGGCGATCACGCGCGTGAGCAGCGCCACGGAGCGGATCGCGTCATCGTTGCCCGGAATCGGGAAGTCGACCTCGTCGGGATCGCAGTTGGTGTCGAGGATCGCGATGACCGGGATGCCCAGCTTGCGCGCCTCTCCGACGGCGATGTGCTCCTTCTTGGTGTCGACCACCCAGATCGCACTCGGGATCTTGGCCATGTCGCGGATGCCGCCGAGGGTGCGCTCGAGCTTCTCGCGCTCGCGGCGCATCATCAGGAGCTCCTTCTTGGTGAAGCCCGATGCCACCACGGTCTCCAGGTCCATCTCCTCGAGCTCCTTCATCCGCTGAAGGCGCTTGTGGACCGTGTTGAAGTTGGTCAGCATGCCGCCCAGCCACCGCTGGTTCACGTAGGGCATGCCCACGCGGGTGGCCTGCTCGGCGATGGCCTCCTGGCCCTGCTTCTTGGTGCCGACGAACATGACGGAACCGCCGTGGGCGACCGTCTCCTTGACGAACTCGTAGGCGCGGTCGATGAACGACAGCGACTGCTGGAGATCGATGATGTAGATGCCGTTGCGCTCGGTGAAGATGAATCGCTTCATCTTGGGATTCCAGCGTCGGGTCTGATGCCCGAAGTGGACCCCGCTCTCGAGCAACTGGCGCATGGTCACAACTGCCATGGTGCGCACTCCTGCCGGCCGCCCGTGGGCGACCTGTGGTGTCGGCCGCCCGGGGGCGGCCTGTTCGGTTGTCGGCGACGACCGGGTGGTCGAGGCCCCTGACGGCCCCGGGGATGGAGCCCACCGGAGTGGGACCGACCATCCGCCGTCCCCGAAGGGGCGCGGGCCGTGCGAATTCCCGGCCGGGAGAGTCTCCCGATCGGGTGCCTGCATCCTACGGCCCCCGGCGGAGTGCTCCGTGCACAGGGGCGTCGTCCCCAGGTGCGCCCAACCTGGCCGGGCGTCCCCCGCCGGTCCGGGCCCCCTGCCCCCGTCCCACCCGCGCCGCGAGGGTGAGCCCATGCTCACGGCACCCGTGCTTCCGCTGTCGGTCTTCGTCTTCGCGCTGGGGCTGCCGGTCGAGGGGCCCGTGTGGCCGCTGGACCCCGTGGCCGTCGTCGACCGATTCGAGCCCCCCGACACGCCATGGGGGGCCGGCCACCGGGGTATCGACTTCGGGGCCCGCACCGACCAGCCCGTGCGCTCGGTCACCGACGGAGTCATCGGATTCGCGGGAGTCATCGCCGGCAAGCCGGTCGTGACCGTCCTGCTGGCCGATGGGCGGCGGGTCACCTACGAGCCGGTCCACTCCGCCCTCAGCGCCGGCACCCCCGTGGCGGCGGGCGACCCGCTGGGTCGGGTGGCCGCTGTCGGAGGCCACTGCGGTGGGCTGGCCGGATGCCTGCATGTCGGGCTGCTGCGTGGTGCGACCTACCTCGATCCCCTCGTGCTCTTCCGCAGGCCGTCGGTGCTCAAGCCACTCACCCGGCCTCCTCGGCCTCCGTGAGCGCACGCGGATGCGCCTGCGCGAAGGTCGCCCGCAGGCGCTCGACCGACACGTGGGTGTAGCGCTGCGTTGTGGCCAGGGTCGCGTGCCCGAGGAGCTCCTGGACGCTGCGGAGGTCGGCCCCTCCCTCGAGCACATGGGTCGCCGCCGTGTGGCGCAGCGCGTGCGGCGCGACCTCCGGCACGCCCGCCTGTCGGCTGAGCCGGTGCACCACGCTGCGCACCGTCCGTGGGTCGATCCGCCCTCCCCTCGCCCCGAGGAAGAGTGCGCGGCCAGAAGCCTCGGTCGCGACCTCCACCCGCCGGGTCCACCACTCGTCGAGGGCAACCGCCGCCGGGCCTCCGTACGGCACGGTGCGCTCGCGATCGCCCTTGCCTCGCACCCGGAGCGTGCGTTCACGCCGGTCGACGCCGTCCAGATCCAGGCCGCACAGCTCCGCGACGCGGATGCCGGTGCCGTAGAGCAGTTCGACCATGGCGCGATCGCGGCAGCCCAGGACGTCCCCGTCATCGGCGGCCACGGCCGCGTGCTCCATCAGGACCACCGCCTCGCCGACATCGAGGACCGTCGGAAGGACCCGCGGCACCTGCGGGCTGGCCAGGCGCTCTCCGGGGTCTGTCGCGATGAGCCCCCGCCGCTGGCACCACGACGTGAACGAGCGGGCTGCCGCCGATCGGCGGGCCAGGGTGGCCCGTGAAAGCCCGGTGGAGCTCTGCGCCGCCAGCCACGTGCGCAGGTGCGGCAGGGTCAGGCTGCCGACGTCGGGCACACCGGACGTCTCGCAGAACGTCGCCAGGGAGCGCAGGTCCCCGGCGTAGGCGCGCACCGTGTGGATGCTGAACCGCCGCTCGTCCGACAGATGGTGCAGGAAGCCCGTGACGGCGGCGTCCCACGTCGCGGCGGCACGGGCGGCGGGCACGCCCCCATCGTGACAACCCCGCAGCTCAGCCGGTGGGAGGCACGCGGGCGCGCCGCCAGCCACGTTCACCCTCCGTGACCCAGCCGGCCGCGGCCAGCAGCGCTGCGGCGGCGAGCACGTCACGGGTCGCCAGACCGCTGGCGCGCACCAGCCCGGGCAGGTCGAGCCACCCACGTCCGGGCAGGGCGTCCAGCACCACCGACTCACGCGGCGACAGGTCGTCGCGGGCCGACGTCCGAGACCCCGTCGGCTCGGCCACGGTCGACGCACCGGCCGAGAGGTCCGCGGCGGCCAGCACGTCGGTGACCTCGGTCGCGAGCATCGCGGTGCCGTCCTGGATCATCCGGTGGCAGCCTGCCGACGTGGCGGACGTCACGGGCCCGGGCACCGCGAGCACCGGTCGCAGCATCGCCGCGGCGGATCGCGCCGTGGCCGTCGTGCCAGACCGTTCCGCGGCCTCGACCACCACCGTCGACCGACCGATCGCTGCGATCAGCCGGTTGCGCGTCAGGAAGCGCTGCCGACGCACCTGTTGCCCCGGCGGCACCTCGCTGACGACGGCGCCCTGGTCGGCGATCGCGGCGAGCAGGGCGGCATGGGCACGGGGGTAGGGCACGTCGACGCCGCCGGCCAGCACGGCCACGGTCAGGCCGCCCGCTGCGAGCGCCCCGCGGTGGGCGGCCGCATCGATCCCGAAGGCCGCTCCCGAGACGACCGCCCACCCCGCGGACACGAGGTCCATCGACCAGGTGCGGGCGATCGCCTCGCCGTAGGCCGTGCAGGCACGTGCCCCGACGATCGAGACCGCGCGCAGCGACAGCAGTCGCAGATCGGCCGTGCCGACCACCCACAGGGCCATCGGCATGCGGTCGCGGAGGTCGATCAGCGCGGCCGGCCATTCGGCCTCCGAGCGGGTGAGGATCCGCCCGCCCAGGCCCGCGGCCCGCGCCCTGGCCCGCTCGACGCAGAATCCCTCCAGTCTGGCGGCCAGCCCCTCGCCGTGGCGCAGGCCCGTCGTGCCGGTACGGATGCGATCGACCACCTCCACAGGTCCCATCGTGCCGAGAAGGCCCGCCACCATTGCATCGTCAGGCTCGACCGCATGAGCCAGAGTGACCCAGGCGTCGGGCTCCTCGCGCTCGGCCGGCCGGCCGGCCATCAGGACCACCCCAGGTGCGCCCCGCGCAGGGCGAGGGCACCGGCGACGTCGTCGCGTCCGGGCGTCGCAGCGGCACGCAGATCCGCCAGCGTCCAGGCCATGCGCAGGACCCGATCGACCCCTCGCAGGTTGGGCGACCGCCGCTCGAACTCCCCCAGCACCTCGGCGCCGTCGGGTCCAGGACGCCAGCGCCGCCGCAGCTCGCCGGTCGGCACCTGGGAGGTCAGGTGCCATGGGCAGTCGGCGTAACGGTGCGCCATACGGGCCCGCGCCCCGCGAACCCTGTCCCGTACGGTCTCACTGGACTCCGGCTCGTCACTCGACTCCAGCTCCACCGCATGGGGTCGCTCGACCGACAGGCGGATGTCGACACGATCGAGCAGGGGGCCGGACAGCCGGGTCGCGTACCGGCGGACCGCGGCGGGCGCACACGAGCAGCCGGCCCCCGAACCGGAGCGCTGGCCGCACGGGCACGGATTCGCCGCGAGGAGCAGCTGGAACCGCGCCGGCAGCGTGCCGTTCCAGCCGGTGCGATGCAGGGAGAGCTCGCCGGACTCAAGGGGTTGCCGGAGTCCCTCGAGCGCCGGCCGGCAGAACTCCGGTGCCTCGTCGAGGAAGAGCACTCCGCAGTGGGCCAGGGTGACGGCGCCCGGCACCACCCGCCCCCCGCTCACCGACCCCAGCACGGCCGCGGCCGAGGCCGAGTGATGCGGTGACGCCATCGGCGGCATGGCGAAGGCCGCTCCGGGACGGCACCGTCCGGCCACCGAGTGGATCGCCGCGACGTCGAGCGCCGAGTCGTCGTCCAGTTCCGGGAGCAGACCGGGCATTCGGCTTGCCAGCAGGGTCTTGCCGATGCCCGGCGGCCCGACCATCGCCAGGTGATGTCCTCCCGCAGCCGCCACCTCCAGCGCCCATCGAGCCAGCGCATGCCCGCGAACATCACGCAGGTCTGCGGGCTCGACGTCGTTCTCGATGACGAGCCCGACGGGCGACTCACCATCACGTGGGTCCGCCACACTCGACGCGGAACTGCCCGGATCGACACCCTCGAGGATGCGGCACACCTGCACCAGATCAGTGGCGCGGACGATCTCGATGCCCGGCACCATCGATGCCTCGGCGGCACCCTGGGCCGGGACCACCACGCGCGCGAAACCCGCCCGTCGGGCTCCGAGCACTGCCGCGAGGACGCCCCGTGCCGGACGCAGCCGCCCATCGAGTCCGAGCTCGCCGACGAAGACGGTCCCGGCGACCGACGATGCCGGCAGTCCGTCGGCCGCCGCGAGGATGCCCACAGCCATCGGCAGGTCGAGGCCCGCCCCGTGCTTGCGCACCTCTGCGGGCGACAGGCTCACCGTCACCCGTCGGTTCGGCCACGACCGACCGCTGGCCTCGACCGCGCACCGCGCCCGCCAGCGCGCCTCCGCGACCGAGGCGTCCGGCAGTCCCACGACACCGACGCTCGGGAGTCCGTCCGAGACGGCCACCTCAACGCGCACGACAACACCGCGAACACCGTCCAGCACGACACCGTGCGCAGTCGCGAGCGTCATCGTCACTCCACCCCGCGCAGGTACGTCACGATGGGTCGACCCTTGCGCGGCAGGAGCACGCCGACGACATCGAAGCGGATCGTCGGGATGTACAGGTCCGCCTCGTCGAGCCAGTGCAGAGCCAGGGAGCGAAGCCGCAGCATCTTCCGTGGTCCCACCGCCTCCGCCGGAGATCCGTGCGAGACACTCCGGCGCGTCTTCACCTCGCACACGACGAGGGCGTCACCATCGCGCGCGACGATGTCCAGCTCGCCCGCGTGGCAGCGCCAGTTGCGCGACAGGATCGTCATGCCCCGCTCCTGCAGGAAACCTGCCGCGACATCCTCGCCGTAGCGGCCCAACGCGCCCCTCGCGTCCATCGCGATCACCTCCGCGCGCCACTGTGGTCATCAGGAGTGGACGACGACACCCGCCGCGGATCAGCTGTGGAGCCCGCCGCAGCACCGACTCGACTGTGGACGGCGGCCGCTCCGGCAGACCGTGCGGCGGATCAGCAGGGCTCGACACCTGGCAGCCGCCAGCTGCGACGGTGCTCGACCGTCGGCCCCAGCCGCCGCAGGGCCTCAAGGTGATGGGCGGATGCATACCCCTTGTTCTCGGCCCAGGCGTAGTCCGGGTGCTCGGCGTGGAGTGTGCGCATGCGCGCATCGCGCTCGACCTTCGCCAGCACGCTTGCTGCCGCAACGGAGGTGCAGGTCATGTCGGCCTGGACGCGCGTATGGACCGCGACGCCGGCGGGCAGCCGCAAGGACTCCTCCGAAGCGCCCCAGGGGGCGCCGTCGTCGAAGAGCGATTCCTGGGCAGGAGGGCTCAGCCAGTCGTGGCTTCCGTCGAGGATCACCGCATCGGGTGCCGTGCGCAGTGCACAGAGGGCGCGAAGTCCGGCCAGCCGCAAGGAGGCGATGATGCCCGCCGCGTCGATCTCCTCGGCCGAGGCATGGCCGACCGCCCAGTCCACCGCCCAGCGCTGGATGTCCGGCACGAGTGCCTCCCGAACGTGCGGCGCCAGGAGCTTGCTGTCGCGCACACCTGCCAGACTGCGCGAGCGGGCATCCACGACGACGACCCCCACCGAGACCGGGCCGCCGAGGGCACCACGTCCGACCTCGTCCATGCCGCACACCTGCACGGCGCCCGACCTCAGCAGAGCGCGCTCGAACCGCAGCGACGGCGATGCAGGCATGGCCTACGGCGACGTCGTCGGGGCGATCCCCGGATCGGCGTAGACGTCAGGGATCGGCACCGTCGCGATCCGATCCAGAGGCCACACCACGAGCACGACGCGCCCCACCACATCGTCGACAGGAACGGCACCGTCGTCGACCTCCAGATGGAACCGCGAATCGCGGGAGTTGCCGCGGTTGTCGCCCATGACGAAGACGCCGCCCGGAGGAACGACGACGTCGAACAGCACCTGGTCAGTCGGGCCGATGATGTAGTCCTCGACCAGCGGGCGGCCGTTGAGCTGAATGCGTCCGCTCTCATCGCAGCAGGCGATGCGGTCTCCCTCGATCCCGATGACGCGCTTGACGAGATCGCTGCCGCTGTCACTCGGCAGGAGTCCGATGAAGGTGAGCCCGGACTGCACGAGTCCGCGCCACCCCGGTGCCGGAGGCGGTGGGTCCGGAAGCCAGTCCCCCGGGTCCTTGAACACGACCACCTCGCCGCGGCCGACACCCCCCATCGTCGTCGTGATCTTGGACGCGATGATGCGATCGCTGACGGCGAGGGTGTCCTCCATCGACGCACTGGGCACGTAGAAGGCCTGCACCAGGAAGGCGCGCACGAGTGCGGACAGCACCAGGGCCGACACGACGATGATGGCTGTCTCACCCAGCCAGCGCGCGAAGCCGGTCGACTCGCGCTGCGGGCCACCACGGGCATGACGCCCCCGTCCGGCCTCGCGCACGGGCTCCTCGGGATCGCGCGCGGCCGACATCAGGGAGTGCCCGGCTCAGGCAGCGACGCGAAGGTCTCGGGGATGTCGACCGAACCGATCCGCGACACCGGCCACAGCACCATCATCGCGCGGCCCACGACCTTGGACTCAGGAACGAAGCCCCCACCGGGGTCGCCCATGTGGGCGCGGGAGTCCGCGGAGTTGGACCGATGGTCGCCCATGACCCACAGCATGCCCTCGGGCACCACGACGTCGAAGGACTGGGTGCTCGGGTCGTCGCCGATGAACAGATACTCGTACTCGTCGAGAGGAACCCCGTTGACGGTGACCCAGCCGTCTGCGTCGCAGCACGCAACCCGGTCACCAGCCACGCCGATGACCCGCTTGACGAAGTCGGTGGAGTCGGGGGCCATGATGCCGAGGGACTGTCCCACCCATGCGATGGCCGCACTCACCGGATTGCGCTGGGGAACATCTCCTGCCGGCACGAAGCTGTCCGAACCGTCGAACACGACGACGTCACCGCGCTCGATGGGCCGCGTGTGGTAGACGAGCCGGTTGACCAGGATGCGGTCGCCCACCTGGAGGGTGTCCTCCATCGACCCGGACGGGATCGAGAACGGCTTGGCGATGAACGTGGTGATCAGCAGCACGACGCCGACAGCGATGCCGATGGTGACCGGGATGTCCCACCACGGCTGCTTGCGCCGGCCCGCGCTGCTCACGTCGTCGCTCTCCTTGCCCTCCGGATGGCCGGCCAGGGCCCGGGTTCAGCTGTCGGACTTGGCGTTCTCGCGACGCTCGCGGATCTTGGCCTTCTTGCCGCGGAGGTCGCGCAGGTAGTACAGCTTCGCGCGACGGACGTCACCACGCGTCACGACCTCGATCTTCTCTACGATCGGCGTGTGCACCGGGAAGGTGCGCTCGACACCCACGCCGTAGGACACCTTGCGGACCGTGTAGGTCTCACCCACGCCTGAGCCCGACCGGGCGATGACGACACCCTGGAAGACCTGGACGCGAGTCTTGTTGCCCTCGACGACCTTCACGTGGACCTTCACGGTGTCGCCGGGACGGAAGTCAGGGATGCCGTCCTTGAGGGATGCGGCGTCGAGAGCGTCGAGGGTCTTCATAGGTGAGTCGCTTCCTGCAGGCGCCACAGGTCGCCCACATCAGTGGGGTGGGATGGTGCGCTCGGCCGCGGCCGATGCCCTGCCGGACCGCGTCCCCTGTGGCGGGGCGGACCGGGAACCGCAACGGTTCATCGGGCCTGCGTAGTCTGCCACGATGGGCCCGTGCGGCCCAAACCAGGGCCGGATCGGACCTCGGGAGGGCCATGGCCGTGCATCCCCGTGCGGGACAGGTCGCCGAGACCGCCGACCTGGTCGATCTGCCGGCCCTGCTGAGCGCCTACGCCTCCGGCCACCCGGACCCGGGCGAGGTGGGCCAGCGGGTGGCCTTCGGGACGTCCGGCCATCGTGGCTCCAGCCTCGACCTGTCGTTCAACGACGACCACATCGCCGCGATCACGCAGGCCATCTGCGAACACCGGCGTGCGGCGAGGATCGCCGGCCCCCTGTTCCTGGCCCGCGACACCCATGCGCTCAGCGAACCGGCCTGGACGACGGCGCTGGAGGTGCTGGCGGCCAACGACGTCCGCGTGCTGGTCGACGCTCGGCACGGATTCACCCCGACACCCGCCCTGTCGCACGCGATCCTCGTCCACAATCGCGGACGTTCGCCGGCAGACCCGGGCAGGGCCGACGGCATCGTCGTCACCCCTTCGCACAACCCCCCGCGAGACGGCGGCTTCAAGTACAACCCGCCGGACGGCGGCCCGGCCGGGGCCGACCTCACCGGGCCGATCCAGGATCTCGCCAACGAGTACCTCGCGTCCGGGCTGGTCGGTGTGCGTCGCATCGGGTGGGACCGGGCGATGGAATCCGGCCTCGTCGGCCGGCACGACTTCCGGGGCGAGTACGTCGAAGACCTCCCGAACGTGATCGACGTCGCGGCCATCCGCGCAGCCGGAGTGCGGATCGGCGCGGATCCCCTGGGGGGCGCGAGCGTCGAATACTGGTCGGCCATCGCCGAGCGCTGGCGGCTGGACCTCACCGTGGTGAATCCCGCCGTCGACCCCGCCTGGGCGTTCATGACGCTGGACTGGGATGGCCGCATCCGCATGGACTGCTCGTCCCCGCATGCCATGGCCTCCCTCGTTGCGCGTCGCCATGACTTCGACATCGCCACGGGCAACGACGCCGACGCCGACCGGCACGGCATCGTCACCCCCGACGGTGGGCTGATGAATCCGAATCACTTCCTGACGGTCGCCATCGACTACCTGCTGGCGCACCGACCCGGATGGCCCGACGCAGCCGCGATCGGCAAGACGGTCGTCAGCTCATCGATGATCGATCGGGTCGTCGCCGGCCATGCTCGACGCCTGTGGGAGGTGCCGGTCGGGTTCAAGTGGTTCGTGCCGGGCCTCGTCGACGGGTCCGTCGCGTTCGGCGGCGAGGAGAGCGCGGGTGCCTCGTTCCTGCGGCACGACGGCTCCGCGTGGACCACCGACAAGGACGGCATCGTGCCCGCGCTGCTCGCGTCGGAGATCCTGGCGGTGACCGATCGATCGCCGTCACAGCACTACGCGGACCTCGCGGCACGGTTCGGCGATCCGGCGTACGCCCGCATCGATGCCCCCGCGACGCGGGAGGAGAAGGCCGCCCTGGCTCGGCTGTCCCCCGAGCAGGTGTCGGCCCGCGACCTCGCCGGCGAGCCGATCGTCGCGCGACTGACCCGCGCGCCCGGAAACGACGCCCCAATCGGGGGACTGAAGGTGATCACCGAGAACGCCTGGTTCGCGGCCCGCCCGTCCGGCACCGAGGACGTCTACAAGATCTACGCCGAGTCCTTCCTGGGCCCGGACCATCTGGCCCGGGTTCAGGCCGACGCCCGGTCCGTCGTCCAGTCCGCTCTCTCCTGACCGGTACAGATTTCATCCGCTTCCCGGATCAAATCGAGAGAAATTCGGACATGTCGCCCCGAGAACACCGATTTGATCCGGGAAGCGGATGAAATCTGTACCGGTCAGGTGAGGTCGGGGCGGACGCGGCGCGTGCGCTCCTCGGACTGCTCCCGACGCCAGTCGGCGATCCGGCCGTGATGCCCGCTCATGAGCACCTCGGGCACGGCCAGTCCCCGCCAGGCGGGCGGCTTGGTGTACACCGGGCCCTCGACCCGCCGGGCCATCTCCCCCGGGGCGAAGGAGTCCTCCCGGGCGCTGCTCTCGTTGCCCAGCACCCCGGGCAGCAGCCGCGCCACCGCCTCGACCATGACCAGGGCCGCGGCCTCGCCGCCGGCCAGCACGTAGTCCCCGATCGACACCTCCTGCACCCCCGCCCAGTCCGACCGCCCGGCGTAGTGCTCGCCCACACGTGCGTCGATGCCCTCATAACGGCCGCAGGCGAGGACGAGCCACCCTGCCGAGCTCCAGTCGTCGGCCATCGACTGGTCGAAGCGGACCCCCGAGGGAGTGGGGATGACGAGGACGGGTCCGGCGGATCCGCCAGAGGCACGGACCTCATCGAGCTTCTCGCCCCACGGCTCGGGACCCATGACCATGCCGGGGCCGCCGCCGTAGGGGGTGTCATCGACCGTCCGGTGGCGGTCGTGCGCGGCGTCACGCAGGTCGTGGATGCGCAGGTCGATGACACCGGCCTCGACAGCCTTCCCCACGAGCGACAGGGAGAGCGGCTCCAGGTAGGCCGGGAAGATGGTGACGACGTCGATGCGCATCACTGACCCGCGTCCTCGAGCAGTCCGGGCGGGGGGTCGATCACGACCCGGCGCGCAGCGATGTCGACGACCGGGACGAACTGCTCCACGAACGGCACGAGGACCTCACCCGGAGCCCGATCGACCACCAGGAGATCCTGAGCCGGCAGGTGCGCCACCTCGGTGATCGTGCCGATGACCGTGCCGTCGCGCAGCACCACCTCACATCCGATGAGCGCGCTGTCGTAGAACTCCTCCGGATCGTCCGGGGTTTCGTCCTCCCCGCGCTCGACCTCGAGCAGGAGTCCGCGCAGGCCCTCGGCTCCCGTGCGGTCGTGGACTCCCTCGAAGGACAGCAGGAGCCGTCCGGAATGCCAGTGCATGCCATCGACCACGAGCTGCCGGAGGGGAGAGTCGACGAGCAGGATCGACCCCGGAGCGAAGCGATCCTCGGGCTCATCGGTGCGCGTCTCGACCGTCACCTCGCCACGGATGCCGTGCGGGCGGCCGATGCGTCCGACGACGACGCGCATCGGGTACTAGCGCTCGGCGACGTCGAGGAAGTCGATGCGCACGGCCCGATCGTCGTTCAAGGCCGTGATCACCGTGCGCAGGGCCGTGGCCGTGCGACCACCCCGGCCGATGACACGTCCCATGTCGTCGGGATGCACCCGGACGTCGAGCGACTTGCCCCGACGGCCGTTGCGCATGCGCACATCGACGTCGTCGGGGTGATCGACGATGCCGCGCACGAGATGGCCCAGGGCCTCCTCGAGCATCAGGCGTTCTCCTCCGCTGCCGCCTCGGCCGCCACCTCGTCAGCAGCGTTCTCGAGGGCCTCGGCAGCAGCCTCGTCGGCCACGACCTCATCGACGGCAGCCGTCTCGTCCACAGCCTCGGCCACGACCTCGTCAGCGGCGGCGAGCTCCTCGGACACGACATCGGCCGCGGGCTCGGCCGCCACCTCGACTGCGGGCGCCTCGGCGAGCTTGGGCTTCGGCTTGGCCTTGGGCTCCTCGCCGGCCGCCTTCACCGCGGCCTCGAAGGCGACCACCTTGCTGGGCTTGGCGGCCTTGACCTCGAGGGTGCCCTCGGCACCGGGCAGGCCCTTGAACTTCTGCCAGTCACCCGTCACCTTCAAGATGGCCGTCACGGCCTCGGTCGGCTGCGCACCGACGCCGAGCCAGTACTGGATGCGCTCGGACTCGACCTTGATCAGGCTCGGGTTGTCCAGCGGCTGGTAGATGCCGACCTCCTCGATGGCACGCCCGTTGCGGGCGGTGCGGGAGTCGGCGACGACGATGCGGTACTGCGGCGCGTGGACCTTGCCGACGCGCTTCAACTTGATCTTGACGGCCACGGGTGGCTTATCTCCTGTGTGAGGGGCGGCTGGCGCGCAGGGCACGTGGGGCATGCCTTGGTCGCCGACCTGTTGACCGTGCGCCTGTCCGGGTAGAGGGCCGGGCGGGCGACGAGTGCCTGCACAGTGTGCCAGACCCCGGTGGCCACGGCGTCCCCGGGGACCCCGCCGGGCAGGGGAGCTCAGTTGAGCAGGTCGCGGAGCTCCTTGGGCAGCGACGACGGATCGAACTCCGGGGCGCCCGTCGCCTCGGGGGCCCCGGCGTCGTCGCCGAGGGCACGCTTGGCCGGGTTGCCGCTCTTGCGCTTGCCCTTGGCGGGCTTGGCCGCCTTGGTCATCCGACCCTTGGCCTTCTTGCTGCCTCCCATGCCCGGGAGCCCGGGCATGCCGCCCATGCCCGGCATCCCCCCGGGCCCCATCTGGCGCATCATCTTCTGCGCCTGCCCGAACCGGTCGACGAGGCCGTTGACGTCGCTGACGCTGGTGCCCGAGCCGGCAGCGATGCGCGCCCGCCGGGATCCGTTGAGGATCTTGGGGTCGCGCCTCTCCTGCGGCGTCATCGACTGGATGATCGCCGCCACCCGGTCGAGCTCCCGGTCGTCGACCTGGTCGAGCTGGGCCTTCATGTCGCCCATGCCCGGCAGCATCCCGAGGATCTTGCCGAGCGAGCCCATCTTCTTGACGGCCTGCATCTGCTCGAGGAAGTCCTCGAGGGTGAAGT
>VFQT010000751.1_pt1 | contig 43958 bp, 40 predicted proteins | sample 3512381 | NCBI WGS metagenome assembly VFQT01 (sample SAMN10412376, study PRJNA504923) | tailings metagenome | isolation source: Relicate 2 Philex TSF3 active mining site | place: Philippines: Tuba, Benguet | collected 2017-08-29 | reverse complement strand
CCATATGCAAAAGGTGGTAAGATTGGTTTGTTTGGTGGTGCGGGTGTTGGTAAAACAGTATTGATTCAAGAGTTGATTAATAATATCGCAAAAGGGCATGGTGGTTTATCAGTGTTTGCGGGTGTGGGAGAAAGAACACGTGAGGGAAATGACTTATTACGTGAGATGATTGAAGCAGGTATCATGAAATATGGTGATGCATTCAAGCATAGCATGGAAGAAGGCGGATGGGATTTAAGTAAAGTAAACTTAGAAGAATTAAAAGAATCAAAAGCAACATTCGTTTTCGGTCAAATGAACGAACCTCCAGGAGCACGTGCTCGTGTGGCTTTGAGTGGTTTAACAATTGCTGAATATTTCCGTGATGGAGATGGAACAGGAAAAGGAAAGGATATCTTATTTTTCGTTGATAATATCTTCCGTTTTACTCAAGCAGGTTCAGAGGTATCGGCTTTATTAGGTCGTATGCCATCTGCGGTAGGTTACCAACCAACATTGGCTACAGAGATGGGATTAATGCAAGAGCGTATCACTTCTACAAAGAATGGTTCTATTACTTCAGTTCAAGCGGTATATGTACCTGCGGATGACTTAACAGATCCGGCTCCTGCAACTACATTTGCTCACTTGGATGCAACAACAGTATTGTCTCGTAAGATCGCCGATTTAGGTATTTATCCAGCGGTGGATCCATTAGATTCTACTTCAAGAATTTTAACTCCTGCCATTGTAGGTGATGCACATTATGATTGTGCTCAAAAAGTTAAAATGATTTTACAACGATACAAAGAATTACAAGACATCATTGCGATTTTAGGTATGGATGAATTAAGTGACGATGATAAATTAGTGGTATCTCGTGCGCGTCGTGTTCAAAGATTCTTATCTCAACCTTTCCATGTAGCTGAGCAGTTCACTGGTTTGAAAGGAGTATTTGTATCTATAGAAGATACTATCAGAGGTTTCAATGCAATTATGGATGGTGAAGTTGATGCTTATCCAGAAGCTGCATTTAACTTGGTAGGTACATTAGAAGATGCTATTGAGAAAGGCAAGAAAATGATGGCTTAATTAATAAAGAAGAAATCATGTTATTAGAAATATTATCACCAGAGAAGAAGTTGTTTAGCGGAGAAGTGCAAGGTGTTCAATTGCCTGGTATCGGAGGCTTGTTTGAAGTATTGGATAAGCACGCCCCTTTAGTAAGTGCATTGAGTGTTGGGCAAGTAAAGGTTTTACATAAATCTAGCCCTGCTGAAACTTATTCTATCAAAGGTGGTTTTGTGGAAGTTTCAAACAACAAAACGACTGTTTTAGTAGAAGGGGTATTATAATAACAAAATATTATCATTTATAGAAATCCTTCCCTATACAACGGGAGGGATTTTTTTTGTAATTTGTAGCCCATGAGAAAAACTTTCCCTGTAATATTTACATTAATTGCCCTTTCTATTTTGGGTATTTTGTTTATTCAAATTACTTGGTTACAGGGTTTATTTATTTTATCTAAAAATCAATTGAGTGATAAAATAAATCAGTCAGCATTGATTGTCTCTAATGATATTAGTAAAAAAATAACCAGTGGACTATCGTTTCGCTTACCAAAGAGAGGATTAAGTTTGAGTGAGGATTATCACTTGCATCGTTTTGATGAGTCTATCGTGGCGGATATCTATAGTTTTAATGATTTGCAATCAAAAATTAATTCAGCACTTGGTAAAAATGGCTTAGGCAATCTCGACTTTGAATTTGCAGTAGCAGATAAAAAAGGTAAAATAGAAATGTTGAGCAGAAATTTCGAAAAAGCCTATTCTGATGATATCAATACTTTACAAACTAGGGTTAGCATTATACCACAAGATATTATAGAGCCAGTTGGACCTTTTGAAACGATTATTATTATAGTACCCAATGTTAGATTCTATTTATTACAAACATTAAGATGGGTGATTGTTGGAGCCGTCTTGTTTATATTGATTGTATTTACGGCGTTCTTTATTACATTAAGATCTTTGTTGGTACAAAGAAAGCTAAATGAGATTAAGCGAGACTTTATTAATAATATGACCCACGAATTAAAGACGCCACTAGCTACTATCTCATTGGCAGTGGATGCATTAAAAACCAATAAAGTTCAAGGGGATCCTGGTGCAGTATCTTATTTTAGCAATATCATTAAAGAAGAAAATGTGCGCATGAATAAACATGTCGAAGTAATCTTACAAGCAGCACATTTAGAAAAGAAAGAGTATGATTTAAATTTACAGCCAGTAGATGTTCATGATTTGATTTTTGGAGTTCTAGACAGTTTCAAATTACAATTAGAAGCTAAACCAGCATCTGTTGAAACTATATTAGAGGCAGACCCTTCTGTGATTCAAGCAGACGAAGAATATTTATTACATGTTTTTTCAAATTTAATTGACAACGCGATCAAGTATTCAAAAGACACAATTGATATTACCATAAAGACAAGCGTAATAGGCAATAAGTTACAAATTACTTTTCAGGACAAAGGCATAGGAATGGACGCTACAACCAGTAAGCATATTTTTGAAAAGTTTTATCGCGCACACTCAGGTAATATTCATAATGTAAAAGGGTTTGGTTTAGGGATGAGTTATGTAAAATGGGTAATGGATATACACAAGGGTTCAATTAAAGTTGATTCTGTTATTGATAAAGGAACAACTATTACTTTACTTCTCCCTATTTAAGCTTTATTGTTGATCCATAATAAAGAGCCATCTCCATAGCTTAGAAATCTGAACTCATTATTCAATGCATAATCATAAATTGTTTTCCATGCATCACCTGTAATGGCTGAGATAAGGCATAACAAGGTGGATTTAGGTTGATGAAAATTAGTTACTAAGGCATTGCAAACTTTAAATTGGTATCCTGGAGAAATCATCAACTGCGTCTTTGCAAATAAATGGCTTGCCTTTTGCTGTTGTAAATAAATAAGTAAAGCATTGAATGCATCTGCTGTACTTATTGAGGTATTGTCTAATTCATAAGCTTCCCATTGAGATAAATTCAGAACAGAAGCGTTTGCTGTTTGATTGTTTTTTTGCACATGGTATTGCTGTATGCCTAACCAATACAAAGACTCTAAAGTTCTGATAGAAGTTGTTCCAATAGCAACAATGGTTTTTGGATCATTGTTTTGGAATAAATTCATTAAATGTTGAATAGTATTTGCTTCAACATCTATAAATTCTGCATGCATAACATGTTCGTCAATAGTAGCAGCTTTCACTGGCATAAATGTTCCTGCTCCAACATGTAATGTTACAAAATTGCTATGAATGTTTTTTAATGCTAATTGATCAAATACTTCTTTGCTAAAATGCAACCCTGCAGTAGGTGCTGCAACAGATCCTTCTTCTTTTGCATAAGTAGTTTGATATCTATCTTTATCTTCATTGGTGGCAGCTCTTTCAATATAAGGGGGTAGTGGAATATTGCCAATATGGGCAAGTAATTCAGAAAAACAAATACTTGTATTATTCCAAGAAAAACGAATTAAGTATTGTCCATTTTCGTTGGCAATTTTTTCTGCATTGAAAATGATTTTTTGCTGTTCAATCAATATTTCTTTTGACAATAAACCTTCTTTCCATTTTTTTGCTCCACCAATTAAACAATACCATTCAACTTGAGTAGTTGCCTCCATTGCAATGGATACTGGTGTAAATTCTTTAGAGGGTTCTAAACAAAAAATTTCAATGGAACTAGTTCCATGTTCACTTGGTTTATCAAAAAAAATTCTTGCCGCAATTACTTTACTGTTATTAAAGAATAATTGTGCATTCTCTGGCAAAAAATTTGCTATGAATTTATATTGAGAGGTATCAATGATTTGTTGATCCCAAACCAATAATTTACTATCTGCTCTATTGGGAGCTGGAGTAAATGCAATTTTCTCTTCAGGAAGCACATAATCAAATGCTGCAATTTCAATAGTAGGTTTTGTAAACATGGTGCAAAGGTAAATAAAGACCTCATTTTCAGCTTAATTCACCCTTTATAAACCTAAAAATGTAGGTTATCCACAGCTTCTAACATCCAATTTTTCCAGAAACAGGTCATTTTTGGTTCAAACTCGCTATATCACTGATTTTCAGGTAGGTTTATTTCTTGTGGAAAACTAGAAAGGGCTATTTGCGCTTTAAAAGTGGTAAAAAGTGTTATTTTGTGTGAACAAGTGGTAAAAATCACGCTAATTATTAACAATGACAGGCTTTCACGGAGAATATCAATCAACTATCGACGCTAAAGGGCGTTTCCTGGTTCCCGGCAGTTTGAAAAAACAGCTGGCTGAAGGGGAGACACGCTTTATTGTTAGTAGAGGATTCGAAAAGTGCTTGACGCTTTATCCGATTGGAAGCTGGCAGAAGATATTAGACAAGATTAGCCAGTTGAATGACTTTGATCCTAAAGTGCGTCAGTTTAGACGTCAATTTTTGGGTGGAGCAACAGAGGTAGAAATGGATGGTGCAGGCCGTTTATTATTACCTCCTACTTTAAGAGAGTTTGCTTTGCCAGGAAAAGAGATTGTTTTAGCAGCCGCATTAGATCGTTTTGAGATCTGGGATGCAAGTACCTATAAAAAGCTCTTTGAGGATTTCTCTGCAGATGAATTTAGTAATCTGGCGCAAGAAGTAATGTCTGGTAATAATAAAAACGATTAAGGAAAAAGATGACCAACCCTACATCCACAATTCCTTCTTCTGATTATCATATACCCGTATTATTTCATGAAACTATGCAATATCTAAATATTCACCCTGAAGGTGTTTATGTAGATGCCACATTTGGAGGAGGAGGTCACAGTAGAGGTATTTTATCAATGCTTGGTCCAAAAGGCCGCTTAATTGCTTTTGATCAAGATGCTGATGCTAAGAACAACTTACCCAATGATGAGCGCATTGTTTTTATTCCAGAAAATTTCAAGTACCTGCAAAGGTTTTTAAGATTGCATAAGATCAACCAAGTAGATGGTGTCTTAGCAGACTTGGGTGTAAGTAGTCATCAATTTGACGAAGGCACTAGAGGCTTCTCTACAAGATTCGATGGCCCATTCGATATGAGAATGGATCAACGTCAAACTAGAACAGCCGCTCAAGTTATTGAAAGCCTTAGCGAAACGGAACTGCATAAAATGTTCGAGCAGTATGGAGAAGTAACCAATTCAAAAACATTGGCGAAACATATTGTAGAAAACAGAAAGCATGTGAAGTTAAACACGGTACAAGATTTCAAAACACTAATCGCACCTGTAGTGAAAGGAAATCCAAACAAATACTGGGCACAAGTATTTCAAGCCATTCGAATTGTAGTGAATGAAGAAATGGAAGTGTTGTCAGATTTTCTCGCACAATTATCCGAGGTGATTAAACCAGGAGGTCGTGCAGTAATCATCACTTTCCATTCGATAGAAGATAGAATGGTTAAAAATGCTTTTAAAGTGGGCCCAGATGAAGAAAATCCTTCCAATCCTTTTCTTTCTAACCCTAGAGAAAAAGTTTGGGAGATCATTACAAAAAAACCTGTAATGGCTTCAGACAAAGAGATGAAAGAAAACAATAGAAGCAGAAGCGCAAAATTGCGTGCTGCCGAAAGAGTATAATAGTATGTCCGTACCCGTAAAAACAAACCCTAAGAATGCTATCAAAAGCATTCTGAATTATCAGTGGATTGCTATGAACACAGGATTTTTCTTGTTTCTAGCATTCATCGCGATACTTTATATCGCCAATGGTCACTTGACGGACAAGACTATTAGAAAAATCAACGCTACAAAAAAGGATCTTAAAGAGTTACAGTTTGAATACAAGACTTTAAAAGCAGAATTAATGCAAAAAAGTGGCGCAGTTCAAATTGAAAATGCAGTAGCGCCTTATGGTTTAGCAGTTGGTAAAGAGATGCCTATCAGAATTCAAATTGAAAAAAGAAATATAAACCCCACCAACAATAAATAATGGATGTAAAACGCGACATATTGTGGAGGGTTTATTTAAGTTACCTGTTAGTGGTAGCGGTATGCCTAGCTATATTAGGCAAAGCGTTTTATATCCAACAAGTGCAAGGTTCTTATTGGAGAGGACTAAGTGATAGCTTACATCAACGTATTGTAGAAATTCCTGCAGCAAGAGGAACTATTTATAGTGAAGATGGTCAAATGTTAAGTACCAATGTTCCTCAATTTGACATTTACGTTGACTTCAGAGTAGAACCATTACACGAAAAAAATGGAAAATTATTTAGAGAGAATATCGATTCATTAAGTTTGGCACTGGCTGATTTATTTAAGGATCAATCTGCTACTCAATATAAAGATCAATTAACCAAAGCTTTTGAAACGCGTGAACCTAATTATGAATTAAAAAAGAAAATTGATTATAGACAATATTTAGCATTGGCTAAGTTTCCTTTATTTAAAATTGGAAGATACAAGAGCGGTATGATTGCGCAGGAGCGTAATATCAGATTGAATCCCTACCAAAATATGGGATATAGAACCATTGGTTTAGCAAGAGACCAAAATAGTGTTGGTCTGGAATTATCTTATGATACGGTGTTGAAGGGAAGAAATGGAAGACAATTGGTGCGTGCGATTGCCGGAGGGGTAACCGTACCAGTGCAAGAAGGTGAATTTGAAATTGCGCCAGAAACGGGTAAAGACATTGTAAGTAATTTGGATGTATTTATTCAAGAAGTAACTACCAATGCCTTAAATAAGATGATGGTTCAAAACCAAGCACAATGGGGCGTTGCGATGGTAATGGAAGTAAAAACAGGAAAGATAAAAGCTATTTCCAACTTAGGTAAAATTGCTGAAGGGGTTTATAAAGAAGATTTGAATTATGCTATTACGCCTTCTGAACCAGGTTCTACTTTTAAATTAGTTACTTTATTAAGTGCTTTAGAAGATGGTAAAGTAAATTTAAATTCTAGTATTGATTTAGAAGGAGGTGCTTGGAAAGTAGTGGGTCAAACTGTATGGGATTCTGAGCAACATGGTAAGCATCAAGCAACCGTATTGGAAGCATTTGAAGAAAGTTCTAATGTAGGTATGGCAAAAATCGCCATGGCGCATTATAGTAACAATGTAAATGCTTATTATAAGCATTTAACGAATCTTAGATTAGATTCTTTATCTGGAATAGATTTGATTGGCGAGAGAAAACCTCAAATTACAAAGCCTGGAAGTAAACTTTATGGTCCTACAACTTTGCCATGGATGTCATTTGGTTACAATATTGCCATTGCACCTATTCAAACATTAACTCTTTACAATGCGATTGCAAATAATGGCGTAATGATGAAACCTTATTTAGTCAATGCAATTAAAGAAGAGGGTAGAGTGATCAAGACATTTTCTCCTAAAGTATATAATCCACAAATAGTAAAACCAAGTACTGTAAAAGCTTTGCAAACAGCTTTAGAAGGTGTTTGTATCAATGGAACGGCAAAGGGATTATTTAAAAATAGTTTATATAAAGTTGCAGGTAAAACTGGAACAGCATTGGTAGCGAATGGAAATAAGGGCTATGCTGATAAAATTTATCAATCTTCTTTTGCTGGTTATTTTCCAGCAGACAATCCTCAATACACCATTGTAGTAATTATAAAAAATAAGCCACATGCTTATCCTTTTTATGGTGCATCAGTAGCGGGTCCTGTGTTTAAAGAAATTTCTGATAGATTGTACTCAACCTATATTCACAATAAGACTAATACGGCTCCTGTAATTGCTTTAAAAGATAGTCAAGCATTTCAATATGCCATTTCTAAATCTTCCCTTAAAGCCATTGCTCAAAAAATTAATTTAAGTTATCAAGATTCAAGTATTCCAAGTAGTACATGGGTAAATGTACATGGTGCTGGTAAAGTAGCCAAAGTAGCTAATAAAGTAATTACAGATTCTACTATGCCAGATATCAGTGGTTTGAAATTACAAGATGCATTATGGTTATGTGAGAAGAAAGGTTTGCAAGTGAAATGTATTGGAAAGGGCAGAGTGGTTAGACAAAGTATTGTACAAGGATCTTATATCACAAAAGGACAATCTATTTTAATTGAATTAAATTAATGAAAGCATTACAAAACATATTATTTGGAGTTGCCATTAGAGAAGTGGTTGGTTCAACTAATTTGAATATTAGTTCAATACAAATAGATTCAAGAAAAGTGGAAGCAGGCACACTATTTGTTGCAATTAAGGGTGTTCAAGCAGACGGCCATCATTTTATACAAACTGCTATTGAAAAAGGTGCTACAGTGATTGTTTGCGAAGTTTTGCCAGCAGCGCTACAGGGGGGAATAACCTATATAGCGGTTGCTAATTCTAATCAAGCAGTTGCTATAATGGCTCATCAGTTTTATGGTTCACCTTCAACTAAATTAAAAATGGTAGGTGTAACGGGTACCAATGGTAAAACCACTGTTGCAACATTATTATTTAAACTATTTAATGAATTAGGGTATACCTGCGGATTAATTAGCACAGTCGAAAATCATATTGCTTCAAAAATTGTACCATCTACACATACCACCCCTGATGCGATACAATTAAATGCGTTATTGCATCAAATGGTAGAAGCTGGCTGTACACATGTATTTATGGAGTGTAGTAGTCATGCTATCCATCAACACAGAATTACCGGCATTCAATTTGTGGGTGCGGCGTTTACCAATATCACATTGGATCATTTAGATTACCATCAAACATTTGAGGAATATTTAGCGGTTAAAAAATCATTCTTTGATCATTTGCCTAATACTGCATTTGCATTATCCAATTTGGATGATCAAAATGGAGCTAATATGTTAATGGATACAAAGGCTAAAAAATTAACTTATGCTTTACATGCGCCTGCAAATTTTAAAGGTAAAATTTTAGAAAATCAATTAACGGGCTTGGTATTACTAGTCAATGATATTGAAGTGCATTGTAGATTAATTGGTGTATTTAATGCATATAATTTCTTAGCAGTATATGGTGTGGCTATTCAATTAGGAGAACCATCGGAAAAAGTTTTAACTGCATTAAGTGCATTAACGGGAGCTGAAGGAAGATTTGATTACACTATATCTGAAACAAATATTTTAGGTATTGTTGATTATGCACATACGCCAGATGCATTGGAAAATGTTTTAGAAACTATTGCTAAATTAAAGAAGGGCGGTGAACAAGTGATTACAGTGGTGGGATGTGGTGGAGACAGAGATAAAAGTAAAAGACCTATTATGGCTCAGGTAGCCTGTGATTTAAGTGCAAAAGTATTTTTGACAAGTGACAATCCAAGATCAGAAGATCCTAATGATATTTTACATGATATGGAACAAGGATTGACAAGTGCTGCAAAAAGAAAGTATATCAAAATTGTAGACAGAAGAGAAGCCATTAAAGCTGCTGTTAGTTTTGCTAATCCAGGAGATATTATTTTGGTAGCAGGCAAGGGGCATGAAAAGTATCAAGATATCAAGGGTGTGAAGACCCATTTTGATGATAAAGAAACTTTATTTAATCTATTTAAAGAACTAGAAAAATAACCCCATGCTATATCAACTATTTTCTTGGCTAAATAAAACATTTAATATCCCTGGATTGGGTGCGTTTCAGTTCTTGACTTCAAGAATTGCTATGGCAATATTATTATCGTTGTTTATTGCTACAGTATTTGGTAAAAAGATGATTTTATTTTTACAAAAAAAGCAAATAGGTGAAACAGTTAGAGAATTAGGATTAGCGGGTGAGCAACAAAAGAAAGGCACTCCAACTATGGGAGGAATTATTATCTTATTAAGTATTCTTATTCCAACATTGTTATTTGCCAATTTAGATAAGGTATATATCCGTTTGATGATTTTATGTACTGTATGGTTAGGGTTAATTGGTTTCTTAGATGATTATTTTAAAATTCGTGCTCGTAAAGATGCTCAAAATAAAGGGGAGGCGTATAAAAAACAAAATAGTGATGGTTTAGCGGGTATTTCAAAAATTATTGGACAAGTAGGGTTAGGTATTATTATTGGTGCGACACTTTATTTTAGTAATGCAGTGACGGTTGAGCGTGAAATTATCTCTACTAATATTTCTGCCAGTTTACAAAAAGGAGAGCATATTGCGAAAGGAGCTGATATAGTGGTGAGAAATATCAACGGACAAGAACGCCGTTTTGTAAAAGTAAAAACGCCTATTACCACTATTCCATTTGTAAAAAATCATGAGTTTAATTATAGCAAGTTAATTAGCTGGATCAGTCCAGGTGCAGAGCAATATACATGGATAGTGTATATACTGGTGGTTGTATTCATTGTAACAGCAGTATCAAACGGCGCGAATATCACAGATGGGTTAGATGGATTAGCTGCTGGTGTAAGTGCCATCATTGGTGCCGCTTTAGGGGTTTTTGTATATGTAAGTGGTAACTATGTATTTGCAGATTATTTGAATGTAATGTACATACCTAATTTAGGAGAGTTATCTATTTTTGTGGGTGCATTTGTTGGAGGATGTATTGGATTTTTATGGTACAATGCTTATCCAGCACAAGTATTCATGGGCGATACAGGTAGTTTGGCATTAGGTGGAATAATTGCATCCTTAGCCATTATTGTTAGAAAAGAACTATTGATTCCTATTTTCTGTGGTGTTTTCTTAATTGAAAATTTAAGTGTGATTATTCAAGTGTCTTATTTTAAATACACTAAGAAAAAGTATGGTGAAGGAAGAAGGGTATTCTTAATGAGTCCATTACATCATCATTATCAAAAGAAAGGGTTTCATGAAAGTAAGATCGCAGTTAGATTTTGGATCATCACTATATTATTGGTAGTGGCTTCTATTTTAACCTTAAAGACAAGATAACATTGGCAAAGAAGTTAATCATATTAGGAGCAGGTGAGAGTGGAGTAGGTACTGCACTTTTAGCAAAGCAAAAAGGCTATGATGTTTTTGTGTCTGATGGAAGTGCTATTCAACCAGTATTTCGAAAAGAATTAGAAGATCATCAAATTGAGTTTGAGTCAGGCTCCCATAGCGTTGAAAGAATTTTAATAGCGGACGAAGTAATGAAGAGCCCAGGTATTCCTGATAAGAATGAATTGGTTAAAGCAATTGTCGCCAAGGGCATACCAATGATAAGTGAAATTGAATTTGGGTATAGATATAAAGGCAATTCAAAAATTGCTGCTATTACTGGAAGCAATGGAAAAACGACTACTACCTCTTTGTTATATCATATTTGTCAGGTAGCTGAACAAGATGTAGCTGTAGTAGGTAATATTGGCTACTCTTTCGCAAGACAAATTGCGCAAGATCCCAAGGCTTTATATGTTATTGAAGTAAGTTCATTTCAACTAGATGGTATAAAAAAATTTAAACCTGACATTGCTATTCTATTGAATATTACAGAAGATCATTTGGATAGATATAATTATGAATTTGAAAGATACGTGAAGAGTAAATTCAGAATTATTGAAAATCAAACTGCAAATGATTACTTCATTTACTGTATCGACGACGAAGTGATTACCAAACATCTAGAACTACTAACTACTAATACTAATCCATTACCATTTTCTATGAAACAAGAAGTAAAAAAAGGAGGCTACATCAAAAACGATCAAATGATGTTAAAAATCCAAGAAGAACGCGTTACCATGAGTATTTATGATTTTGCTTTAAAAGGAAAACATAATGCTTATAATACGATGGCTGCGAGCATTGCTGCAAGTACATTAGGTATTCGTAAAGAAAAAATCCGTGAAGCGGTAAGTAACTTCCATAATCTAGAACATAGAATGGAATTTGTTGCAACGGTTCGTGGCGTTGACTTTATCAACGATAGTAAGGCAACCAATGTAAATAGTACTTGGTATGCTTTAGAAAGTATGCAAAAGTCAACTATCTTGGTTTTAGGTGGTGTTGATAAAGGAAACGATTATGAATTAATCGCTGATTTAGTAAAAGAAAAGGTGAAGGCCATTATTTGTATGGGTACCGATAATGGAAAAATTGCCGAATTCTTTAAAGATAAAGTAGCGACCATCGTTGAAGTGGATAGCGCAAAAAAAGCGGTAAACGCAGCTTTTAAATTAGCAGAAAAAGGTGACGTAGTTCTTTTAAGTCCAGCTTGTGCAAGTTTTGATTTATTCAAAAATTATGAAGACAGAGGTCGTCAATTTAAAGCGTCTGTAAAAGAATTATAATGTTAAAAGAAACCACTGATAAATTGTTTTCACAAATGCCTTCAATAGGAGGTGTAAAGGAGCATTTAGATCAAAGAACTAGAGGTGATAAATATATTTGGGCCTTGGTTTTAGTTTTATCGCTTATCTCTATCATGGTGGTGTATAGTGCAACAGGTTCTTTAGCGTATAAAATGTCTAAAGGCAATACCAGTATTTATTTATTTAAACAGGTAGCATTTACATTAATTGGTTTAGTAGTAGTTTTTGCCTTGCATAGGATAAATTATACAGTGTTTTCTAGAGTAGCTACCGTATTGTTTATTCTCTCCGTTCCATTATTGATTTATACTTTATTTTTTGGTGCCAAAATTAATGAGGGTAGTAGATGGATCAAATTGCCCATCATCAATATGACTATTCAAAGTAGTGATGTGGCGAAGTTGGCCTTATTTATGTACATCTCTCGCGTGTTAAGTAAGAAACAAGAAGTGATTAAAGATTTTCGAAAAGGATTTTGGCCGGTGTTCTGGCCAGTATTATTGATCTGTGGATTAATTATGCCCGCGAACTTATCCAATGCATTATTAACAGGCGCCACATCTTTATTATTAATGTTTATTGGCAGAGTAAGCTTTAAACATATTGGCTTGGTTATTTTAGTGGCTATGGTTCCAGTGGTGATTATTGTCAGTGTAGCCATGGCTACGCATAACAGTAAAGCAAGTGTTACTGAGGGTAAGCCTGTAGTAGCAGAAAAATTAAAAAGTTTTGGAAGATTTGGTACCTGGGTAAGTAGGGTGCAGGATTTTATGTATGCTGAAGAAAATGATGTTCCTTATCAAGTTCAGCAGGCTAAGATTGCCATTGCCAATGGTAGTATGTTATATGGATTAGGCCCAGGCAATAGTAGACAAAGAAATTTTTTACCCCAAGCATATAATGACTTTATTTATTCTGTAATTATTGAAGAGTACGGTTTGATTGGCGGAGCATTTATAGTTTTTATTTATTTAGTCTTCTTATTTAGGTGCATTAGAATATTTAGAAAATGTCCCTATGCATTTGGTGCATTTTTAGCTTTAGGATTGAGTTTTACTTTGGTGATTCAAGCAGTCGCTAATATGGCAGTCAATGTAAATATCGTTCCAGTAACCGGTGTGACATTACCATTGGTAAGTATGGGTGGAAGTTCTTTCATTTTTACTTGTTGTGCAGTTGGTTTGATTTTAAGTGTTGCTAGAAATGTGGAGCAAATGGAAGGTAACGCACCAAAAGAAACAGAGATTGAAATTCCTGAAGAAAATATAGCAACAGAAAATGAAGTTCAACCAGCATAATCAACAAATACGCATTATTATTGCAGGTGGTGGCACCGGCGGGCATATTTTTCCCGCAATAGCGGTTGCTCAAGCAATTCAGGTGATTCATCCTGATGCAGCTGTATTATTTGTTGGTGCAACTGGAAAGATGGAAATGGAAAAAGTACCACAAGCTGGTTATGAGATTAAAGGCATAACCATTGCAGGATTGAACAGGTCCAATATGTTTAAAAACATAACATTGCCATTTAAATTAATCAAAAGTTTTTTTCAGGTAAGAAGCATTTTTAATGCTTTCAAACCCAATGCAGTATTTGGAGTAGGAGGTTATTCTAGTTTTCCTGTACTCAAGTTTGCTCAATCAAAAGGCATACCCACTTTTATTCATGAGTCCAATGCTTTTGCAGGTAAATCTAATATATGGTTAGGAAAGAGTGCCACTAAAATATTTACAGGCACACAGGGAATGGATAAGTTTTTCCCCATCGATAAAATTATTGTTACTGGAAATCCGGTAAGAAAAAATATTAGCAGTTCTATTTATACAAAAGAAACTGCTATGATGCAGTTTGGGCTACTTCCGGATAAAAAAACTGTCTTAATTGTTGGAGGAAGTTTAGGTGCTAATTCTATTAATGATGTAATCATGCAAAACCTAAAGCACTTTAATGAGTTAGGAATACAATTGATTTGGCAAACGGGTAAATCATCATCTGCAAAATACCTGAATGCTGCTAAATCATTTTCCAATGTGTATGTGAATATTTTTTTAAATGATATGAGTGCTGCATATATGGCTGCGGATATGGTCATAAGTAGAGCAGGAGCAATGTCTGTTGCTGAAATTGCAATAACAGGAAAGCCATGTGTATTTGTGCCTTATCCATTTGCTGCAGAAGATCATCAAACATTTAATGCAAAAACACTTTTAGACGATGGTGCTGCATTTATGGTAAAAGATGCAATGGTCAAAGATGATTTGGTTCCACTTATTACTGATGCAATCAATCAGCCAAGCATTTTAGACAATATGCAAAAAAAGATCAAAGCATTTGCGATTTTCAATGCTGATGAAATTATTGCAAAAGAAATTATAGCATCAGTGAAATCTTTAAATATTTAGTAAACATTATGAATCCATTAACCAATATAAAAAGTATTTATTTCATAGGAATTGGTGGCATTGGCATGAGTGCATTAGCAAGATATTTTAATACTCAAGGAGTAAAAGTATCTGGATATGATAAAACACAAACACCTTTAACAGATGATTTAGTGAAAGAAGGGATTCAAATTCATTTTGAAGATGATTTGACACAGATTGACAAAGAGGCTACTGTAATTGTTTATACACCCGCTATCCCTTCTGATCACAAAGAATTGAATTATTATAAAAACAATGGCTATAGTGTTGTAAAGAGAAGTGATGTTTTACAATGGGTTACAGAAAATGCATTTACTATTGGTATTGCAGGTACTCACGGAAAGACCACCACCACCTCTATGACTGCACATATCTTAAGACATACAGGATATGGCTGTAATGCGTTCTTGGGGGGTATCGCTTCAAATTACGGAACCAATTTTTGGAGTGATGAAAAAAATGTGGTGGTGGTTGAAGCAGATGAGTATGATAGAAGCTTTTTAAAATTAGCACCCAATATTGCGGTAGTAACTGCAGTGGATCCAGATCATTTGGATATTTATGGTACTGCAGATGAGGTATTAAAAGCTTTTGGACAATATACAGATAAGATCAAACCTAATGGCGTTTTGATACAAAAATATGGCACTGTTTTTCCTGTAAATACAGATCATAAAGAAGTATTCACTTATGCTTACAATGAACCAAAAGCATCATTTCATACAAGTAATTTGAAAGTGATAGATGGTTCTTATCATTTTGATTTGGTGCATCCAAAAGGTATTGTGAACAATGTGGTTTTGAATATGGGGGGATTGCATAATGTAGAAAATGCAACTGCAGCAATCGCTATTGCTTTACAATTAGGCATTGATGAAAATAAAATCAAAGATGCTGTTGCTTCATTTCAGGGAGTAAAGAGAAGGTTTGAATTCAAAATTAAAACTCCTTATAAAGTTTTAATTGATGATTATGCACATCATCCAGAAGAATTGAATGCATTAATCAGTGGTGTAAGAAGCTTGTATCCAAATGAAAAAATGGTATTGGTATTTCAGCCGCATTTATATTCAAGAACCCAGGATCAAGCATCAGGTTTTATTGAAGTATTGTCAAAGGCGGATGAAGTGATTTTATTGCCTATTTATCCTGCAAGAGAATTGCCTATTCCTGGGGTGAGTAGTGAAATTTTATTAGATAAAATGACTGTGGCTACTAAAACGGTAATGAGTAAGGAACAATTGTATGAATGGGCTGCGCATAACAATGATAAATTAATTGTGATGGCTGGTGCTGGCGATATAGATGCTTGTATAACAAAAGTAAAAGAGATCTTCTCAAAATAAGCAATGCAAAACTGGAAAAAAATAGCCTTATATATTCTGTGGAGCCTATTAGGGGTTGCATTGATTGTTTTATTTGTATTTGCATGGAAAGCTAAATCTATTAAGAAGTGTAAGGATATTGATGTAGAACTGGTGGGTGAAAATCCAACTGCTCTTTTTATGAATGAGCAAGAGATTTTACGTATTTTGAACGAACAGCAAGTAAAAATCGGTACTCCAATCAATGCATTAAATCTAGCCCAGATAGAGGGGTCTTTGGAAAAGACAGCTTGGATAAAAAATGCAGAATTATATTTTGATAATCAGTTGGTTTTGCGCGTTCGTATCGAACAAAGATTGCCCATCGCCAGAGTATTTACAGTTTCGGGTCAATCTTTTTATGTAGATAAACAAGCGAATCAACTTCCTCTAAGACAGTTATCTGTATTACGTTTGCCTGTCTTTACTGGTTTTACTTCTGATCAATCCATCCTATCAAAACCCGATAGTATACTACTTGAAAACATTGTTCAATTTGCTTCTGTCATTAAAGAAGATAGTTTCTTTTCGGCACAGATTGCACAAATTAATATCGCACCTAACGGAGATTTCGAACTAACTCCTACATTGGGAGATCATACTGTTTTATTAGGATCAATTGATCAATTAGAGAATAAATTGGATAGGCTCTATACTTTTTATAAAAAAATATGGGTACCATCTGGAATCAATGCATATCAAGTACTTGACCTAAGGTTTAATCATCAAATAGTGACTTTGAAAAAAGGATTACAACCCATTCAGTTCAATGGTCCTCTTATGTTATTAGGTTCTGCCATCATGGTTAATGATACAACAAGTAGTGCACAGTCCCCTGTGCCTATGTTAAAGGATAGTATCATAAAGCCGGTTCCAGTAAAAGATTCCATAGTAGCTAAGAAAGCATTGCCGAAGGCAGTTAAAAAACCTCAAACGGTGGCTAAAAAAATTGTCAAGCAGTCGCCTAAAAAAATCAAGACAAAGTCAAACAATAAACCCAATAATAAATCGTTAAATAATGTGAAGAAGTCTGCGAAGGCAGTAATGCCCAAGAAAGGCTAATTCACTACAACTAACTAACAACTAAAAAACCATAAAAATGAGTCAAAACGAATCTCCCATCATTGTGGGTCTTGACATTGGTACAACTAAGATTGCTGCCATTGCGGGTAGAAAAAATGAATTCGGGAAGTTAGAGATCCTTGGATTTGGACGTGCGAATAGCAATGGAGTTCAACATGGACAGGTATTGAATATTGACCAAACCATTAAAGCGATTCAACAGGCTTTAGAGAATTGTCATAAAAGCAACCCAGATTTAGATATCAACGAGGTATATGTTGGTATTGCTGGACATCATATTAAGAGTTTACAAACTCGTGGAGATCAAGTTAGACAAGAACCAGACAATGAAATCCAAGCTTGGGAGATTGAGCAACTGATCAACAATCAAAGAAAAACTTTCATTCCTGCAGGAGATCAAATTATTGATGTTATTCCTCAAGAATTTCATGTTGACAATAACCAAAATATCAAAGACCCAATTGGGGTGAATGGTGTGAAAGTAGGTGCTAACTTCTTAATCTTAACAGGAGATCGAAATGCTATTCGTAATATCAATCGCTCTGTAGAAAGAAGTGGTTTGACGACCAAAGATTTGGTTTTACAACCCTTAGCTTCTGCAAGTGCGGTAATGAGCGATATAGACTTAGAAGCAGGTGTGGCTATTTTAGATATTGGTGGTGGTACGAGTGACTTAGCTGTTTTTTATGATGGTATCTTAAAGCATACTGCAGTTATTCCATTCGGCGGTGAGAATATTACAAACGATATTAGATTAGGTTTAGGCGTTTTAAAAAGCCAAGCGGAAGCAATGAAAGTGCAATTTGGTAGTGCTTTAGCAGATGAAGCAAAAGCAAATGCATATGTAACTATTCCAGGCTTAAAAGGTATGCCTGCAAAAGAGATTAGTGTTAAGAATTTGGCACAAATCATCCAAGCTAGAATGAGTGAAATCTTAGATTTTGTGACATATCATTTAAAGCAAGTAGGATTGGATAGTAGAATGTTGAATGGTGGTGTAATCCTTACTGGTGGTGGTTCTCAATTAAAGCACTTGATCCAATTAACTGAATATATTACTGGATTAAATGCAAGAATAGGTTTACCCAACGAGCATTTGGCTCCTAATCATATCGATGAGTTAAAAAAGCCAATGTATTCTACATGTATTGGTTTGATCTTAAAAGGGTATAATGACTACGAGCAAAATTATAAGGTGTTTACGGAGACTTTCAAGAAAGTGGAAGTGCCTAGAGCATTAACAGTGAATCCGGCAGCTGGAAATCAAATGCATTCTGAGCAAAAGCCTGTTGCGCAAACAGCTCCAACAACATTAACGGCAGAACAAATCGAAAAAAGAAAGAGCAAATTCTGGGATCGTTTTAAGAATAACTTAATTGAAATTTTTAACGAAGAAGAAGACAAACCTTTAGCTTAAAAATTACCCACATATCGTTTATAACTTATCAAAGTTAATCGATTGACATATAGTAATTTAGACGCACTAACAACTAACTAACCCATCTAAAAACAAAAGAATGATTCAATTTGACTTACCCAAGCAAAAATCATCCATCATCAAGGTTCTTGGTGTTGGCGGCGGAGGAAGCAATGCCGTAAATTTCATGTTCCAACAAGATATTGAAGGGGTCGACTTCATCATATGCAACACTGATGCTAAAGCTATTGAACAAAGCTTAGTGCCCAATAAAATTCAGTTAGGACCACATTTAACGCAAGGTTTAGGTGCAGGTGCAGATCCTTCAGTGGGTAAATTAGCAACAGAAGAGTCTTTAGAAGAGATTAGAAAAATATTAGAAGTGAATACCCGTATGGCTTTTATTACAGTGGGTATGGGCGGTGGAACTGGTACAGGTGGTGCGCCTATCATTGCTAAAATCTGTAAAGATTTAGGCATCTTAACGGTGGGTATTGTAACTACTCCATTTGGATTTGAAGGTCCTCGTAGACAAAAACAAGCAGAAGAGGGTATCAATCAATTAAAACCTTATGTAGATACTTTATTAGTGATCTCAAACGATAAATTACGCGTTCAATATGGTAATTTAAAAATGAAAGAAGCTTTTACTAAGGCAGATAATGTATTAGCTACTGCTGCAAAATGTATTACAGATGTGATCAATAGCCGCGGTCATATCATTGTTGACTTTGCGGATGTTTGTACTGTAATGAAGAATGGTGGTGTGGCTATCTTAGGAAAGGCAGAAGTAGAAGGTGACAATAGAGCTGAAAGAGCTATCGAAGAAGCATTGAATTCGCCTTTATTGAATGACAATGATATCAAAGGAGCTAAGTGGATTTTATTAAATATCAATAGTGCTGAAGGTGATTATGAGTGTAGCATGGACGAATTAGAAACCATCAATAATATTTTGCGTGCACGCACAGGTGAGCATAGCGATGTGATTATGGGTATGGGTTACGATCCAACATTAGGTCAAAAATTAGGTATTACTTTAATCGCTACTGGTTTTGAACACAAGGATCCATTTAAAAAAGAAGAACCAAAAAAAGCTGAGCAACCAGTAGAAGAAAAAATAGTAATGACTTTAGAAACAGAAGCGCCTAAAGCTCCTGAATCTATTGCTCCTGAAGCACCTACTGCTGAATTAGCCGAAACATTGATTGTAGAGGAAGAAATTTCAGCTCCCATTGAAATGGAAGTGGAAGACTTTGGTGCCATGGCAGATAAAATGGTTGAGGCTGAAGCTGCAAGCGTTGAACTAGACGAATTACAACCAATCATGCATGAATATCATGAAGAAGTAATTGAATCTCCAGTGAGTGCAGTTTTTGTTTCAGTTCCTGAATTTGAAGAAGAAGAAGAAGATGCTAAAGCATCTTCTGATGAAAGAACTGAAATTATCTCTGATGAAAGAACTGAAATTATCTCTGATGAAAGAACTGAAATTTTACTGAACGAAGTAGCAGAGCCGGTAATGGAAGAAGAAGAAATTGAAGAGGAAGAAGTATATGAATTAAATATGGAATCAAGTTCAGTTGATTTCACTACAGAATTTGTTTTACAAAAGCCTTCCAATATTTACGAGGAAACTTCAGAGCTTGATGCAATAGTATCATCTGTTGAAGAAACTCCTCCAATGGAGGAGCCTTCTCCAAGTTTTACATTTGAATTTGACGAAGTGGACGCTAAGCCATCTTTTGAAGTGGAACCTGAGCCAATTGCAGAACCAATTATGGAGACTTCATTTAGAATGGTTGAACATATAGAAGAAGAGTCAGGTATGCAATTAGTAATGAAAGAAGTGGAGTTGACAAATAATACAAGACCGGCTCATCAAGATTTTGATATGCCAATAGATAATGCAGAAGAACAAAGAAGAAAAGTGGCTGAAAGAATTCAAAAATTAAGAAACCTTTCTTTTAATATTAATAATGGCGCTGATCCAAATACAGAATTTGATGCAGTGCCTGCTTATGTTAGAAGAAATTTGGATTTGTTTGGAAATACAATGGCTTCAGTTGAAAACTATTATAGTAAGTATACTGTTGAACAAGATGAAAATAACCAAACCAATATTTCTACCATCAATTCATTCTTGGATGGCAAGAAGCCAGATTAAGTTTTTTTATGGTACAGTTGATTTTAGTTGTAACACTCCCCAAAAGGGAGTGTTTTTGTTTTAGACAGTTTATGTACCTTTATTGAATGCAAACAGTATTAATAACAGGTGGTACGGGAATGGTAGGGCAGTCTCTAACGGACTTACTTGTAGAGAATGGCTATGAAGTAATAATACTTACTAGGTCACCTAAAAAGTCGAGTCGTTTGCATGTAAGCTTTGCCAAATGGGATATTGATCAACATTATATAGATCCCAAAGCTTTAGAAGTTGCTAATATCATTGTTCATTTAGCTGGCGAATCAGTAGCAACTAAACGATGGACTGCAAAAAGAAAGCAAGAAATTTTAGATAGTAGGGTAAAGTCTGGTTTCTTATTAACCAATGCTTTAAAAACCATGAAGCATCAGGTACATACCTTTATTGGAGCTTCTGCAATTGGCTGGTATGGTCCTGATAATGATCTTAGTTTAAATGAAGGATTTGTTGAATCCGATCCAGTGGATCATTCTTATTTAGGAGATACTTGCAAAGCATGGGAAGATAGTGTAGCATCTATTGCATTTTTAGGTATCAGAAAAGTAACTTTTAGAATTGGGATAGTATTGAATAAAAGAGGTGGGGCATTACTTGAGTTTATGAAGCCAGCGAGATTAGCTGTAGCAGCTGTTTTGGGTGATGGTAAGCAAATCGTTAGTTGGATTCATCATCAAGATTTAAGTGCAATGATTCTATTTGCGGTTACCCATAAGAATGTGGAAGGTGTATTCAATGCTGTTGCACCAGTGCCTGTAAATAATGAAACACTTACGCTTCAAATAGCATCTAAATATCATTCCTGGCATTTAAAAGTATTCGTTCCAGCATGGGCATTAAAGATACTATTAGGAGAAATGAGTATAGAGGTACTAAAAAGTGCTCATGTATCTTCTAAAAAAATACAAGAACAAGGTTTTGAATTTAAGTACCCAATTATTACATCTGCTCTTGATCAGCTATTGCCTTAGTTATTAATTCCTAATCGGCTTGCCTGATGTCATTACAGATTGTATTCTTTCTAGCGTTTTCTTCTCACCACAAAGGCTTAAGAAAGCTTCTCTTTCTAAGTCTAAAAGGTATTGTTCGTTGACCAAGGTTTGCTCACTTAAATCACCACCACACATAACATAAGCTAATTTTTTAGCAACTAATTTGTCGTGATCGGTCGCGTATCCACCACGCCACATCGCATTAATACCTGCGTATAAAGCACCTAGTGCAGATTTACCTAATACTTTGATATCTTTTCTTTGCGCTGCTTGTGTGTAACCAGCATTATATAATTTCAACACTTCTTCTTTTGCTTTGGCAATTCTTCTTGATTGATTTAAAACAATATGATCTTGTCCTTTTCTGAAAATTCCCATATCCATCGCTTCATGTGCAGAAGTAGCCACTTTTGCTGTAGCAATTTGTAAGAATCTATTTTTTAAAGTAATACTATCTGGTTCATCAACATGCATTTCATCAGAGGCGCGCAACACGAATTCTTTTGTCCCGCCACCACCAGGAATTACTCCAATACCAAGTTCTACTAGACCAATATAAGTTTCTGCAGCAGCAACAATAGTATCTGAGTGTAAGTTTAATTCACATCCTCCGCCTAATGTTAAACCATGTGGCGCAACACCTACTGGAATAGAAGAGTAGCGAACTCTCATCATGGTGTTTTGGAATGTTCTAACTGCCATATCCAATTCTTCATAGTCTTGTTCAATCGCCAACATAAAGATCATACCCACGTTTGCACCTGCGCTAAATAAATTGCCTTCATTGGCAATCACCATGCCATGACATTTTTCTTCTGAAATAGCAATGGCTTTGTTTAATCCTTCTAAAACTTCCCCTCCAATACTATTCATTTTGGTATTCCATCCAAAGCCTGCTATACCATCCCCCATATCTACCATCGTGCATGCGCTATTTTTCCAAATGGTTTTTTCTTTCAAATCAGATAAAATGATAAAGGAGTCTGCTCCTGGGATTAATTTGTAATCATTAGATTGGATATCATAATAATAACGCTTGCCCTCCATTACTTTATAGAAGCTCAAGCCTTTACTTGACATGGTCTCTACCCAAGGAGCTACCGCAATTCCAGCAGCTTTCATATCTGTAACTACTGCAGCAACACCCAATGCATCCCAAGATTCAAAAGCACCAATCTCCCAACCAAAACCAGCTTTTAAAGCATCGTCTAAACGGTATAGTTCATCACTAATTTCTGGAATTCTAAAACCGATATAAGAAAATAATGCATGATGAAAAGAGCGTACAAATTCTCCGCCTTTATCAGATGCTTTATATAAAATCTTCAATCTTTCTGGTAAACTATCCACTGCTTTCGCTGCAGCAATAGAAGCAAATTTTGTTTTGTTGCGTGGCTCGTATTCAAAAGTTTTTAAATTCAAGGTGAGGATTTCTTTTGAAGTAGCGGTTTTCACTTTCTTGAAAAATCCTTGTCCTGTTTTATCTCCTAACCAATTATTTTCCACCATTTTCTCTAACCAAGTAGGTAAATTGAAAACAGCTTTTGCTTCATCATTAGGGCAATTATCTGCAACACCTTTTGCAACTTTTACTAATGTATCAATACCCACTACATCGGCCGTTCTAAAAGTCGCAGATTTTGGTCTACCCATAATAGGGCCAGTCAATGATTCAATTTCATCAATACTTAATCCTAATTTTTCCATAGTATGCACTACGCTCATCATGCTGAAAACCCCTACACGATTGGCGATAAAAGCTGGAGTGTCTTTACATAGTACAGTTGTCTTTCCTAAAAACACATCTCCATAATGCATATGAAAATCGATCACTTCTTTAGAAGTTTTTGCTGTTGGTATAATTTCCAATAAGCGCAAATATCTAGGAGGGTTAAAAAAGTGGGTTCCACAAAAATGTTGTTGAAAATCTTCACTTCTTCCTTCAGCCATTAAATGAATTGGAATACCAGAAGTGTTGGAACTTATTAATGTACCTGGCTTTCTGTATTTTTCAACCTCGTTATAAATTTGTTGTTTAATATCTAAACGTTCAACAATCACTTCAATGATCCAATCTGCTTTTGCAACCAGTGCCATATCATCTGTAAAGTTTCCAGTGGTAATATTGGATGCAAATTTTGCAGAGTAGATAGGAGAGGGGTTTGATTTTATCGCTGCAGTAAATGCATCATTCACTAATTGATTGCGCTCTTTTTTATTAGTACTCTCTTCCTTGCCTGGATTTAATCTGTCTAATAACACTACTTGTACTCCAATTCCAGCAAAATGACAAGCAATCCTGGAGCCCATAACTCCACTACCTAAAATCACCACATTTTTAATAGCTCTTTGCATAAATTTAGCGTTTGTGTAAAATTAGTTAGTTATGCAACTATTTTCAAAAAAATCTTTAAACAGGCTAAAGGGCGGTGGATTTTTTGCCAATAATGGGCAGTTTAGACCTTTTAACAAATCCGCCTTGGCTATCAATCGCTTTGACCTACATTTGTATCATGCAAGTGGACGAAAAGCTAGTGAGTCATTTAGCACATTTATCTAGATTGAATGTGACACCCGAAAAAATGGGCAAATTAGTGTCGGATATGCAAGATTTGGTTGGTTTTGTAGAACAATTGAATCATTTGGATACTTCTGGCACTGAGCCATTAATGCATATGGGTAGTAATGTAAATGTACTCAGAGAAGATATCGTTACTGGCTCCATTACAAGAGAAGTAGCTTTGAAAAATGCACCAAATTCGGATGGTGTTTTCTTTAAGGTTCCAAAAGTCATCAGAAAATAATTCAACATGTCATCTGTTATTCAACTAAGAGGTATTCAAAAAAACTATTACATGGCTGGTCAAGCAATTCCTGTATTAAAAGGAATTGATTTAGATATTAATAGAAACGAATATGTCGCTCTCATGGGGCCATCTGGAAGTGGTAAAAGTACTTTAATGAACATCTTGGGATGTTTGGATTCTCCTACAGGGGGCACCTATACCCTAAATGGTCACGATGTAAGTACAATGACGGATGATGAATTAGCTGGAATTAGAAATATCGAAATTGGATTTGTATTCCAACAGTTTAATTTGTTACCAAGATTATCAGCTGCAGAAAATGTAGCGCTGCCTTTAGTATATGCGGGTGTTTCTAAAAAAGATAGAATTGATAGAGCCATGGTGGCTTTAGAGAAAGTTGGTTTGGCGGAAAGATCGCACCATAAATCTAATGAGTTGAGTGGAGGTCAAATTCAGCGTGTGGCTATTGCTAGAGCATTGGTGAACAACCCTTCTATTTTATTAGCCGATGAACCTACAGGTAATTTGGATTCTAAGACATCTGTAGAAGTAATGGAATTGTTTGGTAAAATTCAATCTGCAGGAAATACCGTGGTATTGGTTACCCATGAAGAAGATATTGCTCAATATGCCCATAGAGTGGTTCGTTTAAGGGATGGTTTGATTGAAACGGACACTTTGAACAAAACGCATAGATAGTTGTTATAGGTTGGAGCATTACTATTCACTATGAAAATTTACACGAAAGCAGGAGACGAAGGCAAAACCTCTTTGATAGGTGGCACCAAAGTGCCTAAAAGTCATATGAGGATTGAAACCTATGGTACAGTAGACGAATTGAATTCCTATATTGGCTTAGTGAGCGATATGTGTGCAGATGCTAAAATCCAAATTGTTTTAAACGAAGTTCAGGATAGATTGTTTACGGTTGGATCTTCTTTGGCCTGTGATCCAGACAAAGAACCGCATTTAAAAATTCCAGATTTAAAAGAAGAAGATATTGCCAACTTGGAAAAAGAGATGGATCAAATGAACGAAGTGCTTGCACCCATGAAATCTTTTATTCTTCCAGTAGGGCATGTTGCCATATCCACTACACATGTTGCAAGATGTGTATGCAGAAGAGCAGAGCGTTGTTGCGTTAATTTACAAGAAGAAGAATTATTTGTTGACCCTTTGGTGATTAAGTACTTAAACAGATTAAGTGATTACTTATTTGTACTAGCTAGATATATCGGCCATTTAAATGGGGTAGTAGATAAACCATGGAAAGCTAGAGTATAATTTTCCCGTCTTTCATTGTTAACTTTCTATTGCATCTATCTGCAAGGTCTTCATTATGCGTTACAATTAAAAAACTTTGGTTCATGGTATCGCGCAACTGAATAAATAATTCATGTAAGGCGTAAGCATTTTCGCTATCTAAATTACCTGTAGGTTCGTCTGCAAAAATTAAATGAGGATCGTTGATTAAAGCTCTTGCTACTGCTACTCTTTGTTGTTCCCCACCAGATAAACTATTGGGCTTTTTACTAGCTTTATCAGCAAGTCCCATAAAATCTAATAATTCCATGGCTTTTTTATCCAGCTCTTTTTTTGCTTTTTTTGCAATCCAGCCTGGGATACAGATATTCTCAATTGCGGTAAATTCTGGTAATAAATGATGAAACTGAAAAACAAAACATATATGCTCATTGCGATATTTAGCTAAGGCTTTATTGTTAAGTTGAGCTATATCTTGTCCCTCAAAGTATAAACTACCTTTATCGGCCTTTTCCAAGCTACTCGCCACGTACAATAGGGTCGATTTGCCAGCCCCAGATGCGCCCACTATAGATACTAGTTCGCCCCTTGAAATATCCAAAGAAACCCCCTTTAAAACCGGTATAGGGCCATAGTTTTTATATAGATCCTTCGCTACTAGTAGTTTTGATGCTCCCTCCATACCACAAACCTAAGATAACCCTGCCAATTTTGACAAAATTTAACCAAATGTTTATAGGTTGTAGAAAAAACAGATTTGGTAGAATCATTAATACGGCTACTTTTGCAAAAAAACCATTACTATGTTTTGGACATTAGAATTAGCTAGCTATTTAGAAGAAGCTCCTTGGCCTGCAACCAAAGATGAATTAATCGACTACTCCATTAGGAGCGGTGCCCCTTTAGAAGTAGTGGAAAATTTACAAGAGTTAGAAGACGAAGGAGAAGTATTTGAAAGTATCGAAGATATATGGCCTGATTACCCAAGCCAAGAAGATTTTATGTTTAATGAGGACGAGTACTAAATTTTATGCGCTTTTTTTGAATATAGCGCATCAAATTTAGTACCCTCTAATGAATTTAAAAAAAGAGAGATTGCATTTTGCAATCTCTCTTTTTTTAAATCTCGAAAAATAACCTTAGACTAGTTTATTTTTTTTTCTTTATACTTTTAATCTAGAAAAATATAACTAGAAAGTCAATTTAAAATACAATAGCATTAAGCTTAAGATTAAAACAATGGTATTGGCAATTAATACCGGACGGCTTTTAATTAAGTAAGCATAAGTTAACCAAACAATACAACTAAAGTTGACAATCAATACCATGATTAAACTTAAGTCACCTACGCTATGTGATTTCCAAGACAAATATACTTGGGGTACAAATGTGATACAACTTAATATGGATCCAAGATAACCTATAGATTCAACTAGTTTAGGATTGATTTCTTTATTGCTCATTTTCAAATTGAATTAACTTTTTGAATAATTTTTTAATAAAAATTCCTTTGATTAATTAAAATTATCCTTCTGTAATACCTGCTTTTTGCATAATCAAATCACTTACACCAGTAGTAGAGTAACCACCATCATGGAATAAGTTTTGCATAGTCACCATCTTGGTTAAATCTGAGAATAAAGTGATACAGTAATTAGCACAATCTTCTGCACTTGCATTGCCTAATGGAGCAATGGCGTCTGCATAATCAAAGAAATCGCCAAATCCTTTGATACCAGTTCCAGCAGTTGTTTTAGTAGGAGATTGAGAAACGGTGTTTACGCGTACTCTTTTCTTTAAACCATAATGGTAGCCAAAGCTACGAGCAATAGATTCTAACAATGCTTTGATATCTGCCATATCTGTATAGAAAGGGTAGGTTCTTTGCGCAGCTGCATAAGTTAAAGCCACCACACTTGCTTCTTCATTCAAGGCATCCATATTGTAAGCAACGCTTAACATTTTGTGTAAAGACATTGCAGAAACATCTACGCCTTTTGCATAATAATCGTAATTCAATTCAGGGTAAGCAATTTTCTTTCTTATATTCACACTCATTCCAATAGAATGTAAAACGAAATCAATCTTGCCGCCTAATATTTGTTGAGACTCTGTAAACAAATGAGTTAGCTCTTCCACACTTGTAGCATCTGCAGGAACAATCTTAGAATTAGTTTTTTCTGCCAAGCCATTTATTTCACCCATACGCATTGCAATAGGTGCATTGGTTAATACAAATTGTGCACCTTCTTCGTGTGCTTTCTCTGCCACTTTCCATGCAATGGAGTTGCTATCTAAAGCACCAGTAATAATACCTCTTTTTCCTTTTAATAAATTGTAAGCCATATTGGGTTATTTTGTCTTGTAAAAATAGTATAATTATGCTAAAAGCTCTTTTGCATTTTCTAATGCAGTTTTTGAAGGTGGATCACCACCAATCATGCGTGCAATATGCTGCACACGCTCTTCTTGAGATAATGTTTTAAGATGGGTATTGGTTGCTGTACCTTTTTGCTCTTTGTACACATATAAGTGACTATGTCCCTTGGCAGCGATTTGAGGTTGATGGGTAATACAAAGTACCTGTCTTTTTGATCCTAAATCTTGTAATAATATACCCACTTGTTTTGCTGGTTCTCCAGAAATACCAGTATCAATTTCATCAAAAATCATCGTTGGTAAATCCATAGATTGCGCTACCAAAGATTTAATACATAACATCAATCTACTTAATTCACCACCACTCGCCACTTTGCGAATAGGTTCATATTTATTCATGTTATTCGCATCAAATAAAATATCTACTTTATCCTGTCCGTAAATAGTGTAAGGAATAGTTTCAATCACCACTTTAATGGAAGCATTGGGCATACCCACCTGCTTTAATAAGCTGTTTACTTTTTTAGTAAATGGTTCTACTTGTTTATTTCTTTGAACAGATAAATCGGTAGCCAATTTTTTCACTTCCAAGGCTTCTGCAATCACTTGTTTTTCTAATGCAGCAATTTCTTCACCAATATTTAAGACAGCTTGTAAGTCTGTTTCTAATTGCAGTTGAATGGCTATTAGCTCTTTAGTACTTTGCACCTTATGTTTTTTCTGCAAACTGTATCCTGCAGACAATCTTTCTTGTAGCGTGATGATTTTGTTTTCATCAAAATCAATTTTATCCTGCCATCTTTCTAATTCAGAAGCAATATCTGCAAGTTCAATTTGCGCAGCTTTTAATCTTGATAATAAGCCATCAAATTCAGGTTGCCATTTACTAATGCCTTCTAAGTTATTCGCAATCTGTTTGATTTGCTGAACAATTGGATTATCTGAACTATCTAATGCTTTTACACTAGCATCCAATTGCGATTTAATAGTTACAGCGTTTTCTAAAAACTTTAATTCCTGTTCGATATTTTCTAATTCATCTTCTTTTAAATCTAGTGCTGCTAATTCTTCCAATAAATGTTGCTTGTAACTCTCTGTTTGATCAAATGCTGCTTTTTGTTCGATTAGTTGTTGTAGTTTTTTTTCATGCTCTTTCCAAGAACTAAAATTCAATTGATAAGGTCCAAGGTCTTTGTGTAATCCAGCCAAAGCGTCAATTACGGAACGTTGAAAGTCGGTATCACCCAAACTTAAGGTATCAAATTGTTGATGTAGATCTACTAATTGATTGGTTAATTGTTTTAACTCGTTTAAGTTAATAGGTGTGTCGTTGATAAAAGCCCTGGATTTTCCTTGTGCGCTAATTTCTCTTCTAATAATGAGTTCATCAGATAATTCAATATCGTTTTCTTCAAAAAAGGTTTTGTATTGATCGGTCTTTGAAAGATGAAATGTGCCTTCGATAAAACATTTTTTCTCTGGGTTTCTGCAAACAGTACTATCGGCTCTGTCACCTAGAATTAATCCCAAAGCGCCCATTATAATACTTTTACCTGCTCCTGTTTCACCTGTAATAACAGATAGTTGCTTAGACAAATCAATGCTTAATTCGTCGATTAAAATATAGTTCTGTATGTCTAATTTCTGTAACATGATCTACTGCAAGATACTATTGTTTAAGACATCTTTGAATACCTGATTTTGCTTTTTGATCCAAGGAATTCTTGAATGCGTGGTTTTTCATCTCTATACAGGTATTAAAATACTGAATGGCTTTGGAGAAGTTATTTTTTTGTTCATAAATCAGTCCAATTTGAAGTGCTGCACGCGCTGCAAAGTAGTCTGTTAAACTATTGCCTTTTTCAATAGCCGAGGTATAAAACTTAATGGCTTGTTCATCTTGACCCATTAAATCATAGATACGCCCCAATCTATAAGCAAATTCTGTTTTTTCAGATTCGGAAGGAAAATCTATACTGGTTTTTCCAGCTAAACTAGATAATGCCTGAGATTGATAACCGCCATCACTTAACAATCTTGCTCTCAGTAAAATTGGGTTGGGCCATTTTCCTGATTTTGCATTTTGGTATGCTTGTTTATCCGCATCCGTTATTTGGTTGCCACTTTTTAAAACCGCTGCTCTATAAGCATTTGCTTTTCTCATATCCCCTTGCAAGTAGGCAATCCAACTTAATCTTTCATAAGCATCTTTGACATAAAAATTGCCCTTAAATGTGGCAATAAATTCTGTGAATGCTTTTTGTGCATTATCTAATTTTAGTTCGTTTAAATTAGCATAACCAATTTCAAGTTGCCAAAAAGGGAGTTTTAAATAAGCATCAGCATCGTTTAATTCAGTTACTATTGCCAGTGCTTTTGCAGATTGCTGATGGTTCAAATACAAATTGGTTGCCATGTAGGCATGCATTTGATTGTTTTTAAAATCATAATTATTTTTATGAATGAAATCAAAGGTTTTTTCTTTATTGCCCTCGAAATTCATCAACAAATATGGGTAAACCAATAATGCTTCGTTTCTTGCTCTATCTCTTAGCTCATCTTTGCTATTAATGTATTTTAGTACCATTGCATTACCATCGCTGATTTTGCCAGACAAACCCAATATATTGGCCATCCATTGATATCCTTTAGGAATTGTTCCAATGACTGTAGTTAATATTCCTAAGTAAACATCATTGGGGGTGAATTTTGGATATTTTCTTTTATTCTCTTTAAAGTATAAATAAGCTTTTCTAAAATCTAATGCGGCTTCCCAGTTTTTATCAAATCGAATAGCTACCAAAGATTTATGTAAATGAGCTAAGCCTAAACAATATAAATAATAAGGAGAGGTTTGAGGTCCTGATTCAAACAATTCAATCCTGTTTTTAAAATTGGGATATAGCTGATTGTATTCTTGTATATTTTCATTTAGAAAGAGTTGATAAAAATCTGCGTAGCTTTCTAAAAGAGGGTAGGATAAATTATTGGGATTATTTTTTTTATCAGCAACAATCCATTTTCTTGCTTCTGGAATTCTTAAAGAAGTGATGGATTCATAAATGGATTGAGTACGATCATTCCAAGTATAATTCAATTGGGCAGTACTTTTCAAGCATGCCAATAAGGCCATCATCAACACAAAGCTTCTCATAGTGTAAAAATAAAGAAAGGGTAGCTGTTAGGCCACCCTTTCTTGAAATATTTTGATAGTGATTTACTATTTACTGCCCTTCTCTACCATTTCAGATTCTACCAAGATACGACCACAGTTTTCACAAACAATGATCTTCTTATGCAAACGAATCTCACTTTGACGCTGAGGAGGAATAGAGTTAAAACAACCACCACAAGCATCTCTTTCAACAGCAACTACAGCTAAGCCATTTCTGTAGCTATTTCTGATTCTGTCGTAGCTATACAATAAACGTTCGTCAATATGTGTTCTAGCTTCTTCGCTCTTTGCTCTTAAATCTTTTTCTTCAATTTCTGTATCAGCAATAATTTTCTCTAATTCGCTTTTCTTATGTGTTAAAACACCTTCTTTAGTGGCAATATTCTTCTTAGCATTTTCTAAAGCCTTTACTTTGTCAGCTAATTCTTCATTTGCATCACGAATATGCTTCTCGGCTAATTTAATTTCCAAGCCTTGCATTTCAATTTCCTTATTGATTGCTTCGAATTCTCTATTGTTTTTTACGTTGTCACTTTGTTGCTCGTATTTAGCCAATAAAGCTTCGCTTTCTTTGATTGCAGCTTTCTTGTCTTCGATGAACTCAGTGATACCATTAATTTCTTCTTCGATTCTTGTTTGTCTATTCACTAATCCTTGCACCTCATCTTCCAAATCTTTCACTTCCATTGGTAATTCACCACGTAAGATTTCGATTTGATCGATACTACTATCAACACGTTGAAGACGGTAAAGGTTTACTAATTTTTCTTCTACTGAAAAGTCTTTGACTGATGCCATATTTCAAGTTTATTTAAGATAAGTTACCGGTTGGGTATTCACCAATGATCGGAGGACGGCAAAGGTAGGGAATTTAATGTTTAAATAAGCAATAATCAGGTCAGGAACATACTGTTCACTTTCCCCATGACCTATGTCTACGAGCAGAAATTGGTTGTCTGCCTCAAAAAACTCATGGTATTTGAGGTCGCTGGTAATAAAACAATCAATATTTTGCTGTTTAACGGTGTCTATTAAAAAACTGCCACTTCCTCCGCATAAAGCAATGGTTTTCAGTTGATTATTTACAATTGGAGTGTGCTTTAAAACTGATAAATGAAACTTTTCCTTCACCCATAGCAAAAAAGAACTGGCTTCTGTATCTAAGGGAAGCTCCCCTACAATTCCAGCACCAATTTCCTGTCCATGTTGGTCAAATTTTCCAGCAATGGGAGCTAAAATACGTCTGTTGGTTAATTGAAGTTGATCAGCTAGGCTTTTGTTGACTCCATCTATCACATTATCCAGATTGGTATGAAAGGCATATAAGCTAATATTATGACGAATGGCTTTAATTAAGGTGCGACCTATAAAGTGCTTGATAGTCAGTTGTTTAACCCCTTTAAAAATAATCGGATGATGGCTTACAATGAGGTTGCAGCCTTTAGCAATGGCTTCATCTATCACCTCCTCGGTGCAGTCCAATGAACAAAGCACTCCTGTGCATTCTTGGTTTGGATTTCCACTAATTAAACCTGAATTATCATAAGATTCTTGAAAGTCTAACGGTGCCCATTGCTCTAAAGAATGAATAATCTCTTGAATTTTCATGGGTTAAAATTAACTATAAAACCCAACTATTTAGGCTTTAAATTGTTAAACAAATATGAAACAGGCAATCTCAATTTTTTGGTTTAGAAGGGATTTAAGGTGTCAGGATAATGTGGGTTTATACCATGCCTTGTACCAGGCTAAATTAGGAGGACATCAAGTGCTTCCGATTTTCATTTTTGACAAAACAATTTTGGATCAATCAGAAGACAAAGCAGATAGAAGGGTAGATTTTATACATCAAACACTCACCAGATTACAAGGAGATTTAGTTGCCAAAGGAAAAACTTTATGGGTTCGATACGGAAAACCTTTGGAGGTTTTTGAACAATTGTTTTCAGAATTTAAGATTCAGTCTGTATACACCAATCACGATTATGGTCCAAAAGCCAATGCAAGAGATGCAGCCATTGAAAAATTGACTATGTCAAAAGGAGCTAGTTTTCATCATTTCAAAGACCAAGTAATATTTGAGAAAGACGAAGTGATTAAAGACGATGGCAAACCTTATACGGTATATACTCCTTATGCCAATAAATGGAGAGCTACTTGGGCTAAACAAATTCCTAAGAAACACCCTTCAGAAAAACTATTGGAATATTTCATGGATAGCAAACCTTTTAAATTACCAACTTTAAAAGAGATAGGTTTTGAGAAAAGCGATTTGGTGATACCTCCCATGAATTATGATGCAGGTTTGATAAAAAAATATTCGGAGCAAAGAGATTTTCCAGCAAAAAACGGAACCACTCATTTAAGTGTGCATTTAAGATTTGGCACCATCTCTGCAAGAACCTTGGCATTAGAAACGCAAAGTTTGAATAGTACTTTTTTTAATGAATTAATTTGGAGAGATTTTTATCATATGATTCTTTGGCATTTTCCGCATATTGCGCAAGGAAAATCTTTTAAGCCAAAATATGACCTCATAGAATGGAGAAATAATGAAGCTGAGTTTAAAGCATGGTGTGAAGGCAAGACAGGATATCCGATTGTAGACGCTGGGATGCGTGAATTAAATGCCACTGGCTTTATGCATAATAGAGTAAGAATGATCGTAGCGAGTTTTTTAACCAAGCATTTGCTCATTGATTGGCGATGGGGCGAAGCATATTTTGCACAAAAATTATTAGATTTTGATTTAGCTGCGAACAATGGAGGATGGCAATGGGCCAGTGGAAGTGGATGTGATGCAGCGCCTTATTTCAGGGTGTTTAATCCAAGATTGCAAACGGAAAAGTTTGATAAAGAATTAAAGTATATCCGTAAATGGGTGCCAGAATTAGATAGTTTAGAATACCCTAAACCTATTGTGGTGCATGAAGTAGCAAGAGAAAGGGTGTTGAAAGCTTATTCTGCAGCGTTAAAAGATGAGTAAACTTTTTCAAGTGCTGCAATAGCATTCGAACCTGCAGCTCCCATATCTATACTAAAATCGTTTACATATAAATCAATATGTTGACGCATCACTTGTTCAGACATTTCTTGTGAATGACATTTCACAAATTCTGGTAAAGTTTCATAACTATTTTTAAAAGCATATTCCACGCTTTCTTTAATCAAAGCATCAATGAAGGCAATCTCATGTTGATCACGATCTTTTCTAGCGATAATTCCTCCTAATGGAATAGGGGCATTAAATTTTTCTTCAAAATAGGTGCCCAGGTCCATCCATTTTTTTAAACCTTTTTGAGCATAAGTAAATCTATTCTCATGAATAATCACCCCCGCATCTACTTTGCCGGATAATACCGCATCTTCAATTTCATTAAATATTATAAACTCTTTGTTCTTGACAGTTGGAAAAGCTACACTAAATAATAGATGCGCAGTTGTATTTACACCAGGTATAGCCACTTTCATGATGTCTGCATTGGGCTGTTGGTTTGTATAAATTAATAAAGGTCCAACCCCTTTGCCTAATGCGCCACCGCTTTTGAGTAATTGGTATTTATTTTTTAACAAGGGCCAAACTCCATAGCTAATTTTAGAATAAGGAAACATACCCGCTAAGGCCCATTCATTCAGCTTTTGCACATCTTCTAGATGAATATTAAATGTATACCCTTTGGTATCTATTTTTTGATTCACTAATGCATCAAAAATAAAAGTATCGTTAGGGCAGGGAGAGAATCCCAAATCAATTACTGGCATCTTAAGCTATTTTATGCAAAGCATCTAAGTATTGCAACAAGGTTTCATTCAAATTATAAATCGCATCACGCATTTTCCAGTTGGCTTTGTTTCTCTCACCCACATAATTACTGACTGCGCGGATTTGTATAAATGGAATATGCAAATCTCTGCCCATATAATGTAATGCAGCACCTTCCATTGATTCCAGGGATGCTTTATATCTACCACTCAATAAATCAATGGCTGCTTTATTAGTTGAAATAGTATTGACTGTTACCGATTTTTTGGTGGGTAGTTTCAACAAATTAAATTGATTCAAGAAAGGATTAGGCAAGGTCTTCTTTTCATAAGGGGCATCATTGGGTTGATCTAAATTTAAATCAAATAAATCTTTCCAGGTTTTCTTTTCATACACTCCCATATCACCCACAAAATCGTCTTTGATAGCAAATACCTTACCTAAGGGAATTTTTTGATCAAAACTTCCTGCAACACCCACTTGAATAATCAAACTTGGTGTTTCTTGTACAAACATTTTCATTAAAGAAACACTGGAAGCTAAAAGCCCCACGCCCGATTCATGAAAACCCACAGAGAAACGCTTGTTTAATTTAACATAGGCTGGATTAATTTTCTGAAAACTAGGCATCCATTCACCATGTGTTGCAGCAGTAATAATGATTCTCATACCGTAAAGTTCCATCAAATTTATATCTTTGCAAAAATTACCCGAAGCAATGGTGTATTTAACAAGAGTAGAACATTTTAACGCAGCGCATAAATTAGCCCATCCTAATTGGTCTAAAGAGAAGAATGAAGAAGTGTTTGGTGTTTGTGCCAATGAGAACTGGCATGGACATAACTATGAATTGTTGGTGACCATCAAGGGCGAGCCAGATGCAGAGACAGGTTTTTTATTTGATGTAAAGAAATTAAGCACCATCATAAAGCAATACGTTATTGACGAATTAGATCATAAGAATCTAAACTTAGATGTGCCATTTATGGCAGGTAAAATGTGTAGTACAGAAAACCTAGCCATTGCCATTTGGCAACAATTGGCCCCTCATTTACCCTCCAATGTGCACTTACATTGTGTTAAATTATACGAGACTCCAAGAATTTTTGTGGAATATTTTGGATAAAATAGCCTTAAAATCATAAACGTTTAATATTTTAATCAAAAGATTAAACAAAATGAATTCTTAAGCGTTATTTATATCGTAACTTCATTACTTAAATTATTACATGTCAGAGAAAGTAGCGGTATTTAGAAAAGAGCATTTTAATTCAGCCCATAGACTATTTTGTCCGGACTGGTCCGATGCAGAAAATAAGCGCGTTTTTGGAGCATGTAGCAATCCAAATTATCACGGTCATAACTATGAATTAATAGTACAAGTTATCGGTTATCCAGATCCTATTACAGGATTTGTAATGAATACCAAAGAACTAAGTACCATTGTTCAGGAGGAAGTGATCTCGAAGTTTGATCATAAAAATTTAAACTTAGATACCGACGCTTTTAAAAACCTAAATCCCTCTGCAGAAAATATAGCAATTGTGATTTACAATTTAATTAGACCTCGCATTACTGAGTCATTAGAACTTAAAATACGACTGTATGAAACAGAAAGAAACTTTGTTGACTACCCAGCCTAAAGAAGAAAAAATTTCTTTAACTGAATTATTGATTGAAGAAATGGGTGATCAACACAAAGCAAGCTCAGTAGAGACACCTTTACGCGCGGATGCATTTGAAAAAACAGATGAAGAAAAAATTGCTGCGATAGAGCCACACTTCAGAGCTATCATGGAAACATTAGGAATGGATTTACGTGATGATAGTTTAAGAGGTACGCCACTTAGAGTTGCTAAAATGTATGTAAAAGAATTATTCCAAGGATTGAATCCAGCGAATATGCCAAGCATGACTTTGTTTGAAAATAAATTTCAATACAATGAAATGTTGGTAGAAAAGAATATCAATTTCTATACCAATTGTGAGCACCATTTTGTACCCTTTTTTGGTAAAGCACATGTTGCTTATATCAGCAGTGGTAAAGTTATTGGTTTAAGTAAATTAAATCGTTTGGTTGAATATTTCTCTAAGCGTCCACAAGTACAAGAGCGTTTAACCATGCAAGTGGGTAAGGCTTTACAAACTGTATTACAAACACAGGATGTAGCAGTGATGATGGATGCAAAGCACCTATGTGTTTCTAGTAGAGGTGTAAAAGATGATAGTTCAAACACCATCACTACTTTCTTTGGTGGTAAATTCCAAGAAGAAAAAACTAAAATGGAATTTTTACAATACGTTGATATCAACGAAAAATAATTTAAGAAGGTTCGGGCTGGTTAGATTAGTATGGGCGAAGGTGGTACTTCGCCCTTTTTTTGTACTTTTGAAAAAATCAAAAGCACATGTCAAAACACGCGTACGTTTTTCCTGGTCAAGGATCACAGTTTTCTGGAATGGGAAAAAATTTATACGAGCAAAATGAAACTGCTAAGCAGTTATTTGAAAAAGCCAATGAGATTTTAGGTTTTCGTATTAGCGATATCATGTTTGAAGGAACAGATGAGCAATTAAAACAAACCAATGTTACACAACCTGCAGTATTTATTCATTCGGTAGTAGCATATTTAACTATGCCGGCAGTTCAACCCGATATGGTAGCAGGTCATAGTTTAGGTGAGTTTAGTGCATTAGTTGCTAATAAAACTTTAAGCTTTGAAGATGCATTAAGATTAGTAAGCATTCGCGCAAAAGCCATGCAAGCTGCATGTGAATTACAACCATCTACAATGGCGGCAGTTTTAGCATTAGCAGATGAAAAAGTTGAAGAGATATGTGCGACTGTTTCAAAAGAATCTGGTGAAGTAGTAGTTGCAGCCAATTATAATTGCCCTGGCCAATTAGTGATATCAGGTTCTGTAAAAGGCATTGAAATGGCTTGTGATCAAATGAAAGCAGCTGGAGCAAAAAGAGCATTGGTGTTACCAGTGGGGGGTGCTTTCCATTCACCATTAATGGAACCTGCGAAAGTAGAATTAGCAGCAGCCATTGAAGCAACCACTTTTAACACACCTATCTGTCCAGTCTATCAAAATGTTGTAGCTGCAGCAGTTACTGATCCTGCTCAAATTAAAGCTAACCTAATTGCACAATTAACAGGTGCAGTAAAATGGACACAAACCGTGAATGCCATGGTTGCAGACAGAGCCACTCATTTTACAGAAGTGGGTCCAGGAAAAGTATTACAAGGATTGGTACAAAAAATCCATAAAGATGCCGTGGTTGCTGGTGTAAACTAAGATTTAACCACTACTTAAAAAATAACAATACTATAAGAGCCCTTGGTACAATTACCAGGGGCTTTTTTCGTTAATGTTTAGAATAGGTATACCCCATTCATATTAAAAAATTTTAAAATATTTTGAAAAGAAGGATTTTATATCTTTTGGTGTTGATGATCATGCTCTCGAAAGTGGTAATGGGGCAGAATGTAAGTTTTTCTGGTGCAGTTAGTGTTTTTCAATACAATGGATCTGGTCAAACACCTTTTCCTTCTTCATCTGGGGGTTGTTTAATTTCATCAATTGAATATACATATACTGGAGTAAGTGTTATTTACGGGCCAGTTACCGGTATCCCTCCAACAACTCTAGGTTCATATACAGTTAATGCAAAATTAATTGGTACTGGATGTAATGGGGTTACTAGCGGAGATTTTTCATTTACAATTATTCCTAAAGATGTTACAGGAAGTTTTGTTGCAAGTAATAAGCAGTATGATGGTAATAATAGTGCAACTGTGACATCAACATCACCTGGTTCGATAATAGGGAGTGAGGTTGTGACATTAAGTGGGATAGCTACATTTAATGATGCGAGTGTAGCAAATGGCAAAACTGTAACAATGACTGGAGCAACACTAGGGGGTGCAAATGCATCAAATTATAATTTAGTTAGCGTAAGCACAACTACTGCAAATATTATTCCTAAAGATATTACAGGAAGTTTTGTTGCAAGTAATAAGCAGTATGATGGTAATAATAGTGCAACTGTGACATCAACATCACCTGGTTCGATAATAGGGAGTGAGGTTGTGACATTAAGTGGGATAGCTACATTTAATGATGCGAGTGTAGCAAATGGCAAAACTGTAACAATGACTGGAGCAACACTAGGGGGTGCAAATGCATCAAATTATAATTTAGTTAGCGTAAGCGCAACTATTGCGAACATCACACCCGCTCCTTTAACAATAAAGAATATTACCGGTGCTAATAAAGTGTATGATGGTACAACCACTGCATCTATCAATGGTACTGCGGCATATGATGGCTTAGTGGCTGCAGATGCTGGTCTTGCAACTGTTCAAGGCGGTCCAAGTTTTAATTTTGATACCAAAGATGTAGGAGTAAATAAACCAATTACTGTAACAGGTTATATAGCACCTTCAACGAATTATACTTTTACACAACCCACCGGTCTAACTGCATCTATTTCACCAGCACCGTTAACTATTTCAGGTATTACGGGGGTGCCTAAAATATATGATAGAACAACCAATGCAACTGTTACAGGAACGCCAGTATATAATGGTCTAGTTGCTGGAGAAAGTTTATCAGTGGTTGGTTCTCCAATGTATACTTTTGCAGATAAAAATGTAGGGACCTCAAAACCAATTTCAGTTTCTGGTTTCACGGCACCTAACGTAAATTATACATTATCATCTCAACCCTCGGGTATTATAGCAGATATTACCCCTAAGTTATTAACGATAACTGGTACTGTCCCCAATAGAGTTTTTGATGCAACCACTAGTACTCCGGGTCTTGTTTTATCGAATGATAAGATAATAGGAGATGTTGTAAATGTTTCTATATCGAGTGCAGCTTTTGAAAATCCCAATGCCGGAGTAAATAAAAATATTATCTTATCAGGAGTAAACATTAATACTGGAGATGATGGAGCAAATTATTATTTAGCCAGTCCTAATGTTACCATTCAGGGTACCATTACACCGCTTCCAATAAACATTAATGCGAATGATGCAATAAAAACTGAATTAGATCCTGATCCAGTTTTCACCTATACTCATTCACCCGCTTTATATGCACCTGATGTATTTACCGGATCATTGTCTAGAATTGCTGGTGAAGCGCCTGCAGATTATCCATTAACTATTGGAAGTTTAAGTGCAGGTAACAACTATACATTAAATCTGAATGCAGCGAAACTAACTATTAAACCTTTGGTCACTAATTATATATTCGAAGTACCCAATGCATTTACGCCCAACTTAGATGGAACAAATGATGTATTAACGATTATCAAAAATTATAGAGTTACTGGTTTAAACTATTTTAGAATTTACAATAGAACTGGTCAGTTGGTTTTTGAGACTAATAATGTAGCGCAAGGATGGAATGGTAGAAGAATGGGCGATATGTCAGGTAATGTTTTAGAATCTGATTTATATGTTTGGATTGCAGAATTTACCACAATGAACGATCCTGGTCCAGTGAAGAAAACAGGATCAGTATTGTTATTAAAATAATGGATTGAAGTATACATTAACCATATTTATTTATTGCATCGTATTAGGTACAAGGCTTTATGCTCAAGATCCTGTATTGTCCCAAGTATACAATGCTGCACAATTTTTAAGTCCTGCATCTGTTGGATCGGGAATGTATGAGCATCGCATACAAGCTAGTTTAAGGTCTCAATTTATGAATGGCAATTCTATGTATAAAACCAATGTGCTTGGTTGGGATACAAGGATTAAAAATAAATCATTGGATGCGTCTAATAATTATCTAGCGATGGGCTTACAGTTAATGTCAGATCAGTTAGGTGGAGGTTTATTAAATACTACCTATCTAACACTGAATACTGCTTATCATATGAGCTTAGATAAAGAGAACAAAAGTAATTTATCTGTTGGTATGGGAGGTACGCTAGCACAAACCTATATCAATAAAGATAGATTGAGATTTGGTGATCAGTTTGATGGTATGGGTAATTTTAATGGATCAATTGTATCAGCTGACTATTCGAATCTAAGACCTTCTCCCTTAAGATTTGCAGGCAATATTGGAGTTTTGTATGCTTATCATAGTGAAGAAAGTTTTTTTCAAATTGCAGCGAATGCATTTTATTTTGGTAGGCCTGATAATATTTCAACAGGTATTAATCAAGCAAATGGAGTAAGGGCGGGCTTTTTTACGAATATAGAAAAGTATTTAACGGAAGATTATACATTTATTTTGCATGGTTCTTCTAGTAATAGAAATAACCTACAACAAACATTGGTTGGAGGGTCTGTGGGAATACCTTTTTTATATAGAAATGAAAATGTAAATCGAATTTACGCAGGATGTTTTGTAAGAATTGGAGACGCCATTATTCCAACACTTAGTTTAATGATGGATAAATATACTTTTGGAATTAGTTACGACATATATAGTAACGCGTTAAGTAGGGCTAATTTGAGGTTAAATGGATTTGAACTAAGCTTTTCTACAGGTTTAGGTAAGAAGCGTGCTAATTTATTTAGAACTTTATTGAATTAATCTAAAAATCTAAAGCGCAATTAATCCATTCAGGATCAAAGCTGGCATTGTATTTTCTATAAAAATTTAAAGCAGGTTCGTTCCAATCCAATGCCTGCCAATTGATACCAACAAATTTTTTAGCTTTTGCTTCTTCTATCAATGCTTCAAATAACATTCCACCAATTTTATTACCTCTCATATCTTCAGAGACAATCAAGTCTTCTAAATACATTCTTTGTCCTTTCCAAGTAGAATATCTAACATAATATAAAGCCATACCAGCCACTACGCCATTTACTTCTGCCACTAAAGCCCACCAAACTGGATTTTTGCCAAAACCACTTTCTACAAAATGATCAAAAGGAACCACCACTTGCTCAGGTGCTTTTTCATATACTGCTAGTTCATGGATGAGTTCCATCATTCTTTTGCAGTCCTCTTTTTTGGCGGCTCTTATTATGATATCCATGATAGTTGAATTATATTTTAGCCAAAGCTTGTGTTAAATCCCATTCAAGATCTTCAAAGTTTTCGATACCAACGCTCATTCTAATTAAACCATCTGTAATACCATATTTTATTCTTTCTTCTCTTGGTATGCCGTAATGTGTCATGGTTGCTGGATGTGAAACCAATGTATCTACTGTGCCTAATGAAACTGCTCTGGTACATACTTGTAGAGCATCAATAAATTTCTTGCCTGCATCTATTCCGCCTTTTAGTTCAAAACTTAATAATGGGGCATGTTGCTTCATTTGTTTATTAGCAATGGCATGATCTGGATGAGATGCATGTCCTGTATAATTAACTTTTTCAATCGCTGGATGATTTGCTAAAAAATCGGCTACTTTTTTTGCATTACTACAATGTCTGTCCATTCTAATTTCTAAGGTTTTCATTCCTTGAATTAACAAATAGGAATCAAAAGCATTGCTATTGCCACCCAATAATACATGCCATTTCCAAACCTTCGTTTTCATAAATTCTTTATCCTTGCCAACCAATACGCCATTTAAAGCAGATCCATGTCCGTTTAAAAATTTGGTTGCGGAATGAAATACAAAATCCACCCCTAATGCAAATGGTTGTTGTAAATAAGGAGTAGCTACTGTGTTATCTACAGAAACTTTAACATTATGTTGATGTGCAATGGTTGTAATTGCTTCTATATCTACACACTGTAATGTAGGATTAGCGGGAGTTTCCAAATGAATTAATTTAGTGGTAGGATTTTCTTTAATTGTTTGTTCCAATAATTTTAAATCTCTTACATCCACTAACACCGTTTTAATGCCCGCTTCTTTTAATATTTTTTGCATTAACTCTTGTGTACCACCGTACAAAGAATAATGTGAAATCAATGTATCGCCAGCGCTCAAATTACTTAAGAACAATGTACTCATTGCTGCTTGTCCACTAGAATGTAAATAAGCAATGAGTTCTAATGGCTTTCCGTCTGCATTTTGTATGCCATGTGCTTCTAATGCTGCAATTACATCTTGTGCGGCAGTAAAAGTAGGATTGCCCCATCTTGTATAAATTCTTGTTTTATCATCACTTTTAAATCTTTCCATTCCTTCTTCAGTAGAATCGAAAGTAAAAGTAGATGTTGCATATATAGGAGTGGTATGAGAGAAATTATCGTTCTCATGATTAGCAGTATGCAAAGTTGTAGTGCTAATTCCTTTAAATTTTTTCTTGCTCATAGTTCCTTTTTTCTGTTGTTATTAATAGGCCCATTTAACCCATGCAGCACCCCATGTAAAACCTCCTCCAAAAGCCGCTAATACTAAGTTATCACCTTTTTTTAATTGAGATTCCCATTCCCATAAACACAACGGTATCGTTGCAGCAGTAGTGTTTCCGTATTTATGTATATTGATCATTACTTTTTCTTTAGGAATACCTGCTCTATTCGCTGTTGCATCAATAATTCTTAAATTGGCCTGATGAGGCACTAGCCATGCAATATCATCACCCGTTAAATTATTCTTTTCTAATAATTCTGCACTAACATCTGCCATGCCTTTCACTGCAAACTTAAATACTGGTTGTCCATCTTGAAATGCATAATGCTCTTTAGCCATTACTGATTCTACACTTGCTGGCTTTAAACTTCCACCCGCTTTAATATGTAAATATTCTCTTCCACTTCCATCACTTTTTAAAATAGCATCCATTATACCATTGCCTTCATTGTTTGGTTCTAATAAAACGGCTCCTGCGCCATCTCCAAAAATGATACAAGTGGCTCTATCGGTATAATCAATGATGGAGCTCATTTTATC
>VFQT010000750.1_pt1 | contig 44080 bp, 25 predicted proteins | sample 3512381 | NCBI WGS metagenome assembly VFQT01 (sample SAMN10412376, study PRJNA504923) | tailings metagenome | isolation source: Relicate 2 Philex TSF3 active mining site | place: Philippines: Tuba, Benguet | collected 2017-08-29 | reverse complement strand
ATCTCAAGAACGCCACCTATGAATACGACGCCATCGGCAGACGCGTCGCCAAGAACGTGGCGGAAACCGGCGGCACACAAACCACCGTCTTCGTGCAGGCCGGGCAGCAGGTCACGTGTGAATACACGCCCGGAAACGCCACCAGCGACTGTGATCGAAAGTATGCCTATGGAACCTATATCGATGAAGTGCTCAACTACGTCGATGCCACGGCCACGGCGGAAGTCAGGTACTGGCTCAGCCAGAATCGACAGTATTCGGTGTACGCGACGACGGCCGCAGAAGGCTCCGTCGCAGAGCGACTCCGCTACGACGCGTATGGCGCGTACTTCGCACATGCGGCTGATGGGACGCCAATTGCCGTAGGAACGCCGACGGTGTGTGGGGTCATGTTTACGGGGCGGACGGCGGATCGTGAATCCGGGCTGGTGTATTTTCGAAACCGACAATACATGCCTACTATCGGCCTTTTCCTAGCCCGAGACCGTTCAGGTTTTGCTGACGGATTCAACAGGTACTCAAGCTATCTTTCACTCCACCGCGTTGACCCAAGCGGTAACGACTCAATTAGTTTTCCATCGCCCAATGACTCCGGACTCATTGCCAACGTGCTTGATGCTACTACGGAGTGCAGTATTGACCTCAAAAGCTACAAGCCGCGCTCGACACCGACTTCAGACAGTTTGTCGATCTCGGATTTTGACCATCTCGGAGGCCAAGACGGTGACGTTACACGCGCCGTGACCTTCTCACGTATCTTCGAAAGCCCAACATCCTGGGTCACGTGTTGTCACAAAGCAAGTGCCGACAAGTGTGCAGAAAAATGCCCGGACTGCTGCTGGGAGTGCGCGACTGACGGTTCGCGATACGTATATGCTTACTTTGACAAGACCAAGTCAACGTGGTTCGGGCCAGATAGTGAGTTGGTCCTGCAGCATGAACGATATCACTTGAAGATCACAGAGTTGTTCGCGTGCAAGTTGCGGAAAGCAGATCCCGGTCCTCAGACAGCCGCCGACTGCGAGAAGCAAAATGCCATCAACCTTGGAAAGAACGCATGGACGAGCAAATGGGACGAGGCAAGAAAGGCAAACGATGCTGCGTTGGATGCGTATCAGAACGACTATGACATCTACGTCGAACACGACAACATTGATCCTGAAAAGCAAAAGGAATTTGAACGCCGCGTTGATCAGGAAATGAAGAGTTGTCAGTGAAAACATCGAGCAGGCAAATCGGGGATATCATTCGCAGATTGTGAGGGCGATGGAATGGAAACGCTTATCGGTACGCTCCGAGCAAACAAAGAGCTTTCGGCTGGATTACCTGAATCGCCTCGCAGACATCGACGCGGCATCGGTGTCCAAGTGAAACTTGCAACGTCAACGATGATTTGTGCTGTGCTCGGGATAGTGCTGGCAGGCAATTGTCGTTCCTTCGCAGTACGCGACGAGTTGAGTGAAGTACCGGCTCAGAGGCAAACGCGAGTCCGACTGAGTTTCAATCTGACCTCGTCTGGGAAGGATGCGGTTCTATTGGTTTGCCAGACGCTGGAGCTTCAAGAAAGGAAGCGGGACTTGCAGTTCTTTCGCTATCAGTTTGCCGCACGCACGACCGCCCCTACTGATGGCCCAGCATGGACGACCAGCGGAGGAGGGTCGAGTGGAATCGAGCCGGCAATCAGCACGCTTGGCAACCTGCGATTCTCGCAACTTGATGAGATTGAACTGACTCTTCCTACAGAGATTGCTGTCGCGTCGCGGTGGACAATTAGATCGCCAAACGGTGATTTGATGAACGTTGAATCAGGCGATTGGCGGGTTTCCATCGACCGGAGTGGTGCGATAACAGTCAGAGAAGTGGATGAAAAATGATACCATCAACTACGTGTTACGGGCCGAATTGATGTCGTAGTTTTGGCCGAATTTCAAGTGTAGAGATATCGGCATGATTTTCGGGGGTTGGCCGAGTTGTTGAGAATTCCGGAGCGGTGATCTGGGTCCGTGGTCAAATTCTGATCGAATCCTTCGGTGGTGGCCGCGCTGTCATCGCAGTTTGCATGCGAGGTGATCTTCCGCATGCGGCCCATTGTTGTCAGCGGTTTCAGTGTTTCGGACTGTGACGACCGGGCTCGTTTGGAAGCGCAGCGAAATGATCTACTTGTCCTGCGATGGGCGTGGTGTTGCCGATTGCGTGGGCAGGCAGAGATCATGATGGCACCGACAGACTGGTGCCATCCATCTCCACCGACAGCCACAAGGAATAGGTACCGGCCGGTTTACACCAGGCCGCTCGCCGGGGATTCGTCTTTCCGACTCCGCCTACCTTGACGATCGGGATGTGTCAGCTTCCCGGTATGCGCTTCGGTCGTGTGAAACGCATTGGTGAACCGCGAATGGACGCGAATGGACGCGAATAGAGCAACGAGCAGTGCAAGTATCTTTTTGCCCAGGCATCTTTTGCCAGCACCTGCGGAGTGATCATCTTCCTGGCAGATGTCAGACAGAGAATGTGTGACGGAAAATAATCGACGGCACCAGCCACGACGGGAACTCCGCTTTTCGATTTCTTCCGTCTCTTTCGGCCACAAACCAAATCTCTCGGCGAGCGGAGTGTGTCAACGCTCCGGTCTCACGATCATTGAGCACGATGTGGTGCAGGGCAGAAGAATGGTGGCAAGAGAATAGTAGCAGGCGCATGCTGGACTCTTGCTCTTTGCGCTTATTCTTCTGTCTTCATTCTTGTGCCTCCTTCGACCGCGCAACAGCCGGGTAGCACAGGTGAAGCCTGTGCCGCGAAGTGGTCGGAAGCCGGTGTGGAAGCGTGGTTATTCCAGTGCACCGTGTCTTGGCCATACCGCATGCACCCGTCAGCTTCCCGGTATGTGTTTTGGTCGTGTCAAACGCATTTTGTGAACCGCGAATGGACACGAATAGAGCAACGAGCAGTGCCAGCCTCTGTTTGCCCAACCATCTTTCTGCCCACCAACCGCGAGCTCAGCCAATCGTGGCCGTGGAGGTCGGACAAAAATGGGTGACAGAAAATGGTCGCACTGTCATATTCCCGAGGATTCAGCAAAGCCCGAATGTGATTCTTGACTTTGCTGTCCTATTGGGATTCCCGACTGATACTGAATTCGCCGCAGGGCCGAGCGCTATCGGGCCGGCTGGAGTTTCACTGTACGGCACATGCGAAACCCGACATTCGGCGAGTCGTCAACCGCGTGCTCATTTCCTCCGGGTCTGCGTCGGCTGGCACCGCCGCTCATTCTGAACGAAACAGTGACAGTCTCTGCACAGTCTGACCATGAGCCGCCCCGAAGAACACGAGACAGACCTTGCCCGGAAGTGCCTGGCCCTGGTTGCTGCCGATAGGTGAGTGCATCGTAGAAATCCTGCGTCCATTCCCAGACGCCGCCACACATTCCGTGCAGCCCGTAGTCATTTGGGGGAAAGCTGCGAGGACTTCGAATGACCCAGTCACCAAAGTGATCAAAATCGCAAATAGCTTCCGATGGAGATTCGTTGCCCCACGAATATCTGCAACCAATCAGCCCGCCTCGCGCCGCCTTCTCCCACTGAGCTTCTGTTGGCAAACAGTAGGCAACGCCGGCCGTCGAAAGTTTTGCTGTGAGGTCTGTTGCCATTTGCCACGGCACTGCAACCATAGGCTTGCAGTCGTACTGAAGTGGTCGGGCTGGATTTTCCCGCTGCACCGTGCCGAAGAGCTGTTCTGACGAAATTGTACCGTCCCCGGAGGTCCACTGCTGATCCGGTACATGAGCATGCCAGTCGCGAGCATTCAGAGTATCGGATTCGCAGTACTGCAGACGGATCTTGTTGGCTTCGTACAGCGAAAACAACTGGTCGCGCGGGGGCTCTTCAGCCGGCATACCTTCCGGTGGCGGGGAATATCCATACAGTTCACAGAAAGCGGACCAGGTGACCGGAATGTCTGTGATCCAGAAATCATCCACACGCACCTCGTGAACTGGCTTTTCGTCCGGCTCTCCCGCATCCGAGCCCATCAGAAAAGTCCCGGCGGGGATGTAACGCCAGTGAAGCCCATGTTCCTCAACGGCAAGTTCATCGAGCAGGGTCGTTCGCTGCAGACGAATTGCCTGGTCATCAGGTCGGTGGCCGAATGCAATATCGAAGGCCGATGCCGCAAGCCGGGGATATCCGTGTTCCAGAAAGAAATCCGCAGCAACCAATGCTTCATCAGCCGTAGCCTGCCTCGAGTTCAGAACAACGTCCTTGAACTGCAGGAACAGTGCATCGTTCATATGGCTGTCCTTTGCCTGAGTTCGACAAATTCCATTTGCCACGGATCTGCCGCATCAACATCACCACCATAGACCATGGAGCGAACTCGGCACCCTCCGGCGAATTTGCCTTCCCCATCCGAACCACAACCAGCACGGGACATGCTTCGCATCTGCTGGAACTTCTGGCTCAGGTTCCAGATCTCCCGGAAACTCTGTATTCGAATATTGCCGCCGTCCCAGTCAGCCCCCAGAAAGCTGCATGGATTTACGTTGCCCTGAACAGAAATGCTGGCAACATGATTGGCTGCACCGCAGCCTGAATTGGTGGTTACAGTGGAAAGCCGCTCTGCGCGATGCTGAGGACTGAACGGGTCAATCCCGCGAAGGTGTTCGTCTTCCTGCAGACACCCCTCAAGACTTTCAAGAGCGGAATAGTACTGCTCAAACTTCGGCATCAAATGAAGGTTCTTCAGCCCGGTTCCCGTTGGATACATTGGCCGGAACACGGCAGTGTGTGCCCCCAGTTCTCTCGCAAGCTGTGCGCAGGCTTCCATCTCATGAGCATTCTGACTGGTGATCGTGAATGCGAGGGTGAAACGAGCATGTCGACGGAGCACCTTCAGCCTTTCGACCACAGCATCAAAGGTGCCGGCTCCCCGAACCGGATCATTCGTCTGCTCTGTGGCACCATCCAGACTGACATTAAGCCAGACCAGCTCACGCCCTCCGAACTCTCGCGCGATTTCATCGGTGATCAGCAGCGCGTTGGTCGTGAGGCAGGGGTGCAGGCCATGCGCTGTGGCACAGTCCATGATCTCAAAAAGATCTCGACGCATCAGGGGTTCTCCGCCTGTCAATCCCAGGCGAAACGCACCAATCGCCGCAAGTTCACCAAAGACACCATCAAGCTCCTTCAGCGTCAAGGGGTTCTGGTTTCGTGGCAATGTTCCTGCAAAGCAATGACTGCAGGTCAGATTGCAGGCACCGATCACTTCCAGATGGACGGCAAGCGGACCAGTCAGGTGGTTAGCAGCCGGTTCAACAGGAAGTAGCGTCGCCGCCAGACGCCCATCGGCCTGAAGGAAATCCATGCCATCGAAATACTCGAAGAAGTCCGATAGTCTCTCACGGTTTGCCTCCGGACAATCTTGGATCAGCTCGAAGAATGGACGTTCCACCGCAAGTCGAAACTGCTCTGTGGCCTCATGGTCAAAAGGCAGATACCGGGATGTGCGCCGATCAAAGATCATGCAGCCAAAGTGCTGCGGAATCAGAACCAGCGGTTTCCTGGAATGTCCGTTGGCTGTCATTGGACACCCCGGGAAATTGTCAGGCTTGCTCGGATGCAGACAGTGGCACTGTCGCCCGGTATCCGGAGTGGCTGGGCTCCGTCTCGCTGGATTCCTTCAAACCGCCAGCTTTGCTGTTTCGGGAAGTCATTGTTGGGGACGGTAAGACCTGACCATTTCGAGTCGTCGAAATCTCTTTGTGTCCAGCCTTCCAGTTCGACCGGACAGAATTTCCACCGTCCACTGACACTCGTGCATCCATCTTCGATGGGGCGCCGTTCATTTGATCTGGCAAAATCCGCTTCCGCAGACATGATGAACGGAAACTGACCGTCAAACTCTGTCAGTCGAATCGCAAGAACATTTTCACCCCATGGCAGGACGGTGCGACTCGCGATCTCACGACCATTCACAAACAGGTCAGCCTTGCCCATTACTCCGATGTGAAACACGACTGGCAGGCCAGCATCGGGGTCACGCCAGCGCAGAACGACACCGCCGCAACCGGCCGGAACTTCACAGTGGCTAAACTGTTCCAGAATCAGTCGAGGTGAGTGTTTCTGGAATCGGTCGATGGAATTGAGGTTCAGATCGCCGGACGACATCGAGTAACTCCGAGACAGGAGCGGAGGCTCATGACACCTGCGGAGCTTAGCATCGCAGCAGACGCTCGACGAGCGATTGGATCGCCGGACAGCCAACAAAAAAAGGCAGTCCAGCGTTTCCACTGGACTGCCCGGGAGGATTGATCGACAGATTGCTCCGCCGACCAGCAGTGACTCCCGAATCCAGTCACCGTCGAAATCGACGGACGAACCGCAGCTTTCGGGATGACTGGCTCGATGTTCCTCTGATTTCAGCGGAGAATTCTCCGACTGTAAGGACTAGATCTTTGCGGTCTTCACAGTACGAATGATCTCAGCAGCGACCTTGTATGGGTCGGCATTGGACGCTGGACGTCGGTCTTCCAGCCAGCCCTTCCATCCATTCTGGACGGTGGCAACTGGAATTCGGATCGAAGCACCTCGGTCTGAAACGCCGAAGCTGAACTTGTCGATCGACTGAGTTTCGTGCTTGCCGGTCAGACGCATATGGTTGTCTGCACCGTAAACAGAGATATGTTCCTTGATTCGCGGCTGGAACGCCGAGCAAATCTTCTCGTAGGTTTCCTTGCTGCCACAGGTTCGCAGCACGTTATTTGAGAAGTTGGCGTGCATACCGGAACCGTTCCAGTCGGTGTCGCCGAGCGGCTTACAGTGCCAGTTGATGGAGACGTTGTACTTCTCAGCGGTTCGCTCAAGGATATAACGAGCGACCCAGACTTCGTCACCGGCGCGCTTTGCACCTTTCGCGAAGACCTGGAATTCCCACTGACCGGTTGCCACTTCCGCATTGATCCCTTCGACGTTCAGCCCAGCCTGGAGGCACAGGTCGAGGTGTTCTTCGATGATCTCTCGGCCGAATGCGTTCTTCGCACCGACGGAGCAGTAGTATGGACCCTGTGGGGAAGGATATCCGCCAATCGGGAAGCCCAGAGGAAGATTGGTTTCGCGATCCCACAGGAAGTATTCCTGTTCGAAGCCAAACCAGAAATCATCATCGTCGTCGTCGATCGTCGCGCGACCGTTGGAATCGTGCACTGAACCGTCTGGGTTCAGAACTTCGCACATGACCAGGAATCCGTCCAGACGGCCTGGGTCAGTGAAGATTGCAACTGGCTTCAGCAAACAGTCTGATGAACCGCCTGGAGCCTGGTTGGTGGAGCTTCCGTCGAAGCACCAAACTGGACATTCTTCAAGAGTACCGCCGAAGTCCTTCACGATCTTTGTCTTGGAACGCAGCACCTGCGTGGGTTTGGTGCCGTCCAGCCAGATGTACTCAAGTTTCGATTTCTTCGCCATGCTCTGCTAACTCCTCCCGTAAACCTTGATAACTGTGGACTTTCGGCCCTCTGCTGACCCAAACTGCTTCGGCCACTCAGAACAACCGTGTTGCCCTGCCTCCCACAGCAGAAGCTCCCTCATGGAACGGATTCGGGGGGTGTCGACGTCGACACCCAATTTCGAGACTCCCCGTTTGCTGATTTTCAACAACACGCCAATCCTGGCTGTGAAGCTGAAATTCCAGGCAGCCGTGCCTGACTAGTGAGCAACTTGTGTGAAATCCCGTGAAGATTTCTCACAGGACATTGTTTTAGCATCCAATGTGCCAAATGCACGCGGGTCGATGAAATCGGTCTAAAACGGCTGTATTGCTTTTGCAGTCGGGGAGGCGGGGCAGGGTTGCGGGATCATTCGGCAGGGTGACGATTGGTAAAGTTTGAGGATTTTGACGAATTTCCTCAAAGCACGGGATTCAGCGGTCCGATAAACCGGATGTGCGCTGGACTTTGTCCGAAGCGTACCTGTTCTTTGACAATTCACTCGAAAGCCAGGATCAAATGCGATGCGGAGAGTCCGAATAATCGGGCCGATCCGTCGTCGAAGTTGCTCCGTCTCAAATCTCGGACCTTGACAGTAAGTCCTGACAGTGCATAAAGTTGGATCGTTTTCCAAAGCCAGCTGTTTTCGACTTAACTCTAGTTCGGGAGCTCGAAACGTGACCAAAAAAGAGATCGTGAAGGCGATTTCCGACGAGTTGGGACTGACGCAGCTGAAGACCAAAGAAATCGTTCAAAAGACCTTTGACGCGATTGTGGAGACACTGGTTGAAGACCGGCGTATTGAGCTTCGAAACTTTGGTGTGTTCGAAGTAAAGATGCGAGCGGCCAGAAAGGCCAGAAACCCCCGAACAGGTGGTCAGGTTGAAGTCCCCGCAAAATTTGTGGTGACCTTCAAGCCGGGTAAGGAAATGGAAGCGAAGGTTCGCGAGCTGGAGGAGCGTGAGGCTGCTCGAGCCGCCGCGGAAGCCGCCGGCCTGATTCCTCCGACTGGAAACAGTGTGTCTCACTAGAGTACGGACAAGCGTTCTTCATCGCATCAGATCATGGTTTTGGAGTGAATGTCTGTCGGCGAATGCTGACGACCAGGAACAGCTCCTGATTCTGATCTTTCTTCCGAACATGTGGCAGCCGCTTTAGGCGGATCAACGGGTCCAGGGAAGGACGTTGCGATGAAGATTCGAAATCGACTGATGGCAGGTCTACTGCTGGCGTGTACTGCAATGACAGCAGGCTGTGCTATGCCGATCTGGAGTCCAAACCCTGACGTGCGAGCACGCCAACTGATCTATCAGTCAGAAAGCCTTCGCCACATCCCGGAAATCTGGGAGCGTATCTGGGGCCTTGACCTGCCAGACATGGGTACTCCTTACCGTGTCCACGGCGGCGTGATCTAATCGCTCGCGGAACAGTTTTCCCGCTGACGAAAGCTGCGCGGGGATTCTGTGAACTGAATCCAACAGGCAGGCCGGTGCATGCGCACGCGGCCTGCTTTCCATTTGGCGGACGGTATGGGAATTCTGGCGAGTTCCGCTACGAGAAGCCGCAGGAACTCTGGCGAGTTCCACTACGAGAAACCACAGGAACTCTGGCGAGTTCCACTACGAGTTGGCGTGATCAGGCTTTTCGAAATTCCGTCGTCGCACTCCACGGGCCGACGTACACACTGCTTCCATCCGCCATGATGGCTCTGACCCATGCTCGATAAAGCCCCCTGGGAAAATCTGAGGGCAGTGTCAGGATCGTGGCTTTCACTGACGGGTTGTGAAGGATCTTTGCACGTTTCGCGGCTGCTCCTCCTTCATAGTTGATCCACACTTCATACTCGGTCGCTGTTGCTACTGCCGTCCATGCCAGAGTTGTTCCGATCACCGAGACTGCCGGGGTGCCACCGATCGTCAGAGTCTCGCCGGGCCCCCAGGATGTCGTGCGACCATCGGGCAGAACAGCTCGCACCCAAACAGTAAAGACGCCGTTCCCGATCGCCTGTCCAAGTCGGTGACTTGTGCGCGTCAGTCGAGTCGCAGAGTAGACGGCTCCGGGCGTTCCGGAACGATTGATCCAGATTTCGTAGGAAGCTGCGTCTGATCTGCCTTCCCACGAAATCGTTGGCCTTTGATTCAATCCGGGATTCAGGCCGCCGGTCACTTCAATCGCTGGTTCGAGTTGAATGAAAACGTGTCGTGAAGACCAGTTGGTGGAAACGGTTTCGGAAACGAGTTCTCTCACCCAGATTGCATACCGTCCGGTCGGCAGTGGATTCGTCGGAGACCACTCAGTCTTCCCAACGACCGTCTCCATAAGAACTCTTTTGCCTGTGTTCAAATCTGCGACCCAGACCTGGTAGCTGAACTTTGAACTTCCGGTCCAGCGAAACGTCGGTTCCGCTGTCGTGCTTTGAACGATCGCATTGATCAGTCGTGGTGAGTTCGTGGCAACCGTGAATTCTTTTGCCGAGGTCCACACGGTGCGACCACCAGGCTCCTTCAGTCCGACAAAGGCGCGGTACTTTCCGTTTGGCAAGGAGGCCAAAAATGACTGTGCCTGTACGGTCTGATTGATGACGCCGGCGGTGCCGCGAGTCAAATCGCTGACCCAAAGTTCGAAGCCCTGGCCAGGGGCAAACGGAGTCCCTCGCCATGAAAACTGAACTCCGGTTGTTTGAACGTCGACACTGAAATTCGAAGGAGTTCGAACAATGGCTCCGTTGCTCAACGACAGAGGCATTGTCATCTCAACGGCTGGTAACGTGTGATCTTCGACCGTTGGGTTCGGATCCACGTACTGTTGTCGAAACGTGATCGTGTAGTCACCGTCAGCGAGATCGGGAATCGGCAGATAATAGTAGGAGCCCTGAGTCGTCGGATAGGGGCTGCCAGCCAGATCGCTCGTGTACCGCGCGTACGTGTTCTCCTCATGCACCACGACGTTATCGCTCAGGCGTCGCACCTGCACGACCAACTGGTACCAGCGGCTGTCATACGACTCGTATCCAAATCTGAGCTGGCCGTTGACCTGAAACAACTGTCCCTGCTTCGGGGCGACTAGAGGATCTGAGAAGGGAACTCGAGAAGACGTCCATTTTGTCGGTGTTCCGTCTGTAAATATCGCTCTGACTTGAACTGTGTGCCAACCATAATAGCCGCTGGCGCCCAACTCAAACTCGGCCGACAGTCCGGCGGTCAGCGTACGGTTGAAGACCTGAGTTACTCCGGAAACATACGACTTCCCTTCCCTCCATGGAAGCAACGCGACCTCATAACTCGTCGCTCCGCTTATGGGAGACCATTCGACTTGAAGGCTTCGCTTTTGATTTGCCGCAACGAGAGTTGTTTTGACATTGGAGGGCCCCGGCACAAGGTCCGGCAAGTCCTGTCGAAGTTCATAGACCGCAGAATAGTACCCTGGGAGCATCGATACCCATGCAGTCTCCGTCACCCATGTGGAGCTGGCATTTCCCACGATCCAGTGCAGGCTGTTTTCGAGGCAATCAAATTCATTAATGGTCGTGATGCCGTTTGTTCGGTACAGCCCGACGGTTCCCTCAGCCTCTGTAGCAAAGAACCAGGCTTCGCCACCCTTGGCAGTCAGGGTTGAGATTTGATCGTCCCCATAGGGGTTTGTATCGGCAAGGAGTTCCCAGCGACCTGTGGCAGGATTCAACGTCCAGAGGTCTGTCGAGCCCCAACTGGCAACCAGTCTTCCTGTTCCGGACAGATACACAGACGAGGCCGTAAAGCTTCGATCGTTGTTGGCAGCATTATCGATTGTTGTGTAACTAGTCGTGCCGGCAGCCGTGCCATCTGTGATCAGTGCGGTCAGGTTCGTGGTATTTGTCAGCAGCAGAATCATTTTGCCCCCTGGGCCATCTTTGGTTGCCAGTGAGCCGTTCGAATACGTCAGTGCATTGGCCAGCACTTCCTCAGCTCCCGTCGCTCTGTTGATCGAGATGACTCGGAAAACACTGTTGTAACTGCGTGTCAGTACAGCATGGTTTTCAGTGATGGCAACGGGCTGATCGCCAGGCAATCCAATCTCGCTTCCCAGTGTCCCATCCGGATTCAGCAACCGCGGGCCGGAGCCGAAAGTTTGCAGGAAATCACCAGCCGTCGTTGTGGTGATGTAATGGCCGTAAATATAGTCGTCTTTCGAACCAACAATCTGAGGTGTCAGAACGCTGCTGTCAGGAACAAACCAAACCTCAGAAGGAGAAGACCCGCCGGAGAAAGCGACGTAGGCGCCAGTCTCAGCCCGGTAGATGTTGCGGATCATTGAATACTGGGTTGCAGGAAACGACTGATGAGCGTGCAGCGCAAATGGTCCGTCCTGCGTGCGATGGTAAAAGTAGACGTCTGAGCTCTCATATTGCCCGAATTGATTGTACGACTGAACCAGCGATGTGATCCGGAGTCCATCGTAGGAAACGAACGCCAGTGAAGATCCCATCAGCTTCTGCGGCTGGCTGATGACACCGGAAGAATGATCAAGCGTTCTGACGTCAACCATTCCGCTCGTGGCCGCGGTCGAAACGATGACGGTCGAGTCAGACGTACTCTGTGTCAAACTGACAGCGCCGCCCCCAAAATCTGCAGCCAGGGTGACGCGAGACAGCATCGCACGATTTTCACAAACCTCTGCCGCAACGGGGAAACTCGGGACGGAACGAAAGCGACGGCGATGGTGGGCTCGAAGCATGATGAGTCTCGGAAACAGGGACGCGGAGCTGAAACAGTTTGCCGCCTGTCGCCTTACGACAGGTGCACTATTCGGGTGGATTGTAAGGCTCCCGGACGTGCGTCGTCGAGGATGCGCTGGCAGATTCAATCGTCTGGCGTTCGGTGGTACCTGGGAAGCGAACGATGAAAATCGCAGCTGCCCGGGAAATCTTCTGATCCGTGATGGTCTGTTTTCGTTCTGGCCTCTTCGCTGCGGTTTCTCAGAGTTCCGGAGACTGTTGCCAATGTGGAACAGACCGGTGCGTCTGGTATAACACGCCGCGACAGGTTCGGATTGACACCGTTTTTTGATTTGGAGAGGGGATTCGACAATGGGGTTGTTTGACAAGCTCCGTAACGAACTGATTGACATTATCGAGTGGGTGGATGACTCAAAGCACACGCTCGTCTGGAGGTTTCCTCGCTACCAGAATGAGATCAAGAATGGTGCGCAGCTGATCGTTCGACCGGGCCAGATGGCGGTCTTCGTCCATCGTGGTCAGGTGGCGGACGTGTTCGAACCGGGTCATCATGAACTGAAGACCGACAACCTCCCGATTCTCAGCACGCTTTCGGGCTGGAAGTATGGCTTCAACAGTCCGTTCAAAGCGGAAGTCTATTTCGTCAGCACCAAGCAGCTGACGGACCTGAAGTGGGGTACTCCGAATCCAGTGATGATGCGAGATCCGGAGTTTGGACCGATCCGAATCCGCGCGTTCGGAACCTATGCCATCCGCGCGACGAACCCGAAGGCACTGCTGACAGAACTGGTTGGCACGGATCAGGAATTCGGCGCGGACGCGGTCACGGAACTGCTGCGATCGATCATCGTTGCGACGCTGGCGGAAACACTGGCGAAGGCGAATGTGGCTGCTCTGGACCTGGCCGGCAAGTATCTTGAATTCGGCGAGACTCTGCGAAAGGCTGTGCAGGAAAAGATCGACGACGAATACGGGCTTGAGATTCCTCAGCTGATCATCGTCAACATTTCACTTCCTGAAGCCGTCGAAAAGGCGATGGATACTCGCACCAGCATGGGTGTGATTGGCGACATGAACAAATTCCAGCAGTTCCAGATTGGTCAGGCGATGACCGCTGGCGGCGGAACGGGCGGCAGTCCGGCTGCTGAAGGTGTCGGTCTTGGTGTTGGTCTGGCAATGGCAGGACGCATGCTGCAGCCAGGCGCCATCGGAGGTGCTCCGGCGTCGCCTCCACCGATTGTCTCCAGCACCTGGCATGTGGCTGTGAATGGTCAAAGTCAGGGGCCGTACGCGATCGAACAGGTCGCCTCCGCGATTGCCGCCGGCCAGGTCACCAAGTCCACACTGGTCTGGACGGCCGGGATGGCAAACTGGGCGGCTGCCGGCACTGTACCTCAGCTCGCCGGTTCCTTTGGACCACCAGCGCCTCCGCCGGTACCAGCTCCATAGGTTCCGCGAACAGCGGATGAATGTGATCGGGACTTTTCGCCTGTGACCAGGGTCGCGGGCGAGAAGTCCCCTGCTGTTTTCCCCGTACAGTTTTAAGGTCAGGGAGAGCTCCTGAAATGGCCAAAGCGTTCGGTGATCCCTCAGATTCACAGCCAGAAAATCACTCGTCGATGGATGCACCGAAGCAGAGTCCCCGAGAGGCTCATACCGGTGCGGCGGGCCGAACATTCGATTCCGGCGAAGGCCGAGTTTTTCCGTGTGAGTCCTGTGGTGCGGATCTGGAATTTCACATCGGCGAACAGTCTTTGAAATGTCCCTACTGTGGCTTCGTCAAAGAGATTCAGCCGCCGTCTGAAGCCGGAATGCAGGAGCAGGATTTTCACGGCATGCTCCTGAAGCTTCGGGAATGGCGTGAGGAAGAAAAAGAGAAGAAGCTGCAGGGCGATCCTGATGCCGCAGCAATCGAGGAAACTCATAAGGAACTGCGTTGCGAATCGTGCGGCGGCAACGTGGAATTCTACGGAACTCTCACCAGTACTCATTGCCCGTACTGCGACGCTCCCGTTCAGCTGGAGCACGCTCACACCTCGGCCGAACGACGGATTCCGGTTGACGGAGTCCTTCCGTTTCAAATCGACAAAGAACATGCACAGGGCAATCTGAAAGAGTGGGTACGTTCTCGCTGGTTTGCTCCGAATCAGTTTCTGAGAGACGGAGCCAACGGCAAGTTCAGCGGCGTTTATCTGTCCTATTTCACGTTCGATTCGATGACGTTTTCTGCCTACACAGGGCAGCGTGGTGAGCATTATTACGTTACGGTGGGAGACGGAAAGAACCGTCGAACGGAACGGCGAACTCGGTGGTATCCGGCAAGTGGTCAGTTCCAGCGATTCTTCGACGATGTCCTTGTCCTGGCGAACACGGGGCTTCGCCGGGACTTCATGCTGGAACTGGAACCATGGCCGCTACAGAAAGTGATGCCGTTCGATCAGCAGATGCTGGCCGGCTTTCTGGCACGTACCTATGACATGGAACTGGACGCCTGCTTTGACGACGCCAAATCCCGAATCGATGCAGCGATTCACGAAGAAGTTCGCCAGAGAATTGGCGGCGATACTCAACAGATTCACTCGGTGAACAGTCAGTATGATGCCATCACTTTCAAGCATCTCCTGCTGCCGACCTGGCTGATGGCGTACCGCTACCACGGCAAGGTGTATCAGGTCTTCATCAACGCAGCGACTGGTGAGGTTCAGGGCGAACGGCCCTACAGTCCGTGGAAAATCACGTTTGCGGTCATCGGTGCGATCCTTGCGGTCCTGGGGATCTACCTGGTGGCACAGAAGTAATGTTCCTGCCGTCGCGAAGGCGGAACCAATCTGGACTTTCCCCAATCAAAAAAGAGAAGCCCTGCCGAGGTTCTCCCGGCAGGGCTTCTTTGAGTTTTGATCTCACCATCTGCAAGTCAGGACCTGCGGATGGATACGACGCGTCTGTGAACTAGTTGCGAGCTTCCGGTGGCAGAGGAACTCCGGCATCGCTATCCATATTCACATTCGTGGCCGCTGCATCGCTGGAAACCGTTTCACCGGTCTCTGAGGAAGAGAACCGTGTCATGCGTCGATCCAGAATCACTCGAGCAGCTTCACGGACTTCTTCATCGCTCAGGCGTCGCAAGTTGCCAATCTGAGTCAGAGGCTCAACCACTGCAGCGACGCGGCCCAGTGTTGATTCCATCATGGCAATTTCCATCATCGAGCGGCGAAGTGAGTCGAGTGACTTCACGTGGCCAGCGACTTCTGTACGGAAGTCGTCAAGAATTTCGAGGTTCTGGATCGCTTCTGCAACCTGACCGGTTCGCTCTGACAGCATGGATTCCATCGTAATCAGTGAATCCAGATTGCGGCGGGAAGAATCAAGCTTCAGAGAATCGCTGCTCAGGCTGTCGTTCAGGGCCACCAGGGTACGGGCATTTTCCTGAGCCACTGGAACTCGATCGCCCGCAGCAAGCACTTCGCCTTTCAGAGCGGCCAGATCAGCAACGTTTTTGCGAGCCACTTCGATGTCGGCACCGGCTGTGGTCACTGAGTTTCGCAGAGCAACGAACTCATTGAATTTCTGAGCGGCGGATTCGATCTGATCAGCTTCGGCCACAAGCTTCTGCGACAGTTCAGTCATGTGTGCCACGCCTTCGCTGGCCTTTTCATAACCATTGGAAGACGCAATCAGACGATTCTGAAGAGCAACCAGGCCTTCCAGTGAATTGGAAGCGACTTCGGTTGTGTCGGCACCATCGATGATCGCTTTCTGCAGCTGTTCGATCGCTGTCAGGCGATTAGAGGCATCCACGGTCATCTGCTGGCCGTTGATCAGGCGGTCCTGAATGGATGACATGCGGTCCAGTGCAGCGAGAGCGACATTGGCTGACTCTGCTTCCTTCTGGATGGAATTGCGAAGATTCTGAATGTCGGAGATGCTCTTCTTCAGAGACTCAATTCGAGAAGCCTGATCCTGCAGGCTGGTCAGAAGATCATTCGTCTTGTAGACCGAGTCCCGAGCAGCGACCAGCTTGCTCATGTTGGATTCAGACTGTTCAAGACGAGTCTGAATTCCATCCAGTCGGCCCTTCAGAGGACCGACCATCATCAGCTGCATCCCGAAGAATACGACACCCAGCGACATCAGCATGGACAGCCAGATGAAGCTGCGAACACCCCGAATCTCCGGATTCTGGGGACGACGGATAGTTGTAGTTGAACCGCTCAAGGGAGAACCTCCTGTGAAGCTGCGCCGAAACTGCAGCGCGGACAAATGTGGATGTCTGAGTAACAGAGAACCCGGCCTGAGCCTGAGTGACGGGTTGACCGGATGTGGGAGAACTCGGTCAGGGAACCGCATCAGCGAACAGGGATCGAGGACCGGACATGACTCGCCGAGGCTCGCCTTCCCCGGCATAAATACAGGCTTTGCTGCTTTGTGTATCGCCGTCAGACTCCGGCACAATTTGCCGCAATGACTGCGATCGGCATGTTTTGCCGAAACGGCCAGCCAGGGTGCATCGAATGAATCGCGGTTATCGATTCTGCCGCCTGTACAGCGACACGCAGTTCAGGCTCGCCTTCGATGGGCACATGTGGGGGAAATCCTCCAAAGTTCCGCAGCGTGTGCCTTTCGGACACCGCGAGCGGCAGACATTGCCGATCCATCGGTCGCAAAAGCGATAGAAGCGTCAGGACCGGAGCGATCCGCAGGACTGGTAGATTCGGAACGATCCGTACATCTTTCACATTTTAACTCAATCCGGGGGATTCAACTGACCGATCGAAAGAGTAACCGTCATTGCCGGCGCATCCGGCACAATCCGTTAATACGGCTCGATCGGAACAATCGATGAAACCCACACGAATCTTTGCCACGGCTTCCCTGATCGTCAGCAGCATCGCTCTGATAACGGCGGCAAACATCTCCGTCGGGGATGAGGGAGTTGTCCGCATGTCGTCGTTCACGCAGGAAGGCACAGCTCCGGTCCCAGCACCGGATACTGTGGGCAATCCTGGCGTGGCCACGGTGCAGTCACCACCGGTGATGCAGGCTCCTCCGGGACCGTATCCTCAGCCGGGCAATTTCGCTCCTTACTTTGAGCGATCCATGGGGGCCACCGCTGTGGTGCCGGGCATTGGCTATCAGCCAGTCCAGCCGTTTGGCCCGATCATGATGTTCGAGTCGAATCTCGACAATGGTCTGGGATACGGCAAAGGCTACCAGCGATTCAACGCTCGAGTACCTTACCACATCGTGCCAAACACCACGGTGCTGCTCGGAGACCTTTCGGCGTCCGTCACTTTCGACGGAAACCCGGTCTTCAACGGCGGAGCTGTTTATCGTAACTACGATGAGCTGCGAAACCGCGTGTTTGGCTGGAACGGCTTCTTCGACTACGACGAAGGCTACGGCAACGGCGACTGGACTCGCGTTTCCGGTGGTTTCGAATCTCTGGGTAAGTACATCGACTTCCGCGGTAATGCCTACTTCGTGCTGGGAGCGGACTCCGCACTGATCAGCAGCTCTGTGTCTCCAAACCTGGCTCTCAGCGGCAACAGCATCTACAAGATGCGAACAAACGTCCAGGAGAATGCTTACTCTGGTTTCGACTTCGAAGCCGGTGGTCCGCTGCCTCTGCTGGGTCGTTACGGCATGAACATGTATCCCGGGGTCTACTATCTGACCAACGGCGATGGTGGTGATACGACCGGTTTCCAGGTTCGATGGGAAGCCCTCATCACTCAGAACGTCACGGTAAACACTTACCTGACAACGGACGAAAAGTTCGACACCAACGCCTGGGTCAGTCTGCAGTACGAGATTCCAAACTACCGCAATCGCCGAACCCTGAAGCCTCGCCGAACGCCGGAGCGTCTGATGGATCCGGTGTATCGTCAGAACCGTATTCAGACTCACATCGACTCAGTAGTCGCACCGGAAGCTCTGATCAACGCGGGAACCGGTGTCGCTTACAACATGATTCATGTTGACCCGAATGCGACAGCTGCAGGTAACGGCACCTATGAAAGCCCATTCAACACTCTGCAGGCTGCTGCAATCGCCAACAACGCGGGTGTGGACATCATTCGAGTTGACCCCCGAACCGACGACACTGGAACGAACCTGACCGTCAACGGTGGATTGACTCTGTTCGACGATCAGGTTCTGCTGTCTTCACTGGAAGCCTACACGATCGCCCCGAACTGCATCATTCCTGCTGACGTCTTCAACCCAACACCACTCGGACCACTTGTTTCCGATCCAAACATGCTGGCCGGCGGCAGCGTCGTTCACCTTGCTAACAACAATACGATTCTTGGATTCCGGTTCGATGCATCGAACGCAGCCGGTACGGTCTTCGGTAACGGTGTTTCGAATGCTCTGCCAATCACAAATGTCAACCTGACGAACAACAGCTTCTCTGACTACGTGATCGGTGCAAACCTTCAAAATGTCACTGGCGACGTGATCATCGACAACAACCAGTTTACCGGACTGGCTGGAACATCGACTCACGGTCTTAACCTGACGCTCAATGGTAACTCGAACGTTCTTGTTCGGGACAACACCGCGACAAACAACAGTACCGCAGGTTTGAGAATCATCGCTCAGACAGGCAGCACCGTGAACGCAGATGATCCGAACGGCACAGGCGGAACCGCCAGCGGCATCATCGACAACACTGCCAACAACAACGGTACTGGTATCCTGACCCAGGCGGATTCAGGAGCGACCTTCAACGCGGTCGTGTCAGGCAACGTGGCTGGTGGAAACACAGCCGATGGCTTTGCCGCAACATCTGATGCTGGTACCTACAATCTGGCGTCTATGACATCAAACACCTTCTCCACTAACTCAGGGAACGGAGCCTTCATTCACTACCTGAATGGCGGCGTGTTCAATGCCGTGTCCGAGGACCTTGACGGAGACGGAACTCTGGATGCCGGAGAAGACCTGAACGGGAATGGCACGCTGGATCGAGGCATCGTCAGCAACGTGTTCAGCAACAACACGATCGCCGGTATGTGCATCTTCGGTGAGGATGCCAGCGTCGGTACCTTCGACATCGGTGGACCGACAGCGGTGCTCGGAAACCAGTTCATCGGAAACCAGAACGCCGGCATTGCCGTCGATCTCGCAGACACGGCTTCAGGCCAGATGGACGTGACCAACAACCTGATCTCTTCTGCGACAACAGCATCCGCTGCGTCTCTGACCTATGTACTTGACTTCGTGGAAGCAGGACAGACAGTCGTTGACCCGTTCTTCGGAGGAACATTCACGCCGTTCGACGTAACAGCGTTCGGCTTCAACGCGACTGACTTCGACCTTGTTACGAACGCAGTACTCGATACGGTTCGCAACCACTACCTCGGTATCCCAACGAACGGAACGGACAGCCGAAGCCCAATTCCAACGGGACAGATTCTCGATATCGACTTTGTCATCGGAGACGTCGGTACTGCTCCGACAGCCGGGGCAACCGAATACTATGTAGCCGCCATTGGGTCCAACAGCGGGGCTCCAGCCGGAGTACTCGGTGTTGCAGGTCTCGGAATCGTTCGCGATGCCACTGGCAACGGCCCGAACTTCGGCCTTGCAAACGGCGGACAGGGTGCGTCGATCTTCTCCAATGCGATCAACGGGCTGACAGGACTTACACCAGCTGACCTGGCCGCAATTCCAGCTGAACCACCAGGCGTTCACTATGACATCCCAACAGCAGGCGGATCAACCGCACTGACGGACGCTCTGACTTCTGGAAACCTGACATTCACACGAAACGCTCTCGCGGGAACAATCTCCCACGAAATCGGACACTCGCTGTCACTCTCACACATCAACGCGGCAGGATCAGTGCAGCCGACCGGAGCTGCTCCGATCATGGGGACTGGTGCCATCGACCTGTCGAACCAGGCCCGAATTGGAAACCGCGAGTTCTCCTACTCTGGATTTGACGGTGAGAACGGCAACGCTCCTCGTCAGCACGTTCAGCAGCTGATGGATGCTCTTGGAACCCGGGATGCTTCCACAGCGGGAGTTTCCGGCGACGGTATCCGCATCAATGCAGCTGACGCAGCGACTCTCCAGGCATCAACCTTCCAGCGTAACACCATCACCAATAACTCCGGTGACGGTGTCCAGATCATCATGAATGACAGTGCGGTTGCCAATGGCGTGACCATTCAGGGTAACACGATCACGGGCAACACTGGCCGAGGTGTCGACCTGCAGGCGAACGGAGCGGGAACCTTTATCGATGCTGACGGCACGATTGGCGGCAACGGGATCCTTTCACTGGGTGGCGGTACTTTCTCACAGGGTAACACTATCAGCAACAACCAGAATGACGGTATTCGTGCCCTGGCTTCGAACGGTGGTATCATCCACGGTAACGCCATCAGCAATGCCATCGAAGACAACGGTGGCAACGGTATCGCTCTTCAGATTGAAACCGGTGGTGAAATTGACTTCGGGACGACAGCCAGCAACCGTGTTATCAGCGGAAACAGCATCACGGGCAACGGAGGAGCCGGTATTCGTCTCGCGTCCAACGTCACTGCAACCACAGAGAACCTGATGCGAGCCACAGTGCTCGGCAACACGCTCTCAAACAACGTTTCCGGCGGTATCATCTCCAACCAGTTCGGTCCAAACCATACGCCTCCAGCTCTTCCAGGCGTGCAGGATAACAACCGGCTGTTCCTGAATGTAGGTGGAACCGGAACGAACGACAACAACATCATCAATGCTAACGGTGACGCTGGTATCGGTGTGCGAGTGACTGGAAACTCCTCTGCGGTTGTCAACCTGACGAACACAACTGTCACGGGAACTGTGGATGGTCCTGACGCAAGCCTGAACGGTGACGGTATCAACCTTCGTCGAGAAGACTCGTCCCTGCTGACAGCCACCCTCGATACGGTGACCTCAACCGGTAACGCCGGCGACGGCCTCCATGTCGACACTCAGGGCAACGACCGTACCGATCCGAACCAGCCAAGCCCTGGTACTCCGAACACGGTCACAATCACGGACAGCAACTTCAGCAACAACGGAGCGAATGGTGCGTTCTTCCGTACTCGTGGCGACTCAACTCTGATCTCCGACGTGACGCTCAGCACATTCTCAACAAACGCTCAGAATGGTATCCTTGTGCAGACATCTGAAAACTCATCCTTCGGTGACCCGACAATCGGTGCTCCTCCAGGACGACGCTCAGTGTTCGACGGGCTGTTTGTTGACGGCAACACGGTGGACGGTATCCAGATCCTCGCGACCGAACAGTCTCGAGCTCTGGTTGAAGTCACCAGCACGACAGCAGCTGCTACAGGAAGTGCGCACTCCGCAGCAAGCACGCTGGGCAACACGACGATCTCCAACAACGGTCGAGACGGTATTCACATCCAGACGACTGGCGGATCGTCAGACATCCTGATCACCAGGAACTCAGCGACAACAACAATCAGCGGCAACGGAACCGTGGCCGGGGGTAACGGAATTCGCTGGGATGCCAGTGGAACTTCGGACGGTACGGTTCGCGTGACCGGAACAACGATCACGACCAGCCAGGCCGGTGCAACCGAAGATACAAACGGCAACGGTGTTCTTGACGCCGGTGAAGACCTCAATAACAACGGTGACATCGATGTCGCTGACGGTGACGGTATCCAGGCCAACTTCAGCGAGAACACCACGGGTGTCCTCGTAGTCGGCAACGCCGGCGACGGAAACACGATCCAGTCAAACGAAGACGATGGTATCGCGGTTACTGCAACTGGCAGCGATGCAACAGGAAATCCTCGACCTGTGATCACAGCCACGGACAACATCATCGGTGGTACGCTGAATGGTCTGTCTGCCGGTAACCTCGGTGACGGTGTGAGTCTGAATGTCTTCGGCGGAACCGCAACTGGCACCGCTCCGGCGAATGTTGACTTCACTCTGCCAATTCTCAGCTTCAACGACGGTGTGACTGAGTCCGGAGCGGTCCCACAGTTCACATTGACCAACAACCTGATCTCCAACAACGACAACCGTGGTGTCAATCTGCTCCTGACTGGTGCAAGCGGTACTCGCGACCGCGAAAACGGTGCTTCTTTGTTCGATCCAGTGCGAATCACTCTGGATGGCAACACAGTTGTGTCAAACGGAGCAGAAGGCGTGTTCTACCGAGCTGACTCACAGATGAATCAGAGCCGGTTCGTCTACCTGGCAAACTTCCCGGACCCACCGGTCACGGGAAACAACAACCTGAACTACAGCCCGTTCCGACCTGAGTTCTTCGCTCTGAACGCAGGAAGTGTCAACGGAAACACAGCTTACCTGGCACCTTACCTGAACCTGCGAACGGTCCAGAACAGCTTGTTCACCGTGACCAACAACACGATCCAGAACAACGGTGTCAACACTGTCACCGGCGAAGGCCTGCGAATCGAAGTTGGTACCGGTGCCTACGTGGCTGCTGACATCCAGGGCAACGCCTTCGGTGGTAACCTTGAAGAAGACGTGGTCACCAGTTCCTTCCTGTCAGCTGGAAACACGTTTGACTCAGTCGACACCAACGGTAACAACACCTTTGACTATGTCTACCTGGACGATACCGCTCAGATGGACATGCGATTCCAGAACAACAGTGGAAACCAGATTGCTCCAAGCGACGTCGGTGCGATCTACACGAATGCTGACCCGCTCAAGCAGCAGTTCTTCGGTGCAATCGGTGTCGTGAATCGTGATGCTTCGTTCTTCCAGGTTGACAACGGACCAAACCTGAACAACCCAGTGAATACGTTCATCAACTTCGGAATTACTCAGGACATCCAGAACGCCTTCACAACAGGAAACTACAACCTGCGGGGTGCTGCGGATCCAGCATGGCCGAACATCGGATTCGCTCCGTTCCTCCCATAGTCTGAAGCTTCAGTCTCCTGAAGTGGAAACAAAAAGGGCTGCCAGAGATGGCAGCCCTTTTTCTTTTGAGTCAACAACCGGCAAGCGACTTATTTCTTCCGGCGAGTATACGTGACCTTCATCAGTTCTGTGTCGCCTGAATCCGTCACGATGAACATCTGAAACGTCATCAGATCAGCCGATTCATTCACACTGATTGTCTTGTACTTTGCGACGCCACCAGGCCCCGGGCCTTCACCCGTCATCGTCATCTTCTTCCCGTCCTTGGTGCCGCTCAATGCCATCGGCGTGCCATTCATCGAGTCGACCCAAATGGAATTCCATTTCTTCGTTGATGAGTCATAGCTGTCGAGGCCGCGGCCATTGAACTTCATCCCGCCAAAGTCGGCATTGAAGTCCGACTGCAGCCACATTCCTTCACAGACCATCTTGTACTCAGCAACACCCTTCACTTCCGAGCCATCAGCCATCTTCATGACGGCATCCCAGGTTCCTTCCAGTGCTTTCAGCTCGGCATGTTCAGGTCCTGGCGTCTGAGGCTCCTGGCCACTCACAGCTGGAAGTCCGCTCAAACACAAAACACCAAACATCAACGCAGTCCAAATTCGCTTCATAGGGAGACTTTCAACAAGTTCAAATGGGGTAAAGTTCCCGTTGTCCGGGAGCAGGCAGACTTCCACTATACCCACCGCAAATTGCGACTGTCGCGTGTCGCAATAAATTTCTGAATTCTGCGGAAAATTAGCCTAAATCGCTCCACACCCAAGTGATCATCAAAGATCAGGGTGCGTCACGCACTGTAACTCCAGCCTTTTTCAGTGCCTCCAATAGCAATGACCGTTCGGTCTTTTCGGGATCGATCCACGCGACCGCCACCCCATCGCGAAAACTGGCGGTGGCGTGCATCACGCCTTCCTGACGAATCAGCACGTCGTGCACTGCCAGCGAACAGGCTTTGCAGTCGAGCCCTGTGATCTGAAAGTCCAGTCTCCTGCGGTCTTTCAACGCCACTGAACTCACAGGCCTGATTCCAAACAGGCCACGCGACAGATGCTGAATCCTCTCGTTCAGACGCTGAACCGCCTGCTCATCGCTGATGCCACGGAACAAGTCTCCGTCGTTAGCAACCTGAATTGTGGCCTCTGCACTGTCGTAGTCGACGGCCTCAAGCGTTGCCTGTTCGACCTGTTCCATCTGCGAACGAAACGCCGCCTGCTGTTCCGGGATGAATAGTCCCATGACCTGTACGCGAAGCGATCGAAAAGCTTCCGAGGCTTGCTTCGCTTTCGCTCCCGCTGCCACTGTCCCATCGGCAGTCGATTTCTTTCCAACCGGAGTTGCCACGGCGGCAAGTTCCGAAGTCATCATCATCCGCTCATTGTGCACAACACTCGCGTCCGGCTGGATGGCTGGCACTTCCGAACCGGCTTCACTTTGGCGAAGTGCAGTTCCTGCAAACAGCGGACTTGATATCACTTCAAGCAGCAGAGTACGAACGCCGCCGCCCTGACGGCAAGTCGATTCAACGATCTGATTGATCGTGCTGCGATCGCGGAACCCAGGGCTTCTGCCGGTCGCGTAAATCAGCAACTGCTTTGCAAGATTCCGCAACAGCCGTTTTTCATCCTGCGCGACGATCTTCTGAAACTCTCGGACGTTCACGAACTCGCGGCCATCCGGCATCTTGCCGCTGGCGTCGACTGGACGTCCAAGGCGGAAGCTCAGTCCAATGAAGGAATCAATATTGCCGCGCTCAGCCGCATCGCCTTCGCCAATAGACCGATACCGTGACCGAAATCCTCCGATCACATCAAATGCTTCCAAAGCAAATCCCGGTGGATCAATCCGCTGATGACAGGAAGCACAAACGGCGTTGCTCCGATGCTTGTCCAGCTGTTCGCGAATCGTCGTCGCTCCGCGCACATCGGGCTCGATGGCGGGAACGCTTGACGGAGGCGGCTCCGGTGTTTCGCCAAAGATCCGATCCATGACAAAGGCTCCGCGTGGAACCGGACTGGTAGTCGTTCCGTTAGCGGTGACTTTCAAAATCGCCGCCTGAGTCAGCAGGCCTCCTCGGAAACAATCATCCGGAATAGGCACACGCTGTATCTGAGTCCCGACAACTCCCGGGATGTTGTAGTGTGCTGCCAGCTTCTGATTGACCATGACAAAATCGGACTGAACGAGCTGAGTCACGTTCAGGTCTTCTCTCAGAGCAGTCTCAAAAAAAGCTCGAGTCTCGGCAACCATGGAATCCTGAAGGTACGGACTGAACTCCGGATACAGCTTTCGATCCGGGTCGTTTGCAGCGATGTCATACACTCGCAGCCATTGTCCCACAAAATCATGAATGAATCGCTGCGATCGTGGGTGACTCAGCAGCCGACTCACTTCACGACGCAACACCCCCACATTAAGCAGCTCACTGGTTTCCGCCAAGGCCGTCAGCTGTTCGTCCGGTGCAGAGTTCCATAAAAGTGACGCAAGGCGATTCGCAAGTCCGCGGGAATCCAGTCTTGCAGCCGGCACTGCGAGTTTCGCGATGTCCGTTGCCGTGCTCGTCTCCACTGCACTCGCTTCGAGATGAAACAGAAAGTCCGGTGAGACCAGCGCGCTTCGATAGGCGGCTCGCATCGCCAGTTCAAAGCAGTCGCCTTCATTCAATCGGGACTCCACAATGGACAGATAATGTTGCAGCACTTCAGCACTGACAGCGCGTCGAAACAACACGGGAAGGCATTGCTCCAGCAGTCGCCGCGCATCGACCAAAGGCTGTTCACTTCGGACCGTCCACGTTCCCGGTTCCGGATCCGGCCGATTCTTTCCGGCACCGATTTGTCGTGGACGCTGCCTGACCGGCGCTCGCACGCCGGGAAATTCTTCCGGCCGAAATTCGGCAAGCGGCAGATCTCCAAACAATACTCGGTGGCTGCGAGGTGGCCAGCTGTCGTAGAGCGGTCCTTCGATGTCCAGCCAGTCCACGACAATGCCAGGCCCCGTAAACTCCATAGCCCGCTTTGGCTTATAGTAGTTGGCTGCCGGCGCAAGAGACGCAGCGTTGAAACCGATCAGTTCGTTGTGATTCAGCCAGACGGTCAGTTCATGCTCCATCGCCTTTCCCGCCGGCGCATTGAAGTATCCAAGAACGTAGCTTGGATGCTGACCCCCGCGGCCATCTCCTGTCAGCTGTACGACCGACAGACGGGCCGCTTCCGTGCCGCGTCCGGGCAGTACTGTTCCCCTATCCCACTGAAAGCTCCAGAGCGACGTGCGAACTCGATACCGCGCCGGGTAGATCGTCACATGCTCAATGAAGTAGGGACTGACCGATTCATCTTCGTGGCGAAACAGTCCAACGCTGGCTCCGTTCTCAAATGAGCCCCAGCGTTCGTGCGCTCCCTCATCCAGATGATTCTGTTCCCCGGCCGCCGGGAAGTCAGGATCGGGCTGACCGTCCTTCAACAGCACCCCATCGCCGTTCATGACAATGTGAGCGACGAAGCCTCCACGATTCACAAGGGAAATTCGGCGAGTCGTCACCGTCGGAGGTTCCGGCCGCGTACAGATGGCATAGTCAAGAACGTGATCCGCCGCCTCAAGGTACTTTGCCATGTTGACGTGCGAGATATCCAATGCTTCCGGAACACGATCAAATCCATGAGCTTTGCCATCGGCTGGCAGGTTTTCGGCCAGCGCGATTCCTGGCATATCGAAGACGTCTCGAATGATGTTCTCGTATTCCCTGCGAGTCAGCCGCCGAAGTCGCGGAGTCTGCGAATCGATGACTTGTTCCGCTTTCACCAGTGCATCTTCCAGAGAAGTCAGCACAGTCTTTCTCGCTTCTGCCTCTGGCTGTTCGGAATCGGCCGGCGGCATCGTTCCCGCAGCAATCTGATCGTACATCCGAATCCAGCGGCGAAGGTCATCCGGCTGAGTCAGATCACGAGACAGGCTCTTCAGATCCAGCCCGGCCGGAGCCGTATTTCCCGAATGACACTCCACGCAGTGGCGGCTGAGAAACTGTTCGACGGCCACATCAGCGGACTGCTGCTCTTCCTGAGCGAAGATTGCGTCTCGCGATACGACGAGCAGAAACACGAGACAAAGGCTTTGTGGAAGATGCCGCCGTACAGCATCGCGGAGTCTTCGATGCCCGCAGTGCGGAGACGTGCTCACCATCGTGACTCCGGTCAGCCGCACATTTGCAGGTTGCGCATTGCCGTGTTGCTCTGTTTTTGATGAGGCGAAACTCATGCGAATTCGAGCCCCCGCATGGTTCCGCGACCGCTTGAGAACGCATCCACTTCAAGCCCAAGTCGCTGCAGCATGGAAACGTACAGATTCGAAAGCGGATAGTTATTCTCCGTGTCGAACCCAAGGTGCTGACCATGACGAAAACCGCCGCCGGCAAGCAGAGCCGGAAGATTGACGTTGGAATGGGAATTCGCGCTGCCCATGCAGGTGCCATAAAGCACCATGGTTCGATCCAGCAGACAATGTTCCTGTTCTTTGCACCTTGTGAGCGCTGCCAGAAAGTCCCCGAGCACCTGGAACTGTCGTTCTTCATGCCCGCGAAGCTCGGCCAGTGCTTCCGGACGGTTTCCGTGGTGAGTGATGTTATGGATGACCGTTGTGTCGATGAACAATGAAATGATGCGAGTCGAATCGGTCTCCAGCGCCAGCTTCATGACGTCGAAGATCATCTTTGTACGCTCGACGAACTGTCGAGGATCGTTGTTTTCTTCGGGAGCCTGTGCATCGACTTTGGGCTTAGGGCGTCGTTCCCATTCCTGTGCCGCATGAAGCCGCTGCTCCAGATCACGCACAGCCGTCTGGTACTGCTCCAGCTTCTGCTGATCTGCGGCGGAGAGCCGGGAATGAAGACGCTTGGTCTGATCTGCCACAAAGTCCAGCGTGCTGCGTCCCTGCCTCAGTGATTCGACATTGGCCTCAACGTTTTCCGGACGCCCCTGAATGAAGAGCTTCTCAAACAGTTTGCGAGGACTTTTCTCGGAAGGAATCGACGCGCCGTTGCGAGTGTAGCTCAGCGTCGCATTCTCGTTGGTGATCGCCAGCACCAGTGAAGGGAATCGAGTCTCGCTGCCCAGTTCTTCCGCCGCATATTGGTCCAGCGACACGCCATTTCGAAATCCACCGCGCTCGGGATGCGGAGTCCCCGTCAGAAAACACTTCTCTGCAGCATGGCCGCCAGTAACTCCGGGCAGACTGACTCCTGAAAACACGGTGAACTGTGATCGATGCTCAGCAAGCCGTTCCAGATACGGTCCTGCCTTGTAGTCACTGCCTGTGCCTTCAGGAAAAAAGTACTGCGGCAGGATTCCCATGTTCGTTTGAATGCAGACCATTCGACGAGGAGCCATGTCGCGGTCATCTCCGTCCGCGCGACTGGAAAGCGTCATGGCGTCAAGGAATGGCAAGGCCAGACAGACTCCGGACGACCTAAGCACAGCCCGGCGTGAAAGAGGCCGTCGCGAAATCAGAACCCGCGCCGAAGCATTCTCTGATGATCGCCCGGTGGTTGCAGGACTGTTCGTAGTTAGAGGCAATGCGTGCATCATGCAGTCGGACTCAAATGGACGCGACGGTTTTCGACAATACGTTCTCACAACAGAAATGGCAACATACCCTCCGGCCATACCGTAAAGCAATCTGCTGAAAGGATCTGAGCAGAAGCAACTGAGAGTCCTGCTCTGCACTTTCCCCTGCCTGCGGCGACGTTATTATGTTGAGCCCGCAATCTTCTCCTTCCACCCCGGTGCACCAGCGCCCTGCCAGCGTAACGCCTTATGCACTCTTCATCCCCATACCTTTGCCTCTTCGCGACGTCTGCACTCGCTGTTGCGGCATTGGTTGCAGTGTGTACGGAAGCCAGTCGAGCACAGGAGTCGCCGTGCCCGGCGTCAAACCTGAAGTCTTCCGATGCGTGGTTCACACAGAAGGTCTGGGCAACCGTCGGACAGAATGAATGCCTCAAGTGTCACAGAGCAGACGGGGACGCCTCTGACACACGGTTCATTCTTCGCGACCCCACAACGAGTCCTCGCGAAGAACTCAACGCCGTCGTTCGCCAGAACTACGAAGCCTTTGCGAACATGGCCAGACAGTCCCACGAAGGTCGCTCTTTGCTGCTGGTGAAAGCAACGGGTGGCCTGGATCACGGAGGAAAGCAGGTCGTTGCTCCTGATTCCGCCGGGGCACGCATGCTCGAGGAGTTTATCCAGCGGCAGTCGAATGCAAAGCCGGCAGAACCGCACAAAATGGAGCCCGATCGTCCGTTCTTCGAAGGAGTCGCGATGTGCAGTGACCTGCAGCTCCTTCGAAAGGCCACGCTGACACTGGCTGGCCGGCTGCCGACGAAAGAGGAGCGAGCGAAGGTCTCCACTGGTGGCCGCGATGCGCTGTCTGCTGTGCTCGACAATGTGTTGCGAGAAGACGCCTTCTACGAACGGCTTAGAGAGGGCTTCAACGACATTTTTCTGACGCAGGGGGTCGACGGGAATCCTGACCAGACAGTTCTGTCATATGAACACTTCGAAAAAACTCGCGGCTGGTACCAGCACTATGATCTCAGTCACATCACGGATGAGAAGGAGCGACAGAAAGCCGGTTACAAACTCGCCGACGACTACCGAGCTGCTCTTCTCGATGAACCGATGCGGCTGATCGAACACGTCGTTCGCAACGATCGCCCCTTTACGGAAATCATCACCGCTGACTACATCATGGTATCGCCGTACACGGCGCGCGGTTATGGAGTGTTCGACGAACTGAAGGACCAGTTCAGGAATGTTGAAGATCCCTTTGAGTACGTTCCGGTGAAACTGAAGGCACTCATTGGCAGAAACCAGTCAGAGAATCAGGAATCGGCAACCGGGTTCTATCCTCATGCCGGTGTGCTCAGCACGTTTCAGTATCTCAGCCGCTATCCCACGACAGAGACAAACCGCAACCGCCTTCGAGCTCGGATGTACTACCTGCATTTTCTGGGAGTGGATGTTCTGGAACTGGCCGCTCGCGGATCCGATGCGGCTGCAGTCACAGCAAAGTTTGAGATCCCGACCATGCAGGCTTCAGAGTGCGTTGTATGCCATAAGACACTCGATCCGGTGGCCAGTTTGTTTCAGGACTACTGGCGATTCGACACCAACTTCAGCATCTACGGTCGCCGCAAGGACGGCTGGTTCAACGACATGTTTCAGGCAGGCTTTGAGGGAACCGAGCTGCCAGCCGAAGAGCGATAGCGCGCCCTCCAATGGCTGGGCCAACAAACCATCCAGGACCCTCGGTTCGCACGAACAATGGCCGGTCATGCCTGGTTCCTTCTGACCGGACGTCGTCCCATAGCCGCACCAAAGGACGTCGATGACCCATTGTTCAATGCGAAGTATCGAGCCTTCCAGAATCAGCAGTGTACGATCGACACGATCTCCGATTCTTTCGTCAGCGGAGGTTACAATTTCAGGCAGCTGATCAAAGCCTGGATTCTCTCCGACTTCTATCGCGCGGATGGGCTTGCGAACGAGACGCATTCGGAAGAAACGCTGGCCGAAATGGATGAGATTGGCGTCGTGCGAATGCTCAGCCCGGAACAACTGGAACGCAAAATTTCAGCTGTCTTTGGCACGAAATGGGGACGCCTGAACGAACAGACCGCCATGCTCTACGGCGGCATTGATTCGAAGGAAGTGACCGAACGAGCCACCGATCCCAGCGGCGCCATGGGCGCCATTCAAAGAACACTGTCCAACGACGTCGCCTGCCGCAACGTGTCGCTGGACTTTAGCCGCAGTCCGGATCGCAGACTGCTGTTTCCCGGGATCGACCCCGATGTTCTTCCCGGAAAATCCGATGACGAGGATCTCAAGATTCGGCACGCGATTGTTCATTTGCATCAGCACATTCTTGGACGTGACGATGCGGCCAATTCGTCCGAAGTCGACCGATCCTTTCAGCTGTTCGCCGCGGTCGTTAATGAGGCCGCTGCAATGGGTCGAATCGATCCTCAGGAAAACTGGCATTGTCGACAGGGACTGGAAGGACCGGTTCCGGATCCTCACTACACCGTTCGAGCATGGCGTGCTGTGGTCACATACCTGCTGCGACAGCCTGAGTTTCTCTATGAATAAGGTGCGCAGATGAAACACTCACCAGGACAACGACGTGACTTTCTGAAATCCTGCGCGCTGGCCGGACTCGGGCTTACGGCCGCAATGGGAAGTCATGATCTTCGGGCCGATGAAACAAAAGAACTGCCTCCGTATGACGGACCCTACTACATCGTTTTCAACGCGTCCGGTGGCTGGGACACAACATACCTTATGGACCCAAAAGGTGTTGGTGGAATCAATCGACTGTTTGAATCCGGTGACATTCTGACGGAAGGAAACCATCGATTTGCACCGACGGCTAAGCACAAGCAGGAAGGACTGAGCAATGAGGATTTCTATCGGGAGTTTGGCCGCGAATTGCTTGTTTTGAACGGGCTCGATTATTCCGTCAACAATCATTCGCCGTGTGCTCGTTACATGGCAACGGGGAAACTCGACAGCCTCGCGTATCCAACATTCGCCGCGCTGGTGGCGGCTTGCCAGGGACCGACCTGTCCGCTGTCCTTTTTGACGTTCGGAAATTACTCCGCGACCGGCAATCTGGTAGCAATGTCACGAGTCCCCTACTTGCCGTCGTTGCAGAGAATTGCAAATGCTGACGCCATCGAAGGGAACATACGATCTCCGTACCATGACGACTTCTCACTGTCCCTGATTGAGAAGGCCAGTGCTGATCGCCGAAGTCAGAGATCGGGCGAGCCGCTGCTTCCGCGAAGTCAGCGTGCGGAGAACATGCTGCATGCCGCCCAGCTCAATTCCAAAGCCCTCTCACGGATTACTCCTTACATCCCCAAAGAGAACCCGAAGCAGCGGCTGGCGCAACAGGCCGAGATTGCTCTGGCATCTTTCAAAGCGGGCGTTTGCGTATCAGCAAACCTGTCCATTGGTCAGTTCGACAGTCATGCAAACAATGACCAGGATCAAATGAAGCTGATCCCGGAACTGCTCGAAGGCATCGCCTACGTCCTCCGCCGCGCAGAGGAACTCCAAATACGCGAAAAGTTGGTCGTGATCATGCAAAGCGAAATGGGGCGCACACCGGACTACAACAAGGGCAATGGCAAGGACCACTGGTCCATCGGCTCTGTAATGTTCCTTGGTCCCGAAATCGCAGGAAACCGCGTCATCGGAGCCACCGACGACAAACAGTTCGCTGTGCCGCTCAATCCAGGCACGCTGAAGTCAGACTCATCCACAGGAATCCGCGTCCGCCCGGAACACATTCATCAGGCACTCCGCGAACTCGCCGGCATCGCCGCTCACCCGTTCAGCCAGAGATTTCCGCTCGGCGTGAAAGAAGATGAGCAGCTTCAGGGTCTGTGGAAACCGTAGCATCGCCGCCGTAGCATCGCCACCGCAGCATCACCACCGCAGCATCGCCGCCGTAGGATGGCCGCCCTCGGCCGTCTGCCATCAGCATCGCATCAGCCGTCAAATCGCAAACGACTGAGACAGTCGCTTTACACTATCGACGGAAGATGCCGCGAGCGGTTCCAGTTGAGCGGCCAGTTGCTGATCGCTGGTAGAAATTTCCTGTTCGAGTTCGCTGATGATAACGCTGAGCAATCTGAACGGTGTCATTGACCAGCGATTTGACATCGATGACGCTGACAGCGGCAGCAAAGCAAGCGGTTGCGATCAGACCACACACTGCAATTCGGACAGACTTCGGATTCATGATGGCACCTGCAAAGTTTCAAAGGATTGAAGAAGCTCTTTGACTGAATGCTACACGATCCACAAAAACAGGACGACTTCCGACGGCTTCCGAAGCGTGTTTCCCGTCCGCTGCTGCGCAGCGAATCGCTGGTCAGAGAAAGTGGATTTGGTTGAGTTCCGGAATCTGCGAGAAAACCCTGCGTTTTGATGCGATTTTGCATCGTTCGTCCACGCAACACAACCGGAAAATCCGCACTAGCCATACAGTCGGACTTCTGATTCCTTCTCCCGTTCACCATCGAATCTGTAAATTCCGACGGTCGCCGCAGCGGAGAATTCGTTTACCAACCCGCCCGTCTAAAAGCGATCTTCGCCTTGCGACCAGATCATCCATTGAAGACATTCGCTGACACAGAATGATCGGAGAATTCAGTGACACGCATGCTCCACCGCTGCTTTGTCGCCTTGCTGCTGGCTTTGACCGCAACGGGGTTCACTCCCGAAGCGAAGACATACCAGGTTCAGGAGTCACCAGACGACGGATCAAAGAACCCGGACCTTGCCGTTCTGCGATCGACCGCAGAAACGGAATTTCAACTCTACCATTCCTCCGAACGGGTTGAGCGACTCCTTCAGTTGTCCCGTCAGATCCTCAGCCATCCGGAAAACACCGGAGAGCCCCTCGTTAATGATCTTGGCCGAGTTCTGGAGCTCTGCGATGACTTCGACCTCTACGACGAGACCTTCGAATACTGCGAACTTGTCGTTGCGGCTCATCCAAAGGAATGGAAGGTCAGACTCGCTCTGTGTAACGTCCAGCCATTGACTCCTGCCAATTTTTACTATTGGCTGGCAGACGAGGGAATCAGAATCGGTCCTGGGTTTTATAGAGGTTACGGCGCCGGGATGGAAAACGGAGCAGGCGTCTCCTTTATTGATCATGACAGAGTCTGGCGGCTGCAACGGCTTCTTGAGGCGATCAGGCTCATGGAAGCTGATCCTGCGGTCACGGCGGTCAACCTTGCGGATGCTTATGAGACTCTTGCTGAATTGATCGGCGGGTTCCGCTATGAATTCCACCGAAGCCTTCAGCGCCTCACAGATCTGAACCAGATCCCTCCACCTATCGAATTTGATCAGGAACCGTGGTCGGTCTCCCGGGGAAATCTCAAACTGAATGATCAGGGGCAGATTGTCGGACTGCAGTTCCCGGTCTCGTGGGAGGAAGCAAGAACGGATGCCGAACGATGGTGCTGGGCGTTGGAACAGGCTGTAAAATTTGATCCTCCAAGACTCAGCAGACTCGAACTGCTCCGTGCCAGCTACGTCGATTCTATTGTTGGGATCTCCGCGACGTTCCCTGCACGAGCTGATGAGTCAGGTGGGGTGGCACCGGCCTTTGAGGCACCGGCCTTCGGCAAGATGGCTGTCGCCCAGGTGACGAAGGCCGAAATCCGGTCGCTGCCGGATTCCGACACCTACATCTCAACACCAGCTGGTCTTCAGCGAATCACGCTGGATCCGGAGTTCAACCCGATTCTCCTTCTGCAGCGCATCCTGGAACGACGAGATTCCGAACGGACGGATGCACTGAGTGCATTGCTGCAAATTCGTATGAATCGGCATCAGTTCGGCTCCGTCGCGGCTTCGCTCGAACTCGAGATTGCACAACTTGAGGCAGAACTGAAGTCGTTACGCGAGGCGAACCCTGCGGAGCAGTACGTCTTTCTTGAGAACGATCTGACGAACCTGAGAACGACACACGAGCTGATTCACAGCACACGCAAAGAGATGAAGTTGCCGGACGTCCGACGCATCACAAAAACGGGCACGGATGGGGCGAAAGTTCCGGTGACTCTGACATTCAGAAACAGCACATCGGCAACATTTCGACTTCATGCGATTGATTTGGAGAAGGTGCTGCAGGGGATTGTAAGCAAAGACTTCAAAGACGTGCCGATCCAAAATCGGCAATCCACTCTTGATGTTTTGTATCAGGGACGCGGCAGGCTCGAACAGCAATGTCTCAGCACACTTGAGAATCTCAAACTTCTGCCGCATGCAGCCAAAGAATGGACGGTTCCTTTAGTGCCACGACCCGAACATGAGCTTACCACGACGACCATTGATGTTGCACTGGAAGGGCCAGCCGCCTGGGTACTGACCGTGGGTGACGGTCACTCGATCGATGACATCTACTTTTACTGGGAAGCTCCTGCAGAATTTCTGATCTGGCCTCACAACAAGTCCGGCTATCTCGGTTTTCTTGCGGATCGCACAACGGGACGTCCAATTTCAAACGCAGAGGTGCATTTAGCGCACTATCAAAACGACTCCGCAGAGCCTTCGACTCGGGAGAGCATGACAAAGATTCTGACCGATCAGAACGGACTCTTTACGCTGCCTGAGAACAGTGAAGTAAAGACTGCCACTTTCGTGTACTGTCGACGAGAAGGACAGATTGTCGCCCTCGGAGAATTCCGTGAGTCATTTGAGTATACCGAACGACGGCGAGCTGAAACTGACGTTCGACAGAGGTTTGCGTCCCGAGTCAAATCGGCAATCGTCACAGATCGTTCCGTTTATCGTCCCGGCGATACCGTCAAGATGCACTTCTGGACAGGACGGCCGTTCGAAAGACTGAACCCGATTCCGGATGATGCCGCGGCAACGGTGCTGATCACTTCGGATTCTGACCACTTCGTTGTGGACGGACAGTCGCGGAACGGAGGTTACACGGCAGAATGGACGATCCCAGTCGATACACGATCCGGCACCTACGAAATTGAACCAGGGGTTAATTGGGTCGAGATGGATGGCTCCGCTGACATTCGTATCGAAGATTATCGAAGGCCGGAGTTTGCGATTCAGTTGTCCGACAGTGGCGATGGATCCGACAACGAAGCAGTGACCATTCAGGTTGCGGCCACCTACCTGTTTGGGAAACCAGTGAGTGCGGGAACCGTGCGATGGAAGCTTGTCCGTCAGCCGAATCAGACGATGGCATTTCCCATGGATCTTTGGGACGAACTGTATGGAAATGGATATGCCTGGAACATGCTCAGAGGCAATCCTCAAGTCTGGCCATCGGCTCGGTACACCCAAAATGATCATTCGGCCCCGGCAGCACTGAACGGCGTGGAGATCGAAGACCTCAATCAGTTCATTCGCGGCACGAACGTTCTGGACGCCGATGGAACCTGTCGGATTACTGTGAAACACCCGGAGACTCTGCGAAGGCTGCGGTTCAACACACTGGAAGTGGAAGTCGCGGATCTCACAAATCGTGTCGAGAGAGAATCGCTGCCTTTGGACTTTCCCACAGTATTGTCGATCCGAACAAATCGAGGCTACTGTGTTGAAGGTGAAGTGATTCAAACAAAGGTTGCAGCGCTCGATGCCGCTGGCAATGAGGTTCAGCGAGAGTGCATGGTCGAAGTCCTTTCACAGGACGGTCGCGATGAGGATCAGGCGGACAATGTTGTCGCTTCACAAAGGGTGCAGACAACGACAACGGGCCCCGTCACCCTCTCGCATAAGCTGACTCAGCCTGGTCGAAGCAAGCTCCGAGTTTCATTGATTGATCATCCAGACGTGACTGCAGAGACTGATGTGATCGTTCTTCCGAGCGAAGAACGTCCAAACAATCCGTTTATGGAGGCAGATCTGCGGGCAGAGTTCGTAGAGAATGCCCCGGGGACTTCGGCAAATCTTTTGATCTCAGGCCCGACTTCTGGTGCCACAGTCCTGTTGTTTCTGAGGTCCCAGGCGGGATTCGTCGAGACACCGCAGATTCTGACGTTGAATGGCCACTCACTAATCGTTCCTGTCGAACTTCAGCAGCGTGATTGCCCTGGGGTTTCGGCACGAGCTGTGATGATGGGAGATGGAAAACTGCAGGAACTGACTTGCAGCATTCTTGTACCGCCGGTCACCCAACGGCTGGAGATTCAGCTTGATTCGCTGACCGAAACACCAAAGCCTGGCGATACCGCTAAGCTGAAACTGACGGCCGTTGATTCGCAGGGAAATCCCGCTGCTGCGCATATCCTGATCGCTGCGTACGACGAAAGCCTCGACCAGATTGAGAAACCCAGCCCGGAATCGCTCATTTGGTCCTTCTACTGGCGCATCTTCAAACAGGATGAAGGGTGGTATCGTTCGCTCAGTGATTCCACACACCGCAACCCTCGCGCTTCGTTTCTGCCGTCAGATGGCGAAATTGCTGCATCTCTGCATAACGATTTCTTTGGTTCGATCCTGCAACGACACTCGACACAAATCATCCTTGGCGGCTTTGGCGGCGGTTTCGGAATGGGAGGTGGAGGTTTCGGTATCGGCGGAATGGGTGGTGGCGGCATGGCAGACCCGCAAGCGTTCGAGCCACCAGAGGGAACGGTGGCCGCTGGCAACTCGCAAAATCTGAATGGCCACTTCATCGATCCCCGGCTTCGAACCAACTGGCGTGACACGGCATTTTTCTCTGGGGAACTGGAGACAGATCGGTCCGGGCAACTGACATTCGAAATTCCATTGCCCGACAATCTGACCACATGGAAAGTCCGAGCGTGGGCAATTGACGATGCTGTGAGAGTCGGATTCATGGAACGCAGTCTGCAGACGTCTCGTCGCATCATGATTCGGCCACATGCGCCGCGTCATTTGACAAGTGGTGATGAAATCTCGATCTCAGCCGCGATTTACAATTCCTTCACTACCGAAAAGACCTGTCGAGTATCACTGAAGTCAGGGAATGAACTGGTGCGTCTTCTGAATCCTGCTGTTCAGGACATCAAGCTCGCGCCAAACACTGAGACAATCGCAACATGGGAAGTTTCAGCCTCCGACTTCGGAGTTGCAGAGCTGACTTTCTCCGCACAGACTGACGAAGACGCCGATGCCGCTCAGCTCGCGGTTCCCGTCAATCCTCGAGGACAGTGGAGCAATACAACTCGTTTTGCCGCGTTGAAACAGACAAGTCCAGCCGCCGATCTTGAGTTTGAAATCCCCGCGGATCGGATGCCCGGCAAGGCACGGCTGGATCTTCACTTGGGCTCGACAATACCGGATTCCATCAGAGATGCTCTTCCGTTCCTGATTGAATATCCTCACGGCTGCGCGGAACAAACAACGAATCGGTTTGTACCGCTCGCGCTTGCTCATCGAGCCGCGACCGACTTTCCTCAACTGCGGACTGCAAAGCCGCCTGTGAACGGAAAGCAGGAGCCTCTGCCGGCCCGCGATCTCCCCGATGAAGCGACGTTCCGAAGAATGCTGCATGCCGGCACATCGCGGCTCGAGGAGCTTCAGAATTCCGATGGCGGCTGGAGCTGGTTTGGGACACCTGGTATCAGCAGTCCTGACCTGACGGCTCAGGTTGTCTACGGACTGTTTCTGGCAAAGAACAGAGAGGAGGAATTCTCCGACAGCCACTTTCGGGGAATCGACCTCTTAACGAGATTGCTTGAAGGACGCAGGAAGAAGCTCTCTGCTGCGGGGCAAAGCCTGACGGCCACAGACAGCGACGTCTGGATGGCCTTTGTTCTCTCACAGCTTCAACCACTGGATCAACTCGATACGGACGCCGATATTCCTGAGCTTTGTCGAGAAATCCTCGTTGTCGCAGCACGTGACTCGGACAACCTCACTTCACTGGGAATCGTGCTGGCAGGATTGGCCGCTCAATCAATTCACGACCCACAGCTGACAACCGCATTCATTGAGCGTGCAGACCAACTGGTCGCCCGCGACACCGTGATGCAGACAGTCACTCTCCAACAACAGCCGTTTCGACGAGGCGGATGGTTTGAAGGCGCGAGCGAAACCCTGGGACGCTACCTGCAGCTCAAAGTCCGCAACAACAAGGAAGATCCGGACATCAACTGGATTGTTCGTGGCCTGCTGACAAATCGACAATCCACAATGAGCTGGGAGAATACTCGCGATACAGCTGTTGCCATCGAAGCGATGATTGAACTTCTGCAAACTCAGAACGCTGATGCCGCAAAGACTGAGTTTGATATTCTGCTTGATGGACAACTCGTCAAAGCGATTCGAGTGTCAGCGGAAGATCCCCAGCCGGAAACGAAGCTGTCACTCGACGCAACTCAACTTTCACCAGGACACCACACAATTGCCCTTCGGCACACAAATGGTCCAGACCTGGATGCCATGCTGGTGTCACGGGAGTTTCGGCAAACGGTCACTGCCGGACAGGATCGTGGACCGCTGCGAATCGAACGCAACCTTTATCGAATTTCGCGGGAGCCGGACAATCATCGCGTCGGAGCGACGGAACCACAGCGCACTCTGCTGAAGAAGGACGATTCCATTGCTGTCGGTGACATCATCGAAGTGGAACTCATTGTGTCACTGCAGAGTGAGATCGAGTACCTGATGATTCAGAGCCCTCACGGCGCTGGTTTCGAGATATTTCAGGTGGCTGAGCAGTTCGAATCTATCGATCATCATGAAGCGCGTGACAATCGACTGGAGCTTTACGCAGATTTTCTGCCAGTCGGTACTCACAGCTTCCAGTATCAGATCCGCGTGGAGCACCGTGGGCACCTGTGGATCAATCCGGCACATGTCGGCTCCATGTACTTCGATCAATTCTCCGCCAGCAGCCAGATACATCAAATCCACTGCAAATGACGGCGCCGTAACAAAGATTCACGCTTTATCATCAGTCGCTTGCTTCTAACGCGGAGGACTCAGGGGTTTGTACGACTCCAAATTCCCATGTAACAGTGTGAGCGAAATGGCGCTAGTCGCTGCCCCTGATCCCGATCGTTGTTCGTCCTGGATCCATGTTGGTGTGATCAACCACAGAAAATCCACAAAACCTTTGGTACTGATGTGCAAGGCGATGGCAAAGTTCATAACGCATGTGTGAATAGAGACAGTGGCGAGCGAGCTTATTCTGGGTGTCGCGGTACACAAGGTTGGTTTGAAAACTCCCGTCTTTTGAGGCGCAGAGTTGAACACAGTGAACTGCAGAGACGGGTATTTCCGGCTGATAGTCAGGCGACTGGATGACCACCTTGCCGTTTAACATGTCCACCGTAACTGACTGAGTCATATTGCTCAGAAGAATGTACCCTCCGAAAACGCAGGTGCCGCCCCACAGTAGGCCGAGGGAAGCGACCTGCAATAGCGTGGGACCTCCTGCGAACATGACTCGGGAGGTCTCAAAGGGCAAATTCCAAATACAGAGCGAAATAGCAACGAACATCGCGGCCGAGATCGGCATCTTGTATGACTGTTCCTGAATGACCACGCCCCGCCTCAAGTGAAGGACTGCATCCGGTATGTTTCCCGTCTGGACAGTAACGCTTTCAATGGCGGATTTGGGGAATTCATCGTCCAACGATTGTGTCCCCCCAAGTACAGGTCGTGTTGCCATGACTGCGACAATCTGACTCCAAAGTGCTGAATTTTCATTAATATGCTTCAACTATGAAATGAGTTCAAGCGAGCCCGGAAGTCGATAAAGGGGCCTTCGCGATCACTGTCGGCACCACGACATCCGCATGGCAAAGTCCTTCTGGAACTCAGGACGCCAGCGACTGACTTCGGTTCTCGGATCGAAGTCTTTCGCAAATGGCGCGTCGCGGAACCAGCCGTCACTTTGTTTTTCAAAGCGTCCGCCCCAGCCCGGTTTTGTCGGGTCGTTGGGATCGTTTCCGCCCTGTGGAAGAAAGAAGAACCAGGCAGGAGTATCGCCTTCCTTGAGACATCCGTGAGGATTCGGATCGGTCCATGTTTTCGTGGGGTACAACTCGCCGAGCGGTCCGGTGCTTCGAATGTTCTGATCGACCCATTGTCGGCTTGTCGTGGAAATGTCTCCGGTGAGGTACATGCCGCGGTAGATGCCGTCGCGTCGGTCCCGTCCTTCCGGCTTCGATGCCAGAATGTAGAACATGCCAGGAAACTCGGTGCTCATCCAGTCCGCAATTCCATCCTGATCATTGATGTCGTACACACGAAAACGGCGCTGCAAATCCTTCAGTTGCTCTGCCCCGCGATCTGCTCGAAGTCGCCACAAGGCCTGAGCAAAATCTGTCTGCCCGCCCCAGATCGTGATGTTCAACTGATCGTCCGGCGTTGCTGCGTCAATCTCCTGAATCAGCCGCTTTGATGCGTCACTGTCATGACCGTCGCCGACATATTCACGTCCCCGATACTTGTTCCCGGAAACAATGCAGTCCTTGAGAGACTCCGCCGTCGGCCATCCCTCTGCGTGCCTTTGCAATCCCGGAAGCACTTTGCCGTAGCCGTCAACGATCTCGTGAATCAAGTCGGGGCGAGTAATCGCTTCTTTCAGCTCGCCACGAGTACCAGCGGCCGTGGCTGCGAGCAGACGAATGTTAAACTCTTTGGAATAGACCATCAGCCGGATCATCGACTGCTGGTCGTCCGGATCGCCGCCAATGTCTGTCAACACCGCAAGCCGCGGCCTGTGATCGTCTGCCAGAATTGACGAAGATGCGACGGCAACGAGGGCAAGGATCCAGGATATTCGATACACCGCGAACTCTCCTCGAATCGAAGTTCAGATAACGACCACGGTGTGACAACCGTGTGGTTTACAGGTCGAGCAGCACCTTCAGCGTGTCTTTGCGAGTGGCATGTTCAAAGGCTCTGATCGCATCCCGGATCGGATATGTCGCCGACAACAACGGCGCGACATCCACTGCCCCCTCAGTCAGCAGCCGAATGGCATCGGCGAATGGCCCACAGCGCGATCCCAGCAGGCGGATTTCATCGATCACAAACGGAGCCATGTGAATGTTCTGAGTCGCCGCAACGGTCGTCTTCAGCACGATCGTTCCGCAGGGACGCACGGCTTTCAGAGCAGTCTCCAGACCACTCGCCGAACCTGTGCAGTCGACAACCACATCCGCAGTTCGTGCCGGCGAAAAATCCTGAAGCAGTTGCGTCGCAATTCCCCGATTGCTCAGCAGTCGCAGCTTCTCCGTATGCTTTCCAACGACCGTGACGGGACAGCCATGGTGAGTCAGCACCTGAGCACACAGGTTTCCAAGTCGACCGTCGCCCAGCACGATCACCGATTGGCCCTTGATGTCGGGGATCTGTTGAGGAATTCGGCAGGCCGCAGCCACCGGTTCGACAAACACCGCGGCCTCTGTGGAAAGTGAATCCGGAACTCGGTGAAGATTCACTTCCGGAATCCAGACGCTGTCCGCAAATGCTCCATCATGCTGCAGAATGCCAACGACGGTCCGATTGGGGCAGTGGTTGCCGAGCTGCCGACGACACAGTTCACAGACTTCGCAGGCGCAATTGATTTCGCCAACGACTCGCTGGCCGGCAAACTTGCCTGTGCGAGCAATCCCGACGAACTCATGGCCAAGGACCCCGCTGAATCCCATGTAGCCCTGGCACAGCTGCATGTCCGTTTCACAGATGCCGGCTTTGATGACATCGATCGCAACTTCGCCCGGCCTGCCCGCTCGCATCTGATACGAATCGGCGAACCGAAGCTGACCGTCAAACACCACTGCTCGCATGCGGATCCCCCCCCTACGAAAGAAGCCCGGCTCAAAGGCCGGGCTTCTGGATCTTATCGTTCTGTCAGGACGGAACCAGTTCGACTAGTCCCAGTTCAGTGAGCCTGCACTCTGATATTCGGTCACTCGAGTTTCGAAGAAGTTCTTTTCTTTCGACAGGTCAATTGTCTCGCTCATCCATGGGAATGGATTTGGTGAACCGTACTGCGTTGGCAGACCAATTCGTTCCAGACGTCGGTCAGCGATGTACTGGACATAATCACGGAAGGCTTCCGCGTTCAGTCCCAGAATTCCGCGTGGCAGACATCCCTGAGCATACTCGATTTCCAGTTCGACGGCCTGGCGAATTCGATCGACCATTTCGTTCTGAAACTGCTGAGTCCACAGGTCCGGGTTTTCTGACTTGATGCCGTTGATCAGGTCGATCCCGAAGTTCATGTGGATCGTCTCGTCACGCAGAATGTACTGGAACTGCTCACCGATCCCCTTCATCAGGTTGCGGCGGTGAAATGACAGAACCATCACGAACCCGCTGTAGAAGAAGATGCCTTCCATGATCACGTAGTAACCAATCAGGTTCTTCAGGAACAGCTGGCGACCTTCCGGTGTCTCCGTGGTGAAGCCGTCCGCCAGAACTTCGGCAGTCAGCGACATCTCGAATTCGTCCTTGCGAGCGATCGCAGGAATCTCATGGTACATGTTGAAGATCTCGCCTTCGTTCAGGCCGAGACTTTCCACAACGTACAGGAAGGTATGAGTATGCACGGCTTCTTCAAACGCCTGACGCAGCAGATACTGACGGCATTCTGCGTTGGTCACATGCTTGAAGATCGCCAGAACCAGGTTGTTGCCAACCAGTGATTCTGCGGTTGAAAAGAAGCCAAGGTTACGCTTGATCACCAAACGCTCGTCATCGGTCAGGCGATCCGAACGCCAGACTTCGACGTCCTGGTTCATCGGAACTTCGGTGGGCATCCAGTGATTGGCACAGCCGTTCAGATAATGTTCCCACGCCCAGTGATACTTGATCGGCATCAGCTGGTTCACGTCGACCTGAGCACAGTTGATCAGACGCTTTTCCGTGGCTTTGACTCGGCCTGATGTGCCGTTTTCCATTTTGGTTTCTTCATCGAAGCTGATAGTTGACATGGAGCTACCTCATTCCGTGAGTAGAGGACAAGACAGGAGTATTGATTTCAGTTCAGCCGGCAGACGCCAGCAGTTGTTTCAATGGCATTCGGTGCCACGCGTTGTAAAGGTATCCCTTCGGGTTCCATGGAACAGTCGAGGGCATTGTGTTTCCAAGAGAATCCGTCGCGCGAACGATGACCTCTGTTTCAGGATTCACAACCCCTAAAGTCGCCGTCCACAGCTGCCAGCAGAAATCCGCAGAATCCTTTTCCAGTGTCGCGGCAGACCAGGTTTCTCCACCGTTCACTGAAATTTCTACCGTCGCGATCCGGCAACCCTTCTTTCCGGTTGGAAGCGCGTATCCTCGAAGATACACCTCTCCGCCCTTCAGATCCGCCGAACAGGCCGCGGCATTCACCGGATACCGGTAGATGGGAGCCGTCTCGTCGATTTCTGCCTGGGTCTGAGAATACACCATTTTGTAAACATCAGCGACGAAGTGATTTGTCGACGGTTTGTCGCTCAGCGTGATCTT